>FWWM01001833.1_pt1 | contig 61678 bp, 62 predicted proteins | sample 2228351 | NCBI WGS metagenome assembly FWWM01 (sample SAMEA103939774, study PRJEB20133) | metagenome
TCCACACACGCTACGACCGTTGTGCAGACGTCTTCCTCGCCGCCATCACGTTCGCAGCTATTTTCATCTTCTGGATCAATGAGTCCTGACCCTAGGTGGCAAGCCACCAAGTCTCGCTGCCTCTCCCATCAAGGGAGAGGCGTGATGCAAGCGGATAAGACGAGCAACGCCCATCAATCCAGGTAGAAATCCACCGTCGTGACCACGCGGACCTTCTTGTACGGCGTGTCGCTGACACCCCAGCTGCCGCCGCTGTCGCCATCGCGCGATTCGACCGAGAAATAGCCCTGGGTCGCGCTCTTGATGCCGCCGACATCGGTGCCGCTGTCCTTTGCAAACTGTTCGGCGGACGCGCGCGCGTCCTTGGTCGCCTCGGCCACCATCTTGGGCTTGATGTCATTGAGCTTGGTGAAGCTGTACGCCATTCCCGATCCTTCCTCGAGCACGACGCCGCGTCGGATCAGGTCGAACTGGCGCTTCACCGCCGATTGCGCCTTCTTGATATCGTTGGTGCGCAGCGACATGCGCTGGCGGATGGTATAGGTGGTAGAGCCGTAATTGTTGTTGAACTGCGACACGTTGGCACCCGTCGGCTGCAGCGCGTCGCCGTCAAAGCCGAGCTCGGTGAAGAATCCGCGCAGCGCCTTGGTATCGGCATCGATATCCGCCTGCGCGCTCGCCAGGTCATCGGCCTGGGCCGAATAGGCGATGGTCCAGGTGGCGAGATCCGCGGTCACGTCTTTCTCGGCAAGCCCGCGCACCGTCACCGATCGGTCCGCCTGCTTGGCGCGCAGCAGCCCGTCGCCGAGCAGATAGCCGCCCGCCACCATGCCGATCGCCAATATCCCGGCCCCTGCGAGAAACACATTGTCGCGCACCCAGCCGCGCTTGCTCGATCCGTCCGATCCCCCAACCTCAACCATGTCCGAAAGTCCTTCCAATGCCTTGCGCGCCGCCTATATCTGCGGGGCACATCCCCCCGACGACACGCCTGATCGATTAGCAGATCTGCGATGAACCGTGTCTTAACTGCGATGAACTGAGGCCAGTATAATGACCAAATATCTCCACACGATGATCCGCGTCACCGATCCCGATGCCACGATCAAATTTTTCGAACTGATCGGCCTCAAGGAGGTCCGCCGCTTCTCCAGCGAGCAGGGCCGGTTCACGCTGATCTTCCTCGCGGCCCCCGGCCAGGAGGGCGTCGCCGAGGTCGAACTCACGCACAACTGGGACCCGGAAGAATATACCGGCGGGCGCAATTTCGGGCATCTCGCCTATCGGGTGGAGAATGTCTACGAGACCTGCCAGCGGCTGATGGATGCAGGCGTGACGATCAACCGCCCGCCGCGCGACGGCCATATGGCCTTCGTGCGCAGCCCCGACGGCATCTCGGTCGAGCTGCTGCAGGAAGGCCATCTGGAGCCTGCCGAGCCCTGGGTCTCGATGCCCAATACCGGCAGCTGGTAAGCCGCTGGCGACGCGCGGCGGGCTGGGGTATATTAAGGCTCTTCGGGGGCCCAGAACAAGGATGACGACCATGCGCAACATGCCCATCATGCTCAGCCTCGCCGCGCTCGCCTGTGCCACCCCGCTGGTCGCGTCGGACAGCCGCGATGCGGAAATCCGCGCGCGCACCGCCGATGCCATCGCCAATCTCGACGAACGCGGCCAGAAGCTCGCGAAAATCTATCTCAGGGACCGGGTGGCGGGCGATCCGGTCGACTGCATTCCGCGCATACGCCTGCGCCGCTCGACCGCCGCCAGCGACGATGTGCTGCTCTATGACGACGGCTCGGTGGTGTACGTCAACACGCCGTATCTGGGCTGCCCCCGCGCCCGCGACAACACGATGATCTCGCAGACCCCGGTCGGCCGCCTGTGCTCGGGCGACATCGTGCTGGTCCAGGACCTGCGCATCGGCGTACCGCTGGGCAGCTGCGCGCTGAGCGAGTTCGTGCCCTATCGCAAGGTAAAAAAGGGGGAATAGGGGGCAGCCGCTTTCGCGGGGCCTTCGACAAGCTCAGGCTGAGCGGAGGTGGTGCGGGGATGGGGGAAACCCTCTTTGCGGAACCTTCGACAAGAGCAGGCTGGGCCGAGATGGTGCGGCATTATCTTCAAGGCGGGATATTACCCAACCCCGCTCAGCCTGAGCCTGTCGAAGGCCCCGAGCCGACGCCCCTAGCCGAACCCCGCCAGAAACGCCGCGACGTTCGCGCCGAGGGCATCGACCGCATAGCCGCCTTCCATCACGATCACCGTCGGCAGATCGAGCGCCGCGATCGAGCGCGCGATCGGCGTGTAGTCCGCGGTCTGCAGCGCGAATTGCGAGATCGGGTCCCCGGCAAAAGTATCCGCGCCGAACGAGACGCAAAGCATGTCCGCACCGAAATCGCGGATCGCGGCAAGTCCCGTTTCCAGCGCCGCCGTATAGCTGGCCAGGTCCGTACCGCGCGGCAGCGGCAGGTTGAGCGTCGCCCCCTCGCCTTCCCCCTCGCCGCGTTCGTCGGCATGACCCCAGAAGAACGGATAGTCGGTCGCAGGATCGGCGTGCACCGAGATGAACATCACGTCGCCGCGATCGTAGAAAATGTCCTGCGTGCCGTTGCCGTGATGGTAATCGACATCGAGGATCGCAATGCGCGTCCGGCCCGCCGCGATCGCCGCCTCAGCCGCGACTGCGACATTGTTGATGAAACAATAGCCCCCCAGATAATCCGCACCGCAATGATGCCCCGGCGGACGGCACAGCGCGAAGGCCGCGCGCTCGCCGCCCAGCACCGCCTCGGTCGCCGCGAGCGCCGATTGCGCCGCCCAATAGGCGCTCGACCAGGTGCCCGCAGCAATCGGGCTGGAGGCATCGAAGCTGAACTGGCCCAGATCCGCATCGATCCGGTTGAGCTTCAGCGGACGCCGTCCCACCACCGGCCAGGCATAGCCATGCGCATCGCCATGGCGCCCCGCCTCGACCCAGCGCGTGTGCGCACTCTGCAGGAATTCCAGATAGTTGTCGCGATGTACCCGGCGGATAGGCTCGAGCCCGTAATCGCGCGGGGCTTCGACATCGCTCAGCGCTTCGAGCACATTCTCCATCCGCCCGCGATGTTCGGCATAGGGCACATAGGCACCGTTATGCAGCTCCATCGCGGGTGCATGGTCGTGCTGGCGCGGATCGAAGAACGTCCTCATTGCGCGAACAGCTTGCGCAAGAACACCGTCTCGACCTCGCGGCGCAGGTCGTTGTTCGCCTTTTTCAGGAAGCCATGGCCCTCATCGGCATAGAGCACGTACCAGGTTTCCACCCCGTTGTTGCGAAGCGCGGCAACCACCTGATCGGACTCCGACTGCGGCACACGCGGGTCGTTGGCGCCCTGCATCACCAGCATCGGCTTGGTGATCTTGCCGACATTCTTAAGCGGCGCGATCCGTTCGAACACCGCGCGCATCTTGGGGTCGCGCTCGTCGCCATATTCGGCGCGGCGGTTGTCGCGACGATAGGCTTCGGTATTGGCCATGAAGCTGATGAAATCGCTGATGCCATAGCGCTCGACCCCGCCGACCAGTCTGTCCGAATAGAAGGTCATCGAAGCGAGCGACATGTAACCGCCATAGGACTGGCCATAGACCGCGATACGCTTGGCATCCATGCCCGGCTGCTTGCCCGCCCAGTCAATCAGCGCGCCGATATCCTTGACGCTGTCCTCGCGCAGCGGACCGTTGTCGAGGTTCAGGTACTTGGTGCCATAGCCGTCCGACCCGCGCACATTGGGCAGGATGACGACCGCACCGAGCACATCGGCGAAATATTGCGCGCCGGGGTTCCAGCTGGGCCGCGTCTGCGCCTCGGGCCCGCCATGAATGTCGATGATCACCGGAAGCTTCGCATCGGGCGCGGCATTCTTGGGCCGATAGACAAAGGCGGGGACGGTGAGCCCGTCAAAGCTGGTAAAGCGCACCAGCTGCGGCTCGACCAGCCTGGCGGGATCGAGCTCGCCCGGCTCGGACTGGGTCCAGCGGGTGATCGCCTGGTTGCCCAGTTCCACCGTCCAGACATCGCCCGCGGTGGTGGCATTGGTCAGCCCCACCGCAAGCTTGCCGCCATCGGGCGAGAATGACAGGGCCGTCACTACTCCGCGCGGCAGCGCAGGCGACATGCCCGCACCGCCTACGAGCGGCATCAGAACCACGCGCGAATAGCCGTCCTCGTTAAGCGTATAGGCCAGCGTCTTGCCGTCGGGCGACAGGTCATAGGCCTCGACATCCCAGCCCGGCTCGCGCGACAGCGCAGTCATCTTGCCGGTGGCGGTATCGATCCGCACCAGCCGCCGGGTATCAGTGCCTGCGTTGGTGATCGCGACGATTGCCTTGCCGCCATCGATGAAGCGCGGATCCTCGAACCGCGCTCTGGCCTTGATCGACCAGTCGAGCGGGCTGACCTTGCCGCTGGCCAGATCGAGCAGCATCAGATGGTTCTCGCGGTTGGAAATGCCCTTGGCGAGCAGCACGGTCGCCTTGTCCGCGCTGATGTCCTGCGGGCCGACCGCGCCGATGCCCTGCCAGACCAGCCGGCGGCTCTTGGGATCGGCAGGATCGGCGGCCATGATCGCATAGTCGGCCGACCCCTTGGTAGCGCGCGACCAGACCAGCAGGCTGCCGTCCTTGGCAAAAACCGGTGACTGGTTGCGCGTCACCGGCTCGGTGAGCGGCTGGGCGATGCCATCAAGATCGCGGACGAAAAGCTGGAACCACTCGTCACCGCCGGTATCGCGAGTCAGCACAAAGCGGTTCTTGCCGGGCACGGTCTTCGCGCCGCCAACGGGTTCGCCAAAATAGGTCAGCTGCCGCCGCGCCGCGCCGGGAGCGGGCACATGGTGCACCTGAAAGGTCGACCCGAAGCGCGTGGTGATCAGCATCGATCCGTCTGGCAGCCAGTCCTGAAACCGCGCTTCGCGGTAGTTCTGGTAGCGCTGCACCGCATCGCGGATGTCCTGCGGAATCTCGGGCACATTCTCGAGCCGCGCGTTGCCGACCTGGCGGGTTTCAACCGAAGCCTGCTGCGCTGCGGCAGGGACAGCGATGAGTGCGGCAACAGCCAGCAACGACGAACGGAACAGCATGCGATACTCCCCAGGAATGGACCCAAATCTCGTTTCAGATGCAAACACTTAAGCTCAGAAAATGCCCATGGCCAGCCCCGCCCCGAACATCGCGCCCAATTCGCTGCAAGGCGCGAGCGCAGTGTCATCGAGATGCTTGTGCGCGGCAATCGCCTCGGGCGTTTGCGCATGGGTGCAGACGATCAGGCTTTCGGCGATGCGCTTCAGTCGCCAGCCGGTCGCGATCCGCTCGATCTGCCGCACCGCCCCTGCTCCGTCCGATCCCGCCGCTACCATCGCTGCATAGGGACGCCCCTCGATCCGCCCCAGCAACGGGTAATAGCAGCGGTCGAAAAACTCCTTCATCGCCCCGGTCATGCTGGCGAGATTCTCCGGACAGACGAAGATATAGCCCGACGCGGCGAGCATGTCCTCGGGCCCGGCCCGCTCCGCTGCGATCAGCCGCACCGCGCATTCGTCGCGTGCTGTTGCCGCCGCCGCCTCCGCCATCGCCTGCGACGCGCCGGTGCGGCTGTGCCAGAGGATCAGCAGGGTCGGCCGCTCGGTCATCTCGCCTTGATAGTGCCCAGCCACCGGCAATCCAGCCCTTTCAATGCAGCACACCCTCGCCAAGCGGAATCGCGCCCGCTAGAGACAGGCCATGGCCACGCTCCACACCGATCCCGTTCTCGGCATCACCCGATCGCTCACCGGTCAGCCCTGGCACTGGCGCGGTGCCGAGGGCGACCGCCGCGAGGCCGATCTGCAGCCCGACGACCTCGTGTCGCTGCTGCTGCTCAGCCGCGGCGTGCCGCGCGACGATCTGGAACGGCACCGCGCGCCCACGATCCGCGGCTTCATGCCCAATCCGTCGATCTTCCGCGACATGGACAATGCCGCCGACCGCCTCGCGCAAGCGGTGATCGCGCGCGAGAAGGTCACCATCTATGGCGATTATGACGTCGACGGCGCGACCAGCGCGGCGCTGCTGATCCGGCTGCTGCGCGATCTGGGCCTGGACGCCGGGGCCTATATCCCTGACCGGCTGATGGAAGGCTATGGCCCTTCGGGCGCGGCGCTGACGAAGCTGGCGCAGGACGGGTCGACATTGATCGTCACCGTCGATTGCGGTGCGATGGCCTACGAGGCGCTGCAGATGGCGCACGAGGCTGGCGTTGATGTCATCGTCGTCGATCACCACAAATGCGCCGCCGTGCTGCCGCGCGCCTTTGCGCTGGTCAATCCCAACCGGCTCGACGAAGAGGACGAGGCGGCATCGCACGGCCATCTCGCCGCCGTCGGCGTCGCCTTCCTGCTCGCCGCTGCGGTGGTGCGCACCCTCCGCGCGCAAGGCTATTTCGCCAGCCGTCCTGAGCCCGCGCTGATGGAACTGCTCGATCTGGTGGCCTTGGGCACCGTCGCCGATGTCGCGCAACTCAAGGGCCTCAACCGCGCCTTCGTCGCCCAGGGCCTGAAAATCATGGGCCGCAGGCGCAATATCGGCATGGCCGCATTGATCGAGGCCAGCCGCCTCACCCGCGCGCCGGTCTGCTCGGATCTCGGCTTCGCATTGGGTCCGCGCATCAATGCCGGCGGACGCGTCGGATCGGCGGATCTGGGCGTCCGGCTGCTGACCACCGAAGACGAGAGCGAAGCGCGCGCGATCGCTGCCGAGCTATCGCGGCTCAACGATGAGCGCCGCGCGATCGAGGCGATGGTGCAGGAGGAAGCCGAAGGCCTGCTCGCCGCGCAGCACAACCGTGCGGTCGCGGTGCTCGCGGGCCACGCCTGGCATCCCGGCGTGATCGGCATCGTCGCAGGACGAATCAAGGAAAAGACGAACCGCCCCTCGCTGGTCATTGCGCTCGACGAGGCGGGGATCGGCAAGGGATCGGGTCGCTCGATCCCCGGCGTTGACCTCGGCGCCGCCATCATCGCGGCCAAGGATGCCGGGCTGCTCGTCGCGGGCGGCGGCCATGCCATGGCAGCGGGGCTGACGATCAACGCCGATCTGCTCGACCGATTCGCCGAGTTTCTGGAGGACCGGCTCGCCGCTCCTGTCGCCGCCGCTTCGGGCGCGGCGCGGCTGCTGGTCGATGCGCTGGTCGCCCCGCGCGGCCTCACCCCCGATCTGGTCGAGCGCATGGAGGCGGCGGGGCCCTATGGCATGGGCTGGCCCGCCCCGCGGCTCGCCACCGGCCCGGTGCGAATCGTCCGCTGTGATGTCGTCGGTACCACCCATGTCCGTGCAATTGCAGCGGGCGATGATGGCGCATCGTTCAAGGCGATGGCGTTCCGCAGCGTCGATACCTCGCTCGGCCAGGCGCTGCTCGGCGCCCCGCGCGACCGGCGTTTCTGGCTCGCAGGCCGCGTGAAGATCGACAATTGGAACGGCAATCACGCCACCGAAATGCATGTCGACGACCTGGCTCCGGTCGAATTCTGAAAAAGCGAAAAAAACCGGAAACGGGCGCTTGACGGCACCCCATCAACTGCTTAGAGGGGCGCTTCCCGCACAGATGGCCCCTTCGTCTAGCGGTTAGGACGCGGCCCTTTCACGGCTGAAACACGGGTTCGATTCCCGTAGGGGTCACCAGGGATGCATTTCATAGCATCCCAGACGGTGCCAAGTATGGCTGTTTTCTGCGGTTTTTCCTGATATAATGATGCCAGTTGGACTGGCGAGATATCACTGCATACCAACAAACTGATGGTATCCGTGATGGTATCGAGTTGGTCGCTCAGATGGAGTGACCATCATGGCGTTGTCGGTGTTCGCGATCAAAGCAGCCGAGATTCGGGACAAGCAATACAAGCTCAGTGATGCCGACGGGCTGTATCTGCTCGTCACGCCAAAAGGCGGGAAATGCTGGCGCATGAATTACCGCCACGCGGGTAAGCAGCGCACTTTGTCATTCGGTGTGTTCCCAGACACCGGCTTGGCCGAAGCAAGAGCCCAGCGCGACGCTGCCCGCAAAGTGCTGGCAAGAGGCGAAGACCCTGCCGAGCGCGCAAGGATCGACCGCTTGTCGGAAGAAGTCGCATCCGCGAATACGTTCAGAGCGGTTGCGGCCGAGTGGCTATCAAAGGCGGAAAAGGAAGGTCGCTCGTCAGCCACGATGAAAAAGCTAAATTGGCTTCTGGATTTCATAAACGCGGCGATTGGCGATCGACCGATCGCATCGATCATGCCCCATGAGCTTTTGACCATGCTCCGCAAGATGGAAGATAAGGGTCGATACGAAACCGCGAAGCGCCTGCGCAGCACCTGCTCCCAGATCTTTCGATATGCCATCGCCACAGCTCGAGCTGATCGCGATATCGCAGCAGACCTTCGCGGAGCTTTGATCGTTCCAAAGCCTGTGCATCGCGCCGCGGTTACAACATCTTCAGAAGCGGGCGGATTGCTTCGCGCCATCGAGACGTTCGAAGGAAGTGTTAACGTGCATAACGCGCTGCGGCTGCTGCCGCACGTCTTTGTAAGGCCTGGTGAGCTTCGATTTGCAGAGTGGATAGAGTTTGACTTCGACGCGGCAGTCTGGACTATCCCGCCGCATAGGACCAAAATGCGCCGCGCTCATCGCGTGCCGCTATCCAGCCAAGCCGTAGCTATCCTTCGCTCTATCGAACTGACCAAAGGGTGCAGCCAATACGTTTTCCCGTCACGTTCGTCGGCAAAGAAACCAATTTCAGAAAACACTATCAACGCAGCACTTCGCCGGATGGGTTATACGCAAGACAAGATGACCGCTCACGGCTTCAGGGCAATGGCCGCAACGCTGCTCAACGAGATGGGGCTTTGGCATCCTGATGCGATCGAGCGCCAGCTCGCTCACTGCGATAACAATGCTGTCCGCAGAGCATATACTCGCGGCGAATACTGGGATGAGCGGGTCCGCATGATGCGGCACTGGTCGGACCATCTGGACTTCCTGAGACGAGGTGGCGCGGGGTGAATGGCTAAATGCCGTAATGGCCGGCGTCTGAAGAGTAGTCAGGTAGGTGGATGTCCCTCAGAATGATAGTGTTGGAAACGGGGTAGACAGTTCTGAGCCAGAGCTGGCTCACGCGATTTCGACCATGCCGCGGAAATCCACGACAACCCTATTTGCGGTGGCGGTCGGTATCCAGCGTCAGGCTCGCTGATGGCGAACTTCGAACAGGCTGCTGCAGCTGAGTTACAGGCTCGAGATCGGCCGATGAAATTTTCATGGATCGGCTCACCAAAGAAATTGCGCTTCTGGGACCCTCATAGCCTTTAAACAATTCAACTAATTGGATAAATAGACGCACACGCTCGACATAGCACCCACATCTGCCCCCCAAATCTAACTTAAGCCTATGATAATGATGGCGTTTGAATCCAGAATTCTGACCGAATCAACATTTTTTGCGGCCTCACGCGTTTTCTACTTCTACGAACGGAAGCATCTTGGCGTCTTGTTTAGCCTTCCCGAGGCCAGGCTGCCGCACCCCAAACTGGCGAGCTGCTCCGGGGTTTTGCATGTAGTGCGGTCGCTTCGGTTATTTAGGCCGATGATAGTTGGCATCAGGATGCAGGCACACAATTTGTAAGGGGGAGGGATCAAGTGCTAAATCGCCCCTCCCCTCTTGGGCAGCCTCAATCGACGATCACGGCATTGCCCATTCGATAGCCACGCTTCGCCATCTTGGTGGTATATTGAACCCGTTCATGCTTGAGTTCGACCGCATATTCTTCCCAAGCGTCGCGCCGATCCTCAATATCGGTCGCCCGGCGCAAGTCGCTGCCCAGTTCCTTCTGCGCTTCGGTGACATTGATGCGATAATCAAACCACAGCCGGTTCTCGATGCCTGCGATCGGCAGAGTGATGATGCGAGATTCCTCCAGTCGGGCGACCCTTTCCTCATGCAACATTGGGATCGCCGCAGCAGCGGCGGTCGCCAGACCCAGAGCCGGGAGAAAAAGCGTGGCAAATCTGATCATGGTTCATTCTCCTGTAGGTGATTGCCGCAACACCGAGCGGTCAAATCGGTAACGATCCACCGTCCGCACTTAATCCATTTGTTTTCCAAATCTTGGTGGGCATCCGAGGGTAAGCCGCGCTCCGGCAAAAGAAAGGCGGACGCCGGGAGACGTCCGCCTCAGGGGGCTTTGGCGCGCTGCCCGAACAGGCAGCAGGCAGCGCGCCGCTACTCGGCCAGAATTCCGGACTGGCCGCTTATTCCGAAGGTTCGGATGCCTCCGGTGCGGAGGCGGTGCCGCTAGCCTGTGTCAGCACCAGCGCATCGCCCGATGCCGAGAACATTCCGGCGGGGAGCGCGCGCGTGACATTGCCCTGCTTCACCACGACCTGCTCGACCTCGCCCCGGCCATTGGCCACCAGTTCCTTCACCTTGCCGAGCGACGATCCGTCGGGAAGCGTGACGGGCATGCCACGGCTGACCATGGCCGCGCCCTGCCCCGCCGCAGCCGCGCTGCCCGCAACCGCCAGCGGACCAGCCAGCAGCGATCCATCAGCAGAGCCACCGCCGCTGCCTGTCGCGGTCGCTCCGGCAGGCATCGCCGCCCCGCGCACGCTGGACACCGCCTCACCGGCGCGCGCGCGCGTGCTCTGGACGATGGGAGCAACGGTTCCGGTCACTGCATCGGTGCCGATAAGCTGCGCGCTGGCGTTGCCCTGTCCGCTCGCCGCGCCCGAGCCTTGGGCCTCGGTCATCGCACCGGCGGGCGGTGCGACAATATCGGCCAAGCTCGTCGTCGAGGCCAGGACCGAGCCGTCGGCGCTGCGCTGGGCCGAAACGGTGCCGCGCCGGGCATCGACCGATTGCGTGCCGCTGGTCGAGCCGTTGGCATCGACGGTGCCGCGCACCGTGCGGGTGGTGCGTTCCAGCGTGCCGCCGACCGGGCGCTCAAGGCCGCCCCCCAGGGTGCCGCCCAGCGATCCGCCGAGCGTGCCACCCAATCCACCCCCGAGTCCGCCACCGCCAAGCAGTTGCGCCTGCGCGGTTGCCGGGATGAGAGCGAAGGTTGCGGCTGCAAACAGGATCGTCTTCATAATGAGTTCCTTTCATCTCAATCGCGGGCATCACTGCCTGCCCGTCTGAAAGGACAACGGCTGGCCACGACAGTTTAATCCGTCGCCGCGTCCAGGCTCATCGCTTGGAACCACATCGCTCGCACAGCAGGCCACGGCCATAGCGATTGTCCGGCCCCCTGGGCCCCAAATCGCGCGCTTCCCGATCGAGCCTGGCCCGCCAGTCGCTGCCCCTGGCCAGCGCATCGGCGAGCCTGACGGCCACCAGCGGCGTGGCGAAGGACGTGCCGCGCAAGCTGACCGTCTTGCCCTTGGCATTGAGCGCGTGCACATCGGCGCCGGGGGCTGCATAATCGAGGTGCAGCGCACGTCCCGCCTCGATCAGCGCGCGCCCCTTGCGATCCACGGCGGTCACCGAAACGACCTTGGCATAGGATGCGGGAAAGGCGGGAGGCGCAGCAGGTCCATCATTGCCCACCGCCGCTACGATGACCATCCCGCGTTGCTGTGCCTGCGCAATGGCGCGTTCCAGAACGGTATTGCGCGGGCCCACGAGGCTGATCGTCACCACCTTGCACCCGCTGGTCGCCAGCCACCCCAGGGCGCGGACAATGGCCAGCGCATTGCCGCCCGCGGGGTCGCTGCCATAGACATCCGCCACCCAGAGCCGTCCTGCGCCTTCCGCCTGCAACAGACTGACAATCGCGCTGCCGTGATCGGATGCCAGCGGCGCGCCTTTCGCAAAGCCCTTGCTGCCCATCGTCCGCAGCGAGAGCCCCGGCGCGCCGTCGATAATGCCTATGGGCGTGTCGATGGACGCACCATTCGGCGCAGCGAGCAGTGCCGGCATCGGCATGGCCCCGCCCTGGGCGGCGGGCGCACCCGATTGCCAGTGGAGATTGTCCACGGCGATCTCGGCCTCGGGCGCGGCCTTGCGCGCGAACGCTTCTGCCCGTGCGAGGCTGAGGCCTGCGGGCACACCCAGCCGCACGATCGCCAGATCGAGTCCCTCGACCAGCTCCTCGGTAATGACTGAAAAGCCAACACGCTGGAGTGCTGCCAGCTCGTTAGCAGTGGGCCCGGTAACCAGAAGCTCGCCGCGCCGGGCCAGATTGCCATTGGCGTCGCGCTCGATCAGATCACGATTCTGACGCAGCATCCGCGCCAATTTCTGGTCGCGCAGTTCCAGCACCCTGTTGGCCTCGCGCTGCGCTACCGCACTTAACCCGTTCAAGCTGTCTCCGGCAGCGTCGAGAGCGCCGCCGATACCGCGCCCTACCCCAGGCACCCCCAACTGCCCCAAAGGCGATTGCAGCTGTGCGTGGAGTGGCACCGCCACCAGCAGTGCAGCACTGGCAATGGCGCGAAATATGACAAAAGGCTTGCGCATCTGGTCTCCGTCCGATTTTTTCGCTTAATGATGGATGAAACGCACGAGGCCAGCCGTTTCATCCATCAGAAAGGCATTGAACCTGACAACGGCGTTCGAAACCATGCTGATCGATCTGCTGCCGAGGATGCGGCGGTTCGCCTTTGGTCTGACCGGTGCATCGGCGGATGGTGACGATCTGTGCCAGATGGCGATCGAACGGGCTCTGGCGCGGCGCGACCAATGGCAGCCGGGAACGCGCCTCGATAGCTGGATATACAAGATCATGCGCAACCTGTTCATAGACGAGATCCGCGCCAACCGGCGCCGCAGCGAAACCTTCGTGTCCGACGATGCGGGCTACACTGTTGGCGCACATGGAAATCAGGAGGCCAGGGTGGAGTTGGCGATGATCGACAGGGCCATGATGCAGCTTCCCGACGAGCAGCGTGAGGCGGTGCTGCTGGTGATGATCGAGGGCTGCTCCTACAAGGAGGCAGCAGAAATTGTGGGCTGTCCGGTAGGAACGCTCAACTCGCGGCTGGTGCGCGGCAGGGACGCGCTGATGGGCCTGCTGGAGGAAGCGGCATGAAGGTTACCCCGGAAATGATTGCTGCGTTCGTCGATGGCGAGTTGACCGGCGAAGACCGACTTCGTGTGGATGCTGCCATCGCGGCCGATCCTGCGCTGGCCGAGCAGGCCGAACGGCACCGCAGGCTCAAAGCCATGCTGACGGCACGCTATGCGCCCATTGCGGCCGAGACGGTGCCCTACCGGCTTACAGCATCGATCAGTCGGCCGAGGACCGCAGGACCTAAATCCAGTGAGGTGGTGAGCCTTTCTGAAGCGCGCGCTAGACGCGGCCTGCCCCCCGCCGTTGGGCGTTGGTTGCCGGTCGCGGGCCCGGCGATCGCAGCTTCGCTGGTCCTTGCGATCTGGCAACCCTGGCAAGGAACCGAACAACCAGGCTATGCCCCTGCCGAACTTGCAAGCATGCTGGACACCCGGCTGGTCGCTAATCAGGCTGCTGATGTCTACCCGCGCGTGATTTTGAGCTTCCGTGCCAAGGACGGCCGCTTTTGCCGCGCCTGGCGCGAAGTCTCAGCAGGCGGCATCGCGTGTCGCGATAGCACAGGATGGAAAATGGAGCAGCAATTGCTACTGCGACAGGCGGAGGCAGGCGAATATCGCAAGGCAGGCAGCGAGGCCGACCTATTACTGGAAGCGCAGAACATGTCGGATGGTGATGCTCTCGACGCTGAGCAGGAGTCGCGAGCTCTTCACACCGGATGGCTCAGTTGAAGGCGAGGACACCATGGGGCCTGTTGCATTCTGGCTCCAAAACCCTTAATGTCAAACAAGTTCACAGAGACAGCTGGTATCATCCTCACCCCTGGCGTTAGTGGGAATGCTTCTAGCAAGTCGGAGGAACATGCTGTGGAACTCAATCCTCACTCCGTTTCTTCCAAAGCTATTCTCGCCTTGATTTTCGCAAATGCTAGATTAGTCGATAGTCTGGCCGCCCGAGGACTGATCACACCCGATGAAGTGCTCGCTATCTGGAACGTCATAAGGCTCAGCGCAGATGAGGAGTCCTTTCGGCAAATTTGTGATAGCTCGGCGATGGAATTTAGAGCGCTTCACAAGATCTATGCTCATGCACTTCGAATGGCTAAGGATAATATTCATGTTGATCCATAATCAGACGAAATTTTTCGATTCCATCCATTTCACAAGACTTCAACATCACGGCTAAGATGCCAACCTGAGCGTGTTTCGCCCGCTATCTTTCGCCAAATACAGTGCTTCGTCGGCACGGCGCAATATGCTCTCGGCTGATTCCCCAAGGACCAGCTCTGCCACTCCGATGCTGATCGTTACAGCAGGCTCACTCGCCGAGAATTCTATTCGATGACGCACCCGTTCGGCGACCTTTAAAGCAACGTCTGCGCCAACCCTTGGAAACAATATGACAAACTCCTCACCACCAAATCGCCCCAGGATGTCGCCGTGACGTAATTCCATGACCGCATCTGCTGCTACCCGTTTGAGCACGCGATCGCCCGCATTATGCCCAAACCGATCATTGATTTGCTTGAAATGATCGAGATCAAATATAGCAATCGCAAAAGGCTGCCCAGTTCGTTCAGAACGATCTATCTCCTGCTCAATAGCTTGCGCTAAGCGTCTACGATTTGCGATCCCTGTCAACTGGTCAGTTTCGGCCATCATCCGCGCTTCGGCCGCAGCAGTTTCGGCCATAACGCTCGCGGCGCGAAGGCTCTGCTCTTGCACAACCTGTGCCGTTATGTCTTGTATAATGCCGAAAAGACAAGGCTTTCGGGACACGGAGTTTATCTCGTATTCGCCACGCGAAAGAATGTGGCGAACCTCGCCATTTGGCCGAATAATTCGTGCCTGAAATTCAAAACCCTGCTGGTTTTTTATCGCTCTCTCTATATTTTCGGCAACGATATGCCGGTCGCTTGGGTGATAGGCATAAATAGCCTCATGCAAGGTTGGCGGTTTATCACTCGAAACACCGTGAATATTAAACACTTCAGGCGACCAGGATACAACCTCGTCCACAATGTCGAGATTCCAGTGACCAAGGTTGGCTGCCGTCTCCGCCATTCTTAACAGACGGACGCTTTCTGCCAATTGGTTCAGTAAACGATGCCGGGCTGCCAGCAGCGATCCGATCGGCAACGCCGCAGCAAATAAGGCCAACAGGTAAAACTGGAGGAATAGGCTTTTGCTCTGAGGACCAGCGTCGATCAGCATTACCGGGCCTGAGCCCAAAGCACTTGCCACCGATGCAATAATGCCTGCGATCACCACACCGCCTGCCGCCCCCAACAGACCGAGCCGGGTCACAGCAATCAGAATGGCGAGCATAGGAAGAAATAGCAATGGATAAGCGGACTGCGCGAATGTCAGTGCGCAGACCAAAGCAACCATTGTAAAAATTCCGAAAGTTTCTTTTCTTGTCCGAGTGCGTCGGCGTACCTTATCCTTGGAGATTTCCCGCCTGCCAATCATGATAAGCGGTGTAACGAGTAGTATCCCCAGCAGATCGGTCGAGAACCACGAAAGCCAAAACTCAAAAGATGTTGTCGAGACGAAAATCCATGCGGTCGAAGCACTAACAAGTGTGGCAACGAGTGCCGCAGCGCAAAAGTTCAGAAGCCTCACGGGATCGGAGAGTGAAACCTGACCGCCGCTGCGGTTCAGCATTAGCCAAGCAGCGAGCGACGACTCCATGATGTTCGCGATTGTAAAGCCGGTGGAAATCCAGGCACCATTTCCCAAATTCAGGTTCACTACCATGCTGGCGGCAGCAGCAGTGGCGAGGTGCCATCCTCGCTGTCGATTTTCATTTATCAGCAGCGCCGCAAGCAGGATGCCGCTGGAAGGCCAGACCGTGGCAATACCATCCCGACCATGACTTACAGCCAGTGCCACAGCGGCGGCCAGGTAATAGCAGACGCCCGTTAGCACAGGCCACCATAGAGACCTTACCTCGCGCAGGGGTGATGCTGACATCAGCTTCATGCCAGTGTGTTGGACGAAATTGGTTAACGCTTTCCTTCGATAGCCACATGGCGATCAACAAACAGGATGCTGCTCGGAAAATTTGCAGCGCCATTTTGCGTTAAAATTTTGTTTACCAAACTAGGAATAAAGGATTGTTTTTACAGCATTTTGTGGTGGTTTATGCCAAGGATCGATTATAGACTCGGCAACACGCTGGCGCAGCGGATGTTGCGCAACAAATCCGGCCTCGCACTCATCGAGTTTGCCTTCAGCCTTCCGATCTTCATCGGCCTGGGCTTCTATGGAGTCGAAGTGGCAAACCTCGCGATCTCTCAGATGAAGGTAAGCCAAATCACCCTGAACATTGCTGATAATGCTTCTCGTATCGGGAGCATGAACTCGCAATTAGGCGCGAAGCAGGTCATGGAGTCGCACATCAACGATGTTTTTCAAGCCGCCGACATTCAGGCCGGGCGATATAACCTGTTCGGTCAGGGACGGACCGTTCTCTCGAGCCTGGAAATGAACGCTGATGGCGGACAAACAATTATGTGGCAAAGATGCAAAGGCGAACTTGGCGAAGATTCCAATTATGGTGAGGAAGACATCGGAAAAAATGGAAAGGGATTCACTGGTATGGGTCCGGCAGCAGAGCGAATAGCTGCAATTCCGGGAGTAGCGATCATGTATGTTGAAACCTTCTATGAATATGAACCATTGTTTGAGGAGATGTTCATGGAAGCGCGGACATTACGACAGGAGGCGGCGTATATTGTCCGCGACCAAAGGCAGATCGCCACCAAGCCAATCGGCGACACCAGCGAGCTGCGGACCTCGACCTGTGATAAGTATGATTCGATTTTACCCCAGACGCCTGACCCGAAACCTGGAGACGAAAACAAGTGTACGAAGCGTATCCATAAGGATCACTATCACTGGGAGTGCCCGAAAGGCGTTCAGAAGCCGAAGGAAACAAAACAAGAAAAAGAGAAGAATGAATGCGACTTGAAACTGATCATCTGCATCAACGGTGTTAAAGCACCAAAAACCAAGGCGGGCGATGACGATGACGATGATTGAATGACGCCCTGATATCAAAATGGCGCCATTTGGTAGTCACCTAGTCATATCGATAAATGTTCTCGCGATTTGAGATTTTGATCCATTGCAAGCGAATTTCCCACCCGAGAGGAATGTTGGAATATTGCTAGCGCTGTTAACTTGTGACGATTTTGACAGGGGCTGTCAATCAAGGTGATCGCGGTTCAATACAAACCAAGCTTACCGAGGGGCAGCGCCGGAAACGTGGCCGGAACGGCAAATACGGCGGTATTTCGCATACTCGCGATCAGTCGAAATGAAGCGGTCAAGCATGGCCGTCATGACAAGTTCGATTGTAGGCGCACCCTCTGGGTTGCCGCCGTTGACCGCCCTTGCATATTCCCCAAGCTCCCGATGAAGCTGGGCCGGAATGTCGAGGGTTACGCGAACCGGCTTCTCGCTGGCGAGATCGGACAGTTTCAGGCGGGTCATCGAACTGCTCCTCAATCAAACGGCTCAAGCATCAAATCGCGGGTCACGATGATCCGGAACGAATAGCCCGGGCGGACGGTCAAAGTCGGTGGCACACTCAGCTGTCGCTGGACGACTTGGCGTCCGGTCTGGTTTATCGTGTCCTGGCTGCCGAACCGCAGCGCCCGGGCAAGGTCGCTGTCATTGCCGGTCACAAGCTCGCTGCCCACCCCCAGAAGCGTCGAGACCAGAGCGGCTTTAAGCATATTGCCCCAGTGATAATCGGTCCGGTCTTCCAGACCTGCCATGCCAGAGGCATCTGCGCCCGGAAGGCGTTCAAGTGAAACAGATTGCCCTCCCGGCAGTATGAGACGATCCCAGGCCAGCAGAACCCTGCTCTGCCCGGCCACGACATCGCTGTCATATTCACCGATCAGCCGTGAACCCTGCGGTATCAGCAGGATGCGTCCGGTCGGGCTGTCATAGACATTCTGCGTCACCTGCGCCGTGATCTGACCGGGCAGATCCGAACGGATGCCGGTGATCAGCGCAGCCGGGATGATACTGCCAGCTTGAAGAATGCGTTGGGCAGCGTCGCGAACCACAGGGCTGGCTTCGCGGTCCTTGCGCTGCTCAAGAAAGCCCCTTCGCCGATCGGCGTGGCTTGGCCGTACCGACTGAACCGGATCAGCCGCGCTACCCGCAGTCGTCCCACTAGCAGCGGCAGCGGGCGCTGCTACATTATCTCTGACGCCCGTATTGCCGGCGAGGAACAGCTGGCTCGTCCTGGCGGTGTCACGCTCCTGTGCCGCGCGTGCACGTGCCTGTTCGGCTGCATCAGAGCCGGGGTCAGGTACCGACGCTCCTGAAAGCGGCGGCTCGACTGGCGGCAAAGGGGCCTCGCTTCCTGTATCCACGCCAGGCGTACCAGCCTGTCGAAGCTCGTCCGGTGGCGGCAATCCACGTTTGCCAAGATCGGCATAGCTTGCCGGAGCATCGGCAAACTGCTCCGTGCGGTTGCCGTCGCCAGGATCGTAGACATTTCTGGCCGATGCAGGATCTTCGGGCCGAAGGGCGTAGATCAGCGAGCCTCCAATGGCGATACTGCCAACGAGGCCGATCGTTGCCACGGCCTTACGCGAGAGACGGGTGACCTTCGGAAGTTCAGCGCGAAAGCCAAATCCGTTCGATCCCGTCGGCACAGGGGGCTGCTCGTCGATCGGTGCCTCTTCGCTGCCTGATTTATCCGCGCCAGGTCCGGGCGCATGATCTTCCGACCTCGCAGTCATGATTTCCTCCTGCCGCGCTGCGGCTGTCGCACGATGGTGACGTGCTTCGCGTTGCGCCCTGAGCCCAGGCGAAGCTCTGCCTTGTCGAACAACCGATCGACGACCAGGTATCGCCCCTGGACGCGGAAGTTGACGAGCTCGGCGGCGCCGGTTTCACCCAGAACGAAGAGCGGAGGCAGATCACCTGTGGCGATGGCAGGGGAAAACTCGACAAAGACCTGCCTCCCATCGTCGAAGACGCGTACCGGTCGCCATGGCGGGCGGTCGCCCGATATCGCATAGTCGAAGCTGAGCGCAGCAAGGTCGATTCCTGAAGCCACCGGCGCCTTGCGCTCCGCTTCGATCTGCGCTGCCTGAAGCGCGATCAGCGCGGACTGCGGGTATGTCCAGGAAACGGCGGCCATATAGGTCGAGGAAGTTGCGCTCAGCTCGAGATGATAGGTTCGCCTGTTCGTGTTGATGACAAGATTGGTGCTGATATCGGCCCGGGTCGGCTTGATCAGGATATGCACACGGCGCGCCGGCCCGCTGCCGCTCACCGTATCTCCAATGATCCAGCGGACCGTGTCGCCCGAGGCGACGGGCCCCGGCCCCACGAGCTCCTCGCCCGGTTGAAGCATGATGTTGGTGACATGCCCAGGCGACGTGTAGATCTGGAACAGCGCGCCGTCTGCATAGGGATATTGCTGGATCGCATTGAAATAGCTGGTTCGCTCAGGCTCGACGCGCGCTGCCGCATTGGCACGTCCGATCCGCGATTGCGGATCAGCAGGCTCGTTTTGCTCTGACCTGGACTGCTCGCCTGGCCTTGAACGCTTGCCAGCAGCCAGACCAGGAGTGGAAAAGGCCAAGCCTGTCGCTGCAAGCAGCAGAGCAACAGAGCGGATCGTCGCAATTCGGGTTTTCATTGGCTGAGCTCCTTGGACCAGTTGATGGCATCGACGAACAGGCCGAGCGGGTTCCTGCGCAGCGCCTCGGCGCTGCGCGGCGGCTGGATCGTGGTGGTCAGGATCGCCGACCATCGTGAGGTTTCGACCAGCGCGGAATCCTGGTAGCGCCGCTCGGTCCAGGCGACGCGAAAGCTGTCGTCCGATGCCCGGATGACGCTCGAAACGTCGACGGCAATCTGAACCTTTCCGACGCTAGCGAAAGGATCGTTGCCCCGCGCATAATCGCTCAGCATCCGGCCGCCGCGTTCGGTGGTGAAATCATAAGCTCTGAGCCAGTCCTGCCGGAGCACGACGGGATCGGCGGGGATGGACCGGACCTGCTCGATGAACCGCGCGAGATGGAAAGCGATCTGCGGATCTGTCGGGCGAAACCCGGCATCGGCCGGAGCAATCGCCTGGGCCTGGCCGAGCCGGTCGACTTCGACCACCCAGGGTGTGATCGTTCCGCGGGCCGATTGCCACACAAGGCCGCCGGCAAGACCGCCAGACAGCGCAAGGCAACCGAAGAATGCAAGCCGCCAGTTTCGGGCCTGGACGCGGGCAGACCCGATTCGATCGTCCCAGACCTGTGCTGCGCGCTGATAGGGTGTGACGGGCTCGGGGCTGGTCCCGTAACGAATAGATGGGCGTCGAAACATGCGTTGGGCCTTTTCTGCTGGTCAGCTTCTGTCGGAGATGTCGGGACCCTGGCTGCCGGATTGGCTGTCGCCGCCCTTGAGCGTATGGGCAGTCAAGGACGCTGCCTGGCCGATGGCCTGCCTGCGCCGGAGGGCCCTGGCCCAGCCAGGGGCAGCATCACCGGCAGATTCGGTGCGAGGGTCGTCGGAACCGCCGGTCTTGCCGGCTGCATAATTCGCGCTGAGCGTGGCTGCCGCACGACGAAGCGGAGATGCTGCGGCAGAAGCGGCGGACCTGGCGATGTTACCCAGCCCTGCTGCGGCTGCCTGCCTGCCGGATTTGCCTGCTGCACCCGAAGCATAGGCGCCGGCAGCGCTCCCGGCCGCCCGCGCGCCTCCGGTGGCGGCAGCAGCCATGGCCGATCCGGCAGTTCCGGCGGCGAGCGTTGCTCCGGCGGCAGCGCCTCCAAAGGTCGCACCGGCTGCGATGGCAGTGCCTGCGGCGGCTCCTGCCCCCAGCTGCGGCCCCCCTGCAACGATCCCGTTGGCGATGCCGGGCCCGAATATCCCGAGGCCCAGCAAAGTGAGCGCGGCGAGCGCTATGGCCATGACCTGCCCGATATCGGGCTCTGCGCTCAGGCCTGCACCGGTAAACTCGGCAAAGAGCGTCGTACCGATACCGGTGATGACGGCGAGCACCAGAACCTTGATGCCCGAAGAGATGATATGGCCGAGGACCTTTTCGGCCATGAAGGCGGTGCGCCCGAAAAACGCGAATGGCAGCAGCACGAAGCCCGCCAATGTCACCAGCTTGAACTCGATGATAGTAACGAACACCTGGATCGCCAGCACGAAAAAGGCGATGACGACAATCAGCCAGGCGACCAGCAGGATCATGATCTGGACGAAATTGGTGAAGAAGCCGACCGGGCCGACAAGATCTGCCGTCGCATCGAGCAGCGGCTGGCCGGCATCGAGGCCGGTGGCGGCGACCAGACCCGGGCGCATGAAATCGCCCATCGCCATGCCGCTGCCGCTCGCCTTGAGGCCGAGCCCTGCAAAGCTCTCGAGCAGGACAGCAGCAAGGGAAGAAAAATTGCCGATGATGAAGGCGAAAACGCCAATATAGAGCGTCTTCCTGACCAGCCGCTGTAGTACGTCCTCATCGGTCCCCCAGGCCCAGAACAAGGCCGCGATCGTCACATCGATCACGATCAGGGTCGATGACAGGAAGCCCACTTCGCCGCCGAGCAGTCCGAAGCCGCTGTCGATATAGCGCGAGAATATCTCGAGGAACCGGTCGATGACGCCCGTATCGTTCATGGCTGGCGCCTTTCCTGGCGGAAGAATAGCCGGCGTCTTTCTTCCCAGAACGCGGCGCATGCGTCATTGGCTGTGGACACGGCCCGGCATCGTCCAGGGTCCGCCGTGACAGCGCCGGGCGCTGGCGTTTCGTCCGCAACCCGGGTGCTCGCAACGGGTCTGGGGTCCTGCCGGACGCCGGACATCATCGCGACCGCTGCAAACAGGCCAGCCATCCCGGCCGCGGCCGCGAGCCTTGCTGTCCTTGCCATCTCAGTTGCGCCGCCGGAAACGGCGGAAGCGTTCGCGGCCCTCCGCTTCTGTCGCCGCGCTTCGTGCCGCTTCGATGGACTGCGCCCGACCCTGCGCTGCAATCGCAGCCGTCAGATCGGCGAGCTGCTGCGTCTGGAGGGCCAGCAGCTGATTGCCCGCCTGCGCCGCCTGGAGTGCGCCTGCGGCTGACTGGCTCGCTCCGATCAGAGCCGTAACGGAACTGCGCGTGGCACCGAGATTGCCGACGATCCCGGCCTGCACCTTCATCGCATCTTCGAAGGCACTGACGCTGTCCTCCCAGCGGGCATTGGCATTGGCGACCATCTGCCCCTGCGCTGAAGAGAGCGCTGTCCCCTTGTAGCGCGCGGCGAACGTCTGGCGGACATCGGTCACGTCATAGGCAATGCGCTGAGCCTCGCTCAGGAGCTGCCTGGTCTGGTCGACCTGGCTTTGCAGGGTCTGGATCGTCGAGAGCGGAAGACTGGCCAGATTGCGCGCCTCGTTGATCAGGCTGGTCGCCTGGTTCTGCAGCTGCTGGATCTGGTTGTTGATCTGTTCGAGCGAGCGCGCTGCGGTCATCACGTTCTGGGCATAGTTGGAAGGGTCGTAGACGACTCCGCCGAACTGGGCACGAGCCGGGCCCGGAATGGTTACGCTGCAAGCCGCCACGACGAGGATGCCGACAGTCAGGCTTGTGCGCAATTTGACAGATGTTTTCATAGACCGGGTTCCCTTTCACGAGCTGGAGAGAATGCGGGCGAGAGCAGATCTGCGGCCCAATCGAGATTGCGGTACCTGAGCCACGCTGCGGCAAAACCCTGGGGTTGAGAGGCTGCGGCAATCTCGGCGATGCGCGCCTGGTCCGATTTCGAGGATGCTGCGGTGAACGCGAGGGCTATTTCGCCGAGGCCGAGTTCGAACAGGCGGTTGCCGCGCCGCGACTGGCAATAGTAATCGCGCTTGGGCGTGGCACGGCTGAGGATTTCGATCTGGCGGGCGTTGAGACCGAACCGGTGGTAGATGCGGGCGATCTGCGGTTCCATCGCCCGTTCGTTGGGCAGGAATATGCGCGTCGGACAGCTTTCGATGATCGAAGGCGCTATGGCCGAGGTTTCGATATCGGCAAGGCTCTGCGTTGCAAAGACAACGCTCGCATTCTTCTTGCGCAGTGTCTTGAGCCACTCGCGCAGCTGCCCCGCGAACAGGGGACTGTCGAGCACCAGCCATCCCTCGTCGATGATGATCATGGCGGGCGATCCATCGAGGCTGCGCTCGATCCGGTGGAAGAGACAGGCCAGCACAGCGCTGGCGCAGGATGCGCCGGTCAGGCCTTCGGTCTCGAATATCCGGACGCGGGTATCAAAATCGGCCTCCCTTTCTGCATCGAGCAGCCGGCCCCAGGGTCCGCCAACCAGATAGGGCGACAGCGCCTGTTTCAGCTCGTGCGACTGCAGCAGCACGGCAAGCCCCGTCAGCGTCCGCTCCGCGACAGGAGCCGAGGCCAGCGAACTCAGTGCCGACCAGAGATGCTCCTTTGCGGCGGGATCGATTTGGGCGCCTTCGCCTGCGAGGATGGCCGCGAGCCATTCGGCGGCCCAGGCGCGCTCGTTCGGGTCATCGATACGGGCGAGCGGTTGCAGGCAGAAAGCGTCCTGCCCCTCGGCGGCACCGAGCGCGCCACCCAGATCCTGCCAGTCACCGCCCATGGCAAGCGCTGCCGCACGGATCGATCCGCCAAAATCGAAGGCGAAAATCCGCGCATCGCGGTAGCGCCGGAACTGGAGCGCCATGAGCGCGAGCAGAACCGACTTGCCGGCTCCTGTCGGGCCCACCACCAGCATATGCCCGACATCGCCGACATGAAGGGAAAGACGGAACGGGGTCGAGCCTTCGGTCTTGCCGTAGAGCAAGGGGGCATCACCGAAATGCTCGTCCCGTTCCGCTCCCGCCCAGACTGCTGACAGGGGGATCAGATGGGCGAGATTGAGTGTGGAGATCGGGGGCTGGCGGACATTGGCATAGACATGGCCGGGGAGCGATCCGAGCCATGCCTCGATCGCATTCATGCCCTCGATCGTGCAGGTGAAATCGCGGCTCTGGATGACCTTTTCGACCAGTCGGATCTTTGCGGAGGCCAGCGCCGGATCGCGGTCCCACACCGTGACCGTTGCCGTGACATAGGCGATGCCGGCATGATCGGCGCCCAGTTCCTGCAGCGCCATATCGGCATCGGCGGCCTTGTTCGAAGCATCGGAATCGACGAGCACCGACTGCTCGTTGGTCATCACTTCCTTGAGTATGGCAGCAACCGACTTGCGCTTGGCAAACCACTGCCTGCGGATCCTGGTCAGCAGCTTTGCCGCATCGGTCTTGTCGAGCATGATGGCCCGTGTCGACCAGCGATAGGCAAAGGCCTGGGCATTGAGCTCGTCGAGCAGGCCGGGAAAGGTCATCGTCGGAAATCCGGTCACGGTGAGCGTACGCAGATGCGCAGGCCCGAGCCTGGGTTCGAGACCGCCGGTCAGCGGTTCATCGGCAAGCAGAGCATCGAGATAGACCGGTGTCTCGGGTACGCCGACCCGCTGGCGCCTGGTCGATATGGTGCTGTGCAGATAGGTCAGCGTCGCAGCATCATCGAGCCAGCCGGTTTCCGGCATGAAGCCCTCGACGAGGTGGAGGAGACGGTCGGTCCGGTCGACAAAGGATCGCACAAGCTCGGCAGGATCGACACCCGTGGCGGCCTTTCCTTCATAGAGCCAGCTTTCGGCGCGCGCGCCTTCCTCGGGCGGAGGCATCCACAGAAGGGTGAGATAATAGCTGCTCTCGAAATGAGCCCCCTCCTCCCGGAACTGTTCGCGCCGCTCAGTGTCGACCAGAGCCGAAGCGGGATCGGGGAAGGCGCTCTCGGGATAGGCCTGTGCCGGGCTTCGCTGAGCTTCGACAAAGACGGCCCAGCCCGAACCGAGCCTGCGAAGCGCATTGTTCACACGTGCGGTCACGGCAACGAGTTCGGCAGGCGTGGCGCTGTCGAGATCGGGGCCTCGAAAGTGTGCCGTACGCTGGAGCGAGCCGTCCTTGTTGAGTACGACGCCAGGTGCTGCCAGTGCTGCCCATGGCAAAAAATCTGCCAGCCGGTCGGACTTGCTGCGATATTCGCGGAGCGACATCATGGCCGCATCCAGACCGGGTATCTGAGGTGGCGGCGCGCCACATCGACAAATTGCGGATCCCGGCGGGCGGCCCAGACCGAGAGCAGATGACCCATGGCCCAGATCGCAAGGCCTGCAAGCCACAGCCTGAGCCCGAGACCAATGGCCCCAGCGAGCGTACCGTTGACGATGGCCAGAGCCCTTGGCGCTCCGCCGAGCAGGATAGGCTCGGCCAGCGCACGGTGGACCGGAGCGTAAAAGCCGGCAACCTGGTCCGGAGCTCGCGAGATACTGTCGTCCATCAGATCACTGCTCCGCCGCCAAAGCTGAAAAAGCTGAGGAAGAAGCTGGAAGCGGCAAAGGCGATCGACAGGCCGAAGACGATCTGCACCAGTCGGCGAAAGCCTCCCGAGGTGTCGCCGAACGCAAGGCTGAGGCCCGTCACGATGATGACGATGACGGCGATGACCTTGGCGACAGGACCTTCGATGCTCTCGAGGATCGACTGGAGCGGTGCTTCCCAGGGCATCGAAGAACCGCCAGCCTCGACGGGCATGGCATGAAGCAGTGCTGCTGCAAGCACGGCTCCACAGGCAAGTTTCCTGAAGAGCGGGCGGCGGGAAGGCTTGAGGCCGGGCTGGCTGATCATGGTGTTTCTCCAGTCTGCAAAGCGGGATGGTTGAGCAGGCGATATTCGCCGGTTACAGGATCGAGGCCTTCGACGATTGCGATTTCGGAAAGACGGCGCCCCGCTCCTTCGCGCACGAGGACGGCCACCAGGTCGATGGTCTGCGCGAGCAGGGCACGGGGTACGGTCACGACGGCTTCCTGGATGAGCTGCTCCATCCGGAGGAGCGCGCCGTGGGCGCTGCTCGCATGGATGGTTCCGATGCCGCCCGGATGGCCCGTGCCCCAGGCCTTCAGCAGGTCGAGCGCCTCGCTGCCGCGCACCTCGCCTATCGGTATCCGATCGGGCCTCAGGCGCAGCGAGGAGCGAACAAGGTCTGCGAGCGAGACGATCCCGTCGCAGGTGCGCATCGCGACGCAATTGGGAGCGGTGCACTGCAGCTCGCGGGTATCTTCGATCAGGACGATCCGGTCGCCCGTGCCAGCCATTTCGGCCAGCAGGGCATTTACAAGCGTAGTCTTGCCCGTTCCCGTCCCGCCTGCGATCAGGATATTGCGCCGGTCGGCAACCGCGCGGGCGAGCATGGCGGCCTCGGCGGCCGACATGATGCCGGATGCAGCATAGTCGCCGAGCGAAAACACCGCTGTGGCCGGTTTGCGGATGGCGAAGGACGGCGCCATCACTATCGGCGGCAACAGGCCTTCGAACCTTCCTGCGCCGCCGGGCAGTTCAGCCGAGACACGCGGCGCACGCCCATGCACTTCGGCGCCGACATGATGGGCGACCAGCCGGATGATACGCTCGCCATCGGCAGCGTTCATCCGAGACGAGCTTGCGCAGATACCGATCCCGAGCCGGTCGACCCAGAGCAGGCCGTCCGGGTTGAGCATGATCTCGATGACCTGGGGGTCATCGAGCCATTCGCCGATCGCACTTCCAAAGGCCGTGCGCAGCATGCTGGCACTGCGGCGAAAAGCTTCCTGCCGGACCGGTTCTGTACTCATGCTTGTCGCCCGTTGCTGCGCCGGACATGAGTGTCCCGAGCGCCGGGCCGATTAAGAGACGCATGAAAGCACGCGGTTCAACAGGCTTTTGAGCACAGCGTAATGTGGCGAAGAAAGACAGGCCCTGGCGTAGCCCCCCTCGTCTGCCTGCCGCGCCGGACACACAAATAATCCGCAAATAATTTGGCCAGCAGGCAGTTTGTGACAAGACTGTGACCATGGGTGATTCGGTGTCGCAACCCTTATCGGACGAGGCCCGCTGGGTTCGTCTCACAGACAAGCAGCGTGCCTGTCTCGATCTGTTGCTGGAGCGGCAGACGTCAAAGCAGATCGCCCGTGCCCTGAACATTTCCAAGCCGACAGTGGACCAGCGCCTGACTGCAGCCCGGGCCGTCCTGGGCGCAGCCAACAGGGATGAGGCCGCCCTGATCTACGCTCGTCTCAAGCTGACATATGACCGGATACCATATGATCCGATGCAGGTTCCGCCCGCCAGCGCGAAGATGGCAGTCACGGCGAAGGACGACGTGCCTGCCGATGCCCTGGTGCTGAGCGACAGCGCCATGACATCGCATGGCACGCCGTTCCGGATGATCTGGAGGCATGACCATGACCTGAAGACACGGATGCTGATCATGGCCGTCATGCTGGTTGTGGCGGTCATCCTCATCCTCGCAGGCCTCGGCATTGCAGAAGCGCTGACGCGTCTCGTCTCCGGCTGATCCATCACCTTGTCAGAAACTCTCGAGTTCGCAGAGCAAGCATCTGCGGAGAAAGGAAAAGTCATGTCCAATTCCTTGAGCAACACCGCCGCCCGTCTCGGCCGGGACGTGCCGCTAGCGGAACTTTCGATCGACGATGCCCTGATCGCCGTATCCGTCCTGATGACGAGTATCGTCACGGCGCGGCGCGATGTCGCGGACATTCCCGCAGCCAGGGGCCAGGCAGCGATCCGCAGGCTCGCCAAGGCGCAGGCAGCGCTCATCAACGCGAGCGGCGATGTGCTGCGGGTCCATGGCGACCTTCGCAGCATCGGGCGCGAACTGGCCGGCTATGATCTCCACGAATGCCCGAAAGTGGCAGGCGAGGTCACCCATCTGCAGGCCGTTGCCTGACCCCGATTGACCGGGAGCGGGCACAATGAAAAGCTGCATTCATGCGGATAATGCTGTTCCTTGTCCTGCTCTCGGTCGCGCTCGGCTATGCGCTATGGCGCGGCGGCGGGCCCGAGCGCGTGATGGCCGTGATTGCCGCATTGATGGTGGCTCTGGACGGACTGCTCCATCTTGCTATCCCGGCCGAATTCGCATCGCTCGATACCGGACATCTGGCCATCGATCTGTTCGGCGCTGCCTCCACCACCATGCTTGCGCTGACGGCACACCGCTTCTGGCCCATGACCATGGCAGTCCTGCATATCCTGCCGCTGCTGGCACACACCAGCCGGGTGCTCGACCTGGGCATGCATCCTGCGGCCTATCTCGCGATGCAGGTGTCCCCATCATGGCTGGTGCCACCGGTTCTGATGGGCGCGACATGGTATCATTGCAGGCGCAAGGCTATGGCCGGAGCAGATCCATCCTGGCATCGGGCGCCAGCCTGACTACGCAGAAAAGGTCCGGGCCAGGCATGGCGTCCGCGCAAAGCGCTGGGACCGGGCAATGACAGGAGAGACACCCGACGCAGCTCGGATATCCGGGCTGCATGCGCTGACTGGCAGCAGAGTTTCGCCCGGCAGCAGGGTTCTTCGCGAGCATCTGCAGGCGACGCTCGGCATTCTTGCCCATGAGGCACTCGAGGTCCTGTTTCTGGACCAGGGCCATGTACTGATCGCACATGAGCGGCTTCTCCAGGGTTCGGCGCAGCGCCTGTTGCTCGAGCCGGGCTTCATCTTCCGGCGCGCCCTTGCGCTCGGGGCGAGCGCCGTCATTCTGGCGCATAATCATCCGAGCGGCGATCCCAGACCAAGCCCTGAGGACCTGGAGGCTACCCAATGGCTGGTGCGCATGGGACGAATGCTCGGGGTCGAGATTGCCGAGCATCTCATCGTGGTCCGGCGCGGCTGCCATGCGATGCTGCGAACCCCAATTACCAGACCCACCGCGCTGGCTGCGTTCTTCGACCTGAAGGACAGCGCCCAAGGCTGCATCCACGAGAAAGGCAGCGTCTGTCCTACCGCAGCAGCCAATGCCCGCCTAGCTGCCTGGCACCGCAACCGTCGCCGCGAGCTGATCGGACATCCCTCGCTGCTGGCAAATCCGGCCTGGGACATGCTGATCGACCTGTTTCTGCATACCGGGAGCGGCAGGCAGGTTTCGACCAGCGCGCTGTGCATCGGTTCGGGAGTACCGATGAGCACCGCGCTCCGGCTCATCTCCAAGCTTTGCGAGAGCCGGATCGTTGCGCGCAACCCGGACCCCATGGACGGAAGGCGCAAGTTCATCACTCTGCCTGCACAGACCCTCGAAGGTCTGAACGAGTATTTCTGCGGCATGACCCGCTGAACGGACCCGGCGATATGGTCCCCGGGGCGAAAACCACCCGAATCCAACGTAAGGTTTCACCCGGTCGATCGCGGCATGAAACGACCTGGTGCATCCATCGGTGACAACGCGGCATCGGGTTCAAAGCCCGGCCCCTCTGTGCCCCAGGGTCTTGACGGGTCCCGCTGCTCCAGGTCGCAATCCGGCCGGTTGGAGCGATGCAGCCGGCCTGATGGCTGTCTGGACGGTTCCTGCCCGTTCATGGATCGCGGCGACAAGCTTTGCACGATCGTTGGTCACGATGGTGGCGGTTCGCCTGGCGCGCGATATTCCGACATAGAAGCTCTTCTGATCGACGAGGTTGGTCGCGCCGCTGTCTGCATGGACGATGACATGATCTGCCGTTCGCCCCTGTGCGGCAAAGGCAGTATCGACATAGCCATGAGCGATATGCCGGTCGCGCGCGGCGCCGAGATCGAGGGTCCTTAAGCGGCTCTTCGGGCTTCGGATCGTGGCTGTCCGGGCGTCAGTATCAACCTTCAGCACCTGAGCGCGTTCGCCGTTGACGCGTCCCGCGTCGCGATCGTTGCGCGTGAACCGAATTATGTCTCCGGCGCGCAGCTCCAGCCGCTGGCTTTCAAACACCTGGACTTCGCCCGTACCCCATTGGCGCAGCCGCCAGTCGACGGCCTTGCCGTCCTCACCCTTCAGCGCGATTGCGCCTTTGGCCATATCGATACTTTCGATCCTAAACGCCTCGCCTCGCTTCACGCCCTTGCCCGCATAGTCGCGGGAGAAGCGGACAATATCGCCGGTGTCGTAGCTCAGCGGATCGCGTGCCTCGGCGCGGGTGATTCCCTTGTTGACCAGACTCCAGGTGTTCAGCGACGGACCATTCAGGCTGCCCGAACGGGCAAGCGCCGAACGGATTTCAGCGGTCAGCGCATCGCGGCCTTCGCGCGATGGCTCTATGACGATGGTGCGTTCGCGCAGGTGAGAATCGAGCCCGGCATAGCGCGCGGCAATTGCGGCGAAACGCGCGTTTCGGTCGGCATGTTCGATGATATCGCCGCCACCGCGATCGATCGCCGCCAGCGCCTTTTTCGCATCGCCCTCGATCGATGCGAGTACCGCATCCTTCACCGCGCGGTTGCTCTGGCGGACAATCTGTTCAAGCCTTGCCGTCTCCATCCCGGCAGCTTGCAGCTGGGCAAAGGCAGCGCCTGCCTCGACCGAACCCAGCTGCTTGACATCGCCTACCAGCACCAGCCGGGCATGGTGTTTTTCGGCTTTCTCGAACAGCCTTGCCGTATCGCGCGCCGATAGCAGCGAGGCTTCGTCCACGATCCAGAGCTGGCCCCCGCTGTCGGCAACCCTGTCGGGCTGCAGCAGCTGGCGCGCCACGGTATCGCCGCGTGTCCCAAGAGCCTGGCCTAGTACCATGGCAGCTGATGCAGTTGGCGCGAGCGCCGCCACCTTGACACCCCTTGACCGGGCCTCATGGGCAAAGGTTGCAAGAACCGTCGTTGTCTTGGCGGTACCGGCATAGCCCTGCACGGCCGTGACCCGGTTGCGGCTCGTCAGCAGCTGGCGCGTGGTTGTCAGCTGATCGTCGTTCCATGGCAGGCCTGTATCGGCAGCGCGGCGCGAAGCCATCGCCACCGCCCTGGCTGCGGCGAGCGGCGAGGCAATCGGAGCGAATGCGCCGCGACCATCGGCCTCGATCTGCAAAAACCTGGCTTCTGCTTCGATGTTTCGGCGTGCCGTAAATCCAGCAAATTGCGCGCCGCGCCGGTCGACGAAAGTCCTCGGCTCGATGTCACCTTTTTCAGCCGCTGCTACGATAGCTGCTGAGATATCCGAATAGCCTATCCGGCCCATCCCTGCGCGTCCTGCTTCCTCGTGCAGGGCAGCTGCTGCAAAGACCGACTTGCGTTCGCCAAGCCTGTCGGCTGCATGAGCAACGGCGCGCGATGCCGCTATTGCTTTCTCGTCACCCTGAATTGCTGAACCGGCTCGCATGCGAGCTTCCCTGACCATGGCATGGCGCTGAGCAGCACCGAAACCGGCCCGGTCGGCCGTCTCGCGCCAGTCAGCAACCAGCGAAGCCTGGTCGACCACCTTCTTGGCTTGCCGGGTATCAAGGGCAGCCACCTGCTTTTCAGCGGCGCTGGCATCCGAGCGGCTCGATCCGCGATTCGCCAGCGCCGCCTCGATTTCGGCACTTCGCTTACTTAAGGCGGTCAGCACATCGGCAGAAACACCCCTGATCTCGAACATCGAGTCCTTGCCGATATCGATCTCATAGCCGAGCTCGCGTACCTGGAGCGCCAGTTCCTGCCGATAGATGGCACCGATCTGCTTTTGCTGCTGATAGATCGCGCGAGGCTCGAGGCTCCGCCAGGAACCGTCCTCGGTCTGCGTGGCGTTCATGATTACATTATGCGTGTGAAGCTGGGGATCCTGGGCGCGGCTGGTGCCGTGCTGGAAGCTTGCTATGACGAGATTGGCTGTAGCCTTGCGCGTCACAGCCCCATCGGCGCGGACACGGGTTGCCGCCATATGGGCCTCGACATGGGCGAGCGCAGCCCTGACCGCAGCGTCATGCGCCCCGATCAGCCGCCGGTCGCCTGCAACTTCGGCCATGATCGATACCGACTTTGGCGCGCTCAGGGTGACATCCCATCCCGGCCGGTGCTCGAGCTCGCCCTGCCTGTATGTCCCGAGCTGCTGCCCATCGATTTGACCTTCGAGCATCCGGCGGAACACATCCCGGTCGACATCGCCCGAAAGTGCAAGCTTCTCGGCCCCCTTGCCGTTCCAGGCCGAAGGAGATTGGCCCCCATCGGCATAATAGTCGTCGGCTTCGTAATAGCTGCTTGCCTGTGCCGGACTGGTCAGCGCGGATACCGATGCAACCATCAGACGGGCCCCTCGTCGGCAGAGGCTCGCGAGGAAGCGGGCGGCGGCTCAGGCACTTCATTTGCGACATCTGCAACCCGGTCCTGTTCCTGTACGGGCTGAGGTTTGGCGTCCTCGCGGCTCTTTCCAGAATGATGCCACAAGGTGGTGCCGGGGTCTGCCGGCACGAACGGCGGCTGTCGGGCTTCGCCCCGCCTGGCGATATGATCGGCGGCCAGCGATATGAGGGCAACGGGAAGACCGTCGGGAAACAGAAGATAGCCTTTGTGGCGCGGAAGGCGCAGTTCGCTCTCATGGACGGCAGGTCTGATGCTGCGCTGCTTGCCCAGTGTGATCCTGGGCGGCTCGTCCTTTTCGCCGAGCGCTCCCGTCATGGTGTGGATCTCGACTTCGCAGTTACCGATCGTATCGCTGGCCCAGCGCCGCGATTCAGCGTCGGTCAACTGAAGAAAGAGCTTGGTGTTGCAGCAGCCGAGCATCGCGTCGGAAATGTCCCTGCCATAACGGCTGCGCATCTGGCCGATGCCCTGGAAGGTCAGGATGACCGCGGCCCCGAACTTTCGTCCTTCGGGCAGCAGCCGGGCAAGATTATCGACGGCAGGAAGGTCTGCGAGCTCATCGAGCAGGAACCAGACCCGTCGTGAGGCAGAGGGGGTAAGACCGAGCATCGCACTGGCGGCGCATTCCAGCCAGCAGGCCAGCAGCGGCTTTGAAGCTTCGAAATAGTCTTCCTTGCGCGGCACGAAAATCCAGGGGCGCGGTCCCGATCTTTCATCGAGGCCTGCAATGAAATCGCGGAACGAGAATGGCCGTTCGTCACCGACAGGCATGCGCAGGAACTGGATGAGGTTTGCAGCCTTGGCGAGCATGAACAGTACGCTGCCGGTGGCGCGGTCGGCATCGTCGGCAAAGGTGCGTGCCGACGAGCTATCGCCGAGCCAGGCCTTGAGTTCGGAGGCGGTCTGCACCTGCAGCGCATGCAGGAGGCCGGGCAATGTTCCCCTGCCCTCGCGCCAGAGCGCGCGAAGCATATTGGCCACCAGGATCCGGCTGGTTTCGAGCCAGACATCGCGGTCATGCTGTCCGGTTTCGCTGATCAGCTGCTGGGCGATCCGGTCGGCATCCGCGGGATGGGCAATCTCTGCAAAGGGCGACCAATAGGCACAGCGCGCATCGAAGGGGTTGAGGATGATGTCGCCCCGCGCCGGGTCGTAATAATGGGCGATGAACTCGCCGCTGGTATCATAGACCAGCGCCGCCTCGCCGCGCGCTTCGATGCCGTCGAGCATCTGGCGCAGCACCGTGGTCTTTCCGCTACCGGTCGTTCCGATCATGGCCATATGGCGGCTCTCGAGCCTTGCAGGAAACGGGACCGCGCCGATCGTGAGCGAATGGCCTTTCGGACCGGCCGCAGCCATTTTTGCGAGAGCAGTCTCGCTGGTGACGATGGTCCCACTCATGACACGGTCACGAAGCGCTGCTGCACGGCGTCGTCCAGCTGCGCGGCGCAGCAGCCCCGCACCGAGTGCCCAGCCGGCAAACCCCAGGATCGCCCCGCGATGTGCGAGCGTGCTGGCGGCACCTGCAGCATCACGAAAATAGGGATGCCTGGTCACGGCCTGGACGGACACCACCTCGTCGCCATCCGGGTAGCGAAGGGTCATGTCCGGATCGCCGCCGCGGCCAGCAGAAAGCCAGCCGAGCAGCCTTGCATGGACATAGGTCCCGCATGCCTGCATTTGGTGCGCATCGAGCATCAGCCAGGGTGACGCGAGCCCGCCGAGCGCAACCGAGCACAGCATGACGAGCGCGTGGCGCTTCAGACGCCGGGACCGGCTCAGGCGATCATGGCGACGCAGGCTCTCGGCATGCAGTCGGCGGTCCTGCGGCTCGGTCATGAACGGCCCTGGGCCAGAGCCTTCTGGCGGTCATAGGCACGATGGGTTTCGGCAGTGATTGTCTCATCGGTCTTGCCGTCGCGCTTGGCAGCACTGCGCGCATAGCAATAAGCGGCGCATGCGGTGAACAGGATGCGGTCCTGCGTCCTTTCGGTTTCGGCGAGACGGCTGCCCAGCGTAGCCAGCTCGATCAGGATTTCCTGGAGCACTACTTCTGGGTCGGGGGCTTTTGCCTGCGCCGCGATTCCAGCTCTGACGCTGCGCTGGAGCATTGCATATGGCGTTATGCCCTGCTCCGCGGCGAGCTTTCGCAAGGCTTTGTCGAGGGCTGCCGTCAGCCGAATGTTGTGACGAGCCAGGGTCATCGGGCTCTATGAGTGCGCTGCCTGAGCGCTGCCTCGGAAAAAGGCTGAAATCCGTTAATCTGCTTCCGTCGGGACCGGGCGCTGCCTGCGCGCTGCCTCGAAAAATGGCGGAAATGCTGCATGCACCCGTGCGTGAGGTGTGTATCCAATTTACGGGTCCGATGCGAAGCATCGCGGCCCAGCAACCTTGAGGAAAAATGCCCAGATTGAAGCATGGTCCCTGGCGCGAGACGGGCCATGGCTGCGAACTTGCTCCCGTTCGCCAGCGACAGCTCCCCGGCGATGTCACAGCCAGCATCCAGGAAAAATTGGCCCGGAACTGGGCGAACGACAATGTAGGCAGTTGGCACCACTCGCCAACGAGCAGCTTTCTGCACCAGCCGAGCATCCGCAGCAGTCGTCCTGCATCCCGGGAGCAACGAAGTCGCCATCGACATCTCCTGCAAGCCGCCCTGGTGCCGCCTGTTCATCGGGGCAGCCGGGGCGATAACGGCACAAACAAAGAGTTGGTCTCCGCACCAGACTGGCTGCCAAAGCTGCCCGAGATGCCAGCCTCGGTCTCATCCGGCTGCTGCTCCCGCGTGGGTCCGAGGCCGCTTTCGCTGGCACTGCGTGTGACGGCGAAGATCGACGGGGGGTGCAAGGGACGTGCTTTTCCGATAGCAAATCGCGGCTCGGCGATGGCAGGCGCGCCGATCAGAAAAGGTGCGAGACGAGCGACATAGGAACGCGTCTCTGCGGGAAGGTGGCGAAGGCCGGCGCGGTATTCGTCCACCCGACCCGGCCCTGCGTTATAGGCAGCCAGCATGAGCCTTGAATCACCATATCGGTCCCACATCAGGCGCAGATACGCCGCACCGCCATGGATGTTGGCGCAAGCGTCGAACGGGTCGGATCCCAGGCCGTAGCGCGCAGCCAGCATCCTCCAGGTCCGCGGCATGATCTGCATCAGGCCCATTGCACCTACAGGCGAAACGGCGCGCGACCTGCCACCGCTCTCGGCACGCATGACCGACCAGATCCAGCGCTCGGGAATGCCGAAGCGACGCGAAGCATCTGCCACATACGGCGCATAGGGATGCGGTTCAGCGGGTGCCGATGCCTGCCCGGATACCGCACCAGGCAGGGGCTGGCTCTGCGGTTCGGCTGCATCTGCCGGGCACATGGCAAGCATCCCGATCTGCAGTCCCGCTGCAATCAAGGCGGTCATCCAAACGCAAACATCATGCTTTGAGCTGGCCATGACCTATCTCGGATCACGGGTCTTCGAGCGCGACCAGAGCAGATTCCAGGCGTCGTCGCTGCTTCCCGCCCGAACGAGAATGGCCCGCAGGGGCTGAACGAAGCCGGGATCGTCGAGCTGCAAAGCAATATAGTTTCCCGCGCGCTTGCCGCTGCGGTTCCACCCTGCCCCGATCTCGGTGCCGGTGGCAGCGCTGCCGTTCAGCACCTTCCAGTCGGGCGCATTCTCGCTGCTGTCGAGTTCGGCTGGCACAATCGAGATCTGTGCATCGAGGCCGAGCGTCGACAGTCGCCCCGAATATCGGGATTGATCAAATCCGAACGTGCCGATGATCATGGCAAATGCTCCTCATTTCTTGTGGTGGCATGGTTGAATTCACGCTCGGGGAGCCAGCGCAGCGGTGCACCGGGGCGCGAGCGGGTGAGCAGGGGCCGGGCAATCCCGACGATGCTCGAAGACGCGACAGGCCCGAAATATCGTCCATCGAGGCTGTCAGCGGCCGGGTTCAGAAGAAACAGTTCATCAGCGCCTACACATCGACATCCCTGCCAGACAGGCATGGTACGCCCCATCCTGTCATGCGGCCGGGCGACAGACATGGTCTTGCCATCGACCGTCACCTTGGCGCCCCGTCTGCAAACCGACTGGCCGGGCAGTGCAGCGATATGCTTGAGCAGCGGCACGCCGGTTGGCAGATAGCCGCGCTCCTCGATCAGTCGCGCGATCGCCGCTTTGGGCGTCAGAACAACCAGATCCCCGCGACGCGGAAGGACAAAGTCATCGACCAGATAGAGGCCGACCGGAGCGCTCGGGCTGGCGTTCCACAAAAGGCGGGGACGCGGTTCGAGACAGGCGATTGCTGCAAAGGCGCTGCTGAACAGTCCTGCCAGCACGCAGGTCCTGCGGAGCCAGCGCGCGTTCATCGCCCGGTCCTACTGCGCTGAAGCCATGCAGCGTGGCGTGCACGGGTATAGGGCCTGATCTGGCGTCCATCGTTCAGCCTTGCAGCAACATCGCGCCAATGGTCGGGCGATGCGTCGCATGGATCGATGCCGTCGGTCTCCATCGCATCGACCATTTCAAGCACCTGCGAAACATGCGCCAGGTTCTCGACATGGAGCAGACGTTCGCCACCTACGATCACAGAAGCGATGGGCGCACTGGTCTGCCCCGCTTTTGCAGCCTGCACGACCGAAAGGCTGCAGCAGGTAGGGCCGAAGTCACTGGAAATGCGCCTGACCAGCGCGAACACCGCGCCGGGACGGAAGGAAACGATGCGGCCGGCCTCGCCATCCGTTCGATCATCCGCGACCCGCCCGAAGCGCAGCATATGTTCGCAGCGGCCCTCGATCCATGTCAGCCGCACTTCGGTAAGCGACGCGTCGGCACCGCTCTGGCGTCCAAAGGCGAATTGCGGCTTCACAGTTTTTCCCCGGCAGCGGCAAAGTCGCAGGACAAGTGTCTGCAAAGCGCGTCCGCCGCGCGCAAAGGGCGGTCTGCGGCGACGATCGCGCGCAGCGTTTGATCAAGACGGCGCATCAGCGGCGCACCGGACGCGCAGGATGGATGGTGCCCTTTCCCGGATCGGAGGTGGAGGATCGCCTTCCGATTTCGGCCCAGGCATCAAGATCCTCGATGGCGTAGACGATCCTGCCACCCAGCTTGCGATATTCGGGGCCGGTGCCGTAGCAGCGGTGCTTTTCGAGGGTTCTGGCAGAGAGCCCGAGCCGAAGCGCGGCATCGGGGGTCTTCAGATAGCAGGGGCCGGAATAGGCGTTCACTTGGGCATTCCTTCCAGTAACCGGAGCGGACCAGCGCGATTTGCGGCGGCTGGAGCAGCATGGCGGACATTCTTCGGTTCACCGGAGCGGCAGATTATCGAGCTTGTTTTTGTCGCCCCTCCCCGCCAGCAGCGCGCGGTATCCGCTGTTCATCATGGCCCTGGCCTCGCCGATCAGGCGCTGCGTCCGGCGTCTGTGGGAGGATGACTTCCATTCCGCGCCCCGCCCGATCGTCAGGCCGGGATAGACGCGCTGGCGCGCAAGTTCGTGACTGGTCATTCGAACGCCGTCCGGAATCACCGCGAGATCGAGGATGTCACAGAGCAGTTCGAGGCGCTGCCGCTGAAACTCTGTCGGCATCGAGAGGCCAGCAGATTCGCCGGAGCCCCGGTCAACTGGCGTGCTGTTCAAGACCGCAGAGGCGGAAAGGCGAACTGATGCCAGTTGATCGCAGGGAATGACAAAGGCGAGAGGTCGCTCGTACGGACCCGCCAGCAGGCAGAGCCGATGCACAGTTTTGCCATCGCTGAGCACCATATGATGCCCCGTCCGCAGCGTCTGCTCCGCAATCACACGCAGCGGCGCGATCAGGCTGGTCGCAGACCTCCCCGCGAAGCGATCAGGGGCGGCATCGAGGATGGTCACGAAGCCGCAGGCATCGGCGGCCCAGAATGCCGGTGCCTCTAGCGCACTCTGGTCAGGTGGACAGGGAAAAGCTGAGGCCCCAGCGCCGGGCCATTTCCTCCTCCCTTTCAAGGTCGCGGCTCCGCCCTGATTTCATTACCGCGCGATATTCGGCCCGGTATTGGGGATTGCGGCGCAGGAATTCCTGGGCGAAGCCGGGAAAGTCGAGCGCGTGCCGTGAAAGTGCATGATCGGCCATCGCTGCCTCCTCGAAAACCTGCGATGATGGCCATCGGAAGCGTCGCCGCCATTCCGGTCCTGGGGGGCGGCAGTCCCTGAAACAGGGTACCCCGCCCGGCTTTTCGGCCGGGCGGGATGCGGGGATCAATCACCGCTCCTGCGGCTCGGGCGGTTCCAGACCAGGTCGAACGTCCCATCTTCGGCCTCGAAGAGCTGGGCAAAGACCGGAGCGGCAAAACTGGGATCATCGAGCTTCACGGACAGGTAGGAGCGCTTGTCCTGAGAGGTCTTCGTCCAGGCTGCACCGACTTCCGCCTCGCCGATAAACACGCGATGGCTGGGCGCGTTGCTGCCTGGATTGTCTGCGGGCGCGATGCGCACCGACTTGGCCTGGAGGGACAGTGTAACGATCTGGCCGCGATATTCGCCGGAGACCTTCTTGAACGAACCAATCTTTGCCATGCTGAATTCCTTTCCTCGAATGCTCGAGCCGCGCCGGTGCGGTCTCGATGTGCATCGCCCGCCAGCAAGGGCGGAGCGCCGCAGTCGAAAGGCCCGGAGCGGACGCGGAGGACGGCAAGCCAGCGTCTTTCTTGCTCCGCGAGGAACGGCGGCACGCCGGGGGAAGAAAGTCGTGAGGGCGCGCCGTTGCGGCAAGCGCAGTCAGCGCAAGCGACTTGCTGGCAGATCGCGCATCTTCGAGAGACCGGACTGGTGCGATGGAAAACGAGGGAGGAGAACTGGCAAGGTTGGTCGATGATATCCGCAGATACCGGCCCAGCTACACGCCATCGGCGCAGGTCAAGCCGCCCTGACTGCACAACCACATATAGCCCAGACACGTCACATCTGGGTTTTGGAGGCACCAGGCGATTGTCGGATATTGGGACATAACCGTCGTTCCCTGACGGCATGCTAAAGGACTGGTTTCGCCAATACCGGTCAGTCAGTTTCGGCTCAGGTTCTGCTGAAAGCCGAAATTCTGAAAACGCCCCCATAGCCGGCCCAGGGTATGGCAACTCCAAGGTGGCAGCCGATCGCGGTGCCGCATTGGGAAATTGTATAGCACTGCCAACATTGCCCCAATGCGGGCGCTCTATGCGGTAGGAATGCCAAACCGCTTCGCCCTTGTCGCTTTCGTCCCTGCCATCCTGCTGACCGCCTGTGGAGGCGAACCCGCTGCGCCTGCCAAGCCCCCGGTCCACAGCGAGGAGATCGCCCATGAGACCGAGCTTGTCCGCCTGAAGCTTACGCCGGAAGCGCAAAAGCGGCTCGGGATTGTGACCGAGCGGGTCGGAACGGGCACCGCATCCGCAACGCGCATGACGAGTGGCGAGATTGTCATACCTGCCGGGGTTGGCGGCGCGCCGATCAATTCCGCCAGCAACCTGCAACAGCTTGGCGTGCAGCAGGTCGCAGCCGATGGTGAACTTGCGCGGGCAAGGGCGCAGCTGGCCTTGGCGCGTGTCGCCTATGATCGTGCCTCTGCATTGGTTGACGAGGAAGCGGGGAGCATTCGCGCACGGGACGAAGCGACGGCAGCGCTAGGTGCGGCCAAGGCTGCTGCCGACGCAGCGGCAGCCCAGCGCCGCCTGCTCGGGCCAGCGGTGGCGAACCTTGGCAACCAACGCTACGTCTGGGTGAGGGTGCCGGTATTCGGGAGCGACCTTGCTGGGCTGCAACAAAGCCAGTCGGCGCTGGTCTGGCCGCTTGGACAGGACGGCGCGAAACGATCGGCGCGGCCCGTCGATGCGCCGCCATCGGCCAATGCGGTGGCAGGCACTGTCGATCTCTATTTCGCGCTCGACAATGGTGATAGGGCCTACCGTGTCGGCCAGCGGGTCAGCGTCGCGCTGCCGCTTGCTGGTGGGCGGAGCGAAGGGCTGTCAGTGCCGACCTCCGCGATCCTGCGTGACATTTACGGCGGCGAATGGGTCTATGCCAAGACTGAGGCCGATACCTATGTGCGCCAGCGGATCGAGGTAGCGGCAACCGAGGGAGGCCGCGCGATCCTCTCGCGGGGTTTGCGACCTGGCACGCTGGTCGTCACGGCAGGCGCTGCCGAGCTGTTCGGCACCGAGTTCGGGGTCGCGCACTGATGCTGGCCTGGCTGGTTCGCTCCGCGCTCAAGCAGCGCGTGCTGGTGCTCGCCATGGCGGCGATGCTGGTGGTGCTCGGCCTGCGCGCGTCTGCCGATGTGCCGCTTGACGTGTTCCCCGAGTTTGCTCCGCCTATCGTCGAAATCCAGACCGAAGCGCCGGGCCTGTCGACCGAGGAGGTCGAAAGTCTGATCACCGTGCCGATCGAAACCGCCGTCAATGGCGTGCCCGATCTGGCGACCTTGCGCTCGAAGTCGGTGCTGGGCCTCTCGTCGGTGACGATCCTGTTCGAGCGCGGCACCGATGTGATCCGCGCCCGCCAGCTGGTGCAGGAGCGTGTCGCACAAGTGCAGGCGCGATTGCCTGCTGCTGCTCGCCCGCCGGTCATGCTGCCGCCGCTGTCATCAACGAGCCGGGCGATGAAGATCGGCATCTCCTCCAAGAAGCTCGATCAGATGCAGCTGTCCGAGCTGGTGCGCTGGACGATCCGGCCCAAGCTGATGTCGGTGCCAGGTGTCGCGAATGTCGCCGTCTGGGGCTATCGCGACCGCCAGTTGCAGGTGCTTGCCGATCCCGACCGGCTGCAAGCCTCGGGCGTCACGCTGGCTGAACTGCGCGCAGCGACCGGCGATGCGGTGCTGGTCGGCGGCGGCGGCTTTGTCGATACGCCCAACCAGCGGCTGCCGGTGCAGCAGGCGAGCGCGATCCAGACCGCCGAGGACCTCTCCCGCACCGTCATCAAGATCACGGGCGATGCCCCAGTGCGGGTGGGTGATGTCGCGCGGGTGACCGATGGCTTTGCCGCGCCCATCGGCAATGCGATCATCGACGATGGTCCGGGCATCATGCTGATCGTCGAGAAGCAGCCGACCGGGAACACGCTCCAGCTGACCCGCGATGTCGAGGCGGCAGTCGATGAGCTCCGCCCCGGCCTCAAGGACGTCAAGATCGACACCACGATCTTCCGCCCGGCAACCTTCATCGAGAAGTCGATAGATAACCTCACCCGCGCGCTGATGATCGGCTGCCTGCTGGTGGCAATCGTGCTGTTCGCCTTTACCCGCGACTGGCGGCAGGCGACGATCAGCCTGGTGGCGATCCCGCTTTCGCTGCTGGCCGCTGGCCTCGTGCTACTGTGGAGCGGGGCGACGATCAACACGATGGTGATAGCCGGGCTCGTGATTGCTCTTGGCGAGGTGGTCGATGATGCAATCATCGATGTCGAGAACATCGCCCGCCGACTGCGTCTGAACCGTGAGGCGGACAATCCGCGCTCGGCCTTTGCCGTGGTGCTTTCGGCCTCGCTCGAAGTGCGCACGGCGGTGGTCTTCGCCTCGCTGATCGTGATGCTCGTGTTCCTGCCGATCTTCTTTCTCGGCGGGGTGGCAGGGACATTCTTCCGGCCACTGGCGATTGCCTATGTGCTGGCAATTGCCGCCTCGCTGCTGGTCGCGCTGGTGGTGACGCCTGCGATGTGCCTGATGCTGCTGCCGCATGCGCCGATGAAGGAGCATCGCGACACGCGCTTTGTCGCCTCGCTCAAGCAGCGCTATCTTAGCATCCTACCCCGGCTGATCGACCGGCCCCGCCTTGCCATGGGCATCGTCGCGGGCGGCTTGCTGCTCTCCGGCGTGGGCTATCTGGGATTCAAGGACCAGTTCCTGCCCGATTTCCGCGAGACTGACTTCCTGATGCACTTCGTCGAGAAGCCGGGAGTCGGTATCGATGCGATGGACCGCATCACCATTCGCGCCTCGAAGGAGCTTCGCGCGATCCCCGGTGTTCGGAACTTCGGTGCACATATCGGGCGTGCCGAAGCGGCTGACGAAGTGGTCGGTCCGAACTTCACCGAGCTGTGGATCAGCCTTGACGACGGCGTCGATTACGATGCCAGTGTCGCGCGCATCAAGGAGGTGGTCGAAGGCTATCCTGGTCTTTATCGCGACGTGCTCACCTATCTGCGCGAGCGCATCAAGGAGGTGCTCTCGGGTGCAGGCGCGACCGTGGTGGTGCGGATCTACGGTCCCGATCAGGAGGAGCTTCGCGCCACAGCCGAGCGGGTGCGCGGCAAGGTCGCCAGCATCCCCGGTGTGACCGACCTCAAGGTCGAACAGCAGGTGCTGGTGCCGCAGATACAGATTCGCCCGCGCTCGGCTGATCTCGTCACCCTAGGCCTCACGCCAGGCGAGGTGCGACGGCAGGCGCAGACCCTCGTGGCGGGAGAGAAGCTGGGCGAAATCTATCGCGACCAGAAGGCTTTCGATGTCGCCTTGTGGGGCGAACCTGAAATCCGCGGCGACCAGCACGCGCTTGCCGATCTGATGATCCAGACCCCGGTCGGCGCGCCCGTCCGCCTGCGCGACGTCGCCGATGTGGTGATCGTGCCCGCGCCTAACGAAATCAAGCGCGAGGACGGCCAGCGCCGTCTTGATGTCACGCTCAACATCGCCAGCGATGCCGATCTCGGAGCCGTCGCGCGCGGGGTCGAGGCGGCGGTGAGCGAGGTGCCCTTCGCCACCGGCTATCACCCCGAGATCCTAGGCGAATATGCAGCGCTCAAGGAATCGCGCGAACGGCTGTGGACGGTGGGCCTTGCTTGCCTCGCGGGTATCCTGCTTTTGGTCTGGCTGGAGTTCCGCTCCGCCCGGATTACCGCGCTGGTGGGCCTCAGTCTGCCCTTTGCGCTGGTCGGCGGGGTGATTGGGGTCGCAATCACGGGCGGGGTTCTGTCGCTGGGATCGCTGGTCGGCTTTGTCACCGTGATCGGGATTTCGGCGCGCAACGGGATCATGCTGCTCTCGCACTACGATAATCTGCGGCGGTTCGAGGGCGAGGAGTTCGGCCCGGCTTTGATCCTTCGCGGCGCTCAGGAACGTCTCGTGCCTATCCTGATGACCGCGCTGTGCGCCGGGCTTGCGCTGGTGCCGCTGGTGATCGCGGGCGACAAGCCGGGTCACGAAATCGAGCATCCCATGGCCATCGTAATCCTCGGCGGCCTGATCTCATCGACCGCGCTCAACCTGTTCCTCATGCCCGCGCTCTATGCCCGCTTCGGCAAGGAGCGCCCGGAGCCCGAGCCGGACCTTGCGGAGGCGGTGGCATGAAGCGCTTTGTCTCCCTCGCGGCCCTGATGGCAACCGCTTGCGCGACCACGTCCCCGCCTGCGGCAAACAAGGTCGATCTCATGATCGCTACTGGTTCTTTCGCGAGCCTCCCGGTCGCCTCGATCGAGCCTGTGCCTGATGACTGGTGGCGTCTCTATGATGACCCTGTGCTTGACCGCTTGGTCGAAGCCAGTCTTGCGGCCAATGCTGATCTCAGGGTCGCCTATGCCAATCTCGATGGCGCACGCGCGGCGCTGCGTCAGGCGCAAGCCACCCGGCTGCCGCAGACCACGATCGAGAGCAGCCTCGGCATCGACAAGCCCGCCAGTCAGCCGAGCGCCTCGGGCAATGTGCCGACGACCGATTACGATCTGGGGGTGACGGCGAGCTGGGACGCAGACCTGTTCGGACGGCTCCGTTCAGGCTCACTCGCTGCAAGAGCGGATGCGGAAGCGCAAGCCGCTGCGCTCGATGGGGTGAAGGTCGCGGTCGTTGCCGATACGGTTCTGGCCTATGTCGATCTGTGCGGCGCAACCCGCAGCCTTGCCGTCGTGCAAGAACAGGTCACGCTTCAGGACCGCGCGCTGACAATCACCCGCAGCCAGCTTGCGGCAGGCGAGGTCTCCCCGCTGGAAGTCTCACAGGCCGCCAATCTTGTCGCCTCGACCAAGGCAACCATCGCACCGCTTGAAGCTGCTCAGGCCAATGCGCGTTACCGCCTCGCTACACTTGCTGGAAGCCCAGCAGGAGAGGCCCGCATCTACCCCGTGACCTGCTCCGCGCCGCCGAAACTGCGCACTGCCGCTCCCGTCGGCGATGGCGCGGCCTTGCTGCTGCGCCGCCCGGACATCCGTGAAGCAGAGCGGCGCCTTGCTGCCGCCACCGCGCGGATCGGTGTTGCTCGTGCCGATCTCTACCCCCGTATCAACCTTGGCGGGGCGCTCGGCCTGCTGAGCGGAGGGCTGGTCGCGACCGGTTCACCGCTGGTGAGCTGGGCGTTCCCCAATCAGGCCCCGGTCCGTGCACGGATCGAACAGGCTGAAGCGACCGAGCGGGCAGCGCTGGCCGGATGGGATGTGGCGGTCCTCCGGGCGCTGCGTGATGTAGAGACAGCGCTTGCGGCATATGATGGCGAAGTGCGCCGCAACCGCGCGCTGACCGAGGCGCGCGATGAAGGACGTCGCTACGCCCGCCGCGCCGAGGCGCGCGTTCGGCTTGGCGATGCGGCACCGCTCCTGCGGATCGACGCCGATCGCACGCTGGCACAGGCCGAACTGTCGCTCGCGCAGTCCGAACTCGCCGTCGCACAGGCCCAAGTAGCGCTATTCCGTGCGCTTGGCGGTGGCTGGCGCGGCGGTGCCAAGCCGCTAAAGTAGCGACATGAGAATCCTTATCGTCGAGGACGACACCGAAACCAACCAGTTCATCGCCCGCGGCTTGGCCGAATTGGGGCATCAGGTAGTGACCAGCGACGACGGGCGCGACGGGCTGTTCCAGGCGACCGACGGCGGTTTCGACGTCATGGTGATCGACCGGATGCTGCCAGGGCTGGATGGGCTGGCGCTCGTCAAGGCGTTGCGCGCTGCCGGAAACATGACCCCGGTGCTGATGCTCACCGCCGTGAGCGGAATTGCCGACCGGGTCGAAGGGCTCGAAGGCGGGGCGGATGATTATCTGGTCAAGCCCTTTGCCTTTAGCGAGCTGGCCGCACGCCTGCATGCGTTGGGGCGTCGTCCCTCTGCCGCAGCGGAGACTTCCCGGCTGGTTGCGGGCGACATTGAACTGGATCTGCATCGCCGAACAGTCATGCGGGCAGGACGCAAAATCGCCTTGCAGCCACGTGAGTTTGCGCTCCTGGCCGAACTTATGCGACATCCTGGTCGCATCCTGACCCGAACCATGCTGCTCGAAAGAGTCTGGGATTTTCACTTCGACCCCAAGACGAATATCGTCGAGACCCATCTCAGCAGACTGCGAACAAAGCTGAACGCCGGCTTCGATAGCGACCCGATCGAAACCGTGCGTGGAGCGGGTTACCTCATTAGGGACGGAAGATGAAGCGCTGGTGGCGCGGCACTTTCGGCTTGGTCGCGGCCATCGCCGTCGTTTTTGCGCTCGCGACGCTGGCGATCGGTGTGGTCGTATTCGAATCGACGCATGAGGCGCTCGAGCTCCAACTCGATCATCGCATCGCCATCGAGACCCAGGCCCTGATCGATGAAGGACAGGATGGATTTCAAGGCGTGGCTGCCGCAATCCGTCGGCGCGAGGCAGCAAGCAGCACGGCAAGTCTCGGCTATCGGCTCGTTGATGCAGCGAACAAGCCCATAGCCGGCTCGCTTGAAGCCATTGTTCCGCTCAGCCCCGGCTATGTCGAATTGCTGCCCTACAATGCCCATGGCGAGGAGCGCATTGCGCAGTCGCTGACAACTGCGATTCCTGATGGTTACCGCCTGCTGGTTGCGGCTGATCGCGCCGCCATCGACGAGATGGACAATCGATTCATCCTGCTGTTCCTCGGAGCCTTTGGAGCGATGTTGTTGCTGGGCATCGCTGCGGCCTGGCTGGTGGGCCTGGTCACGCAGCAGCGTTTGGCCCGTATCGATCAGACGGCGGCTGCGATCATTGCAGGCGATCTTTCTCGGCGCGTGCCGCTGGCCGGAAGCGGTGACGAGTTTGACGGTGTGGCCACGACGCTCAATCGGATGCTCGACCGCATATCGGGGCTGATGGAGAACCTGCGCCAGGTCTCGAGCGATGTCGCCCACGATCTGCGCACGCCGCTGACGAGGCTTCAGAACCGGCTCGATGAGGCTTTGCGTGAGCGCAACCCCTACCTCCAGCGCCAGGCCATCGAGGCTGCTGCGGGGGAAGCAGGAGAACTGCTGGAAGTATTCTCCGCCCTCTTGCGAATTGCGGAGGTCGAAGGCATGGCGGCCCGCGCCCATTTTCAGACAGTGGACTTGAGCGGCGTGGTTGCCGACGTTGTGGAGGCATTCCGACCGGCGCTGGAGAGCAGCGGCCATCATCTTGCCACCAGGATCGAGCCTGGCCTCATGGTGGCTGGCGATCGCAGATTGGTGCAGCAAATGCTTACAAATCTGCTCGATAACGCGGTGCAGCATACGCCGACGGGAACGACCGTCACAGTTGCCCTTGAAACCACACAGACAGGCATCCGCCTAACCGTCACAGACGATGGTCCCGGCGTCGGCGAAGATGAAGCGCCTGGCCTATTCAACCGCTTTGTGCGCGTCGATCGGAGCCGTTCGACCCCAGGGCACGGTCTTGGTTTGGCGATGGTCGCCGCGATCGTGACGGCGCATGCTGGCAAGGCGACGATCGCTGCGCGTCCGGGTTTTGGCGTGCATATTGAAATCTGACCTGGCTCATCAGTTCTGCACCGATTGACAGAATCGTTCTATCTTTGTTCTAATCGGGCGATGCAATTCTGCTTCACCCATGCCCACCCATGATTCCGTCACCGCCATCGCCATGCGCACGCTTGAGGATGTCGTCGCGCAGGCGCAATGCGGAGCTGTGCATCGCACCTGGGGCCATCGGCTGGCGCTGAGCTGGCTGGTGCGTGGTGGTGTGGCAGCGGACTGGCAGGCGAGCAGCTTCTGGCAGACGATCGACGACCCCGTTGCGTGGGCCTATTCCGAGCAGGGCGGGCATGATCACCGCATCTCTATTCTCATGGGACTGCTCGACACCTGGTATCTCGTGCTCCGTCAACCGCGCCCCTCGCTCCGGCAGCGGGCACGCTGGGCACGCGCCTATGCCCCCGACATTGACATGGGCAGCGGCACCCCGCAGCTTCCCTGCATGTGTAATCGCTACCAGCCGGGCGAACGGCAGCGCATAGAAGATCATTTCTCGGCCAGAGTGCTCCGCGCGTTCAACGAGGGACCCGCGACGGTGCACCCGAGGGAGCCCGGCTGGGTCGTGCGGCAGCACGAAGGGCAGATGGTGCTCGAGCAGATGACCTGGGGCTTCCCGGTCGTGCTGCGTGGCAAGAAAGGCCAGCCGCTCAAGCCCAAGCCGGTGAACAATGCGCGTTTCGACAAGCTGGGCGCCTTCTGGAAACGCTGGGCCTCGCAGCCGGAGCATCGCTGCCTGATACCGGCTTCGCGCTATGCCGAGGCCGTCGGAACGCCGGGCAAGATGACGGAGACCTGGCTGTCGGTGAAGGGCACGCCGATCTTCGCCTGGGCCGGACTCTGGCGGACGTCGGATGAGTGGGGCGAGGTCTATACCGGCGTCATGACCGCGAACGCGCCGGAGCTGGAGCACATCCATGATCGGTCTCCGGTGATCGTGACGCCCGATCAGTGGCAGACCTGGCTCACTGCGCCGCTCGACGACTTATATCAATTCGACCGGCCGTTCCCGGCCGATGCCATGGCCGTGGAGGCGACCAAGGAGCTCTGGGCGCGGCGATAAACTTCTGTCGCCGTGCCGGTGGATGGGTCTTGTTCTCAGCACCTGCCTGATAGGCTGCACCCGGATATGGAGGACGTGGAATTTCTAGGACATCTCGCTTTGGCGATCCATGCGCAGGCATCATTACGGAATCAGCGCCGCATCATCCATGTCCCGGCGGCGGCCCTGCGGCATGACGAGGCGAGGCGCTGCGCTTCTTGCTTGGCGCGGCGGGGGGACGGCGGCTAAGGCTTGCAGCGGACACCATGCGTTATTGAGGAGGGCGAGTGCCGATACTGGACTGGATGACGCGCGGTGAAGATGTGCGTGCGGCGGCGCAGGTGCCGTATCGGTTGCTGGAAGCTGTGCCCGATCTCGACGGCGGTGATTCGGCCTCGGGCAACATGCTCATCCAGGGCGACAATCTCGACGCGCTCAAGGCGTTGCTGCCCTATTACAAGGGTGCGGTGCGCTGTGTGTTTATGCCCTGCCGACCTCGACCGATATGTTCTACCCGGATTTCGTCGCCGAGCTCATCGACGGCCGCAAGCTCATCGTCGAGTATAAGGGCACCGATCGCACCGATAACCGCGACAGCCTGGAGAAGCGCAACATCGGTGCGCGGTTGCAGGAGATCAGCAACGGATCGGTCGTGTTCCTCTGGGCCGAGCGTGACCGCGACGGCGGCGTGAGCAGGCAGATCGACATCGCGATCGCTTGAGGGCCAGTTCTCATTAGACGCGATGTGCAGGGAGTTAGCGCATGATTTAAGGCGCGCCCGGCATAACTCGACGCCACCGAGGTTCAACCTGCCAGCCTGACCTTCTCGCGCGCTGACCGCACGTCGCGAGCAGGCGGCGTCCCAAACATCCGACCGTATTCGCGGGCGAACTGCGAGACGCTCTCATAGCCGACGTCAAAGGCAGCGCGGCCACGACTGCGACCCTGTGAAAGCATCAGGCCATCTGATGAACGATGAGGAGGCCCAGGGCGATGCGTGGCATCGCCCTGGGCTATCTTCAAGCCTTCCGCACCATGCCCGACCTACACCCGCCGAGGATCAATTCTTCGCCGTGCCATCCACAAGCGCTTCGATGTCGGCGCGCAAAGTTTCCCACTGCTCGCCATCAAGCTTTGCCAGTCCGAAATGACGGAGCAGCACCGCACCCTCGGTTGCCAACAAGGCTATCCGCAGCGCTCGGGCCGAAGATCCACCTTCAAACAGCCCGGCGAACCGCTCAGCATACCAGGACTGGACAGAACCAAGATGTTCAGGGGTCTGGATCAGGCCCGCAACAAGCGCAGAAGATCTCGCCGAGCTGTCAGCGTTCTCGTCGAGCGAAATCGCTACATGCGCAGCTATTCGCGCCTCTGGTGACACTTCCCTGACACCTCCCAGCGCTTCCCTCAGATCACCGGCATAGTCGCTCACCCATCGATCCAGAAGAGCGCTTATCATCGCCTCCTTGGTGCCGAAGCAGGATTGCACGCCGCCCTTGCTGATGCCCGCTGCCTTGGCGACTGAGTCAATGGTCAGCGCCGCCGCACCGCGATCAGCAACGATCTTGTCGGCAATTGCCAGCACCTGTTCGCGATCGATTGAGGGTCGTCGTCCCATGCCTGCTCCTTTTTTCATACGGTGGTATTGAAATATTTCAAATACGATCGTATGTCAAATTCGGAAGGAGATTCAGGCATGGTTGGCCGCAAGGTAGTGATAGTTGGTTCCGGCTTTGGCGGACTCGCCGTAGCACGCGGCCTTGAGGGCACCGATGCTGAAGTGACGATCATCGATCGATCCAACCATCATCTGTTTCAGCCGCTGCTCTATCAGGTCGCGACAGCGGCGCTGAACCCATCGGACACGGCAACCGCGACACGCAGTCTGTTCAGCTCGTCGGACAATGTGCGCGTGCTGATGGACCATGTCATAGGGGTGGATACCAGCCGGTCGGTGGTGCTGACGGACCAGAGTGGGCACGTCGCCTACGACTTCCTGGTGATTGCAACAGGGGCCGATTACAGCTTCTTTGGCCATGACGAATGGGCCGAGCATGCACTGGTGCTCAAAACCATGGATGATGCGCTGACGATCCGCGAGCGCGTTCTGGCAGCATTCGAGCGCGCAGAACTGGAGGTCGATCCTGCCGAACGTGCGCGACTGCTGACTTTCGTCGTTGTTGGCGGAGGGCCGACCGGAGTGGAGATGGCGGGCGCCATCGCCGAGCTCGGGCGGGCGACCCTGGCTGGCGATTTTCGACGCATCGACCCGCAGGAGATCCGCATCATCCTGGCCGAGGCAGGCAGCCGACTGTTGCGCCCCTTTTGTCCGCAGCAATCGGCTCATGCTCTCAAAGCACTCGCCGCGCTGGGCGTCGAGGTCAAACTCGGTGCTGTTGTGCAGCAGATCGAGGACGATGGCCTATGGCTTGGAGACGGCCGCATCGACGCTTCGACCATCATCTGGGCCGCCGGCACCAAGGCACGTGCGGCTGCAAAATGGATCGGCGCAGCAGCCGCATCAACCGGGGGGATCATCGTCGATGAGCACTGCCGGGTGCCAGGCCATGATGCCGTTTTTGCAATTGGAGATGCCGCCAGCCAGACCGCCGCTGACGGGAGCATATTGCCGGGCCTTGCCCCGGTCGCAAAACAGCAAGGCCGCCACGTTGCGAGAATGATCCGCGCGCAGCTGAGCCATGGCCGGGCACCAAGGCCATTTCGCTATCGCAACTGGGGCATGATGGCGGTGATCGGCCGGTCGCAGGCGGTGGCCGATTTTGGCTGGGTCAAGGTCAATGGCCTTGTTGCATGGCTGCTATGGTCGATGGTGCATCTGTTCCTGCTCATCGACTTCCGGTCTCGTAGCTCGGTCTATCTTTCGTGGAGCTATGCCTGGTTCACCGATGGGCGGATCGCAAGGCTGCTCACGCGAGACAGCGCTACCACACAAAAACCCCTGGCGACCAAGGAGGCATCGTCATGAGTTGGCTCTATCTCGTGCTCGCCGGCATGTTCGAAATTGGCTGGCCCGTCGGTTTGAAGATGGCGCAAACCCCTGCAACCCGCATCAGCGGCATCGCCATTGCTGTTATCTTCATGGCGATCAGTGGCGTCCTGCTATGGCTGGCGCAGCGCACCATCCCCATCGGCACGGCTTACGCCATATGGACGGGTATCGGAGCAGCGGGCACGTTTCTGGTTGGCGTGCTGATCTATAATGACCCCACGTCGCTGATGCGCTTTGGGGGCGTCGCGCTCATCATTGCCGGTGTCGCGACATTGAAACTTGCGCATTGAACGCATGTGGCGAATGCAGCCTGCTTGGGCATCTGCGATCATCCTGACCGCTGCCAGGCTCGGCTGCGGTTTTACCGATGGAACTGCACGCCGAGTGTGGTAGCTGCGTGCGAATGAGCTTGACGATGGTGATGATGGAATACCCTCCAGGGGGGCCGGGATCAGCCCGAAGCGGCGTAGAGCTTGCATAAACTCGGTGCACCAGAAACATACAAGGTGTTTTTGTATTACCGTTTTCATGCAAGGTTTTCGCGGTAAGCCAGAAACCGGCAAGCTGCTATTGATCGAAAAAGTTGATTAAAAACGCCGAAAACCGTCAATATAACAGCAACTAAAATCAACCTGGCGAGGTGCACCTCCATGCCGTCGGTTGATGCATTCAACCACGCTGACTTCGAGAAAATCCAGCTTTTCTGCGGCTTTGCGGGCGTGCCGGTGTAGGGCAGAAACAGCAGGACGCTGAGTTTTGCTGCCACGGTCCGACTGGCTTGCCGATCGCCGCCGCAGGCGACCAAAAGCCTGTGCTCCGAGCAGCCATAGGCATCATGCACCTTGCGGTGCCATGGTGCGCACATAGGGCAGCCACAGCAGGATCAGCGTTCCCTCTCCCGGACGGGCCTCGCAGTCCAGATCACCATGGAGGGAGGAAGCGCGGGCCTTCATGTTGGTAATGCCCTTGCCAGGCTGACGCGAGGCCATGTCGATCGAACCATTGCCATTGTCCGCGACATAGGCGGCGACACCGGCAATGCCCTTGCGCTGGTCCTCGCGGCAGCCGATGCGGATTTCGGTCGCTCCCGCATGGGCGAGCACGTTACCGATCGCCTCCTGGAAGATCCGCAGCACGTGCAGTGCGTTGGCCGCATCGAGCCAGGGAAGCGGATCGCAGGGCTGGACCTCCCATTTGCAGCCGATACCGGCATCGCGAAGGTCGCCTGCCATGCGATGGCGAAGGTTGGCGATGAGCGCGACGAGGTCGCCCTCGACCGGCTCGAGCGAGTCCACCGTGATCTTGAGATCGGCCAGCGCCCGGCTCAGCGTCTTGATCGTGGTGTCCGGCTGGTTCTGCTGCCGCGCGACGGCAAGCGCGGTGATCAGGTTCGACCCGATCCCGTCGTGCATCTCCTGCATCAGCCGTCCGCGCTCACCGGCAAGGGCATGAGCAACCACCAGTTCCTGCCTTGCAGCCTCGGATGCAACCAGTTCGGCCCGTGCCTCCGCGACCCGCTGCTCGAGGACGACATTGGCCTGGCCGAGCGCGTTGAACGCATCGAGCGCGCGCTTGCCGAACGAGATCACGAACGCGACAGTGTAGAGCGCACCGCCATAGACCGAGAGGTAGAAGCCGCTGCCGTTCCAGCCGCGGTGCCAGCCTGCAATGAACATGTCGTATAGGCTGGCGATCGGCATGATGATGAGGATCGCCCCCAGCACGCCGTGCTCGATATTGCGGTGACGCGTGAGATCGACCAGCCCTGACACCGCCACGCCGAAGATCAGGATCGTGGTGGGAATATAGAAGATGAGGTTGGAGACCAGATTGGCCGCATGCAGCGCCGTCAGCGGAAGGCCGAACAGAAACAAGCCGGCGATGATCCGGTTGCGGTTGGGCAGCTTGGTGAAGCAGAAATAGAAGGCCGCCGTCGCCACCGACGCAAAATAGGTCGCATAGACGGTGACGTTGTTGAAGATCACCATCTCGAACGGTGTCTGCTCGAGGAAATACTGCGAGTTGCGCAGGAACCAGAGCACCGTCGAAAGCGCCAGCCAGAGCAGTTCCATCTCCTGCCGCCGCCCTAGCCAGAGAAGGAACATCATGAGTCCCAGCACCAGCATCGCCCAGTTGACCACCATCGGACCGGTGATCTGGAGCAGGAACTGCCAGCGGTAATAGTTGCGAACCTCGGCATCGGGGCCGACCACCACTCGTCCGATTCCGATCGCTTCCTCCGAAACAGCGCGGATGACGATTTCGTTGGAGCCGGGCCTCAGCGCGTCTGCGGGCAGCGGATAGAGATAGGGCCGATACCAGGCGAGAATCTGATCCCCCACTGAACTGTGGTTGCGGCCGACCTCCTTGCCGTTGACGAACACGTTGAACTGGTGGCGATTGCCCACGGTGTAGATCGCGAACGGTCCGGTCCCCAGCGCATCGCGGTCGAATCGAAACCGCCCTGTCAGCGTATGGTAGTCGCCGGTGGTCCAGCCGGTCTCGCGCATGCGGTAGATATTCGGCACTCCCTTCCGCCGCCACCCGTCCTGGGGAGTGCCAAGGCCGTCTGACAGCACGAAATCGCCATCGACAAAGGCGATGACCGGACCGCTTTGGGTGCGGGAGCTTTCGATGGTGTTAGGCGCCGGAGACTTGGGCGGTTGTGCCAGGGTCGCGCCGTGGAGGAGCAGCAGCGCCAGACCAAGGCACAGCCAGCGGATCACCTGCGCCGACCGCGCATCAGCGATCCGCAATCACCCCTTGCCCAGCAGTCCTTGCGATGACGCTTCAAACAGGGCCTCCGCGCGAGAATTAACCTCGAGCTTACGGTATATGTTTTTGACATGGGTTCCAATCGTGTTGGGCGACACGGTGAGGATTTCGGCACATTCGGCGTTGGAAAAGCCGCGAGAGAGCAGGTTGAGCACCTCATATTCGCGCTCCGACAGCGGCGATGCCATCGGTGGCGGAGGCTCGACGGGCTGCGGCCTGATCTGCCCAAGCAGCTGTCGCGCGATGATCGGGCTGATCGGCGAGCCTCCCCGCCGGATGTTGCGGATCGCCTCGAGGCAATCGTCCATGCGCTCATCCTTGAGAAGGTAGCCGCGTGCACCGGCGCGGATGGCATCGAGCACCTTGTCCTGGTTGGCGAACATGGTGATGACCAGGATGTCGGTATCGCGCCCCGTGAGCGCCTCCTGCCGGATCAGGCTGATGCCGCTGCCATCGGGCAGGCCAAGGTCACACAGCAACACATCATAGCCGCCTGCCTCGATCATGCCGGTGGCCTTGGCGACATTGTCCGCAGTCCCCGTGACCCGCATGTCGTCGCACGCCTCGATGGCGATCTCGAAGCCCTCGCGCAGCACCGGATCGTCCTCGACGATGGCGACCTTGATCATGGGCAGCAGCCTTTCGAAAAATCCCGATTCCACCGGGACTATGCGCTCAGCTGTGGGGGGCGGCAATCACCTGATCGGGTGATCGACGGTGCGCATCGTGCCTGCCTATCAACGGGGCGGCCCAAGGGGGCTTTGAAAGGAACCGAACATGCTCACCAAATCCGTCACGGCAGCCGCGCTGCTCCTCTCCAGTGTCGCCTCGGTGGCACTTTCCGCAACGCCCGCTGCGGCCCAGGCCGCACCACCGCCGGTGCCCTATACCCAGTGCGTCAAGAACGTGCTGGGCCCCAGCTTCATCATCGCCCGCGTCAAATGGTATGATCCCAAGGACGTCAACTTCACTCCGGCCGACCCGCGCGGCGACAATGCCGACACCAAGGAGGTGGACGAGAGCATCGGCCAGCTCAAGCTGGGCTTCGCCAAGCCGGTGCAGGAAAATGTCATCCCGGCCGGGGTGGATTCCTGCGTGTCCGGCATCCGCGGCATCACCCCGCCGAAGATTGCGTCGATCAGTGTCGTCGGCGGCAAGTTCGCCACCGAGGCGGTGAAGCTGGGGATCAACACCCTGGCAGCCGGCGTCAGCCTGATCTCGTGCCCGGTCACGGCCGGTGCGGGCTGTGCGGCTGCGGTCGCCATTGCAGGTGCCGGCGCCAACGCCACCGCGTCCATGGCTTCGCTTGCCATCCCGGACGCCAAGGAAACCTTCTATGTCGGATTTCCTGGCACGCTCGAGCTTGCGGGTTCCGCCTTCAACCCGTCGGCGACCGACAAGACGCTGGGCGTCGCCGCGTTCCCCTACAAGGTCAATGTCGATTACTGCATCAGCGGCCTGAAGGACACGCCGAGCGCCAACAACATCACCGTCGATTTCCTGTCGAACGGCAAGCTGGTCAACCGGCAGAAGCTTCAAAATACTGCCAGCGGCTGCGCTGCGGAGGTGGAAGCCAGCGCGACCGACATCATCACCGCCGTGCGCATCAACACCGATGGCGGCGATGCGATGCTGATCGATCAGGTTCAGGTCTATCGCGACGGCCGCAAGATTTTCTGGGACGGCCGCGACAATGGCGGCGGGTATTGCCTGTCCACCGATCCCGGCGACACCGCAGGCGGCTGGGAAGCGGCAGCGAGCGGCTGCTCGAAGTCGCACACGTTCAGCAACCCGGCCTGACATGGTCTGTGCCCTTATCCGAAATCCCCGCCGTGCGATGAAACATGGCGGGGTTGTTTTTGAGGAAAGCTACGTCGTCGCGGGAGCACCGAGGACACTGTAGCCCATGATGCTCCTCAGGGGCGCTACCAGCCGTTCTGAGCGCCCTCAGGGGACGCCAGCTCCCAACCGATGTCTGCCCTGTATCGGTGCGCCACGCACGGTCCCTTGCACCGTGCGAGCGCTTCCTCGACATGGGCCCGGCCGACGCTTGTCAGGGACTTGCCCCAGCCAGGTTCGATAGACAGACCGACCTCGCCGATCCCATGCTTGGCCCGCCAACGCATCAGCACGCCGATGGCTTCTGGGAGCTGGGTGGCGAGGACGATCACCGGACCGTGTGCGCGGCTGGTCATGCGGTAGGTGCGGTAGCTATCGTCACCCCGCTTGCCGCCAGGAAAGCCGACGACGCTCATGCCGTTGCCGGTTCGAAGAGCATCGAACCATCCAGCTGCTGCACGATCACACCGGCGACGTCGCCACGCTCGACGGTCTTGACGGCGAAGTTGTCTTTGAAATCGGCGGGAGCACCCTTGCCGATCGAGAACCTGCCAGGCGCATCGCCCGACCTCGCGATCCAGAAGGTCACATAGACCGCCGATGCGTGGTCCATGTCGGTGGCGGCGATGCACATCTCCTCGCCGGTATTGTCGTTGCGAACGTTGAAAAGCTTCATGTCGTTGACCTCGTCGTTGTTGTTGATGACTCGGTGTGACATGGTCCCGCTTGGCATGCGGGTGGGAAATCGCTCAGGAAGCGCTGGGAGGTGTCGCCACGCTCGGATTCACCATTCAAGCAGGATGGGGAGGGTGATGCGTGAGTCGGCCCTGGCGGGTGCTCTGAGGCCGATCTATGGACTATCCGATTGCCGCCATTGAGTGATGGCCGCTTCACCACGGGTGAGCAGCGTCCAGAGCCGTTGCGCTTCTTGCGTGAGGTCCCGGTTGATCGCCAGCCTGCCATCCCCGAGAAGGTTGCTTACCGTCTTGGCGTGCTTGAAGGCGTAGTCCACCCACTGCGAATTGAACAAGGCGTGATACGGTGGCCGGTGCCACAGATTGCGGCATTGATCGACACCCGTCGTGATCGCGAACCGTCCGCGTCCTTCACCGCAAGCAGCCCTAAGCGCTTGGCAGACGACGGCATACCCAGCTTTGATCTCGGCCTTCTCGATGCCTTCGCTGGCTGCAATGGCCCTCAGGCGCCTCGATCCTTTTCCACGCTTTGGCAAAGGTGCTCTCGGGACCAGGATTGACCCATGTCCGTGAGGGCGTGTCTTGGTGCCGTCCTTGGCGTATTCCTCCATGATGAAAAAGAACCAGGGGACATGGCCGAGCCGACGCTTCAGGTGGCGACACATCCGGTCCCGAAGGACGGTCTTCGCATCGAGCCCACCACGGGTAATCTCAGCCATTAGGTCATCATGGATATGGAGCTTGAACTGCATGTAGCCATGTTCAGCCAGAGCCAGGGTAGCCATTTGCACCTTCATCCATGGGGACAGATTTCTCCATGACGGTATATTGGGTATCTTCCCGTTTCTCCCTTTCTTTATGGGAAATCCTGTTCCCCTGTATCTACTATATAATGAAGGCTGCACGCGGCCAGGCGATCGCCGGCTTGGATTGGCAATGACCTTCCGCGCCGAACGCCTTATGATCTCGAGGATTTCTGCATCCCGGTCGATCTTCGGATCATCGCTTCGAAGGTCATGAAGGGGGTCAACTTTTTGCATCGCAGCGCCATGAACGCCGGGCGGCATTCAGGCAACCACCTCATCGATCGTCCGGTCGCATTGTCCATCATCGATTGCGATAAGGTGATCGAATGATACCCCATCGAACCGCACGGCGTCCATCCACGCCTTGTGCATCGTGACCGTCCCTTGGGGCAGCTCGCCATACTTGCCGGTCTGGGTCTTGACACTGTGACCCAAGACCACTGCGATTTGGGCATCAAGCAACTCGGCCTCTTCCCGGAATCTATCAGCCAGGGTGTGGCGAAAGCTGTGCGTGCCGAATCCATCACCACCTGGCGCAGTCGCATCTTTCACGCCGATGTCGGCAAGGTAATCACGCCACCATTCCGATGGAGTGCCGCTTATGAATCCGCGGCTGTTAGGCTTCAACTCTGGAAACAGCGCAGTGTCGAGATTGCCGTTGGCAGCTCGGAGGCGCCGGTGATGAAATGCGATGAACCCAATGCGCTCAAGAAGCGGATGGACAGCTGCGAAGCGGCTCTCCCCGCTTTTGGTAGTTAGCCCTTCCTTGGCCTCATGACGTATTTGGATGAACCAGACGCCGCGATGCTGACGCACGTCGCCGAGCTGGAGCTGGGCAATCTCGCCAATGCGCGCTCCAGTGAACATCGCCGCCAACGGCGCCCATTTGCGCCAATCATCAGCATGCGTGTCGCCAGGTATGTGCTCCTTGCCGTTGGCCTCGAAGCCGGTGAAGAGCGGGGACGTGATGATCTGATTCAATGCGCTCGTGGAGAACGGCGGCCGGGGATTGGTGCCCTTGACGTCGTCGTAGAACAATCCATCGACAGGGTTGACCAGTCCCGCCCAGCGGGGCTGCTTGCGAAGCCACTTGTAGAGCGGCGAGATCACCGAAAGCTGCTTGTTGACGTTGGTGAAGGCCATCTGCGCCATACCTGCTGCTCGCGCTATTCGAGCCGCTTCACGCATCGGCCGACCGCGCAGCTCACGCTTGCTCATCCACTTAGGCGGAAGCATGCGCAGGGTGTCACGAAATTCTGCGACCTCTTGTGCGGTAATGGTGTCTACAGCGCGTCGGTCGCCAACGAACTCGGCAAAACGTGCCATGACCTTGCGGTCCTGATTTACGGTGTCGGGCCGCTTGCCCTTTCGTCCATCTCGTGCCCCCTTGGCCAGCATCTCGGCTGACCACAACTCGAAGAGCTCCATGAGCGTTTCGCCCTTGTTGGCCTTGGCTTCTGCCTTCGCCTTCGTCTGCGTCACCACCATGGAGCGCGGGGTGGCGTCGATCTCCCCGTGGTGGGTTCGGATGAACACACCGATCGCGTCGAGGGAAGCCTTGGCGATTGCAACAACGAAGTCGCTGTAGGCTGGGGTGCCCTTGGGAAGGTCGAGCCCTCGCGACTCGATAATGCGATCTGCGACAGCAGCCCATTGCGATGTGTCGCCATCTCGAAACATTCGGGTCATGCGTCGGAGGTGGGCCTCACGTTCGGCCAGCTTTGCAGAGTAGGCAGCGTCGTCTTTCGGCCACCCCCTGCGTTTGTCCTCCATTGCCGCCAGCATGTCGTCATAAGCCACCGCGACGGCCACGGAGATCGGATCTTCCTGTTTGGGAGGGCTCACGTTTGCAGATTGCGGCAGCAAGCCCCATTTCGCGTAGTATTCGGCACGCTTCATGCCGGCGAGGACAGAAGCTTCCCTCGGATCAGTGGTGTTCAATGAGAACGTTATGGGCGTGGTGCCAAAGCGATGCTGGACCGCCTTCGGCACCGCGAGGCGGAACCAGATGTATTTTGTGTTCGGGCGTTGCCAGAGGTGTGGGCCAAGGTTCCTTGTCATTGGATGCGCGTAACGGCAGCGGCAAGGAATATACAGGAAAATATACAGCGGTTCGTCGCATAACCTAGGTAAAGGCGATAGTTCCGGTGATACCGATGCGGCAGATAGGTTACGGTTAGAATCCTGTCTCCCCGACCAATTCTACCGTCTTGGCAAGTCAGCGCAGTCCGGGCAGCGCCTTGCCTAGCCCGTCCAGCGCTGCCTGCAGCGTCGCGCGGTGCTTGGCGAAGCAGAAGCGGACGAGATGGGTGGGCGCGGCCTCGGCGTAGAAGGCAGAGATCGGGATCGCGGCGACGCCTGCGCTGCCAATGATCGCTTCGCAAAATGCGACATCGTCCATCGGCACCTGCGATGCGGCAAGGTCCACGGTCACGAAATAGGTCGCGGCCGAAGGGATGGTGGCAAGGCCGATGGCGTGCAGACCAGCGCAGAAAAAGTCGCGGCTCGCCTGATGCTCGGCGCGCGCCGTGGCGATCCAGGCGTCCTGGCTGTTCAGCCCCTCGGCTACCGCCCATTGCAGGTGCGGCGGGCTGGTGAAGGTGAGGAACTGGTGCGCCTTGGCCAGCACGTGTGCGATCGGCGGAGTGGCGCACATCCAGCCGAGCTTCCACCCGGTCAGCCCGAAGATCTTGCCCGCAGAGCCGATCTTGACCGCGCGATCGCGCATGCCGGGCTGCTGCATCAGCGAGCGGTGCTGCGCGCCGTCATAGACCAAGGCCTCCCACACCTCGTCGCAGATCGCGATCAGATCGTGCTCTACGCAGGCCTGCGCGAGCAATGCCTGATCGTCCGGATGCGCGCAGGTGCCGAGCGGGTTCATCGGGTCGTTGAACACGATGAGCCGCGTGCGCGGGCCGATCGCGGCTGTCAGGCCGGCAGGGTCGATGCGCCAGCTCGTCCGGTCCAGGTCGACGATGCGCGCGATCCCGCCGGCACGCTGCACCAGCGGCAGATAGGCGTCGTAGAGCGGCTGGAACAGCAGGACCTCGTCGCCCGGCACGATCAGCGCGAGCAATGCGGCAGCGATGGCCTCGGTCGCGCCCGAGGTGACGACCACTTCGTCGGCGGCCAGATCGAGCGCCTGGTGCCGCGCGTACCAGCCTGCCACAGCGTCGCGCAATTCGGGGAAGCCGATCATCGGCGGATACTGGTTCGACCGGTGGTGCAGCGCATCGCAGGCCGCCGCGATCACCGTCTGGTTGATCGGCCCGTCGGGAAAGCCCTGGCCCAGGTTGATCGCGCCCGTTTCGCGCGCACGCATCGACATCGCCTCGAAGATCGTGGTCGGCATGTCGCGATAGAGGGGATTCATGGCATCTCCGGCTCAGGCGGGCAGGGGGGATGGCGATGGCTTGGCATCCGATGGCTGCCTCTGTCCAGAGCCGTGGTGCCGGAATTGATCGTTGCGGCCGGGCCTCGCCTCTGGATCGGTCTGCTGCTTTGCGCCAGACTGACCACCAGATGCAGATAAGGGATCGCCAGTGCCAAGAACAGCCAAGCCGGGAATGCCCGTCCATGCCGAAAGCCATCAGATCGCGCGGATCGGCTGGCTGCGCGCCGCAGTGCTGGGGGCGAATGACGGGATCGTTTCGACCGCCAGCCTGATTCTGGGCGTCGCGGCCTCGGGCGCGGACCGGCAGGCGCTGCTGGTGGCGGGCGCGGCAGGGCTGGTGGCAGGCGCGATGTCGATGGCGGCGGGCGAATATGTCTCGGTCAGCAGCCAGTCGGACACCGAGGCAGCCGACCTGGCGCGCGAGCGGGCGGAACTGGCGGACGATCCCGAGTTCGAACGCGCCGAGCTGGCCGCGATCTATGTCGGGCGCGGGGTTGATCCGGTGACAGCGGATCGGGTCGCGGCGCAGATGATGGCGCACGATGCGCTGGGCAGCCATGCGCGCGACGAGTTGCACATCAACGATCTGACGGCTGCAAGGCCGCTCCAGGCGGCACTGGCCTCGGCACTGACCTTCACGGTCGGCGCGGCGCTGCCGCTGTTGCTGGCGGGCCTGCTGCCAATGGGGTCGATGGTGATGGGCGAGGCGGCAGGATCGATCCTGTTCCTCGCGCTGCTGGGCGCGGTGAGCGCCCGGGCTGGGGGTGCTCCGGTGGCACGTCCCGTGATCCGCGTCGTCTTCTGGGGTGCGCTGGCCATGGCGCTGACGGCGGGGATTGGCAGGCTGGTCGGCGCTGCGGTGTAATCGGGCCTCAGGACGATCAGACGATGACGCCGGGGCCGATGCTGGCAGCGATGAAGACGACCGAGGTGATGGCGGCGAGGGCGGAAGCGATGACGTTCATGATGGTGGTTCCCTGTGTTCGAGACGGTCTGGAAGCGATGCGGATCAGACGATGATGCCGGGGCCGACGCTGGTGGCGACGAGGATGACCGAGCAGATGGTGGCGAGTGCGGTGGCGAGAATGTTCATGGGGAAGGTCCTTTCGATTTCGGTTTGAGGTGCGGTCTGGAGATCAGGCGACGACGCCGGGAGCGACGCTGGCGGCGATGAACAGGCTGGAGGTCAGGATGGCGAGAGCGACGGCGGCGATCTGGCTCTGGGCGTT
>FWWM01001495.1_pt1 | contig 61645 bp, 50 predicted proteins | sample 2228351 | NCBI WGS metagenome assembly FWWM01 (sample SAMEA103939774, study PRJEB20133) | metagenome
ACTCGGTAGAAGAGTTAGGAAATTCCTTCGAAAGTTGTTCAACTGCCGATTTCGCTTCGTTTTCCCTTAAAGATGAAACAATAAGCTGAGCAGGGGAATGATTCATTAATTCACGGCAAATAGCGGAACCAACAAGTCCCCATCCGCCTAAAACTAAAACTTTCTTACCAGTTATTTCCATCTCGCTTTCAAATTTATTAAAAATATCAAAATTAGAGTTAACAAAATAACAAAAAAAAATTAACCTTCAAAACACTATTCGAAAAAATATTAAAATCATTTAAATTTTCTACACTCGAAATCAACTTTGGCGACGACCCCCACTTGTCAAAGAACTTTTTTCAAAATTGTAACTTTTCCAAAACTAATAAGACACACAAAATTTAAAAAAGTCGCAAAAATTTCAAAATTTCTTTAAAAAATTTTTACAATTTTTTTGGTAACATTTCTTTTAGGGCAAACTGCAAAGTAAACTCCATCGGCAAGTATATTATAAAACAATGCATTAAACTTCTGGAATGTGCCTTCGAAAATTCTTCTCCCAAAAATATCGAAAACGACGACATTATCTTCGGGCAAAAGTTCTTCGGTACTCTCGAATTGCTTTATATCCCCAAGTGTTGTTTGGAATCGATAAAAGGAAATCAAATCATCCAATCCATATCCAACAATAAGTAATTCGGAAACTAAATAATTGGAATCTGCAAAGTTTTTTTCGTAAAATTTAACACCAAAAAACTTTTTCTTTTGATGTGTTTCGAGCCATTGAAATTGGTTGGTTAAAAGATTAAACGAGAAAATGTTGCCCGAATCGGTAACACCAACGATTTCGTTCGTTTTTGTAAGATGGATACCCAACAAATCATCATAAGATGGATATTGGAAAAGCACTTCCCAAGCGACTCCGGAATCGATTGAACGCAAAAGAATTATATTTTCGGAATTCGAAGCACTTACAATGATGGTATCGGGAATATCGTTGGATTCAAATTCTTTGTCCAAAATTACCAAATCGAAGACATCAATCGTTGGGTCAATATCACGGAAATTAAAAAGTTCAATCAAACTATCTTTTGGAAATTTGTAAAAATATAATTTTCGGGATGGGTCGAGATAGTCACCCGAAGCAAAAAAGTAAATAAAAAATATCGAATCATTTGGACTAAATACTTTCATTTTATTAAAAGTAATTGGCAAGTTGTTGCCAATGTTCTTGAATTCCAAAGTATATGGATTAATAGCAAGAACTTTACCTTCGTATCCACAAGCAAGAACAAGGCTATCGGAAAGAGCAATCATATCGTTTATATTACCTATGTTAGGGAATTCAAAAGAAGGGTCAAATATAATATTATTTCGAAAATTCAGGGACTTGTCGAAGACGAAAATAGCAGCGTTTGAACTCCATCCTCCTACCAAAATGATATCATTAACCCGTAAAATCGAATAAGGTAGCACATAGTATAATGAGTAGTCGTTTAATCGAATAGAGCCCCAAGTCTTGCCAGAATCGTAAGAATAGGTTAAGTATCCACCATCGTAGAAGTTAAAATTTGAAACGTAGATTGTATCGAAAACAAAGTATTTAGAATTGTATCCGAAATCGATATCAGTTATACGAGTATACTTTTTCGAGACAAAAATATCCTTCCAGTTTCCGGAAACAGGTGAAAGAAAACCGACAATAAAAGCGTGAAGTAGAAGAATTTTAAAAACTTTTTCTAAAGATTTCTTTTTCATTTTTCTTCCTACTTTCCAAAGCTAATTGATTTTTATAATCAGCAAGTTTTTTGGAAAGATTTGTATCGGAAATTGCTAAAATCTGGATAGCAAGGAGAGCAGCGTTTTTCGAGCCATTAATTGCCACAGTAGCGACAGGAACGCCCGGCGGCATTTGAACAATAGAAAGCAAAGAATCTAAGCCACCTAAAGATTTGGTTTGAATTGGCACACCTATTACGGGCAGTGTTGTAAACGAAGCACAAACTCCTGGAAGATGAGCCGCTCCGCCAGCACCAGCAATAATTACTTTAATCCCATTGTCTTTGGCTTTCGAAACATACTCGTATACATCGAGTGGGGTCCGATGTGCAGATGAAACAAAAATGTCGTACCAAAGACCGAAGCTTTCAAAAGTCTCGGCTGCGGATTTCATTATCTCGTAGTCAGAATCACTACCCATAATAATTGCAACTACTGGTTTTTCCATATTATACTCCTTTTTTAGAAATTCTAATTTAAGAATAATTTAATAATTGTAATTTTGTATTTGTTTTTGGAGAAGTTATGAAAGTTGCGGTTTTGGGTTTGGGCTACGTTGGTTTGCCGCTTGCTTTAGCTATTGCAAAGAAGACCGATGTGGAAGTTGTGGGATTCGACCCAAACACAGAAAAGGTAAATAAAATTCTGCAGGGAATTTGCCCAATCGATGACGAAGTTGCTCGGTATGACCTCAAGGATGTTAAAATCAAGGCTTCGGACAAAGAAGAAATTATCGATGGCTCCGATATTTTTTTTGTTTGTGTCCCAACTCCGGTTCTGGATGATTACACACCCGATTTAAGACCACTTTCGAAAGCAATAGGTAGTATTGGCAAATACCTTCGGCAAAAGCAAATTGTAGTGATTGAATCGACTGTCAACCCTGGGGTATGCGAAGAGCTAGTAATACCAATGCTGGAACAACTGTCGGGATTGAAATGCCCCAAAGATTTCAATGTAGCCCACTGCCCGGAAAGAATTAATCCCGGCGACCCAAAATGGAATGTTTATAACATTCCTCGAAACATAGGCTCATCGAGTCCAGAAACCACAAAATTTATTGCAGAGTTTTATCGGAAAATCATAGATGCAGAAATTAACGAAATGCCCGATTTAAAAACGACCGAGGCAACGAAAATTATCGAAAATACTTTCCGCGACGTAAACATTGCTTTTGTTAACGAATTAGCCAAAAGTTTCGAAGTTTTAGGAATCGATATTATTGAAGTAATCCGAGGTGCATCGAATAAACCTTTTGCCTTCCTTCCCCACTATCCCGGCTGTGGAGTTGGTGGACATTGCATTCCAGTCGACCCATATTATTTAATTGACCGAGCCAAAAAAAGTGGTTTCGACCACAAGTTCTTGAAACTTGCTCGGGAAATAAACAATTCGATGCCAAATCACACAGTCGAACACTTGGTCAGCGCCTTAAATGAGTTTGGGAAACCAGTAAATGGAACCCGAATTGCCCTTCTTGGGCTTTCGTACAAACCCGATGTTGGCGACTTGCGAGAAAGCCCTGCTCTAAAAATTAAATCCATTTTGGAACGCAAGAAGGCAAACTTAGTTACTTACGACCCATTTGTCCCTTCGCTCAGTAGCGTCCAAACACTCGAAGAAGCACTCGATAGTACTTTTGCTATTGTACTTGCCACTGCACATAAAGAATTTGCTCGAATTAATGCAAAACTCCTGCTCCAATACAATGTCAAAATTGTTATTGATGGCAGAAATTTCTTAAATAAAAAAGAACTATTGGAAAATGGTATTTATTACAAGGGAATAGGAAGATAAAATGCAGTTTATTGATTTGAAAAGACAGTATCTGGAAATCAAAGAATTAGTCAACGAAAGAATTGCAAGAGTCTTGGAACACGGACGATTTATCCTTGGACCCGAAATTGATGAACTTGAATCGGCGTTAGCTAAATTTGTTGGTCGTCGTCATTGTGTTAGTTGTTCATCGGGAACCGATGCATTACTAATTCCGCTTATGGCTTTGGGTATTGGCAAAGGCGATGCTGTATTTACAACTCCATTTACTTTTATTGCCACAAGCGAAGTTATTCGTCTTGTTGGTGCAAGCCCAGTGTTTGTCGATATCGACCCCGTGACATTCAACATTGACCCGAATAGATTAGAGAGTGCAATCCAAAAAGTCTTGGACGAAGGAAAGTTAAGACCAAAACTTATTATCCCTGTCGATTTATTTGGTATTGTTGCCCAATACGAAGAAATAGAAGAAATTGCAAGACGATACGGCTTAATGATATTAGAAGATGCTGCACAAAGTTTTGGTGCAAGCCGAAATGGACGCCGAGCTTGTGCCTGGGGCGATATTTCTGCTACTTCATTCTTCCCTGCTAAACCTTTGGGCTGCTATGGCGATGGTGGTGCAATTTTTACCGATGACGACCAAATGGCTGAACTCTTCCGCTCTATTCGTGTTCACGGGCAAGGCGAAGACCGATACGATAATGTTCGCAACGGAATTAACGGACGTATGGATTCAATCCAAGCGGCTATCTTGCTTGCAAAGCTTACAATTTTCGAAAAAGAAATAGAACGGAGAAACAAAATTGCCAATGCATACAACGAATTGCTTTCGGGCAAAGTCGTTACTCCAAAAGTTCCCGATGGTTGCGTAAGTGTATGGGCACAATATTCAGTTCTTGCAAACAATGAACAACACCGAAAAGAAATAATAAATCGATTGCAACATAAAGGTATCCCGACGGCAATCTACTATCCCAAACCTTTGCACTTGCAAAAAGTTAACGAAGATTTAGGATATCGTGAAGGCGATTTCCCTATTGCCGAAAGCATTTCGAAAAGAATCTTTTCCCTGCCAATGCATCCTTACCTCGCACATGAGGAGATTGAACTAATAGCATCTTGCTTTTAGATTAGCAACACTTTAAATCAAAATTAAAAATGTTAAATGAAGATAATATTACTATTAAGTAATTTGCTGACCTATTTTGTTTAAAACAAGAGAAAATGGATAGATTTTCATTGAAGTTATTTGATAATATCTCGAAACCCGTGTTTGTTACTGAACCCGAGACGGGCAAAATCATATTTTCAAATAGGGCAATGAATAATTTGCTCGGAAGGGAAAGTATTGTGGGCTTTTCCCTCACTGAAATTTTCGATAACCCATTTAGTTCGTTACAACGAAGACTAAACGAAATAGTTCTGAAAGAAAAAAGTATTACTTATCAAAATATCCAGATAGGTAATAACTTTTTCGATGGCGAAAAGGTTTTGATTTACGATGAAGAAACGAACAAATCATTAATTTTCGACATATTTGTCAACAAATCATTGGAACACAACGCCGATGAGCTTTTGCGTGAGACGGAAGCAAAGTATGTTCGCCTTTTCAATTACATTTCAGTTGGTATTGCAATCGTTCGTGCTAGCGACTATACTATTTTGGAAGCTAACAAAAGCTTCCTACTATTTACTGGTACTCGGCTCGAAGATGTAATTTACAAACCAATATACGAACTCAAATGTTGTGGCGACAAAGATAAAGTACTTCTTTATTTCCAAAATGCAAGGGAAACCGGTTCTATCCAGTCATTCGAAACGATATTAAACACCCAATACCCTAACCGTGAATTTTGTGTTACAATTGTCTATCAAAAAGAATTTTTCGAAGAACCCGCCTTTTTGGTAACCCTATACGAAAATCCTTCCGTTGCATTGGCAAATAAAGAAATTCTGTCCACTTTGCAACGTGACGAAGAAATTAGAACCTGGCGGGATAAATTCTTGTCAATGATTGCACACGAAATACGAAATCCATTGGCTGGAATACTTGTTTCTTTGGAAATACTAGATAATAAAGAAGAAAGTCTAACCACTGCAAAACGCAAACAACTAATTAAACAATCGAAACTTATTATTAAAAGTATCGATGCTCTAATTGAAAAAATAACTGCATTTGCAAAACTTGAATCAGGAATTTTCCACATAACTAAAGATAAAATTAACCTAAAAGAATTTTTGGAAACCATAGTGGAATCCTACAATATTTTGAATCCAATGAATCCCCAAATTATTTTTTCCTTTGCTGGCGAACATATTGTAACCACCGACTCGACACTAATTACTCTTATTATCAACAACCTATTATCGAATGCATTGAAATACAAAGAAATTAATACTCAGGTTGAATTCAAAACGATTGTTGACGATAAAATTAGAATATCCATAAATAATCAAGGTAAACCCATTCCTTCCGACCAATTAGAGAAAGTTTTCGACCCTTTCTATAGAGCTTCGAACATAGGGAAAACACATGGCTACGGAATTGGACTATCGATTGTAAAGAAAGCAGTTGAATCTTTAAATGGCGAAGTCAACATTGAAAGTAATGAGGCAGATGGAACAACTGTAATTGTCACCTTACCAAAGGACTAACTTATTGCACGAATTGCTTCGCCGATAATTTCTGCCTGCTCTCGAAGATGTTGGGAATACGAACCTGTTGCTGTCGAAGCACTTTCGGGGCGGCCAATATATTTTATCTTCAATCCCGCAGGCACAAGTTCGCTCAATTTTTCGAAGGCAAAATTCCAAACACCCATATTTCTTGGCTCTTCTTGCAACCAAAACACCCGTTTTACATTCGGGTAATTGCCGAAAATCTCTCGCAAATAATTTAAATTCAATGGATAAAGCTGTTCCAAACGAATAATAAGTGTTTTCGAAAACTTGACTTTTTCTGCCATTGCCTTGGCAATTAGTTCCCAATAGATTTTACCGTAGGTGAATAGCACTGTTTCGACATTTTCTTTAACCAAATCAGTCTCGTCAACTATAATTTCTTTGAATGTTCCTTCGAAAAATTCACTTAAAGGCGAGACAACCAAGGGATTTCTTAACATACTCTTGGGTGTCATTACAATAACGGGCTTTTGAATATACATTTGCCGACGAATGAGATGGAAGTAGTTGGCAGGAGTTGTTGGGTAGACCACAAACATATTGTTGTTTGCACAAAGCTGCAAGTATCTTTCCAATCGGGCGCTGGAATGTTCGGGTCCTTGTCCATCGTAGCCGTGAGGAAGCAGAACCATTAAGTTCGACTTTTTATCCCATTTTGCTTCGCCCGAAGAGATGAATTGGTCGAAAATAGGTTGGGCTCCGTTGGCAAAGTCGCCAAATTGTGCTTCCCAAAATACAAGGCTATTGTTTGCAGCAATGCTGTAGCCATATTCAAATCCGAGAACCGAAACCTCCGATAAAGGACTATCGTAAATTCTGAACTTACCTTGTTTTGGGGCAATATGATTTAGTTGGCAGTATTCTTCTTCGGTTTCGAAATCAATAAAGACCGAATGCCGTTGGCTGAAAGTGCCACGTCGTGAATCTTGACCCGAAAAGCGAATGTTTTTGCCTTCAAGAAGGACCGAGCCAAATGCTATTGCTTCGGCAGTCGCCCAATCGACCTTGCCCGCTGGGTCGTTTAGAATTTGGCTCCGCTTTTGAATGAAACTTCGCAATTTTGGATTCAAATGGAAACCTTCGGGAACAGTAGAAAATGCAACCTTGATTTTTTCGAAATCATCCCATTTCATCTGTGTTTCGTATTTTCGGAACGGGTCGAAATCCAATTTCCTTATTTTTACAGTGCTCTTCTGTTCGCTTTTTAGATTAATAAATGCCTGCTGGTATTTTTCTTGGATTTGCCGTTGAATTTCGAGTGCGTATTCTTCTCGGACAATGCCTTCCCGAAGGAGCATCTTCAAGTAAATTTTGCTGACGGGCTCCATTGCTTTAATTTTTTTGTATAGCAATGGCTGTGTATATGTAGGTTCGTCTGCTTCGTTGTGGCCATATTTTCGGTAACAGAGCAAATCGATAATAATATCGGACTTGAATGCTTGGCGATATTCGAATGCAAAAATAGAAGCGTAGGCAATTGCTTCGGGGTCGTTCCCGTTGACGTGAACAATTGGTGCTTGAATTGTTTTGGCTATGTCGGTTGCGTAGTAGCTGGAACGAGCTTCCGACGAAGGAGTTGTAAAACCAATTTGATTATTTATTACTAAATGTATTGTTCCACCTGTTCGGTAGCCAGTGAGTTGCGAAAGATTCAATGTTTCGGCAACAATACCTTGTCCAGCGAAAGCTGCATCGCCATGTATTAAAAGTGGAAGAGCCAAAGAATGCGAATGGTCATTCAAATTGTTTTCGATAGCCCGAGCAATACCTTCGACAACTGGGTCAACTAATTCCAAGTGGCTTGGATTTGGGGAAAGTATAACTTCAATCGAATTTCCGTTTGGCGAGACAAAAACACCTTCGGCACCGAGATGATATTTTACATCGCCCGAGCCGTGGAACGAATTTGGGTCAACGTCCCCTTCGAATTCTCGGAATATGTCTTCGATTGCTTTGCCAATTTCGTTTGCCAAAATATTCAATCGTCCACGATGAGCCATTCCAACAACTACACTCTTCAAGCGAGAGTCGGCAGCCAATTGAAATATTGTATCGACAAAAACAATTGCACCTTCGCCCCCTTCCAACGAAAAACGTTTGTGACCTATGTATTTGGTATGTAGAAAATTTTCGAATTCTTCGGCTTCGATTATCTTTTTCAAAAAATAAAGCTTCTCTTCGTTTGAATATTTTGGGAAACCAACTAATTCCAGTCGCCGTTTTATCCAATCCTTTTTTTCGGGGTCTTGGATATGCATAAACTCGAAGCCAATGTTTCCACAATATGTGTCTCGCAATCTTTCGATTATATCGCGCAGAGGAAGATTATTCTTCTCCCAAAGGTCTTCGGCATGGAAAATTCTATCCAGGTCCCAAATTGTAAATCCATAGTAGGCAGGGTCAAGTTCGGGGTAATAATATGTTGCGTGTCCCAATGGGTTAGTCGAAGCAAGAAGATGCCCACGAACCCGATATGCGTTAATCATTAGCTCGACGTGTGCACTTTTTTCAATAATTTCGGCTTCATCTATTTTGCCAAACTGATTTACTGGCGTTGTATCCACTTCCCATCGGATTGGTTCGAATGGAATACGCAGCGAAGCAAAGATTGAATCGTAGAATTGCTCTTCGCCCAAAAGCAAATCATTAATGTATGAAAGGAATTCAGCGGATTCTGCACCTTGGATAATTCTATGGTCGTAAGTATTTGTTATGGTGACAACTTTCGAAACAGCGAGCGTAGAAAGCAAGTCGGTTCGCACAGCTTTAAATTCGGTTAGGTAGTCAATCGAACCAATTGCAATGATTAAAGATTGCCCCATCATCAATCTTGGGTTGGACATCGTTGTTCCAATCATACCAGGATTGGTGATAGATACAGTCGTTCGGGTAAGTTCGTCGGGGGAAATTTTCCCCATTCGAGCCCGAGCAATTAAATCGTCATATTTTTCGAAAAACTCTTCGAAAGTGTAACTTTCGACGCCTTTTAGGTTTGGGACAAGTAGCATTCGGCTTCCATCTTTGCGAACAATATCCACAGCAAAGCCAAGGTTAATAGATTTTCGCCGTATTCTGTATGCTTTTCCGTTTTCGCGAACAAATGTATCATTAAAATGTGGGAATTTCTTCAATGCTTTGATGATTGCCCAAGTAATAAGATGAGTAAATGATACTTTACGATGATGAATTTTTGCTAAATACTTGTTAATAATTCTTCGATTTTCATCCAAAGGTTTGACAGGAATCGTTCGGACGCTTGTTGCGGTAGGTACATAAAGACTCAATTCCATATTGTCAGCTATTTTCTCTTGGATGGAGGGAATTGCAACAATTTCGTCTTCGTTGCTGGTCAACAAATCCTCTTTTCGCGAATATTGAATTCCATCGAAAGTGTTAACATTCGAGGTAGTCGATTTGCCTTCAAGTGTTGATGGCGGCATCGGATACTTTTTCTTGAAATATTCTTGCCATTCTTTAGAAACAGAATTTGGATTTTGATAATACTTCAAAAAAATCTCAGCTTCGTATGCTTGGTTTAAGTCTATCATTTTAATTCACTAAAATTATTTGTTAATTAGAGAAAAAAATGACGATATTGATTAATTTTAATTTAACAATAAGATATTTTTGTTATTTTTGTTTTTTTATAAAAATGAAAATTCTTTTTACTTGTTCGATAATTCTTTTTTTGTTTGCGACTAATCTTTTTTCGCAGCGAGCCCCACGCGAAGAACCCATTATTAATTACACAATTACCGGGGTCAAAGGAAATGTAATTGATACCCTTGCCTTTCAAACTGCTCAAAGAATTGTAAAGGAAACCGAAGGTTTGGTCGAAACGGAGATAGACCCGAAAGAATACATTCTCGGACCTCAGGATGTCCTTCTCGTTTCAATTGTCTCGGCTCAGCCGCAGGAACTTGAAATCGAGGTTAGCCCCGAAGGCAAAGTTTCTATTCCAGGGATTGGAATTATCGATGTCAAAAATAAATCCCTTGCCGAAGCTGCCAAACTAATTGAAGCTAAGGTCAAATCTTATTTGAAGATTGGCGAAGTTGGTGTTACATTAAAAAGTATCAAAAAATTTAAGGTTACAATTTCCGGTGCAGTCCAAAAAAATGCAATTATTGCTGCAACAGGTACCGACAGAGTCTCGGAAATTATCGATAAAGCTGGTGGATTCAAAGACAAGGCATCGATACGGAATATTTTGCTCTACCGCAACGAAGGAAAAGAAGTCATCAGGGTCGACCTGCTTCGCTACTTCCTTCTGAAAGAAAAGAAAGCGAATCCTTATGTTCGTGGTGGAGACCACATCGTTGTCCCGTATGTTTCCGAAAACGAGTATATCCAAATCGATGGCGAAGTCCGTAGACCCGGCAAATACGAATTTGTTCCTGGAGATTCGCTTTCGACTTTGGTACGATTCGCCCAAGGTTTCAATGAAATTGCTTTTCTCGATACTGTCGAGTTCGTAAGAATGATTGGTCCGAATAAGTTCGTAACTTCATATCTGAATTTAACTTTATGGAAGGATAGGGTAAATATTCTCGGAGAACAACTTCCAGGGGATTTTCCTCTTCAGCTTTCCGATAGAATTTTCATTCGGAAGATTCCCTTTTGGAAGAAGCCAATGAATGTTACAATCGAAGGCGAAGTCGTCTACCCAGGGAAATATCCAATCGATGAGAAAGAAATCCGACTACACGACCTTCTGGTCAAATGTGGAGGATTTAAAGAAACTGCCGATATCGACAAGGCTCAATTTATTCGTCAGTCCCTTTTCGATATTACCGACCCAGAAATGGAGCGACTTTCTCGCATTCCGCCTTCGGAAATGTCGAAAAATGAATACAGATACTTCCAATCGAGAATTACAGAACGCAAAGGTTTGCTTTCAATTAACTTCCGAAATGTATTAAATAACCCGAACAGCACCGATAATGTCGTCCTAATGGATAAAGACTCAATATTTGTTCCAAAGCGAAACGAATTTGTCAATGTTCAAGGCCGCGTGAACAACCCCGGATTGGTATCTTACAATCCCAACTTTACTTATCTTGATTACATTAACCTTGCTGGGGGTTTCGGATTCCGTGCCGACGAAAGTGCTACTCTTGTTGTTAAATCCAAAGGCGAGCAGTTTCTGGCAAAAAGAATGAATTACAAAATTGAACCCGGCGACAACATTCTTGTACCACCCCAAGAAGAACTAACTCTTTGGGAAATCTTTACAACTGGTTTGACAATAACCACTCAACTTCTTACTATTGCAGGTGTGATTATTACAATTGTTAGGTTACAATAAAAGTGGAAAACAATTCTAATACATTCAGTTTAGAATTTCGAAATATCATTAACTATTTACTTTCGAAAAAGAAGCTATTGTTTTTTATAAATATTGCCGCAATTGTCCTGTTTTTGATAGTTTCCTATATCATTCCCCATAAGTATACTTCCACATCAACTTTGCTACCAAGCGAAGAAGTAGGTGGTTCGAGTTTGGCGACTTTTTTGCAAAGCTTTTCGAATCTTGAATTATTGGGCGGAAAACAATCGAGCAAAGTACAGATTTATTTCGAAATCCTCCGAAGCAATGAAATCATTTGGAATACGGTGCACCGAGGCTCGATTAAAGATTTAGAACCACTTCGCGGGCTCGATACACTCCAATTAGCAAGGCTTATCGACAAAGGGCTGAAAGTTAGTCTTCGACAGACGGGTTTAATTGAAGTTTCGTTTTCATATTCTACACCATTTTTTCCGGGTCGAAAAAGCAAAGAAGCTGCTGCTTACACATCTGCTGTAATGTTAAAGGAAATACTTTCGGCTCTGGACAGTCTTGCGCGCTCGCGAATTTCTACGCGCTCGAAACGTAAACGGATTTTAATCGAAAGCCTGTTAGCCCAAAAGAAAATTGAACTCGATTCAATCGAACAAGTGCTGGAAGACTTTCGCAAAAAGCATAAAATTCTTGCTCTCGACGAACAGAGCCAAGCAATGCTACGCACAGCAATTGAAATCGGTAGCGAACTTGCCCGCGCCGAAATTGAACTTCAACTTGCCAATGCTGAATTCGAAAGCAACGCCCCGATTATCCACACATTGAAAGAAAAAGTACAACAACTGCGCAGCCAATATGAACGAGTCCAATCGGGTGGGCTTACAGGAACAGAAACTTTTACTATTCCATTGCCACAACTTCCTTCTTTGATTCGAGAATATACAAATCTTGTCCGCCGACAAAAAATACTCGAACAAGTCAATATCTTTTTAGAAACACAGATGTATCAAGCTGCTATTCAAGAGCAAACTGAAATCCCCTCGGTCGATGTCCTCGATTTACCACGTGTTCCTCTTAAACAAAGTTCACCTTCAAGGCCTTTGTTCCTTTTGATTGGATTTCTTATTTCACTTACTTTTTCTGTTGTGTACTTTATTTACGATGGTTATAAAAAAGGAAAAATTAAAACACAAACTGAAAGGAATTAATTTAGCCTTTCCAAAACATTAATTCACTTTTTATTGAGCCCGTTTCAAAAGCTCTTCTAAAATAGCTTTTGCTGCTTGGGGTATGATTGTTCCGGGACCGAAAATCAAATCCACCCCCGAATTGTAAAGAAACTCGTAATCTTGCGGAGGGATTACCCCCCCAACGACTACCATTATATCGCTACGACCATATTTTTCCAACTCTTCGATTAACTTTGGAACCAAAGTTTTGTGTCCTGCTGCAAGCGAGCTTATACCAACGATATGCACATCATTTTCGACTGCTTGGCGGGCAGTTTCCTCTGGCGTTTGAAACAATGGACCGATATCCACATCGAACCCCATATCGGCAAACGAAGTGGCAATAACTTTCGCTCCACGGTCGTGTCCATCTTGTCCAATTTTAGCCACAAGAATTCTGGGTCTCCGACCTACAAGCTCTTCAAATTTGTCGGAAAGGCGCCGAACCTCTTCAATTTCTTCTTTCTTTGCATAAGCCGAACTATAAACCCCGGAGAAGGAACGAATCACGGGTTTGTGCCGACCCCAAACTTTTTCTAAAGCGAAGGAAATTTCGCCCAAAGTGGCTCGCGCTCGGGCTGCTTCAATAGCCAACTCCAACAAATTTCCTTCGGCTGTTTCGGCACATCGTGTAAGCGCATCTAATGTCTGTTGCACGCGTACATTATCGCGAATTTTCTTTAATTCATTCAATCTTTCAATTTGTTTATTACGAACAAAGGTATTATCAACTTCGAGAATTGGAATTTTTGGCTCTTCTTCGGGCAAATATTTATTTACACCAACGATAATTTCTTGGTTGGAATCGATTCGTGCTTGGCGTCGTGCAGCAGCTTCTTCGATTTTCATCTTTGGCAAGCCTGTTTCTATTGCCTTTGCCATTCCACCCAAAGATTCAATTTCTTGGATGTGGTCCCAAGCCCGTCGTGCAAGCTGGTCAGTTAGGTATTCGAGATAATACGAACCACCCAATGGGTCGATTGTTCGGCAAATTCCCGTTTCTTCTTGCAAGTAAAGCTGAGTGTTTCGGGCAATACGTGCGGAAAAATCCGTAGGCAATGCAATTGCTTCGTCTAAGGAATTCGTATGCAACGATTGAGTGTGTCCCAGAGCAGCTGCTAATGCTTCGATACAAGTTCTCACGACATTATTAAATGGGTCCTGCTCGGTTAAACTCCAACCAGAGGTTTGGCAGTGGGTTCGCAATGCCAATGATTTTGGATTTTTTGGATTGAATTGTTTTACAATTTTTGCCCAAAGGAGCCGTGCAGCACGCAACTTGGCTATCTCCATATAAAAATTCTTACCAATTGCCCAGAAGAATGAAATTCTCGGTGCAAAGTCGTCAATTGAAAGTCCGGCACGAAGCCCGGCACGAAGATATTCGAGCCCATCGGCAAGTGTATAGCCAAGCTCTAAATCGGCAGTTGCACCAGCTTCTTGCATATGGTAGCCAGAAATTGAGATACAATTAAATTTTGGCATATGCTTCGAAGTATAAGCAAAAATGTGCGAAATGATTTGCATAGAAGGTTCGGGAGGGTAGATGTATGTGTTGCGGACCATAAATTCTTTCAAAATATCGTTCTGTATTGTTCCGGAAAGTTGCTCCTGTCGGACGCCTTGCTCTTCGGCTGCAACAATGTAGAATGCCATAATCGGCAAAACTGCTCCATTCATTGTCATAGAAACCGAAATCTGGTCGAGCGGAATTCCATCGAAAAGGATTTTCATATCCAAAACGGAATCGACTGCAACACCTGCTTTTCCAACATCACCAACAACTCGTGGGTGGTCGGAATCGTATCCCCGGTGGGTCGCCAAATCGAATGCAACGGAAAGCCCTTTTTGTCCTGCTGCAAGGCAACGACGATAGAAAGCATTACTCTCTTCGGCTGTCGAAAAACCAGCATATTGTCGTATTGTCCAAGGTCGCTCGATATACATCGTCGGATAAGGACCACGCAAAAATGGTGGAATGCCTGCTGTATAATCTAAATGTTCCAAATCCTTGATATGTTCGATTGTATAAAGCGGGTGCAGGTCGATTTGCTCCATTGTGTGGGTTACAAACTCTTCGAATTTCTTACCCGTTACTCGTTCGAATTCCTGCTTCCAGAATTCGAAACTACGATTTCTATCTTCTTTAAAAGTTAATTCAATTTTTGTTAAATCTGGAAATTCCATAATTCACTTAATTTTAAAAAAAGCAAAATTATCAAAATAAAAACAAACTACAGATTCGGCAAAAAACGCAAGCCTTAATCAATTGTTAAGAAAGAAATTTTGAAAAACTAACTAAAAGTTAGATTTCTTCGACGCAAAAATGATATTAAAAAAACAATTAAGACCGTATGAAAATCAGTTAAATTTCAAGTCTTTTTGCTATTCTATTGAAACAAATAAACTGATTTATTCATTAAAATCGACAAATTCCAATACTTTGGCAATTCCCGCCCCGTGTCGGATGATTTTGAACTCATCGGTAGTCATATCGATTACAGTAGATTCGCCAACAAAATTGTATTCATCGGTTTTAACTGCAACATCGACTAAATTTAGAAACTTTTCCAAAAGTTCTTCGGGATGTGTGTATTCAAATCCTTCCAATTTTGCAGAAATCGAAATAATCGGCGAACCAAGTTCTTCCAACAATGCCTGCGAAAGGATGTGGTCGGGAACACGAATGCCTGCGGTTTTTCGCTTCGGGTCTTGGGCATAACGTGGAACTTCCTTCGAAGCAGGCAAAATGAAAGTATATGGTCCAGGAATCAACCGTTTGATCGTTTTGTAAGCAAGGTTACTGACTTTAGCAAATTCAGAAATATTGGAAAGAGAACTGCAAAGGAAAGTCAAGGCTTTGTCTTCGGGTATTTTGCGAATCTGGCGGATTTTTTGGATAGCATCCTTGTTTGCCAAGGCACAACCAAGTGTAAAGCCAGTATCGGTTGGATAAATGATTACTGCACCTTCGGTCAACGCTTCGCAGACCTTTTGAAGTTTTCGCCTTTCTGGATTCTTTGAATGAATATTGTAAACTAAAGCTGGCATATCACACCTCGTTTGGTGAATTATTCTGGGAATTTATTTTTTTCGACTTTATTGCAAAATAAATGTAAAATGGAATTCCTGAAAGCACAAGTAGGCTACCCAATACCGAGTTTATAAGTTGCGTCTCATTCCTTTTGTACATTTCTATATCATTCATTAATGTAAAAATAACAAAAAAAGTTGCAAAAACAAAAAATAATATTGGCACAACGGGATAACCTATTACTTTATAAGGGCGTTCTGCGTATGGCATTTTTTTACGCAAAATGAAAATTCCAAAACATCCCATTGCGTAAAAGACCCAGCTGACAAAAATCAACATATCGGTAAGTATATCGAATGTGCCCGAAATAACAAGCACACTTGCCCAAAAGGCTTGAAAAATCAAGGAAATGTGCGGCGTACGAAATTTCGAATGAACTTTTGAAAGGGACTTAAAAAAAAGATTTTCGTTCGCCATTGCATAATACAACCTTGCACTTACCATAATTGTTCCGTTTGATGTGCCAAAAGTCGAAACCATAACAGCAAAAGCAACAAATGCACCACCCAAACCCGAAAAAACCTTATTAGCAGCGTCGGCAGCAACTAACTTCGAGCTGGCTACTTCGTCGATACTCAACGAATAGAAGTAAGATAAGTTAATTAGCAGATAAACGATGACAACTGTCAACGTTCCAAATGCCAATGCTTTCGGGATTGTCTTCTGTGGCTCTTTAACTTCTCCTGCTACGTAAGTAATGTTATTCCACCCATCGTATGCCCAAAATGCAGCCGAAAATGCAACTATTATCCCCGAAAATAAATTAATCTGACCCGAGGGGACACGGCTGCTTTCTTTAAAAAGATTTTCGAAAGAACCACTACTAGTGCCAAAAATTACCAGCACCAAAAATAATATTGCCGAAACCTTCATCAATGTAAAAAATGCCGACACATTGCCCCCAAGTTTTACACCCCGAATATTCAAAAATGTCAACCCAAAAATCAAGGTAATAGTCAAAATTTTTGTGCCAAAGTCGTCCAAAGGATAGATGTAGCCAATGTATGGTATGTAAATGCTGAACTTTGTTGCAATTTCTTGCGAAAAATGAGGCAGTTTGATGAAGAATTGGGAATATTCCGAAAAAATGTATGAAATCGAAGCAATTGAACCCGATTGGACAACAATGAACATTGCCCAGCCATAAAGCCAGGCAAAAAATTTTCCATACATAACTTCGAAAAACTTGTATTGTCCGCCAGTTTTCGGAATTAGCCCCGCAACTTCGGCATTTGTTAATGCACCAAATAGGGTAACAATGCCCGCAACAATCCACACCAAAAGAACAAGTTCGGGCGAACCAAGATGTTGCGACATAACGGAAGGCTTTTTAAAAATCCCCGAACCAATGACAGCACCAACAACAACCCCAATCGTGGTTACAAACCCAAGCCCTCGAATTAATTTATTCTGATTATTATTTTCCAATATGATTATACATTAAAAAAACAAAATTAATAATGTAGAACAAAATACCGAAAGCAATTCTGCTGGGAAAATACTTTAACCAAACACTCTGAATTGAATTGCTATTATAATAACAAACCCACGGCTAAAGCCGTGGGTTAAAGGAAGTAATATTTTTTATCATTGATTATTGATGATCTCCTTGTATGATAAATACTTATTTTACTACCACCACCTTGCTTACCCAGAATTTACAACGGGTAATTTCGGATTTTCGATATTCATAATACAGTTGCCAAATGCATTAAAAACCTAAATCCCTTTCATTCCAATCGAAACATTTACATCCAAGTAGAAAGTTACATTTAAAAAAACAACACAAACGCAAATTTGGTTACCTTTCCTTACAGGGCGTTCCTCTGCATTTCGAACAGAAGCATATTTATCCATCGGGCAAATTTATAGAATTTGATTGGTAGGCATTACCCCCGTAAGTTATTGGGATGCAATGGATTGTTTCATTTTCTCTGCTGTAAAATGGCAAGTAATTTTACGTATCTGTCAAAAGTTAAGTTTGTAAATTTTCAAATCTTTTCCATTGCATTTTATTACTTTAAAAATAATTAATATTTGTTCTAAAAGGAGCATCAAATCACATCTTGCTTCTTTTCGTCTGCAGTTTTTTCCCATTTCTCTTTCAAAATTGAATTTAAAGCTCCACTTATTCCTAGTAAAGTTAATGCAAAAGAAAACATAATTGAATTTGTTTCATCGTTGTAAGTATACAGAAAAAAAGCTAAAACCAAGAGCATAGAATACAAAACACTATTAACAGAAATAATGCTAATTTTTGCATTGGTCTGCAAAGAAAAAAAAGCACAAAATAAATTGTTGCACAAATTGAACCAATTAATCTGTATAAACTAAATTCAAAAATTAGCGATGAATTAATAATAAATGTAAAAAGAAATCCTGTAAACAATAAATCGAATAATTTGGATTTCGAAAACGAAATCATATTTTTTTCCTTGTTCTGAACCCTTTATTTATCTTTGATACCTGCAATTCAACTTAAAAATCTAAATTAATCAAAAATAGTTTTTTAAAAATTTTTTTAAAGAACTAAATTAATTTCGATTTCACTATTCTCGACATTCGCTCGGCTTTTTTTCAACGGTAAAATAAAAGCAAAAAGTTTGAAGCATCTTTCCCCAACAGGCGTTCCTTTACATTTCGAACAAAACCAAACCGATACATCGGGCGAATCTATTAAATTTGAATTGCAAGTTTCTTCTCCTCCTCCCGTAAGTTATTGGAATATAATGATTTACGGAGATTGAGTTAATGTACCCACAGGTTTGGGCTTCTATTACCGCTGGCAAATTGAAACAGAATATTTTGCCAAATAATTTCATTTCAATTTGCAAAGATTACGAGTTTAAAATACTTTTTTTTGAAATAAGCAAGAGATTTTTAATAAAATTTTTAGGTAATTAATAATGCCATTACCATCAAACAATGTAGGAGCAAAAGATTTTTTTGCCCTACGAATTAAGCGAGCAAAGTTGCGTAGGGGGACAGCATGCCGTGCCCCTACACGTTACATTGCAATACCGTTCCCCTATTTAATTATTTTCCCAACTATTATTGCAATCAAAAACAAAAATGCTTGGAATAGGACGATTGTCGAGCCAACGGGGATGTTGAAAAGGACCGCGATGACAACACCCGTAAAGGCGCTAAATATTCCTAATAGGGCAGAAATTATGGTCATCTGCGAAAATGTTTTCGAAACAACTTTTGCAGTTGCCGAAGGTAGCACGATAAAAGAGACAACCAGCAGGATACCAACTAACTTCACTGAAATCAATATTACAAGTGCAATCAACACTGAAAGAATGTAATTATCCACCACAACGGGGACTTTATCGGAACGAGCAAGTTCACCATCGAATGAAGAATACGACCACCTACTCCAAAAAAACTTGAAAAGAATGACAATTGCAAAAGCAAGAGCAATTAAAACAATGATGTCATTTTTCGAAATGAGTAGAATTGACCCAAAAAAGTAAGAAAAAGCATCGGAAATGTAAAATTTATTAAGCGAGATGAACAAAACTCCAATTGCAACCGAAACAGCAAAAAGAACACCAATTGCTGTGTCGTATTCAATTGGTGTTTTTTCCTTCAAGTAGGTCAAAAGCAAAGCAACAAGTATAGTAAAAGGGACAGCAATCAGGAATGGTTCGAAACGCATAAATAATGAAATTGCAATTCCGCCGAAAACTGCGTGTGCAAGACCGTCGCCGAGAAAACTCATTCGGCGTTGAACAACAAAAGTGCCAATAGCTCCGCCAATGAATCCAAGCAGAACAGCGGCAATAATTCCTCGAACAACAAACGAATAAAACAGCTGTTCAATCATCTTTCGAAACAATAAACTGCATTGAATGAGAATGACCAATGTGACCAAAAGCCCTTTGCAAATTCGATTCGGTAAAGACTTTCTTTGGTAAGTCGAAAGCAATCATTTCTTTGTTCAAAAGCATTGCTCGGTGGGAATGATGGAATGAATATTCCCAGTCGTGCGTAGTCATAATCACAGTAACATTGTTCCGGCGGATGTATTCTTCGAGAATTTGGATGAAGTCGTATTCTGCTTGCTCATCAACTCCTGTCAGTGGTTCATCGAAAATTAGGATTTTTGGTTTTCGAATAAAAGAGCGAGCCAAATAAACTCTTTGTAATTCGCCACCCGAAAGTGTTTGCAAAGACTGATTGGCAAGGTGTGCAACGCCAACTTTTTCCATTGCCGAAAGGCATTCTTGCCATTCTGTTTTGGTAAGCAAAAACTTCCAACGTCCGTTAAGACCCGTTGCAACTAATTCAATTGCCTTGGCGGGGAAATTCCTATCCAAAGTTTTTATCTGTGGCACAAAAGATATGTAATGGAACGGCAAGTCTTTGGGCTTTTTACCAAATAAACGAACTTTTCCGGTTGTTGGTTCAAGCAAACCGACTATTGCATGCAGAAGTGTTGTTTTACCACCGCCATTCGGACCGATTATAGTTACAAATTCACCTTCTTCGACAGAAAATGATACATTTTTCAGTGCACAAATTCTACCAAAGTGGACAGAAAGATTTTCTATTTCAATTGGTTTTGCCTCCATTGCTTTCGAATGCTTCTACAAAACTTTTTGCATAATATTTAATAAGTTCTTCGTAAGTTCTTGAATTACCTTTTGCACCTAATGGGTCAATTTCGTACACTCGCAACTTCAATTCTAAATTCATTACTTCGGCACTGTGAGGATTTAACTGCGGTTCGGTAAAAATGACTTCAACCTTTAATGTTCTGATTTTTTCCATTAACTGGGCAAAATGCTCGGGTTGGGGTTCAGATCCTGCTATTTCTTCGATACTTCCAATATATTCTAATCCATACCGATTCAGAAAGTAACGAAAGGATGGATGGAATGTGATTACCTTTTTGTTTTTCAATGGTTCAACGGTTTTTGCAATCTCTTGGTCTAAAAGCTTTAATCTTTCTTTAAATGATTTTGCATTGCTAAGAATTTCATCACGATTGCGGTTAAATTTGTCGCCAAGGAACTTTGCAAGAGTATCGACAAGTTCAGCAACGACAATGGGGTCTGTCCAAAAATGTGGGTCAATCGATTCAAAATTTTCGAAATCCAATAGTTTTTCGCTGGGAAGAAGAGAAATCAATTCTACTTTGTCGAAGTTAATACTCTTAACCCACGGTTCAAGTGAGGTGGAAACATAGAAAAAAAATTTGGCTTGTTCCAATTTAACTATATCGCTTGCGCGAGGCTGAAAGACGTGTGGCGAGACATTCGGCGGAACCAAGCATTCCACCTTGTATTTTTCCCCGACTATTGGCTGAATTATTAGTTTCAATGGGTAGTTCGAAACAAGAATGTATTCTTCGGTGCTTTGATTCGAACAAGCCAAAGCAATTATAGCAAGTAATAATAAAAACAATCTTTTCATAGTGTTTTTAAATAATAATTCGAAATAATACTACAAATTTGTTCAATCGTTGGAAGACCATTGGGATAGATACGGCAAGAAAGGGAAGGATTAAATGGCTCGGGCAGTCCTTCTAAATCAACACCGTTTATTAAAACAGTTGGCGATCCTCGGAAACCAACAGCACGAGCAACTTCTGCTGTTTCGACTAATTTTTCGACTAACTCGACGTCTTCCAAACCTTCGATTGCTTTTTTGACCCTATTCAACATCTCCAAAGAATTTGGGCAAGAGCTGAAGTATTGAATTTCGACAAGAATTTTATTATTCATATAAAAAGTTAAAATAAACAAATACTAAAAACGAATTAGTTTTCGATTTCTTTAATTTTTTACTTACCTAAGAGAAACAATTAATAATTTTGTATTTTAATATTTAACGAGAAGGCGAAATTGGAAAGTATAGAAAATTTAAAGAAGTTCGAAGGCGAAAAAGTGTTAACACCTTCGCAAGTTGTTGCAGAATTGGACAAATACATAGTCGGTCAGGACGAAGCAAAAAAAATTGTAGCAATTGCTCTTCGCAATCGCTGGCGAAGGCAAAATGTCAAAAGCCAACTCAAAGAAGAAATTCTCCCAAATAATATTATAATGATTGGTCCGACGGGAGTTGGAAAAACAGAAATAGCGCGCCGATTGGCTAGGCTTGTCAACGCACCTTTTGTCAAAGTCGAAGCAACTAAATACACCGAAGTTGGTTACGTTGGCCGCGATGTTGAATCAATTATACGCGACCTTGTTGAACGTGCCGTTGCAATGGTACGCGAAGAACTAACAAAGGAGAAGACGGAAGAAGCAAAACTCGCTGTCGAAGAAAGAATTCTCGATGCTTTGCTTCCTTCTTTCAAAGGTGGTGTTTTGAGTTCATCGTTCGAAGTTGTTTCGCCCGACCAATCGGCAACACGGGAAAAGTTAAGAAATATGCTACGGCAAGGATTGCTCGACAACCAAGTCATCGAAATCGATATTACAAGCGAAATGCCTCCACCTATGCAGGTGTTCGGTCCATTTGGTTCGGACGAAATTTCTATGTCCATTCAGGACCTTATGGGGCAAATCTTCCCAAAAAAGAAAGTACGCAAGAAGATGACAGTTGCGGAAGCCAAGACAACACTACTCAAAGAAGAATCGGAAAAATTAATCGATATGGAAAAGCTTATTCGCGAAGCAGTCCAAAGAACAGAAAATATGGGAATTGTGTTTATAGATGAAATAGACAAAATTGCTTCGACTGAACACAAAGGTGCTGGACCCGATGTTTCCCGCGAAGGCGTCCAACGCGACCTTCTGCCAATTGTTGAAGGAACAACTGTCAATACACGATATGGACCAGTTCGAACCGACCATATTTTGTTTATCGCCTCGGGAGCATTTCACGTTTCGAAGCCTTCGGATTTAATCCCCGAACTTCAAGGGCGTTTCCCAATTCGTGTCGAATTGAAAAGCCTGGGCGAAGAAGATTTCGTTAAAATATTAACTCTGCCCGAAAATGCTTTGATTAAGCAGTACAAAGAACTGCTTGCAACCGAAGGAATTGAACTGGATTTCGAACCCGAAGCAATTCGGGAAATTGCCCGCATTGCCGCAAAAGTAAACGAAGAAGTTATGAACATTGGTGCTCGACGCTTACATACAATTATGACTACACTTTTGGAAGACTTACTTTTCGATGCTCCTGACAAAATTTCGAACACAAAGGTCGTTGTCGATGTTCAAATGGTTAAAAACCGACTTAGCAACATCGTTCAAAACATCGATTTAAGTAAATATATTCTTTAATATTCGAGGTAATATGGAAGAGAAAAAGAAAATTCGAACTGCAATAATTTCGGTTTACGAAAAACAAGGCATTGTCGAATTTGCCAAAGGACTGAATGAACTTGGAATCGAAATCTACTCAACTGGTGGAACATTTAAAATTTTGCAGGAAAATTCTATTCCAATCAAAAACATTACCGAACTTACTAATTTCCCTGAAATACTCGACGGAAGAGTAAAAACCCTTCATCCTGCGATTTATGCTGGGATTCTGGCTCGGATGGATTTGCCTGTCCACTTGGAACAGCTTGCCCAACATTCGATTAAGCCCATTGACCTTGTGGTATGCAACCTCTATCCCTTCGAAAAAACATTAGGCTTGCTCGGAAGCCAATCTACCTACAATCCAAATAGCACAGAACATTTCGAGTTGCTCGAAATGATTGACATTGGTGGACCTTCGATGTTGCGTGCTTCGGCAAAAAATTACCATTGGACCTTGCCTGTGGTAAATCCCAACCGATACAATGAACTACTTCGGATTTTGAAGGATAACGATTGCTTCGTCGACGAAAGTATTCGTTTGGAATATGCATTCGAAGCTTTCCAATATGTTGCTCATTACGATAGCGTGATTGCCAAGTATTTCGAAAAGATTTCTGGCAAAAAGTTCGAAAATTATTTCAATATTTCTTTTCCTTTGGAATTGCCACTTCGATATGGCGAAAATCCACATCAAAAAGGCTATTTATTTGGAAATTTCACCAAAATTTTTCGAAAACTTCATGGCAAAGAGCTTTCCTTCAATAACATACTCGACATAGACTCTTCTGCACGACTGATTTTGGAATTCGACTCACCTACGGTTGCAATCATCAAGCATACGAACCCTTGTGGTGTAGGAACCGACGATAATTTGGTAAATGCATTCAATAAAGCATTCGAAACAGACCGCGTCTCGCCATTTGGCGGGATTATTGTAACAAATCGGCAAGTCGATGAAGATTTTGCAAATCTTGTGCATCCGATTTTTACCGAAGTAATAATTGCCCCCGAATTTTCTCAAACCGCATTCGAAATACTTTCGAAAAAGAGAGACCGAAGGCTAATTCAAGTAGATTTCCAAGAACTTAAAAATTCATTAGAAACCGATTTTCGCAGTGTCGCAGGAGGTGTTCTTGTTCAAGATTTCGATTCCACCCTTTTCCGTAGCGAAGATTTTCGGGTTGTTACGAATCGGGAGCCGACTGAAGAAGAGTTCCAAGCTTTAATTTTTGCTTGGAAAGTAGTTAAACACGTAAAATCGAATGCAATTGTTTTTGCTGCTAAAGACAGAACATTGGGTATTGGTGCCGGACAAATGTCGCGAGTTGATTCGACCCTAATTGCTGTCAAAAAAGCTAAACAAATGGGATTGAACTTGGAAGGCTCGGTCGTTGCCTCCGATGCTTTCTTCCCGTTTGCCGATGGATTAATCGAAGCTGCCAAAGCAGGAGCAACCGCTGTCATTCAACCTGGTGGTTCGGTTCGCGATAGCGAAGTAATTCAAGCTGCGAACGATTTAGATGTTGCTATGATTTTTACAGGAATGAGGCATTTTAAACATTAATTTTTTTATTTTTCTTTTTTTCTTAATTTTGTTTTGGGTTCAAATAATATAATATGACGTATTTGAAATCGAGATTTTTATTTGTTGTTTGTATGTTTCTGCTTTTGGGTTCTTTTTTTCTTTATGGCAACGAACGAAAGGTTGCTCTGGATTTAATCCGTGTCAATGGAGTTAACATAGAAGATTTCCAATACGATTTCCTTGTCATCTCCCCACAGGATTCGATTTCATTCTTCTACCATCTGGAAACAAAGGATACTACAATCCGTCCCGCTTTTCTTTTCAGAATCACAATTAAAAATTCGACAGATTCTTTTTCGTATACACTTAATGTTAGAAACGTAAATTTCAAGAATTTACCCGAAGATAACTATACTTTCCGTATCGAAGCATTCGACCCGAGAAATAAACTTCGAGCAGAGCCATTTGTGTTTAATTTTCGTGTGGACAGCAAAACCAGCCAACTTTGCAAAGAATTAATCGACCTACGTAAAAAGGTTGCTGCAAGTGGAATTCCTTCTACACCTGCACCAAAAACCGAATTCGTTGTTTCGAATCTGAATTACATATCAATTTCCATAGGCTTTGTTGCTGGCTTTTTGTTTTTCATAATTTTGTTTTTGTTAACAAAACGTGGAAAAGCAAAACGCAAACAAATTTCGGAAATTGAGCCAGGAACTTATGGCAATGTAATTGCTCTGGACAAAGCTGCTTACGAGCAATTACTTACTGAAAACAGTAATCTTCGGGCAGAAATTTCCGCTCTTCGTGGTCAAATCGAAGCAATTAATGCTCGTGCCGAAGAACTGAGGAAGCAAAATCAAGAATTGAAAGAAAAGGTCGAAAAGCTTTCCCGCAGTAAAGATGAATTGGAAGAGTTGCAAAAGCAGAAGGACGAACTCTTTGCTGTTATTATTCACGATATCAAAAATCCCGCCGCTTTAATTAAAAACCTTGTCGAACTTCTCCGCTCGTACGACTTAACAGCAACCGAGCAACAAGAAATTATCGAAGATATTCTTTTAACTTCTACCCGCATTGTGAACCTTTCGCAGGAAGTTTCCCGCATTCTTGCATTGGAATCTTCTGTCTTACAACTCAATCTCGAACCACATTCCTTAAATGAAATTGTCCAAGAGGTAGCAACAAGTAATTCTGTCGCAGCTAAAAACAAAAATATCAAACTTGAAGTTGACCTGAACGAGGAAATACCCATATTCAAGTTGGATAGATTAAAAGTTTACGAGGTAATCGATAACCTTGTTTCTAATGCTATTAAATTCACCCAAAAAGGTGGTGAAGTTCGAATTAAAACCGAGATGGAGGACAACAGAGCAATAGTTAAAGTAATCGACAATGGTTTGGGGCTTTCGGAAGAAGACATTAACCGTGCATTCCAAAGAGGAGCACGATTGAGTGCCCGACCAACTGCGGACGAACCATCTTCGGGGCTTGGACTTTGGATTGTCAAACGCCTTGTCGAAGCTATGAAGGGACGTGTTTGGGTTCGTAGTGTCTTGGGCAAAGGTTCAACTTTTGCCTTTTCCATTCCAATCGTCCTCGATGATATTTTAAAACCCGAAGAAATCGAGGAAGAATCTACAACACTTCAATAACAAAACAGCAACATTTCGATTACACCACCTATTGATTTTATCAAAATTCTTAATTTGCTGTTTGTAACCATTGTGTTTTTGAAAAATTTATGAGGTTATAATGAAAAAAATAGTGATTATTGATGATGACAAAGACATAATCGATGCAATCAAAGTAATATTGGAGCCTAAAGGTTATAAGATTGATTTTGCAATGAATCCTGACGAAGGGATGAAGTTAATTGAAAACGAAAAGCCCGATTTGATATTTCTCGATGTTATGATGAACGAACCCGACGACGGTTTTTTTATGGCTCTGAAATTACGAAAGCAAGGGATTCAAACCCCAATTGTGATGCTTACATCTGTTTCGAAGGCAACTGGGCTCGATTTTGGAATGGGGGAAAACTTACCCGTGCAAGAGTTCTTAGAAAAGCCTGCAAAATCTGATGTAATCGAAGAAGTTGTTAAAAAGTATCTTGAATAACAAAGGAGACAGCTATGCTAATTTTAGAAAAGAATGCATTGGACGAAGAAATTTCCTCTTTGGTCAAAAAGTATGGAACTGAAAGGGATGCCTTGCTTCCAATTCTTCAAGGCATTCAAGCGAAGTTCAATTATATTTCCGATTATGCAATGCAGGAAATTGCTCGATTTTTAGGCATTCATCCTGCCGAAGTTTATGGTGTTGTAACATTTTATAGCTTTCTAAGCACACAGCCCAAAGGTAAATACATTATTCGTTTGTGTAAGACTATTTCGTGCGACCTACAAAACAAAGATGCAATTGCAAAGACTTTGGAACGCGAACTTAACTTGAAATTTGGCGAAACTTCGCCCGATAGAAAATACACACTCGAATTTTGTCATTGTATCGGTATGTGCGACCAAGGTCCCGCAATGTTAATTAATAACAATGTCTACACTCGCTTGACTCCAACAAAAGTTGTTGAAATTTTGCAAAGTTTAAAGTAGGAGGAACTATGCCAATCATCAATGATACAGTATTTTTCGATATAAATAAGCACAACGATGCTTTGGAAAAAGCATTAAGAATGTCGCCACAAGATGTTGTATTACAAGTAAAAGAATCGGGGCTCCGTGGCAGAGGAGGCGCAGGCTTCCCCACTGGTTCGAAATGGCTGTTCGCTTTGATGGCAAAATCCGACAAAAAATTTGTGATTTGCAATGCCGACGAAGGTGAACCAGGGACGTTTAAAGACCGAATCCTGCTTTCCGAATACACAAATCTTGTCCTCGATGGAATGGTCATCGCAGGTTATGCAATTCAAGCCCAAAAAGGTTATATTTATTTGCGAGCCGAATATGCCTACCTTCTTAATCATTTGGAAAAGCACTTAGAAGCAATGCGGCGAGAAAACAAGTTAGGCAACAATATTCTTGGAACAAATTTTTCGTTCGATATTGAAATTCGTTTGGGTGCTGGTGCTTATGTATGTGGCGAAGAAACAGCCCTGATTGAGTCGTTGGAAGGACACCGAGGAGAGGCACGAAACCGCCCTCCTTTCCCCGTAAATACTGGTTTCAAAGGCTTTCCGACAATTGTCAACAATGTAGAAACATTTGCTTGTGCTACGATAGTTCTTTCCAAAGGTCCTGAATGGTTTTCGACATTTGGAACAAGTAATTCGAAAGGGATGAAATTGATTTCAGTTTCCGGAGATTGCAAAAGGCCTGGAGTTTACGAAGTACCCTTTGGGATTACAATCGAAGAGCTACTGAATTTAGTTGGAGCCGAAGATACGAAAGCCGTCCAAGTCGGTGGCGCATCGGGAATTTGTATCCCAATTTGGGAAATCAAACGAAACATTTCATTCGAAGATGTTCCCACCGGTGGTTCGGTTATTATATTTAACCAATCGAGAGATATGTTGAAAGTATTGAAGAATTTCATGGAATTCTTTGTCGAAGAAAGTTGTGGGCAATGTACACCCTGCCGAATTGGCAACAAGAAACTGCTCGAAGGAGTCGAAATGATTGAACAAGGCAAAGCTTCAATTCGTTACGTGCGCGAACTAATCGAATTGGGTAAATCGATGCAGATTGCCTCGAAATGTGGCCTGGGACAATCAAGCCCAAACCCTTTTATTTCCATAATTACACATTTCAAAGATGAAATTTTGAGTAAATATTACGTAGGAGGTAGCAATGGACACCAGAACTAATCCCGATACTAGAGTACCAACCAGCCAAAAGCCACACACGGTACAAACCCGTTTAGATGGTAAAGATGTAGGGGCAACCGTTACAATCGAGATAAATGGCAAGGAATGCAAAGTGCCATTTGGAACAACTATATTGGAAGCATGCAAAATGAACAACATCCATATCCCTACACTTTGTCACCACGAAGATCTTTGCGTTGCTGGGGTTTGCAGAATTTGTGTCGTTGAAGTCGATGGAATGAGAACCTTGCAAGCAGCATGCTCGTTTCCAATTACCAATCCAATTAAGGTAAAAACCCATACCGAAAAAGTCCGAAAAGCCCGACGGCACATTTTGGATTTGCTTTTAAGCGAGCATTACGGCGAATGTTATTCATGCGTACGCAACAACAATTGTATTCTGCAAAGTTTGGCAAAAGAATACGGAGTCGATTACTATCGTTTTGGTCATATTGAACAACCTCGGTACCAGGTCGATAGTTCCAGCTATGCAGTTGTTCGCGATATGAACAAGTGCGTTCTTTGCAAGCGATGTATTCGTACTTGTATAGATTTGCAAGAAGTAGGTGTATTGGAAGCAACTCGGAAAGGTTATTCTACTCTTATCTCAACTTTTATGGACAAACCATTGCTGAACGTAATTTGTATTAATTGTGGTCAGTGCATCAATCGATGTCCAACTGGTGCATTGCGAGCAAAAGACCCGAGTGACGAAATTTGGCAAGCAATCGATGACCCCAAAAAGCATGTTGTGATACAGACCGCACCATCAATTCGTGCTGCTTTGGGTGAAGAATTTGGCTTACCACCAGGAACTTCCGTAACTGGGCAAATGGTTACAGCTTTACGAATGATTGGCTTCGATAGGGTTTTCGATACTAATTTCGCCGCAGACTTGACTATAATGGAAGAGGGGACGGAGCTTCTGATTCGATTACGAAAAAAATTGGTAGAAAAAGACCCGAACGTAAAGCTACCTCAATTTACCTCTTGTAGCCCTGGCTGGATAAAGTATATCGAGCATTTTTATCCGGATTACTTGGATTATCTTTCGACTTGCAAGTCGCCACAGCAAATGTTTGGTGCGATAATTAAAACCTTCTATGCCCAAGAGTACAACATTGACCCCGCCGATATTGTAACAGTTGCAGTTATGCCTTGCACAGCGAAAAAATTTGAATGCAATCGACCTGAAATGAATGCATCGGGTTACAAGGATATAGATTATGGCTTAACAACTCGGGAACTTGCACAGATGATAAAAGAAGCGGGCTTGCACCTTCCTGAACTCCCACCGAGTCGTTTCGACGAACCATTTGGCGATGCATCGGGTGCAGGTTTGATTTTTGGTGCAACTGGCGGTGTTATGGAAGCAGCTTTGCGTACAGTTTATGAACTTGTAACCGGCACGTCTGTTCCTTTCAAAAATTTGGAAATTACACCTTGCCGTGGTATGGATGGAGTCCGCCAAGCTTCCGTCCGCTTAGAAAATGTCAAACCAGAATATGAATTCTTGGAAGGTATTGAACTTAATTTCTTGATTGCTCACGGAACAGCAAACGCAAAGAAAGTAATGGAAGCTTTGATTCGTGGCGAATTGGAAAACGTTCATTTTATTGAAATAATGGCATGTCCTGGTGGATGTATTGGAGGTGGTGGACAGCCAATACCGACATCGCCCTACATTAGGAAAAAGCGAGCCGAAGCAATTTATAATGAAGACATGGGATTGCCAATACGAAAATCGCACGAAAACCCGCATATTAAATACATTTACGAAAAATTCCTTACCGATGGTCCTTGTGGCAAACTTTCTCACAAGCTTTTGCATACTCACTATGTCCAACGTGGAAGGTATATCGTTTAAAAAAATTGCTATGCTAAATGAAATTATGGCTCTGGTTTACCATAACCTTTGCTATATTAATTATGGATTTTTAAACAAAAATTTAGATTTTATCGAAAAAACAAGTTAAAGTTATGGGTAACATCTTACTCGAATTTGAAGCTTTAAAAAAAGAATTAGATTTTGCATCGACAGATGCAAGCCGAACAGGGAATATAATTATTCAGGTTGGTTCGGCTACGTGCGAAAAAGCAGCTGGTTCGGACTTTATACGAGAAGAGTTTAATAAACTTATCCGCGCCACAGGAAGAACCGACATTGTTATAAAGCAAACAGGTTGTACTGGCCGCTGTTCCCAAGAACCAATTGTTAGCATTTTCATTCCTCATCAAATTCCTGTAAAGTATTGCAAGGTTACAACAGAAAAAGTACACGAGATATTTAACGAGCACATAGTCAAAGGTAACCCCGTCACAAAGTATATGCTCGATAAGCACACGAATGTCCTTTACAAGTGGGTAACTACAATTTTTGCAACCAAGCACAGTGCTCCCGAATTTTATGAGCGTTGGGGTAAAAAAATTAACTCAATTCTCGATGAATATGGCGTTTACTACGATGTTCGAGTGCTCTACGGAGGAGAAATTGAAATTCGTCACCGTAGTCCTTCCGAATTCGAAGGAATTTTGATGGTTTTCCCCGATAATGTTTTGTACGGCTTTTCGGATGAAAATGACCTTCATAAAATTATTAAGGGGCATTTTATCGACCAAGGCCTTGTAAATGAATATCTGGTTTTTGCAAAGGATATCGTCGAGCAATACATTAAATTTTACGGCGACCTTTCCTTTTTTAGCAAACAAACTCGAATTACTCTAAGGAATTGTGGGATAATTGACCCGGAGAGCTTAGTCGACTATATTCATTCAAGTGGGTACGAAGCTCTTGCACAAGTTTTGTTCAAAGGTGACCCCGAATGGGTAATCGAAGAAATTAGTAAATCAGGTTTGCGTGGACGCGGTGGTGCGGGTTATCCTACTGGCTTAAAATGGAAATTAACGCGAGAATCCAACCCTGACCCAATAAAATATGTTATTTGCAATGCCGACGAAGGCGACCCCGGTGCATTTATGGACCGCAGTGCATTGGAAGGCGACCCATTCAGCATTATCGAAGGAATGACAATCGGAGCTTATGCAATCGGTGCTTCTAAAGGTTTCATCTATGTTCGTGCAGAATATCCATTGGCTATACAAAGATTGGAAAATGCAATAAACCAAGCTCGAAAATTCGGCTTGTTGGGCAACAACATACTCGGTTCCGATTTTTCATTCGATATTGAAATTCGCCTTGGAGCAGGTGCTTTTGTTTGTGGCGAAGAAACAGCCCTAATACAGTCAATTGAAGGTAAAAGAGGACAGCCTGTTTTCAGACCACCTTATCCTTCAGTCCGAGGTTTGTGGGGTCACCCAACAAATATTAATAACGTCGAAACTTGGGCAAACGTTCCTCCAATTATTCTCTATGGAGCCGATTGGTTCAGCAAAATGGGGACCGAGGGCAGTAAGGGGACAAAAGTTTTTGCTCTTGCCGGCAAAGTGAATAACACAGGACTTGTTGAGGTACCAATGGGAACAACTCTCCGAGAAATAATTTACGACATTGGCGGTGGCATTCCTAATGGCAAACAACTTAAAGCGATACAAACTGGGGGTCCATCGGGTGGTTGTATACCTGCACATTTAGTCGATACCCCAATCGATTATGAATCGCTAAAGGCTGTTGGCTCGATGATGGGTTCGGGCGGAATGATTGTACTCGACGATTCCGATTGTATTGTCGCTACTTGCAAGTTCTTTTTGGAATTTACAAAAGATGAGAGTTGTGGGAAATGCCTTCCTTGCCGGGAAGGAACAGTACGAATGTTAGAAATTTTAGATAGAATTACAAGTGGAAAGGCAACTCTAGAAGATTTAGATAAATTGGAAAGATTGTGCAAATTAGTTCAAAAGACTTCTTTATGTGGATTAGGTCAATCGGCTCCTAACCCTGTTTTAAGTGCATTGCGCTATTTCCGCGACGAATTTATTGTCCACATAAAAGAACATAGGTGCCCAACCCAAAAATGCCAAAACTTAATTAAATACTTCATTGTCGAAGACAAATGTACAGGATGCACAGTTTGTGCCCGAAGATGTCCCGTTAGTTGTATAATTGGAGAAAAAAGGAAAGTGCACGAAATCCTTCAAGAGCGTTGCATTAAATGTGGCGAATGCTATAATTCTTGTAAATTCGATGCTATTATCAAAATTTAAAGGTGATAATTATGAGTTTGTTAAATGTAACAATTGACGGCATAGAGATTCAAGTACCAGAAGGTACTACAATAATGGAAGCGGCGGACAAAGTTGGTTCGCACGTTCCTCGGTTGTGTTATCATCCATATCTTTCGACCGAAGGTGCTTGTAGAGTATGCATCGTAGAAATTGAAGGCTCTCCGAAATTTGTAGCATCGTGCCATACTCTTGTCGAAGAAGGAATGAAAATCCGTACAAATTCCCCTGAACTTCGGCAAGCAAGGCGCGACCTCGTAGAACTTCTTTTGGATAACCACCCCCGAGCATGCTTGACCTGCGAACGCGATGGCAATTGCGAACTTCAAAATTTAGCATATAAACTCGGTGTTCGCGAAAGACTTTTCGCTGGCGAAAGGAAAAGGTATCCAATCGAGGATAACAACATTGCTATTGTTCGTGATGCAGAAAAATGTATACTTTGCCGGCGATGTGTCCGAGTTTGTGCCGAAGTCCAAGGAGTGCATAATTTAAGCCAAATGCATCGTGGTTTCTATACTGTTGTAACCCCTGCATTCGAAACTCGAATGGATGAGTCAGTATGTGTAATGTGTGGGCAGTGCATAAATGTTTGTCCTACTGCTGCTTTCATCGAAAAGAATCATTGCGAATTAGTATTCGATGCATTAAGCAATCCCAAGAAATATGTTGTTGCCCAGGTTGCACCATCAATTCGCGTAACTATTGCGGAAGGATGGAATGTATATGGAATCGATGCAACGGGAAAGACAGTCGAAGCCCTGCGAAGACTAGGTTTCGACGCTGTTTTCGATACAAACTTTGGTGCGGATCTAACAATTGTCGAAGAAGCAAACGAATTCATTAAACGATTGGAACAAAATGAACGATTACCCATACTGACTTCGTGCTCTCCTGGTTGGATTAATTTTCTCGAACACTTTTATCCGGAAATGATTCCCTATGCCTCCACTTGCAAGTCTCCGATGCAAATGGTTTCGACTTTGGCGAAGACATATTTTGCACAAAAGAAAGGTATCGACCCAAAGGACATTTTTGTTGTGGGTATTATGCCATGTATAGCAAAGAAATACGAGGCTGGTCGCCAAGAACATTATGCCCCCGAAGGCTACCCTTATACCGATGCAGTTTTAACTACACGCGAGTTAATCTGGATGATTAAAGCAATGGGAATCGACTTTATGAATTTGCCGGAAAGAGAATTCGACGACCCCCTAGGCGAATCCACCGGCTCGGCGGTAATTTTCGGCACAACGGGTGGTGTTATGGAAGCCTCGTTGCGTACAGCAATTTTATTGTTAACGGGTAAGAAACCAACGAAACTGGACTTTTATGATGTTCGTTACTCTGAAGGTTTGAAAGAAGCCACTATTAATGTTAATGGACGAGAATTGAACGTGGCTGTATGCAATGGACTTTCGAACGCAAGAAAAATTTTGGATAGAATCGCGTGTGGCGAAAAGCAATATCATATTGTCGAAATGATGGCTTGTCTTGGTGGTTGCGTTGCTGGTGGCGGACAACCTCATCCACCCGCAGGTGAATTTGTTTATCCTTTGGACAAAAAAATTATTGAAAAGCGACGGGAGACTTTGTATTCAATTGACTCAAATAAATCGATTAGGATATCGGCTGAAAATCCTTCTATTAAAAAGTTATATAAAGAATTTTTGAAATCACCAGGAAGTGATATTGCACATAAACTATTACACACAATTTATTCTGAAAAATATCCAAGAGGTGTAAAATGAGTTGCAAATCAAAAGATTTGTCGCATTTAAAAGTAACCTTGGACAGCTCATTAGTCGACTACATAAACGAATGCCTTCAAAAAGAGCATCCCGAAAGCTATCTAATACCAATACTTCATAAGGTTCAAGGGATGTATGGTTACCTTACGCAAGAGCATATGTATCAGGTCGCTCATTTGCTCGGGGTTCCAACATCAACGGTTTACGGGGTAGCAACATTCTATCACTTTTTCCGCTTGCGTCCAAGAGGAAAATATGCAATTTCTATTTGTATGGGAACTGCTTGCTTTGTAAAAGGAGCCGATTTAGTTCTGCAAGCTTTCGAAAATGAATTGGGTATTGGCTTGAACGAAACAACTTCCGATGGCTTGTTTTCAATCGAAAACACGCGTTGTTTAGGTGTATGTGCATTAGCACCTGTTGTTACAATCAACGAAGAAGTTTTTGGAAATGTTACAGCCGACCAAGTCCCCGAAATATTAAGAAAAGTAAGAATGAAGGAACGGTAGTTTCATCAGAATTATTCTGTTTCCTTTTTGCTTTCATAAAAAGCCGTAGAACTCATTTTTTCGAATAAAGAATTAAGGTTGGGGATATTATTTGACAAGTTTAATTTTTTCTGGTTTCCCTGCAAGAGCTGGGACTTTAAGACGATTGGTTGTTTGTCAATGTCTTCGGGATTTTGAGGAATAATAAAGAAATCCTTCAAGCCCTCCCAATCCTTATCCCTAATTGTTACAATTTTATCAAGGTGGAAACTTACCCAATAATTTCCAATTTTTGATTTAAAATCTTCTTGAGCCAATTTTTGGCGAGCAATATTAACATAAGCAGGGTCTATTTCGAAACCAATATAGTTTCGCCCAAGGCGATTTGCCGCAACTGCAGTTGTTCCGGTCCCTAAAAAGGGGTCAAGCACAACGTCATTTTCATCAGTAACCATTAGAATTAATCTTTCTAATAAAGTTAGCGGAAGCTGGCAGGGATGCTCATCGCGATATTTGTCGTGTTTCATTCGGTGAATATCTGTCCAAACATCGGAAACCAGAGGACCAAAAGGATGTAAAAGCTCTTTTTTGCCACCATAATCTTTGGAAAGATAAGGAGATTTTCTATCTCTTTTATGTGGGTAGCGGATTTCGTAAAACTTTAACTTTTTTAAGTCTTTAGCATAAAACAATATCCCATAGTGAGCAGGTTGCAAGGTTTTACCCATTGGGGCAGTTGGAGCTTCCCAAGCTATCCAATGCTTGAAGACTGCGATTTTATTTAGAAATGATGAAAAGTAAGTTAACCATTTTGGTATATTATGTACAAAAATTGAGCCTGTCGGTTTTGTTACCCTTACCATTTCCGAAAGCCACAATTCACACCAATTTAAATATTCTTTAAAATCCAAGCTATCTTTGTAGCTATTGTAACTTTTTTTAAGGTTAAATGGCGGGTCGGCGAAGGTCATATCCACAGAATTGTCGGGTATTTCTTTAAAAAGCTCGATACAATCACCAAGGATTACCTTATTAATGTATTCTTCAATCATTTCAACTCTTTTAATATTACACGTTTAAATCTTTCAATTTCTTCCTCGTGGAATGTAAAGACGTCGTCAAATGCCGAAACAATCCTCTTTAAATCGGATTTCCTAACATACCAGCCAATTCCATCTACAAATCCAAAGAATTTTGTTTTTGGGTGGTATTTAGTAATAAGTTCTCTTAATGATATTTCACTTTTGGCTTTATCGCCCTGACCCGAAGATGTTGTAATCAAAAATGTGCTTTCTATGAAAATCTTCGGCTGTTCCTTTGAAGGGATGATAAAATCAAAGGTTCTTTTGGTTGCGTTTTCTTTTTTAACAAGCTCAGTTAAATCTCCCTTTTCAAACTTAACTTGCAGTTCATTTAATATTCCTGTTAAGTATTGTTCTGGATTATTTTCACTTTTCCCTGAATAAGAGCCTTTCTCTTTATATCGAACAAGAGTATCTATTAATTCTGGTAGTTCAAAATTCAACTTGGAAATGCTTAATTTCTTTGTTTCAAACAATGGTAGCACATTTGATATGAAGGGGACTGTTGACCCTTCAAAAAAAAGATTTACAATACCTTTCCTAAAATATTCATTGTCTTTTATCATTTTTCTTATTTTATTATCGCTCCACTCATTTATTTCATCTCCATGAACGGTTTCTACCCATTTGTCTTTGTATAACAAATTAGATAATTCCTTATTATCGACAATCCGAGCTATGGTGATAATCCTCTTTAAAGTCTCATTTGCAAATCCTGTTAAAGTTAGTAAAGCCTTTAATCCATTCTCCTTTTCCTTAAGTAGTTGTTCGAAAATCTCTTTTTTTAAACCAAAAGTTTCAATTTTATTTTTTAAAACTAGTAATGTTTCTTTAAGCGAATTGATGTAACTTTCATATTTTTCTTGGAACTTTGGATTACAAAAATAAAATGTGTTTTTTTCAATTACTGTTCTGACTTTACTTTCGGTAGAAATCTTCATACAAAATTTTTAACAACCATAAAGTTCATTGCAAATTTAAGGAAAAATAAGAATAATGCAATTTATCTTTTAAGGGGAATCAAGAAATTACTTAATGAAAAAAATAATGCTTTTACTCTATCGTTTTGCTGAAATTTTCTAACTCTTCGAGTGCATATTTCATATCCGCAGGGAAGTCCACTTCGAAACGCATAAACTCCTTGCGGACGGGGTGATAAAAACCCAATACTTTCGAATGAAGCATCTGCCGATTAATATTTTTAAGTATCCTTACAGCAACTTGTTTAAACCGGACGCTGTGTCCGCCGTAAACAACGGAATCGCCACCGTAGGATGGGTCGCCTAAAAGAGGATGCCTATTGTGTGAAAAATGAACCCGAATCTGATGGGTCCTGCCTGTAAGTAATTTAACTTTTACCAAAGTAACATAAGGGAATGCCCGCATAACCCAGTAGTTGGTAATTGCGGACTTGCCACCGGATTTTACCACAGCAAACAACTTCCGATTACGCGGGGAACGGCCAATATCTCCTTGGTATGTTCCTTCAGAATGGTCGAATTCGCCCCAAACCAAAGCATAGTAGTATCTTTCGACTGTTCTTCGGGTAAATTGTTCCGCTAATGACTGATGTAATTCAGGATTTTTCGAAACCAAAATCAATCCCGATGTGTCTTTGTCCAAACGATGCACAATTCCAGGGCGGATTTTTTCGCTTGCGAAGATAACCCCTTCGTTTGTTTCTTCCTCGTCGTCAAACTCTTCATCTTTTAGTTCGATTACTTCACGTTGCCCTAAATGATAAAGAAGTGCATTGACAAGAGTGCCTCGCCAGTTGCCATAACCTGGGTGGGTAACCATTCCAGCTGGTTTGTTGATTACAATTATATGCTCGTCTTCGAATACAATATCGAGTGGGATTGGTTCGGGGACAAGTGCCAATGGTGGCAAGCGACGAAGCTTGCACTCAATTATATCATTTGGCTTAACTTTGCGATTTGCTTTTGCAACTGCACCATTGACCGTTACATTGCCAAGCTCAATTGCTTTCTGGATCTTTGTTCGCGAAACATTTTTCAAATGGCGAGCAAGAAATGTATCCAAACGTTCTAACTGCTTGCCTGCAGGAACAACCAACTTATGGACTACTTCAATAAATTCAGGATAATCATTCGGGCCTTTGTCCAAATCCATCAGTCCCACGGGAAAAATTTAATCTAAATATCGACGAAAAAGATGGAAGATGCTTATTGAATATCAAAAGCAGAACCACTCCAATTGTTACGTATGAATCGGCACAATTGAAAACAGGAAAATGTGTGTAGTGGATTGAACCAATCGAAATATCGGGAATATCGACTTGGATGAAATCGATAACTCTGCCAAATAACAATTTCCCATAACCAAAAAGGACACCATAGAACATCCTGTCGATTAAATTCCCAACAGCACCTGCCAAAATTAAGGCAAATGCAAGTACCACTACTTTTGGCGAAGTATTGATAATCTTGATGATTATATACGACAAAACAATGCTTGCAAAAAGAGAAAATAAGGTTAAGAAAATCTTCAAACTTCCAAATTGAATTCCCAATGCCATTCCTGCATTTTCGACATAGACAAATTTTACAAGATTTCCGATGACCATTATCTCGGAATCGGGATTCTGAACGTAGTAATACTCGCTACCAATGTGTTTTACATCGAAATGATGATAAATCGCTAATTTAGTTGCTTGGTCAAGCACAATTAAGAGAAAGACAAGCGAAAATACGAAAGCAATGAGCTTTTTCATAAAAAAGGCAATTATTTCGATTATTTTCGGGGCTCGATTCTATCTATACCATCCTCGGGGCACTTCTTATGAATCTTATACGAAGCCGAAAGTGTTGTGATTGGAACTGCAAGCAGACGCTCCTTTGCTATAAGTATTCCACAAACTCGACATATTCCATAGGTTTTATCTTCAATTCGTTTTAAGGCCTCGTCTAACTTTTTGATGTATTCATTAATTCTTTGGATTTGAGCATAAACTTTTTCTTTTTCGAAAATTTCCGAACCCTGTTCAGCCATATGCATAGAATAAATCGAACCTTCTTCGGCAAGGTCGTAAGCGTTTAAATCTTCGAGCCTTTCTTTCAACATACTTAATTCTTCGAGTGCTTCTTTCCGAACTTCCAAAATTCTTTTCTTGAAGATTTCCAAATCCTCGTCGGAATAACGCACCTGTGGCTTTGCTTGTGGAGGAGCAGTTTCAACTTCTACGCTTGCTTTCACAGGTTGTTTTTTTGCCTTTTTAGGCTTCTCTTTTGTTTCGTGTGCAGTTGCTTTTAATGCTTCTTTGACTTTTTCTCTTTTAGCTTTTTCTTTGGTTTCTTTTGGTGATTTTGCTTTCTCGGCCACTTTTGGTTCGGGTTCAGGCTGGGTAAGCTCGACCTTTGCTTTCTTTGTCTTGCTCTTTGGCTCTTGTTTTGCTTTGGTTTCTGCTTTAAATTCGGCTTCTGTTTTTGTAACTTCTTTGGCTTTCTGCTTTGCTTTTGGTTCAGGTGTAGTGGTTACCTTAACTTCTTTGGGTTCTGTTTTTTTAGATTTTGTTGGCTTTGGCTTTTCTTCAATTGTGGTTTCAGGCTTGCCGACAGGTTCGACTTTTTGCTTCTCCTTATTTGTTTTCTTTTCTACATTTTTATTTGTTGTCTGTTTGGTTTTGCTTTCGGCTTTCACAACCGAAGTTTTTTTGGTTTCCTTTCGAGCTTCTTTCTTTACATTAGTTTCGACTTTCGTTTCCTTTACTTCGGTTTCGATTGGTTGGGTTATTTTCTTACCCTTCGAAGTCTTGGTTTCTTTGTTTGCTGTGCTTTTTGCTTTTGGTTCTTCTTTTGTGACTTTTTTTGTTGCCATTTTATTTTCCTTTCAAAAAGAAAACGAAAAAATCTATTTTACAAATTTATACTTTATTTACTTTTATCCAAATATTTTTATCATCAATTTCAACTTCTTCTGTATCTTCGGGGGAAGCAAGAAAGACAAGCTTTTCGCCAAGCGTTTCGGTCAAAATATACTGTTCGGTGCGTCGTAACCTTTGGCAAACCTCATCGTCGGCGTAAACGAAGATTTTAATCCTGTCGGTAATTTCGAAATTGTTTTTTTTGCGAAGGTTTTGGATACGATTTACAAATTCACGTGCAATACCTTCATCACGCAATTCTTCGGTGATGTGGGTGTCCAAAGCTACTGTGATGTCGTTTTCTTTTCCGACAAGCCAACCTTCTATTGTATCACTTACTATTTCGATGTCTTCGAGTTGAAGAACAACAGGACTGCCTTCGACAGCAAGTTCCAGACGATTGTTGCGTTCGATTTCGACAATTTCGTTATGTGTTAGTTCCTTAATTCTGTTAGCAACTGCTTGGGTTAATTTTCCAAATTTCTTACCAATAACTTTGAAATTTGGTTTGGCTTTCTTACGAACAAATTCGGTATCGGCAGAAACGTATTCGACTTCTTTCACATTAATTTCTTCTTTAATGATGTTTTCGAAATGCTGAATGCTTCGCCTTTGAGCTGGATTGATAACTGGAACAAGAATTTTCGAAAGTGGCTGACGAACACGAATTTTTGCCTTTTCGCGCAAAAAGCGAGTAATTTTAACAATTGTTTGTGCCAAAGCCATTCTGTTTTCCAACTCGGTATCGACAAGCCTTTCGTCGTAAGCGGGCATATCGTTCAGGTGAACCGATTCGGGGTCAGTTTGGCGTCGAAGCCTTCGGTAGATAAGCTCCGAAAGAAATGGAGCTGCTGGGGACATCAGCTTTGCTACTGTAACAAGAACTTCGTACAGAGTTTGGTATGCCGAAAGTTTATCGACGTCGTTTTCGCCTTTCCAAAAACGGCGACGATTGCGTCGGATATACCAATTCGAAAGCTCATCGATTACAAAATACTGGATTGCTCGGAACGCTCTCGTAAGGTCGAACTCTTCCATCCATTTTTGATAATTCTTAATCAAAGAATGAAGTTTCGAAATAATCCAGCGGTCGATTTCTAAACGTTGTTCAACAGGAACAATTGGGTCATCAGGATTAAAATTATCGATATTGGCATACATTGCAAAGAAAGAGTAACTATTCACCAAAGAGCGGAAGAAATCCGATAGAACCGATTTTTCGATATCTTCTTCGTTAAACAAAGTTGCTTTCCACGGTGGGTTGTTCACGAGAAGATACCAACGAACGGCATCGGCACTGTATTTTTCCATAACATCGAAGGGGTCGATTACATTTCCCTTCGATTTGGACATCTTTTCGCCTTTCTTATCGAGGATTAATTCGTTTACAACAATGTTTTTGAAGGCAGGCTTTCCGAAGATTGCCGTGGCAATGTTATGAAGAGTGTAAAACCAGCCACGGGTCTGGTCGACACCTTCGGCAATGAAGTCGGCTGGAAAACACTTTTCGAACAACTCTTGGTTTTCGAATGGATAATGGAACTGAGCAAAAGGCATAGCTCCCGAATCGAACCATACATCTATTACTTCGGGGACGCGTTTATAGACTTTCCCATTTTTTTCGAAAAATACCTTATCGACAAACGGTCTGTGCAGGTCGATTTGTTTATCGATATCGGGTATGTCTTTCAGATATGTTCGCGAGCCATTTTCATTCAGGACAAAACCTTCTTTGAGTTCAGCAATAGAGCCAATTGCGAAATAATCTGTGCCATCTTCGGAGACCCAAATTGGTAAGGGGGTGCCCCAATATCTATCGCGCGAAAGTGCCCATTCCTTCACTTCGTCTAACCAATTGCCAAAACGACCTGAACCAATTTCGGGAGGTTGCCAATTTATTTGCTTGTTCAATTCTATCATTTTTTCCCTGTATTCGGGCGATTTGATAAACCAAGATTCGCGAGCATAGTACATAATTGGGTTTCCAGTTCGCCAGCAATGTGGGTAACTGTGCACGTAATCGAAGCTAGCTTTGTAAACTTTACCTAATTGTTTCAATTTATTAATAATGTCGCGGTCGGCTCCTTCTTCGATTCTGTCGGGGTACTTAAACGTTTTAATTGCTCTGCCAGCAAATTCACCCATATCTTCGGTGAAATGCCCATTTGGCGTAACAGGCTGAATGAATGGAATTTTAAATTTTCGCGACATTTCGTAATCGTCTTCGCCAAAAGCAGGAGCAATATGGACTATGCCACTACCTTCTTCGGTCGAAACAAAATCGCCCGGCAAAACACTTAGTGCATCGGTGTATTTTTCTGTGTCAATTTTGGCATAGGGTAAGATTTGTTCGTAGCGAGTTCCAATAAAATCTTTGCCCTTGAATTTGTCCAAGATTCGATATTCTCCAATTAAAACAGGAAGTCGGCTTTCGGCAAGCACAAGCTTAAATGTGTGAGAAGTTTCGCCAACTTTAATTGTGTTTTCGACAAGTACATAATCTATGTCTTCGCCAACTGCCATTGCAACGTTAGCGAGAAGAGTCCAAGGTGTGGTTGTCCAGACAAGTAGATGAGCATCCGAAAGGCTTTGGCGGGGAGAGGACAAGATTTTGGGAATGATAAATAAATTGGGGTCTCGGACTTCTTTGTAACCGAGGGAAAGTTCGTGACTGCTCAATGGTGTTTCAATCGTTGGGGATTGGGGGACAACTTTAAAGCCTTTGTAGATAAGACCATTATCGAAGAATTGCTTTAAAGCCCACCACAATGACTCAACATATTCATTTGTGCAAGTAATGTAGGCATTGTCTAAATCCAACCAATAGCCCATTCGCCGAGTCAGGTCGCGCCAGCCTTGGTTCATTTCGATGTTATAGTAAACAAATTCTCTACATTTTTGGTTGAATTTATCTATTCCGAATTTTTCTATGTCGGATTTGAATTTGAAACCGAGCATTTGTTCGACAGCCAATTCGACTGGCAAGCCGTGTGTATCCCAACCTGCCTGGCGTCGGACGTAGTATCCTTTCATTGCTTTGTATCTACACACAGTGTCTTTTATTGTCCGAGCCATAAGATGGTGTAATCCTGGCTTGCCGTTTACTGTTGGAGGTCCTTCGTAAAAATTGAAATAAGGCGAGTTTTCCCTCAATTTCAATGATTTTTCGAATATTTTGTTGGATTCCCAGAATTCCAAAATCTCTTTTTCCAAAGCTGAAAAAGAATATTTTTCGGGTAAAGGCGTAAACATAGTTCGTGGCAATTATTTTTTCAAAATAAACTACTAATTTATAAATTTTTAACGAAATAAGCACCATAAATTGTTGAGCAATAGATTAATTGCTTAAAGTATTCTTATTTTTTTAAAATAAAAGAATTATGTTGAACAAAATTTTATTATTTGAAAACTCTTTATTATTTTTGCTTTTCTATATTTGACAATTTTATTTTCAAAATATTTAGGAGATTGAAAGATGACAAAAGCCGATATCATTGACGAAATTGCAAAAGCCACAGGGCTGACCAAAATCGAGACCAAAGCAGTAGTCGACGGTGTCCTTTCGACTATCATCAATGCAGTCGCAAGCGGAAAGCGAATTGAGCTTCGTGGCTTCGGTGTTTTCAAATCCAAAGAACGAAGGGCACGTCAAGCCCGTAACCCCAAAACTGGTGAACTTGTTACATTGGAAAGAAGATTCGTTCCCGTATTTAAACCTTCGCCCGAATTCCAAAAGTTAGTTAATAACCATTTGAATAACCAAGGTGAATAATTTTTTGTAAAACAAAACGGATGACATTATGCCGTGTGGTCGAAAAAGAAAGCGCCATAAAATGGCAACACACAAACGAAAGAAACGACTTCGTAAGAATCGACACAAGAAGAAGAACCGTTAATATTTTTTTAATTCTTTCTTCTTTTTTTCGAGGCGTTTTTAAAACGCCTTTTTAAATCGAAATAGTTATGAGTATCTTTTACAAATTTGCAATTTTGTTAATAATGTTACATTACCTTGGTATAGCTTACCAAGGTAATGTAGTTTTGCTTAAAGGCACTGCGACAGATACCAAAGGTTCGCCTTTGGAAATTACATTTTATCTCGTTGGAGAAGACGGCAAACAGACGAGAGTAAAAAGTTCAAGCGATGGTTCGTTTAGTATACCAATTTCCACATCGGGACTTTATACAATTGTCGCAAAAAATTGGCTTCCACGTAATATCGAATTCATCAGTATTTCTGTTGGAAGTCAATATTCAGAATTGACCCAAAATCTCGTCTTCGAAAAAATTGCAGAAAACACATTGTTGAACAAAGGGAATTACTTCGAAAAAAATTCTACGGAATTAACCAACGAAGGAAAGCGACTGCTCGAAAACATTGTCAAATTCAGTAAAATCAACCCTGGCGTTTCTTTTAAAATTTTAATCAACTGTAATGAGTCAAAGTTTACTAAAATCACACGGACTGAAAAAGTAGGAAAAAAGACACGAAAAATTACAATTACTCCTGAACAGCAAGCACGTGAATTACTCGAAAAAAGAGCTGAATCGATAAAAGCCTTTTTTAAATCAAGAAATTATCCCGAAAGAAATTATGTAATTGAAGCCGAACCCTATTATCCAATAAGTTCTTCGCCTACCCAAGCGAAATCAAAACAAAAGAAAGCCAAATCAACCCCGCAACAAGCGACTGCCCCAAAAACCGATGCACCCAATCTTTCAATTTTTATATGGAAAATAATGAATATGGGTAAATAATCTTTTTATTCCTTTTCTTTTTTAAAGTATTTTTTTGGGTATTCAAAGTACCGCAAAGTCCCACGATTGTTAAGCACATCTTTCCAACTCTGAACAGGGAAATCGATAACAACAATACCAGTGGTAGGAATTTTTTCTATATAGACATCGAGGAAAGAATTTGCCAAGGAAGTAATGTCGGGATTGTGTCCAAAGAGGAAAACAACAAAATGAGAGTCGTCGAAAAGAGAAATGAGTTTTCTAATTTCCAAAAAACCACCCGAATAAATTTCGTTTCTAACGAGGACTTTATTCAAGTCATAATCGAATTCCTTGGCAAAATACTTAACTGTTTGCATTGCACGCATAGCTGGGCTGGAAACAATTAGGTCAGGTGCGATATTTAGCCCTTTGAGGATTTTAGCCATTGCGGGTGCATCGCGGTTTCCACGTTTATTTAAAGGACGGTCGATATCGGTCAAGTTTGGGTCAGACCAATCCGATTTCGAATGCCTTATTAAAACAAGTGTTTTCATAAACTACTTTTATGTTTGAATAATTCTCTTTCTTGGTTAAGTGTTTCTTTAACATTGTTTGCTTTGGAATACTGCTTAAGTTTGTTGTAGGAACTGACAAGTATGTTTTCGAATCGGCTTCTAATTTCTTCGCGTTCGTGTTCGTCGGGTATTTGTAGCCAAGCACGTTGTTCAAAATAAACATCCAAATGGGCTATTGCACGTTTAGGGAACTTTGCAGTATCTTGCGCAGCAAGTCGGGTTATTCTATCTAAATGTCGATAAACATCTATTTTCCCCGTTGTGTCGTTTAATGAATTCTTATTGTTAAAATGTTCAATTGTGTTAATTAGTTCCGTAACAACCACAGGGTCGCTAAAATCGTATATTTTGAATTTTATTGGAACTGGTGGTCGAATCTTAATAGTAATATCGTTGCTCGAACGAGGAAAATTCTTCGCTTCGAGCCTTTGGACAATATACCTAACGTTGGAATAATTAAGATTAGTCGTGATTAGTGCAAGCCCACCACGAATTAGAACATCGGAAAGAAGCCCTTCTTTAATTTTGTCGAAGTGTCTTAAAATCATAAGTTTAATAAAATTAGCTTGGTTGTAGCATCGTTGGTAGTCGTCGCCCCCTAAACCTTTTCGTGAGCGAAGCACTTGAAGAGTGGAATGGGGGTCGTTGTATCCAAGAAAATCTAAAAAGCCAACTACCTGCGAAAAACCAACTTCAACAAAAAAATGTATTTTATCAAGTCGAGCGATTCGGGCAAGTTCTTCCAGATAAAACTCTCTACCACGAACTGCACGAACAACGGTAAGCTTGTTCTGTCCTGTTGAATCAGGCAAGCCTGCATCGGCAGGGGTATCGCGGGGGACTGAAATGATTTCTATTTTGCCACTATCCAAAAGAACCGAAACAACGTGATTCGCATCGGCGTGTTTTGTGCTCGTTCCTAAACGTGAATCTAAACCCACTATGGCAATGTTTATTCGCCTACCAGTGTAATGATATTTTTCTTCACGCCCGGCAAGTTCATCTTCTCCTATTGTTCTACCGCCACCAAAATTGCTAATTGTGATATAATCGTCATCGGTATCGGGTATGATTGCTTTGAGATAAGAAGTATCTGCTTTCGATTTTACAGTATCTTGCATTTCGGCAACTTGTTCGATTGTGGTATCGGCAGATGAATCATTTTTTGAATTAAAAAACATAGAAAGGGAAAAACCAATGGCTAACAAACAAAAAAGCAATGCAAAACCCAAATAAACAATTCTTTGAGTATTACGTCGGCTTTTATTCTTTTGCTTCGAAGGCATAAAAATAAGTTAGATTTATTAAAAGCTATCAATAATCTCGGTAGAATTCAGTTCGGTTGTCTTCAATATCGGCGTTTTCTTTGACTTTATTGAACCACATCAGATATGAACTTTGTCGGTAATTTGTAATCAAATTCTCCAAATATTTCTTTTTTTGACCCTCAGATTCAGATTCGGCGGGAATATATCTTTTGTAAACTTCAACTATGTACCAGGCTCGTTCACCCCGGAATGGTGGATTTAATTTTCCTAATGGTAGTGTGAAAATCTTCGAAGTAAAGACAAAATCTTGTCCAATACCCACGACATAGCCATTGTTTCGAACGTCTACCCAATCTTGGAATGGGAGCGTGCTATCGAAATTAGGGATGTTTTCGAGAGTGCCAAGGTTTTTAACACGCTCGTAAACTTCCTTTGCCTTGCTTTCGAGCAGGTCCAATTTCTTTTTATTCTTCAATATGAATTCAATCCTTTTCTTCAAATCTTCGAATGTCATAAATCCTTCTTTGCGTTGGTCGACAACTTGGGCGACGACAATGCCTTGATTTTTAAGTTCCAAAGGTTCAAGCACATCGCCAACTTTGGCTTTAAAAGCCAATCCAGTTAGGTAATTTGAGCCCAAAACCGGGCGGGTTTGTTCGAAAAAGTCGGTTTCGCGTGCAACTAAACCGAATTCCTTAGCGACGGAATCGAAAGGCACACCTTCGGCAACTTTGTCTTTGAACAATTTTGCATCGCGATTTATGGCTCGGAGAGTGGCTCGGGTCATTTCAGGTTTGAATCGAATAAAACTGTATTTGTATTCATCGCTTTTACGTTCGAAAACTTTGATTATATGATACCCAAATTGGGTTTCGATTGGACCAACGATTTCACCTGGATTTGCCGAAAAGACAGCATCTTCGAAAGGCTTTACCATTGTGCCTTTGCCAAAGTATCCAAGGTCGCCTCCGTTGACACCCGAAGCTTTGTCTTCGGAATACTTCCGAGCAAGCTCGGCAAAATCTTCGCCTCGTTTGGCACGCGAAAGGATGCTCTTTGCAAATGCCAATGCACTATCCTTCTTGTTACCAAATCCAATAAGGACATGGCTTGCTTTGGCAACTTCGTTCACACCTTTGCGTTTCTCTTCCAATCGAATAAAGTATGTGCCATCAGCCGTTTGAATTGGACCAATAACTTGCTTGACTTCCAACGGAATTATGTATGGAGCAAGTTGGGAAGGCAAATCCTTAGCAAGTTGGAAATCGCTAACTTCTCCGCCATATTCTTGGAATTTCTTTTCGAATAACTTACTTCGCTCCTCGAAATCAGTTAATGCTTGCAATTCAGCAGAAAATTTAGTAATCTTTTTATTTACTGCATTTGAATCCTGCGATGATGGTTTAAGAGGGAAAATCACGTATTTCAATTTTCTTCGGGGTTTTTCGGGGTAGAATTTTTTATTCTTTTCGTAATATTGTTTCATTTCATCTTCTGTCACTTCTACCTGATTGTCGGGTATAGATTTTATATCGAAATAAATTGCGCGAACGGAGGCAGTTGCATTGTCGTTTATATACTTTTCTTTTGCATAAGTTGGCGAAACAAACGAACTTGCAATTGCTACAAACGTTCGCATACTTGTTTGCAATCGTTCCTCTCGCAAATACTTTTCGATTTTAAGAATATCGCTTTTGAATTGACTAACGATTCTTTGCTTTTCCTCTGCCGAAACAGATGCAGGTAATCGGTTATAAATTATATCGGGATTAGTCATAATTTCCAAGTAGGTTTCTCTTTGGAAATTTCCAGCAGAATCGGTAAACGGCTTGCGGAGATATTCGGGGGGATTTTCCAACATAATGTCCAAAATTTCATCGTCAGTTACACGAATACCTAATTCCTTTGCCTGCTGCGAAAGAATAATTTCATCGAGCATTTGTGACCAAAGGCTTCTGCGGATTTGGTTTTCGTCAACATTCGAAGCATTTTCGGGGTCTTGGCTTCTTTGTTGTTCAACCTGTTCGCGGACTCGTTCTTCGAATGTCTTGTACAGAATCTTCTCGCCATTAACTTTTGCCAAAGCTGCTGTTCTTATGTCCTGCCCCTGACGAAGAATGTTTGCTATATCGGCATCCGAAGCAACCATAAAGGCAACGAAGATAACAGCAAATGCAATTAATGCATAAGGTGAAATTCTTCTAATTCTTTCAAAAGTTCCCATATTATCGCAATATTATTTTAAAAATAGACTTCAAAATTACCAAATATTTTTCTTTTTTAAAAATTTGATTTAAAATGTGTTAACGAAAGTTAGGCGTAAATTATTAGTGTCAAAGAGTTTGCATAAAGTTACTGTCCTGTGTCGAACTTCTGACATTTCTTACACGAAAATTTAAAAGTTTTCAAGATTTAATAATAAATTTTCAAAAAAATTTGTTTTTGGAAAGAAAAAAATGTAATTTAGTAATGATGATTATTGTGAATAATTGAAAAAAGTATAGCGGAACTTTTCTACCCCATAAAAAATTAAAATTTTTTAATTTTGCAGGTTCTTTTAAGGAGAGAATATGCGTACTGTAAAAGTACCCCGTGGTACTCAATTAACTTGTAAAAATTGGCAGATTGAAGCCGCCTATCGGATGATTCAACATAATGTTGACCCCGAAAATGCCGAAAAGCCCGACCAGCTGATAGTCTACGGAGGTTATGGCAAAGCAGCTCGGAATTGGGAATGCTTCGACGCTATTCTCGAAACATTAAAATCGATGGAACCCGACGAAACATTGCTCATCCAATCGGGTAAACCTGTTGGTGTTGTTCAAACATACACTCTTGCACCACGCGTAATTATTGCTAATTCGAATTTAGTACCAAAATGGGCCACTTGGGAAGAATTTCGCCGACTCGATAAGCTCGGTCTTATTATGTTCGGGCAAATGACCGCAGGAAGTTGGATTTACATTGGCACACAAGGAATATTGCAAGGCACATACGAAACATTTGCTGCTGTTGCCCGACAGCACTTCGGTGGCGATTTATTCGGTAGATTCCTGCTCACCGCAGGGATGGGTGGTATGGGTGGCGCTCAACCACTTGCAGCTTATTTTGCTGGTGCTGCTTCTCTGACGGTCGAAATCGACGAACAGCGAATAGATAGAAGAATTCGCGATGGCTACTGCCAAATTAAATTACACAGTTTGGACGAAGCATTAGATATTGTTTTAAAGGCAAAAGAAGAAAAGCGAGCAGTTTCTGTCGGTTTGGTCGGAAATGCTGCCGAAATTCACCCCGAAATTCTTCGAAGAGGTATCATCCCCGATGTCGTCACAGACCAAACCGCTGCTCACGACCCATTGAATGGTTACTACCCTGCTGGTTATACGAAAGAAGAAGCTGATAAGTTAAGAGTTGATGACCCCGAAAAGTATTTGAAAGAGGCATACAAATCTATTGCTATTCATGTTAAAACTATGATTGAATTCAAGAACCGAGGAGCAATTGTATTTGATTATGGCAACAATATCCGTGGAATTGCAAAAGAATATGGTGGTGTCGAAAATGCTTTTGCATTCCCAGGTTTTGTACCCGAATACATTAGGCCCCTTTTCTGCGATGGAAAAGGACCTTTCCGTTGGGTAGCTCTTTCGGGCGACCCACAGGACATTTACCGAACGGACGAAGCTATTATGGATACTTTTCCGAACGACCCTGCATTGCACCGCTGGATTAAAAATGCACAAAAGCACGTCCGTTTCCAAGCACTTCCTGCCCGAATATGTTGGTTGGGTTACGGCGACCGACTAAAAGCGGGACTGCTTTTCAACCAGTTAGTCCGAAATGGTGATGTTTCGGCTCCTATTGTAATTGGCCGCGACCATTTGGATTGTGGCTCGGTTGCCTCTCCATACCGAGAAACCGAAAGTATGAAAGACGGTTCCGATGCAATTGCCGATTGGGTATATTTTAACTTTGCATTGAATGCAATCGGTGGAGCAAGTTGGGTTTCGTTCCATCACGGTGGCGGTGTGGGAATGGGCTTAGCACTTCACGCAGGTATGGTTGTTGTTGCCGATGGCACCGACGAAGCAGAAATTCGCCTCCGTAGAGTATTAACTTATGACCCACTTACTGGAATTCTTCGCCACGCCGATGCAGGTTACGAAAAAGCAATCGAAAATGCTAAAAAGTTTGGCATAAAAATTCCTATGCTAAAATTTTGATGTTATTTGAAACTTTTTTGACTTTTATGTGTTTATATATATTGAACAAAAAGGAAAATTTAATAAATGTTAATATTATACCATTTTACGAGGGATTATGAAAAATTGAAACTCTTTGAAGAATAATTTATGGATTTAAGTTTAAGAAATTTTGACCGATAATATGACAAGTATTAGAGAAAATATTGACAAATTGAATGACATTTTGACATATCCCTTTGTAAAATGGTATAAATTAACATAAAGGAGGATTTATGGAACTAAGAGAGCAAATCGAACAATTATTCAAGACCGACAGGAAGAAGTTTTTGGGATTCATCCGCCAGAGGGTTCGCAGCCAGGAAGAAGCCGAGGATATCCTTCAAGATGTTTTCACAAATGTGCTTGCCGCTTCGGAAACAGTTCAAAAACCAATCGAAAATATCGCTTCGTGGGTTTTTACAGCAATCCGAAACAGGATAATTGACTCGTATCGGAAAAAACGTGCCGAAACATTTTCCGAAATGGGATTACCACTTGGAAGCGATGATTCCCCCGATACATTCGAAAGTTTTATCTCGGACAAGTATTCCGACCCCGACACAGACCTTTTAAGGAAGACCATTTGGGAGAAGGTTCAGGAAGGATTGAGCGAACTCCCACCCGAACAACGCGAAGTTTTCGAAAAAAATGAGTTCGAAGGCATTTCTTTCCGAGAAATGTCCGAGCAAACAGGAGTCAACATCAATACACTCTTGGCACGGAAACGCTACGCTGTTCTCCACTTGCGAGAAAAACTGCAAGGCATATACGAATCACTCTACGGCGACAAAAACTAATAATTTTACTACAAGTCTAAAATAATGGGGCACGGTACTACCGTGCCCATACTTTTCTAAATTAGTAATGTAAGGGCAAATAATTATTTGCCTCTTGTATATAACTCACAACTAAAGCCGTAGGTTATAGGAATGTGAAATGCTATTACCATTTAACCCCTGCCTTTACAAAAACTTAATTTAACCCCTGGCTTTAGCCAAGGGTTACACGGAAGAAACACGGCATCCGCTCTGCAAAATAAAACACCGACGACTAAAGACGTGTGTTAAAGGGATGTGAAACACAATCTCATTTAACCCCTAGCTTTAGCTAGGGGTTAGGAATTTGTATGTTTTTGCCTATCTAATAACCCTATCTCGGGAGCGATTTGATTTCCCCTTTAAAGTAATTAACGTTTATCAGCCGAGCTGCTCGGGCATCATCGACACGGCGGACAGGTGTGTTGTGCGGTGCAGAAAGCACAACTTCGGGATTAGTTTCGGCTTCTTCGGCAATTTTTAGCATAACTTCAGCAAATCGGTCCAAATTTTCTTTCGACTCCGTTTCGGTTGGTTCGACTAGCATCGCTTCGCTAACAATTAATGGGAAGTAAATCGTTGGTGCATAAAAACCAAAATCAAGTATTCTTTTCGCAATATCTTTTGTCGAAACACCCAATTTCTTTTGATTTTCGCCCGTAATCAGAAATTCGTGCATACAGTGTTCTTGGAACGGCTGATGGTATTTCGATTTGATTTTCGAAAGCAAATAATTTGCATTAACAATGGCATTTTTACTAACCGATTGCAAACCTTCTGTTCCATTTATCAATGTGTAAGCATAGGCTCGAACGAAAACCAAAAAGTTGCCGAAAAAGGAATGCAATCGCCCAATCGTTTTGGGATTATCTTCGATTAGGCGGTATCGGTCGCCTTCTTTAATTATTTGTGGAACAGGTAGATAAGGAATTAGTTTGTCATTTACGCAAACTGGTCCTGCACCGGGTCCGCCCCCACCGTGCGGTGTCGAAAAAGTTTTGTGTAGATTAATATGCATACAGTCAAATTTCAAGTCGGCTGGCTTAACAATACCAAGAAGTGCATTGAGGTTAGCACCATCGAGATAGAGCAATCCACCGCAATCGTGAATTATTTTTTCGATTTCGAGAATATTTTTTTCGAATAAGCCCGCTGTGTTCGGGTTTGTCAGCATAAAGCCTGCACAAGTTTCATCGGCGTATTTCTTCAATTCTTCTAAATTTACTCTGCCATCGGGATAGGATTTAATGGTAACGACTTCGAAACCAGCAATAGCCGAAGAAGCCGGGTTCGTTCCGTGTGCCGAATCGGGAATAAGAATTTTTGTTCTCTTTGTGTCATTACGGTCGAGATGATATGCACGAATTAACAGCAAGCCCGTCAGTTCGCCTTGCGAACCAGATGCAGGTTGAAGAGTAACACCCGAAAAACCAGTAATCTTTTTCAAAGCCTCGCCAAGTTCAAACATTAATTGCAATGCACCTTGGCAGTCTTCCTCATCTAAAAATGGATGGATGTTTAGAAAACCATCGAGCGATGCTATCTTTTCGTTCACCTTAGGATTATACTTCATTGTGCAAGAACCAAGGGGATATACACCATCTTCGATACAATAATTTAATTTCGAAAGCTTAAAGAAATGTCGGACGACTTCAACTTCGCTCAATTCAGGGAGATGAATTTCGGCGCTACGAAGATATTTCTTGTCCAAAATCAATTCTGGTTTGTAAGTATCGAGATTATCTTTTGGTAAGGTATAACCCTTGCGTCCCGATTTGCTTTTTTCGAAAATCAATGGTTCAAGTTCCATTTACTTTCCTTTCTTTATTGTTTGAATAATGAGTTTCCAATGCCAAATGAGCAGCATCTTGTTCTGCTTCTTTTTTGCTTTTTCCTTTTCCCGTAGCAAGCAAATTTCCATCGACATAAACACCTACAACAAAAGTTTTATCGTGCGAAGGACCGTACTCTTCCAAAACTTTGTATGTTGGTGGGTTTTTTCCTTCAGCCTGAACAGTTTCCATCAGAATGCTTTTGTAATTTTTGTCTCTAAGTATATTTTCGTCTTGCAAAAGTGGAATTAACGTTTCGACGACAAACTTTTTAGCTAAATCGAAACCTTTGTCGAGGTATATTGCACCAATTAATGCTTCGACTGCATCGGAAAGTATTGAATCGCTTCCTTGATGTAAGGACTTTGCTGTGCTAAAGCTTACCAGTAGGAACTTATCCAATTCCAATTTACGGGCACACAACGAAAGTGACTTCTTATTCACCAACCAAGACCTGATTTTGGTAAGTTCTCCTTCGGGTAAGTTTGGGTTTTGCAAAAAGAGATATTCGGATACAATCATTCCAAGGATTGAATCACCCAAAAATTCGAGCCTTTCGTTGGAATTATACTGGCCCTTTGGCAGAAGCGGAAGATATGAGCGATGTAGAAGTGCTTCTTCGTAAAGCCTTGAGTTATGAATTTGTATTTTAAGCTTTTCTTCGAGCAATTGTTTCCGCTCGGGATTAAGAAGCACAAACTGGTGCTTCGTTAATTTCGTTACGAATTTATCTTTTTGCGAAAATCTAAATAAACCACGGTAAAAGTAATCGAATAAATTTTTCACATTTTACAAAAACTATTCTTCAAAAGCTTTAAAAGCCAAAGTAGCATTGTGACCACCGAAGCCGAATGTATTGCTCAAAGCTGCACGAACCTTACGTTCAACAGGCTTGTTTGGTGTATAATTTAAATCGCATTCGGGGTCGGGCGTAAAGTAATTAATTGTAGGGGGAATAATCCCGTTTTTTAAAGCTAATATAGTGATAATGGCTTCGATTGCACCCGCAGCACCGAGAAGGTGTCCATGCATACTCTTTGTCGACGAAATATTAATTTTATAAGCATAATCTCCAAATACGGTTTTAATTGCTTCGGTTTCGTTTTTATCGTTGTATGGTGTGGAAGTTCCGTGAGCATTAATGTAATCAATATCGGTCGGTAGCAGACCAGCATCTTCGAGTGCAAGTTGCATCGAACGGACTGCACCTTCGCCTCCGGGAGCAGGTTGTGTAATATGGAAAGCATCATCAGTTAAACCAAATCCTGCAAACTCAGCATAAATTTTGGCACCTCGGTCCAATGCATGTTCCAACTTTTCGAGTACGACAACGCCACCACCTTCAGCCATAACAAATCCGTCTCGGTCTTTATCGAAAGGTCGGGAAGCAGTTTTGGGTGAATCGTTACGGGTCGAAAGTGCCTTCATCGCATTGAAACCCCCAATACCCATAGGACAAATAGCAGCTTCGCTCCCACCGACAATCATAACATCTGCGTCACCCCTTTGAATATGCATCAATGCACTCGCTAATGAATGAGAAGAGGTGGCACAAGCAGATGTTGTAGCGTAGTTGGGACCCTTGAACCCCCAACGAATAGCAATGTGACCGGCGGCAATATCGGAAATCATCATAGGAATGAAGAATGGAGAGATGCGGTCAGGTTTACCATTGTTTTCGTAAACTATCTGCTGCTGGTGGTGATATGTCCACATACCACCAATTCCAGAACCAAAGATGACACCGACGCGGTCTTTGTTTATCTTTTCTAAATTAAGTTCAGCGTCTTGAATGGCTTGTGTGGCAGAGGCAATTGCATATTGCGTAAACAAGTCCATTCGTTGGACTTCTTTGCGATTGAGGTAAAGCAGTGGGTCGAAATTTTTAACTTCGCAAGCAAACTTCGTTTCGAAATGTGTAGTATCGAATTGGGTAATGTAGTCGGCACCGCTTACACCAGCAAGCAGTGCCTTCCACATTTCCTCAACTGTATTCCCAATTGGTGATACCACACCAATTCCGGTAACTACAACTCGGGGAAAATTATGTTTTGGCATAACATCAAATTGTTTTGTTAAACTTAAGCACCAGTTTTTTCTTTCAAAAAGTTAATTGCATCTCCAACAGTTTGAATCTTTTCGGCTTCGGTATCTTCGATTGTAATGCCGAATTCTTTTTCGAATTCCATAATCAATTCAACTGTGTCCAAGGAGTCGGCACCAAGGTCCTTGATGAAATTGGCGCTTTCGGTTACTTGTGATTCTTCGACTCCAAGCTTTCGAACAACGATTTCTGTTACCTTTTGCTTAATGTCTGCCATAAAAACTCCGTCTTTAATTGTGAAACATAAAAGTAATTAATTTTTCTTTAACTACATAACAAGACCGCCATCGACATTAATAACTTGCCCGGTAATGTAATTGGATTCGTCGCTCGCCAAGAATAGAGCAACATTTGCAATATCCGAAGGTTCAGCAGGTCTTTTCAATGGAATATTTCTCAGAAAAGCTTCTCTTTGCTCATCTGTTAATTTGTCGGTCATTGCTGTTTTTACATAACCGGGTGCTATACAATTTGCAAGAATGTTTCGTCCCGCCAGTTCTTTTGCAATAGATTTCGTGAAAGCAATCAGTCCTGCCTTCGAAGCCGAATAATTCGATTGCCCGGCATTGCCAATTATTCCAACAATCGAACTAATGTTGATAATTTTTCCATAGCGCTGGCTCATCATACTTTTTACAACTGCTTTGGTGCAAAGATATGCTCCTTTTAGATTTGTGTTCAAAACGGAATCCCATTCGCTTTCGCTCATCCGAATTAGAAGATTATCTCGGGTTATCCCAGCATTATTAACTAAAATGTCTATTCGCCCTTTTTCGTTCAATACTATCTCGGTTGCCTTCCCAATAGAATCGGAAGATGTAACATCTACTTGAATAGGTTTTATGCTGTTAAAATTTGAAGGGTTTTTCAATTCCAATATTTCGGGGACAACATAATCCCAGACATAAACAAAGGCACCTTCTTCGGCAAATTTTTCAGCGATTGCCAAGCCAATTCCACGACAACCACCAGTAACAACAGCAACTTTATTTTGTAATTTTCCTGCCATAACTTCTATAAAAAAACAAATTTACGAAATTAATTCAATTAAATCATCAAATTTATCGAAACCTTTAATTTGACAGTTTTCTACAGTTCTTTTTACCAAGCCTTGAAGAACATTACCTGGACCAATTTCGATAAAGTTAGTAACACCATCGTTTTGGATATTAATGATAGTTTGAGTCCAAAGCACAGGCGAGGTAAGTTGGGCAATAAGGAAAGATTTAAGCTCGTCGGCTTGGGTGTATGGCTTAGCTTCGACATTTACATAAACAGGAACTTTTGCATCCGAAAAACGGACTTGCTCGATAAACGAGGCTAATTCGTTGCGTGCAGGCTCCATCAATGGTGAATGGAAAGCACCGCTTACAACCAGTTCTTTTATAATTTTTGCCCCAGCCTCTTTAAATTTCACAACATTAGCACGAAGATATTCTGCCGAACCGGAAACAACAATTTGGCCCGGACTATTGAAATTTGCAGCGACAACAACATTTCCATTCCCTTCTTTTGTTAAGATTTCGCATATTTCCACGATCTTATCATCGTCGCCGCCAATAATTGCAAACATTGTCCCTGGAGCGATTTCACCCGCACTTTGCATTAATTTGCCCCGCAGAGCCACAAGCCGTAACGCATCTTCGAACGAAAGAACACCTGCAGCATACAAAGCGGCATATTCGCCAACCGAATGACCCGCAGTACAATGAAATTCAATCTTATCTTTTATATGTTCGAATGCCACAGCACTGTGCAAAAAAATTGCTGGTTGGGTGTTCTTTGTTTTTTTAAGTTCTTCGAGCGGACCTTCGAAACAAATTTCCGAAAGTTTAAAGCCAACAATTTTATCGGCTAAATCAATAAGCTGTTTGCCAAGAGAAGATTTTTCGCAAAAATCCTTTAGCATTCCAACATATTGAGAGCCTTGACCGGGAAAAAGAAAAGCAGTTTTCATCAGTTAATAACTCCATCTTAAATAAACAGCACCCCAAGTAAATCCGGCGCCGAAGCTGGCAAGAATGAGTCGGTCGCCTCGTTTAATTTTCCCCTGTTCCCACCATTCCGAAAGACAAGAAGGGATTGTTGCGGTAGTAGTGTTTGCGTACCGGTCGATATTTACCATAACTTTTTCCATTGGCAATCCCATTCGTTGGGCGGTAGCGGAAATGATTCTCAAATTTGCTTGGTGTGGGACAAACCAAGCAATATCGTCACTCGAAAGGTTATTTTTCTTCATAATTTCTACTGTTACATCTGCCATACCTTTGACAGCTGCTTTAAATACAGCCTGTCCTTCCTGATGGATGTAATGTTCCCCATTTTGCACGGTTTCGATTGATGCTGGCTTTGCGCTACCACCCGCAGGTTGGTTTAAAAACTTACCACCTTCGCCATCGATATACAAAATTTGGTCAAGAATACCAAGCTCGGGGTCATCGGCCATTTCGACAATCGCAACTCCTGCACCATCGCCAAACAAAACAGCTTGAGCTCGGTCTTGAAAATTGACAATAGACGACATTTTGTCGCCCCCACAAAGAAGAACACGCCGAGCAGCCCCACCTTCGACAAGTTTAGCAGCAGTAACCAATGCAAAAACGAACCCACTACAGGCAGCTAATAAATCGAATCCCCATGCGTTCGGAATTCCAAGCTTATGTTGAACTATGGCAGCGGTTGCAGGAAAGAGATGGTCGGGGGTAGCGGTTGTAACCAAAACGCAATCGATATCGGAAGGTTTCAATCCCCTTCGTTCCAAGCATAATTTTGCAGCAGGTACAATCAAATCTGATGTTGCACCATTTTTAATGAACCGACGCTCGCTAATTCCAGTTCGCTCGACAATCCATTCGTTGGATGTGTCGAGGTAGCTTTCGAAATATGAATTTGGGTAAATGTCGGGTGGAAAATAATGTGCAATTGCAGTGATTGTTGCAGGCATAATTCCCTTTTATTTTTTTGCGACAGGACTTGGATTAAGAGAGAGTTCTATGTATTTATTTACCTCTCGGCGAGTTATTTCAATTGCATTCAAAATCATATTTTTAAATGCTATTGGGGAGGACTTTCCGTGCCCAATGATAACTGTTCCATTCACGCCAAGGAGGGGAACACCACCATATTGCTGGTAATCCATATCACGGAAAATGTTACGAAATGCAGGTTTAAGGATTGCAACTTTAAGGGAATTGAAAATACTTTTCTTTGCGTAATCTTTAATTTTAGTTTTAAATAAGCTAATCACGCTTTCGGCAAATTTCAAAATAATATTACCAATCAAGCCATCACAAATAATTACATCGGCGGAACCAAGAAGAACATCGCGACCTTCGACGTTGCCAATGAAGTTCAAGTTCGATTCCTTTAAAATTTTATGAGTTTCCAAAAGAATATCCGAGCCTTTGGTTTCTTCTTCCCCGATATTCAAAAGTCCAACCTTGGGATTTTCAATCCCCAAAGTCAAGCGAGTGTAAATTGAGCCCATAACAGCAAATTCATATAAATAACGAGGTTTGACATCGATATTTGCGCCAACATCGACCAATAGCGTGGGTAGTTTGCGGATAGTTGGAAAGAATGAGCCAATCGTTGGGCGGCTAACTCCGTTGATTCTTCCTAAAAGAATAGTAGCAGTCGAAAGGGTTGCACCCGTATTACCAGCGGAAACAAAAGCATCTACATAATTGTCGGCTAAAAGCTTAAGTCCTTTGTACAGGGAAGAATTTTTCTTCTTTTTAATTGCAACCGTGGGGTCATCGCTCATCGAAACAACATCTTCGGCGTGAACAATAGAATAGTTAAGTCCTTCGGGCTTATAAATTTCGAGAGCCTCTTCGATTTTAGCTTTGTCGCCAATAAAGATGATTTCGAAATCAACAAATCGACTCTTTGCTTGGGAAGCAAGAATTGCACCTTGAACTTCGTTCAATGGTGCAAAATCCCCTCCCATTGCGTCTAAAGCAATACGAAAGAACTTTTTCTTAATTATATCCATGAATAACCAGCAATAGTTACACCTTTTGCAATACTTTCCTTCCGTTATAATAACCACATTCCAAGCAAGCTCGATGTGGAAGTTTCATAGCACCACATTGCGGGCAAGCAACCAATGACGGGGCACTTGCCTTGTAATTCGCACGACGCTTGTCTCGGCGTGATTTCGACATTCTACGATTTGGATTTGGCATCGCTACACCTATAAGTTAATAATAATAATTAATTCGATTTTAGTTTTTTCAAAGCTGACCAACGCTCGTCCGATTCATCATTTGCACTTCTTTGGCTATTCCCACTTGCAACAGAATATTGTGGATATAAATCTTCGAAACTTTTTCCACGGTACTTAGGTGCAATTCTCTTCATCGGCAAATTTATAGCTAGCTCCTGACGAACGTCATCGGATATATCAATATACTTGTCGTCTTCGTGAATAATATGAACTTCTGCCTCTTGCAATGAATCTTCGAGTGTTGCTCGGGAATAATACAACTCGTTGTTTGCCAAAAAAGAAGTTGCAATTTCGACTTTCAAATGCTCAACGAATTCTTCCATGCTTAAATCACAAATCAAACGTGCATCGCATTCAGCTGTTCCAACAACAGTATATCTTTTTCCCAAAATTGTCAACTTACCTACAAAGCGAACTTCCCCAATAAATTCGGGGAAGAAACCTTCGATTTCTTCTACTGGAGATGATATATCTACATCGTAGACACCATCTTTTATGCCTTTTACTAATATTTTTAACATTTTATCATCTCCAAAAAAGACAAAATTAAGAAAAAATAAATCTTTAATAAAAAATTAAATCTAACTTAATTTTATAAGTTTAGCAAAATAATAAAAATACAAAAATATGTAACTTGCTAATATATTTTTTTCGAAAGTTTAAACCAAAAGTTTCGTTAACCAAAAACTATAAAGAAATCTTCATTGCAGGAATTTGCAGAATTCTAAAGTTCCTCTGGCGAATTTTCTTAGCAATCTTTTTGACAATATTTGCGTAAACTTCGCGTTGAACGGTAGCATCTTCGCGCAAGACAACGGGCGTTCCATTGTCATTCGATTCCCGCGTGAGGATATCGAAGGGAATTTCGCCGAGAAAATCGGCCCCGAGTTCTTCGCTGACACGCCTTCCGCCTCCTTCGCCAAATATATAGTATTTCTTGTTTGGGTCATCGGGTGGAACGAAGTAACTCATATTTTCGACAACACCCAAGATTTCTACATTTACTTTTCGGAACATTGCTATGCTTCGACGAACGTCGGCAACTGCTATCTCTTGCGGTGTTGTTACAATAACTGCACCCGAAAGTGGAATTTTCTGCGTCAGTGTCAATTGGACGTCTCCGGTTCCCGGTGGCAAATCGAAAACCATAAAATCCAAACTTCCCCAATCAATTTGTTCGAAGAGCATCGAAAAGTACCCTGCAAGAAGCGGACCACGGACTATTGCAGCTTCGTTTTTTTGTAAAATCATTCCCATCGATGCAATCTTTATCCCGAATTTTTCCAATGGATAAGCAATGGTCGAACCATCGGGTAGTTCAACGATTTCGAAAGGTTTTTCACTCAATCCAAACATTGTCGGCTGACTTGGTCCGTAGACATCTCCATCGAGGACACCGACTTTTGCACCGGTTAGTGAAATCGAAGCAGCAAGATTTGCTGCAACAGATGATTTGCCGACTCCACCCTTACCGGAAGCAACTGCAATGATGTTTTTTACTTCCTTCAAAACTTTTCGTTTCGAAAGGTCATAATTTCGCTCGGCAATGTTTACTTCGACCTCGCAGTCAGGATAAATGCTTGTTATTTGTTTATTGATTTCATTGCTGATTTCATCGAACACCCAGAATATGGGCTGAACTAATTCGATATATACTTTGATTGTCTTGCCTTCGAAACTAATTTGCTTGATTGCGTTAAGTTCGGCAAGTGTTAAACCCAAATCTGGGTCAACAACATTAACGATTGCATTTCGAACATCTACTTCGTTGAACATAAAGCCTCCGAAAAAAAATTAAATTGCAAAAACGAATTACAACTCTTCAAATTGTTAATCACTTTTTACAGCTAGTATTCTGTAATATTTCAAATTTCTCTTTTCGCAACTCAATTGTTTGTTTGTTTTGGGCAGACCCCAATCTTCGTCCATCTGGACTTCTTCGTACTTAAAAATCGAATTACCAGCAAGAAGTTCGAGATGATAACGGTGCATTTCTTCGATGTCCGTTGCGAAGTAAATTTTACCTTGTGGTTTT
>FWWM01001839.1_pt1 | contig 61623 bp, 58 predicted proteins | sample 2228351 | NCBI WGS metagenome assembly FWWM01 (sample SAMEA103939774, study PRJEB20133) | metagenome
CATGACGAACCTTGACCGCAACGCCCTCTCCCTCGCCAAGACGCTGGCGCGCTACCCCGTCAGTGGGCGCTCCTGGCGTCTCGTCTTCTTTGGCTCCGGCTCCGATTCGCCAGCGCCGGAGCCATACCATGACGAGCTGGGACGCGAGGAGATGCGCCGCCTGACGCAACAGGTAGCCAGGATCAACCACCGTCTACAGGAGCTGGACGCCGCTCAGATGGAGCTGTTCTTGCAGGCGCGCGATCTGTATGGACGCCTGGCCGACATCGCGCCGAAACTCAGCCGCCTCGAGCAACAGATCAACGAGATCCGTCGCGCCCAGGACAGCGTCCTCTCCCCTGGCGATCCTGCATCCCCTGACCAGACGGCCGCCGCTGTCAACGCCCCGCCCGTGGTCGCCGAGGAGTGGATCAGCGTCAGGGACGCCGCCCGCATCCTGGGCGTCGCGCCCAGCACGATCCGCCGCTACGTCGCCCGCGGCCTTCTGGAATCGCGCCGGCTGCCCACCGGCCGCGGCCTGCGCCTGTCGCGTTCCCAGGTCGAACGTCTGCTCATCGCCCAACCAGACGCCGCAACGCCATCCCCCTTCTCAGGTTGAACGGACGATCATGGCGCGCCTGCATCAGTAAGCTCCGCGTTGGCCCCCAGTCCTGACCACCCGCACCGAGCCTTCCAGAACCTCACTGGCTATTGCGTCCCACCACCCAGCCCAAGATGCACCTCAACAAAAAAGCGAGCCTGTTGTCAGGCTCGCCTCTACAGACGATATCCTTTCTACCTGTTTCCTTCACCCTACATAATCGATCAAGCTCGGTCCAAATAATCGAGCCGTCGCCGCCAACGTGGCTTCATAGGATTGTTCATCCAGGCGCAGGTTGAGCATCGCCTCGGCCATGTCCGCGTCCTCCGTCTGATTGAGGATGCTGCGCAGGTCCAACTCCAGCGCCTGTAAGCGAGTGCTCGTGCGATCGACGCGCTGCACGCGCGAGCCGATCACCGCCAGCTTCGCCGCCACGGCGTCCATCGCCTGATCGAGTTCCCCGATCGCAGCCTCGATGCCGGCCGTGTCCCCCGCCTGCAACTGCGCGCGCAGGTGGATCAATGAATCGAAGATCTGGCCGAACATGGGATCGTCGCCCGGGACGTTCACCTGGATGCGCGTGCCCTCCTCTAGCTGATGCTCGATCGCGCCGCTGTCCCCCTGATAGTTCACCTGCAAGGTCGGCGTAACGACCAACTCGAAGGGAGGCGTATTCACCCGATGCCCACTGAACAGATAGAGGCCGCGGTGGCTGGAGTTGCCGATCTCCACCGCATGGGCCAATCCCTCGTCTACCTCCGCCAGCCACGCTTCAAACGCCGTATCCGACTGGCTGGCCTCGTTGGCGGCCTTCAAGGCGGTCTGATAGATGTCCTGCAGAACCTCTTGCAAGCCCTGGAGGGCCGTCTCCGTGGCGCTCATCCAGTCTCTGCTCAGGGTCAGGTTGCTCTGCGTCGTCTCAAGAAACCGCACGCGCGAGCGCAAGGCCAGCGCGCGCTCGACGCCCGCGGGGTCGTCCTCGGGCTTGAGGATTCGCTTGCCGGTGGCGATGATTGACTGCGACCGCTGTCGCCGCTCGAGCTGTTCAGCCAGGAGTTGCGTCGCCTGCTCAACCAATCTTCGCTGTGTGACCCGCATCATCCACCTCGCTACTGGCCCAGGCCGATGAGCTGCTGGAGCATCTCGTCCATCGCCGCGATCACGCGCGCCGCGGCCTGATACGCCCGCTGCGAGCTGATCAACTTGATCGTCTCCTCATCCAACGACACGCCGGAGATCGCATCGCGCCGCTCGCCCAAATGCTGCAACAGCAACGACTGGTTGTTCGTCTGGGCCTCGGCGCGCTGGACCCCCCAGCCGATCAGGGCGATGGTCGCATTGTAATAGTCGCCTAGCGATGTCCCTTCCGCCGTCAACGGGGCGTTCGCGACCTGGGCCAGGGCGAGCGCCCCGCTGCCATCGCCCGGCGCATCGGGAAGGGACGCCGCCGCAATGTTGTTGAGGTCGTTCAAGATCGCGTCCGCCAGGCGGATATCCCCCGCGCCGCTGCCCGCGAAGAAGTCGAGCCCCGTCGCATTGTTCAGCCCATAGCCGTTGCGGTGGACTGCATTCACCCCTTCGATCAGCTTGCTGGCCAGCTCATTCAGGCGGTCCAGATAAGCGACGACCTGCTGATCGCGCGCCTCGAAGAGGCCCAGCAACTTTCCGCCCCAGAACTGCACCTCGCTGCCATCATCCACCCACGTCGGAGGATCGGCCGTTGTATCGATCTGATTCACGCCCTGTTCGCTGACCAGAACGTGTCCTCCCAAGGTCACCGTGACGCCGCCGCCAGCCGAGACCGTCGTCGTGATGCGCGCCAGGTCGCCCAATTCGGCCAGCAGGCGATCGCGCTGGTCCAACAGATCGTTGGGAGGGCTGCCCGAAGCCATCCCCTGACGGATCTGCCGATCCACATCCGCGATGCGGGTCGCCAGATCGTTGATCTCCGCAAGCCCGCCGCGAATGCGCTCAGTCAGCTCCGACTGCAGCCGGACGAGGTCCTGTTGCCTCTCGCGCAATTGCGTCGTCAGATCCTCGGCCACCGTGCGCACCTGCGTCCGCAGCGTCGGATTGGTAGGGTCCGTCGCCAGGTCGCGCCACGCCGCCCAGAAGCGGTCGAGCATGGCGCTCACCCCCTCCTCGTTCGGCTCCTGAAACAGCGTCTGGATCTGCCTCAAGGCGTCGCCCAGCGCCTCCCAGCGCGCTTTCTCCCCGCTCTCCAGGCGCATCTGCTGCGCCAGGAACGTGGAAGCGTAGCGTTGGATCCCCACGACGTTGACCCCCGCCCCCAAGACCACGCGCCCCCCGCGGTCCCCTACCGACAACCAACTGGGGGCCAGGATCACCTCCTGGCGCGAATAGCCTTCCGTATTCACGTTCGCGACGTTATGAGCGATCGTCTCCATCGCCCGCTGATGCGCTCGCAACGCGCTGGCGCCAATCTGTAGCCCAAAGAACGTGGACGTCATCTCTGCGACGCTCCCCCTACCCATCTCCACAGCGCTGGAGTATGTTCAGGTGCAGGACCAAGAAACCTGCCGAGGACCGGACTCGAGGCTTCAGCCAGTCGCCCACAGCGCCCACCCGCCCCCGCAAAAGGTCTGGGACCGGAAACCTGCCCCAACGTCAACCCGTCGCCGCTGCTCGCACCGCCAGAAGACAAATGGCCCCCGACGAGCGCGCCCTGCTCCTGCTCGACCGGAGGCCTCCCCGCTCCCGACCAACCCTCCTCAGACTACACTCGACACTCGATCAGATGGCTGGCCTCGCTCCCAGGCTGCGCCGCCCCTCCCGGCCCATACGCCGCCCCAGCCATCTCAGCCCCCATGAACTGCCTCCAGATCGCGCCCTGCAACTCAAGCTCACACTTCACAAGAGAACGATTGCTGGAATTGACGGCAGACAGATCAGCCAGCCGTTGGGCGACGAGGCGCGCCAGGTGCATCAACTGCGCGCCCAGAGCCGGTTGAACCCGCCCCGCGATATCCATCACGGTAACCGAGGAGAACGCCATCCCATGCAGATTGGCCCAACTCATCAGGATCGACTTGCGCGCCAGATCGATCCGGTGCAGTTCCGTTAACGCCTTGAGCTGCTGATGGCTGGCGCGGGCGACCTCTTCCGCATCGAGCGCCAGGATCGCCTGTTGCGTACGCCGCGCCCATTCCAATAGCGTCGCGCAGGCGTCCGCCTCCGCTCGCAGGGTGGCCGCCAACTGATCCTCCAGGCTAGAGGCAGGAAGCGGAGAGGGCAAGACCTCGACCACGGTCGCTACTCCTTACCAGCCTCGCCCTCTCCCTTGCCCAACAGGCGATCCACCAACGCGTCGTAGGGGATCTCGTAGGCGCCTTCAGCGATCTTACGCTTCAACTCAGCCACACGCTCCGCCCGCACATCCGAGGCGGCCAGCGCCTCCGCCTTGACCTTCTGCAAGACATGCGCCTCAGTAGAGAGCGACACCTCATCCTTCGCTCGCTTCTCCACCGCTGCCGCCTGTTGCTGCTGCCGATCCTCCACGCGCGGCGCCTGCGCTGCATAGGCCCGTGAGATGTCCGCCGGAAGCTTGTTGGTGATGATCATTGTGTTCACCTCGGTGTCCCTGGTCGCTGCCGATCCACTGTCCTACTACTCCTATCGGCAGGCTCGCGCCCTTTGTTCAGTCCTTCCGCCCGATCTTTCGCCGCTCCATTTGCGGTCGGCCATCCCAAGACGGTAGCCTCCCCTGTCGGGCGTCAGGCGCGCAGCTCGAGCGCCAGGGTGTGAAGACGGTCGGTGATCTGCAACATGCGCAGGTTCAGGCTATAGGCGCGCTGAGCGGCCACCATGGCGATCGCTTCCACCGACAGATCGACGTTCGATTTCTCGAGGGCCTGCGCGATGATCTCCGCGTAGCCGGGGGTCCCCGGCTGCCCCAGTTGCGCCGGCCCCGACGCCGCCGTCGCCAGGAAGCGATTCGCTCCGATCATCTGCAGCCCCTCCGGGTTCGCGAAGCGCGCGATCTGCAACGTCGCCACCACCTGCACCTGGCCGTTCACCTCAGCCAGGATCCGTCCCCGTCGATCCACATACACATCTTGCGCGCCAACCGGCAACGTCACCGGCGGCAGGACGGAAGCGCCATCGAGGGTCGTCAGCCTGCCGTCGCCGTTGATGTGAAACGTCCCCGCGCGCGTGTAGGAGATCGTCCCGTCAGGCTCCTGCACCTGGAAGTAGCCCGGCCCATCCAGCGCCAGGTCCCAGGGGTTGCCGGTCGTCTCGATCGCCCCCTGCTGGGTGAGGCGACGCGTCGCCGCCAGGTGCGTCCCCGCCGGCAGCCACTTCTCTCCCGCCGCCTCCGCCTCCTCCGGAGACGCGATGAGGTCCTGAGCGACCAACTGCACCCGCTTGTAGCCGATCGTCTGCAGGTTGGCGAGGTTATGGCTGACCGTCGCCATCTCCAGCTCGCGCGTGTGCAGCCCACTATAAGCGATCCCGTACAGCGCGCCGATGGTCAGGCTCATCGCGTCCCCTCATCAACCGAAACGCGCGAGGTCCATCAGACGCCCTGTCTGCTCATCTTGCATCTTGAGCATCCTCTGGCTCGCCTCATACGTCTTCAGAGCGGTCATGGCCAGGATGAGGGTAGCGGCGACATCCACGTTCGAGCGTTCGAGGTACCCTTGCAGGACGCGCGCCTGGCCAGGTTGCACGGGCTGCGGGTTCTCCCCCACGAACAACCCATCGCCCGCGCGCGTCAGCGCCTCCGGGCCAGCGAACGTCGCCAGCGCCAGCCGCCCGACGAAGGCGCCCGCCACCCAGATGCTCCCATCCGGCGTCACCGTCACATCCCCCTCCGGCAGTTGGATCGGCCCGGCCTCGCCCAGCACACGATCGCCCCGGCTGTTGACCAGATAGCCCGCCGCGTCGCGGCCGAAGTTGCCATCGCGCGTGAAGCGCTCCCCCTCCGGCGTCTGCACGCGGAAGAAGCCCTCGCCGTTGATCGCTAACGCTAGCGGGCTGTCATGCGCCTCCAATGGCCCCTGCGACAGATCGAGCCTGTCTTCGCCTTGGTACACGCCGAACCCCAGAGGCCCGATCGCCTGTCCCGCAGCTCCCAGCGCAGCGCCTACCGGCGCGATCTCCTGGTCGCCGATCGGGGTCAAGATCGGCAGCTCCTGCTTGAACGCCGGCGTATTCAGGTTCGCCAGGTTATTCGAGAGCCGCGCCTGCAGCTCGATCAGCTCGCGCATGCTGGCAGCGACCGCATAGACGCCGCGAATCATTGCACCTCCTTTCGCCGCCACGCCCCCGCCGCCAGACACAACAGCGCCAGAAGCGCGATCCCTCCTGTCAGCATCCTGGAATCCGCCGGCCCGCTCGCTGGCTCGCCCGTCATCGGCAGGAACTCCGGTCGCGCCGTCACGCCGATCGCGCCAGCGCCTCCAGAGGTCCCGCTGCTCGGCTGCACCAACGCCTCACGGGCCAATTCCAGGTTCGGGAAACGCCCCGCCAGGGCGCGCCGGCTGCCAGGCTCTTGCGGGACGCCCGCCGCGCGCTCTCTCGCTGGCTCCACCGTGATCAGCAGCAATCGATATGTCAGATAAGGCAGGTCGTCGAGCGCCACATGCAGGCTGCCCCGGCCTGTCGCGTCCGTGCGAAAGGCGCCCACCGCTACTGGAGCCTCCTGATCGGCCGGCACCAACCATACCCAGTAGACCTCGTCCTGCAAGGACGGCAACCCCCGCACTTCCAGATCGACCCTGCCATCGCCGACGGCCACGACCGCCTGGCCAGTCGCATCCTGAGGCCCCCAATTGGAGACGCCAGGCATGTAGTCCAGAAACACATCGACCGGCGCGCCGTTGGCGTGCGCCGGCAACGCGAACGCCAGTACGATCGCGAGCGTAAGCCCGACGACGAACACGACGACAAGCAATGATGGCCCACGCGTAGCCCCTAAGGCAGATCGTGCGGGACGCTCTCCCATCCACAGATCCACAGCTTCCTCCTATGCCGATCGCCTGAGCCGCAGGGCGATCTCTTCCTGCGGCAGTTTCGTCTGACGGGCGATCTCAGTCGCGCTCGCCCCCTCTGCAGCCAGGCGACGGATCTGCTCGTCCAAAGTGTCCGCAGCTGATGAGGGCGCCTCCGGAGCAGAGGCCGCGCCGAGCGCAGGAGTTTCCCCCTCCACCGAAGGTCCAGCCGCCTGCACCGCTGCCGCCAGCGAGGACAGAGCGACCGCCGCCTGCTCAGCCCGCTCGAGCAACGCCTGCAGCTCCTCCTGCTTGGCGCTGAGCTGGGCGACCGCTTGCTGCGCCGCCTGGCCCAGCTCCGCTGTCAGGCTCGCGATCTCGTCCTCCCATTGGTCGAGCGGCGACGGGCCTTCTTGGGCGCGAGACGCTGCGCGCGCCGCCCTGTGCGCCATGACCAGGGCGTACACAGCCACCCCCAGCGCGATCAGGCTAAGCAGCCAGTTCCATGGTTCGGACACGATTCGACCCTTTCGCGGCGGAACGCGTCGTCGCCTCGATGCGCAACCAGGACCGCAACGCCAGGACCGCCTTCGCATGGAGCTGACAGACGCGCGCCTGCGATAAATCGAGCGCTTCGCCGATCTCGCGCATCGTCAACCCCTCGTAGTAGTATAACGCAAGAATGAGCTGCTCGCGTTCGGGCAATTGCTTCAGCGCCTGTTTGAGCTCCTGGCGCAGCTCTTCCTCCTCGATCGCATCGAGCAGCCCAGCGTCGGCGGGATCGCTGAGGACATCAGCCAACGCGCCGGGCTGGCCATCGTCCATCACCGCCAACGGCGCGTCCAGCGAGACGATCGCGAACTCGGCTTCGCTCAGCGCCTGCTCATACGTCTCCGGTTCCATGCCGGTGAAACTCACGATCTCAGCGTCCGTCGGCGTGCGCCCGTAGCGCTGTTGCAGATCGTCGATCGCCTGCCGCAGGATGTTGACGCGCTGACGCGCCGAGCGCGACAGGGGGTCCAGCGACCGCAAGGCGTCCAAAATGCTGCCGCGAATGCGCGAGACCGCGAATGTCTCGAAACGATAGCCACGCTCCGGCTCGAAACGCTCCACCGCCTCGATCAGGCCGATCACCCCATAGCCGATCAGGTCATCTTCATCGACGCAGCTCGAGGGCTGGATCCCCATGCGCCCCACCACACGCCGCACTAACGGCGCGTAGGCCAACAGCAGCTCCTCGCGCAACGCCGGCTCCCGATGAGCGCGGTAACGCGCCCAGAGCTGATTCAGCCGTTCCTCTTTCTGGGCAACCGCCTGTCTGGACTTGACCAATCTCTGTGAGCTGGTCACCTGATCACCCTGTATCGGATCACTTGCAGGTCATTCGCCCAAGAGGGCATAAAGTCTGGCGCGCCTTGCCCACGGAAACATCCTGCCGGTCACCCTCACCCAGCGCGGGCGGTGAGATGAGGGAAATACACCTGCCTACGCCACAGCCGGCGCGCTCTCGCTGCCCTCAGCGGCCGCAGGCGACGCCTCAGCGGCCGCAGGCGACGCCTCCGCAGCCGTGGCCGCCGTCGTCGACTCAGCCGCCTCTGCTGCCGCTTCCTGAGGCTCGGCCGGCTTCGGGACGAGCAAGACGAGCGCCGCCCATCCCAACAGGGACGAGCTGATCAGCGCCACGATGGCGCGCTGGAGCGCGATCTCAAAGCCAACGCCCACCGACAAGCTCAACAGCGCCACCAGCAACGTCAGCAGCAGGCAGATCAGGTAGACTGTACGCGCGATCATGTCGAGAACCATGGGCAATGCCTCCCTCATACGATTGGTGCGCCGCCGCTTCTTCCAGGACGCCCTGCAACATCTGCTCGGCCAGCCACGACGCCGATGCCGCTTGGAGATCCTCAGGGATCCGCTGTCCCGTCGTCACAAACGCCGCCGCCAACCCCGTGCGCTGCGCCAGGCTGATCGCAGCCCCCCAACGCTGCGTCTCATCTGCCTTGGTGAAGATCAAGCCATCCACAGGCAAACGGCCAAACCGCTGCGCCGTCTCCAGCATCTCCGGCAACGCCGTGGCGCAGGCGAGGGTTAAGAACACTCGTCGCGGCGCCGTGGACAAGATCAGATCGCGTAGCTCTTCCAGACGAGCTTCGTCGCGCGGGCTGGTTCCCGCTGTATCGACGAACACCCACTCGCCATCCTGGCAATTGCGTAAAACCTGCGCCAGCTCCTCCACAGTGTACGCGCAATCGACGGGGATTCCCATAAGATTGCCGTAAGATTGTAGCTGCGCCATTCCCCCGATGCGATAGGTATCGACGCTCACCAGCCGCACCGACCCTGGATGATCCTTCCGACACCGTTCCGCCAGCTTGGCTACGGTCGTCGTCTTGCCGACGCCGGTCGGCCCGACCAGGAAGACCACGTTGCGCGCCTGATCGGCGTATTCCAGCTCGCACGTTGGGATCTGTTTTTGCAGATGGCGCGCGACGCACTCCACCACCGTTGCCCAATCGGACGCCGCGGCGGCGCTCAGTTCGCCGCTCGCCTCCATCACCACGCGGGTCGCCAGGTCTATCGTCATCCCCTGGCGCAACAGATGCTCGTGAACGATCTGGAAATTGGGGCCTAACGCCGCCACCCGCCCGCTGCGCATCTCCCACGTCAGCCGCGCCATCGACCGACGCAACATCGCCAGCTCGGCCTCGACCTCGGCCCACGCCTGGGCGGTCGGATCCGCTTTGGGCGGCGGCGCGGACGACGGCTGCGGTTTATTCGCGACGTTGGGCGCGATCGTCTCGCTTCTGGGCAACGGCGCCGTCGTCGGTTGCGGCTTGCTGCCAGCATTCGACGCGGCCGCCTCCGACTTAGGTGATCCCTCGCTCACGGGCGCCGCGATCGTTCCCCGCGCCGTCGCGGGCGGCGCAGGCGGCTTCGGCTTATCGTCGACGGCGGCGATCACCTCCAGATAAGGCCGCCGGAACAACCCGCGCCGCGCCATCCGCGAGTGCAGGATCACCGCTTCCGGCCCCAGACGCTCACGGATCATCGCCATCGCCTGCGCCATGTCCTGCGCCTGAAATCGCTCAACTCGCATAGGCTACCTCGGCCAGTTCGACCATGCCTTCCGTGTACAGCTCCAACCCTGAGGACACCTCGTTGTAGGAGAGGACCGCCAGGGTCGGCAGCGCGCGCTGCACGAAGCGGCGCAATGGCAGGCGCAGACGCCCAGAACACAGCAACACCGGCTGATGGCCGCGGTTGACCATCTGCCCCATCTGGGCGTTGATCTCACGGAGCAACGCCTGCGCGATCTCCGGCTTCATCACGATGGTCACGCCCCAATCGGTCGCCTGCAGAGCGTTGAGGAGGGCCGCCTCCACCGTCGGCCCCAATGTCAGCACATGGAGCGCGCCATCCGGCCCCCGCAGTTGATTGGTGATGCTGCGGCTGATCGCCAGGCGAGCGTATTCGCTCAGCACATCCGCATCGCGCGTCTCGGCCGACCGGTTCACGACCGTCTCGACGATCGACACCAGATCGCGGATCGAGACCCGCTCGCGCAAGAGGTTCTGCAATACTTTCTGCACCAACCCGACCCCGACGCGCTCGCTGAGGGCCTCATCGATGACGGCGGGGTAATCGGGGCGCAGCTTCTCGAGCAGCTTCTGGACCTCCTGCCGACCCAACAGCTCGTCCGCATGCGACTTCACCATCTCGGTCAGGTGGGTCGTCACGACGGAGCCGGGGTCCACCACCGTGTACCCCAGGACCTCGGCGCGTTCCTTCATCCCCTGCTCGATCCACAGCGCCGGCATGCCGAAGACCGGCTCGCGCGCGGGGAGTCCCGCTATGCCCTCGCGCCCCACCTCCATCTCGCCTCCTGGCGAAAGGGCCAGGAAGTGATGCACCATCACCTCGCCGCGCGCGATCTCCTCGCCGCGCAGCTTGATCACATACGTGTTGGGCGACAGCGCCAGGTTGTCGCGAATGCGGACCTTGGGCAGGACGAATCCAAGCTCCAACGCCACCTGTCGCCGCACCGCGCTCACCCGCTGCAACAGGGTCCCGCCTTGCTGCTCATCGACCAGCGCGATCAGCCCATACCCTAACTCGATCTCCAGCGGGTCGACGCGTAGCAGGTTGGCGACATCCTCCACGTCTTCGACCGGAGCAGCAGGGGCCTCCGCTGCGGACGCCTCCGTCGCCGCAGCCTGCTTCTGATCCAACAGATACCCCGCCGCGCCCAACACGCTCCCCAGCAGGAAGAAGGGGAGCTTGGGCAGGCCCGGCACCAGCCCCATCAGGACCAACATGCCCGACACCGTCAGCAGGGCGCGCGGGTTGGAGACCACTTGGGAGACGATCGCCTGCCCCATCTCCGTCACCGCCTCTGAGCGCGTGACGATGATGCCGGTCGCCGTCGAGATCAGGAGCGCCGGGATCTGCGCGACCAGGCCATCGCCGACGGTGAGCAGGGCATAGCGCTGCAGCGCCTCGGCGAGAGGCATCCCCAACTGCAACACGCCGATGGCCAGGCCGCCCAAGATGTTGACGATCACGATCGCCACCGCCGCGATCGCGTCTCCTTTGACGAATTTGCTGGCGCCATCCATGGCGCCATAGAAGTCGGCCTCCTGTTGGATCATCTGTCGCCGGCGCCGCGCTTCGGCTTCGTCGATGATCCCCGCGTTGAGGTCGGCGTCGATGCTCATCTGCTTGCCGGGCATGGCGTCCAGCGTGAAGCGCGCCGCCACCTCCGCCACGCGGCCCGCGCCGTTGGTGATCACCACGAACTGGATGATCATCAACAACAGGAAGATGACGACGCCCACCACATAGTTGCCGCCAACCACAAACCGGCCAAATGATTCGATCACCTGGCCCGCGTGCGCATGCAGCAAGATCAACCGCGCTGACGTGATGTTGAGCGCCAGGCGGTAGAGAGTCACGATCAGCAGCAGCGTGGGGAAGACGCTGAATTGCAGCGGCTCATGCACATACATGGTGATGAGCAGGATCATCACCGAGAGGCTGAGGTTGAGCGCCAGCAACACGTCGAGCACGGCCGGCGGCATGGGGATCACCATCAAGACCATGATCCCGATCACCGCGACCGCCAGGACGAGGTCGCTCTGCTGGAGGATGCGATTGAGCGTACGTGGCTGGAACAGGCTGGCTCCCGAAGCTGCGGTCATAGACGCCTCTCATGCATAAGCGGGACGAGCCCGACGTAACCGGTAGACGAACGCGAGGAGCTCGGCGACGGCCTGGTAGAGCGCAGGCGGGATCATGGCGCCGATCTCCAGCTTGATCAGCAGATGCGCCAGCGGACGGTTCTCGACCACCGGCACACGATGGCGGCGCGCGAGGTTGACGATCTGGGCCGCCACATACCCTTTGCCTTTGGCGACGACAATCGGCGCCGCCATCGTCGCCGCGTCGTACTTCAACGCGATCGCCAGATGGGTGGGGTTGGTCACCACCACATCGGCCTTGGGCACCTCCTGCATCATGCGCTGCTGCGCCCACCGTCGCATGGTCTGTCGCATCCGGCTCCTGACCATCGGCGGCGCCTCCGACCCTTTCATCTCCTCGCGCACTTCCTGTTTCGTCATGCGCGTGCTCTGCCGGAAACGGCGCCACTGGATGACATAGTCGATCGCCCCAATGAGCACGAACAGATACGCAGACCGCACGCAGATCTCCATCCCCAGGCTGGCCAGCGTCGCCAGCCCAGCCTCCATCCCGCGCGTGGCGGCGGCCGTCACCTGGGCCAGTTGATCGGGCAACGGTCGAAAGGTGACGATCCCCACGACCGCCAGTTTGCCCAGGCTTTTCAAGACCTCCACCAGGGTACGCCTGGAAAACCATCCCTGGACCACGGGCAACGGATTGAGCCGCGCCAGGTTCGGCTGCAGCAAGTAGGTGCTCACCAGGCCGCGCGTTTGCACGAGGGTGACTCCCACGCCCACCCCCATGAGGGTCAGGGCGAGCGGCGCCAGCATCCCCATCACCGCCACCGCCAGCGTGATCGCCTGATCGCGCAAGGCGCTGGGGGTCAATTCAAAGTGATCGAGGTTGACAAACGTCCAGCGCATCATCTCGCCGAGCCGCATCACGATGAGCGGTCCCTGCGCACGCAAGGTCAAGACCCCGACGAGGAGGCCCAATGCCATCGTCAGCTCGTGGCTCAGCGCCGTCTGCCCTCGCCGTCTGATCTCCGCCAGGCGTCGCGGAGTGGGGGCTTCGGTCTTCTCGTCCATCGCCTTCCTCTACCGCGCCAGGATCATCACATTGTCGGCGGCCTGTTGCAGCACGCGCACGATCGTCGGCAACATCAAAGGCCATGTCACGATCAGCGCCACCAGTCCCACAGCGATCTTGATCGGCATGCCCAGGACGAAGACCGGGATCTGGGTGATCATACGGCTGATCAGGGCCAGGGCCAGGTCCGTAAAGATCAGCGTCGCCATCAAAGGTAGGGCGATCTGGATCGCGCTGGAGAACATCGTCGACGTCATGGCGAGCAGGCGATCGATGGCCAGGCCGCCGAGGACGAACGCGCCCGGCGGCAGCGCCTCAAGGGTGCGCTGGAACCCGAATAGCAAGGAATGATGGCCGTTGATCAAGAGGAAAAAGAGGGTCGCCATCGCCATGTACCATTGTTCGACGACCGTCCCCTGGCTGGGCAACAGAGGGCTGACCGACGCCGGGAAGCTCAGCCCCATTTCCATGCCGACGGCCGCGCCCGCGATCTCGATCGCCTGGAAGGCCAACAGGCTGGCGAAGCCGATCAAAGCGCCCGCGATCATCTCGCCCGTCATCGCCAGCAGGAACCGTACGAGATCGGTGGTCCCTGCCTCCGGCGCCGGTCGGGCTGCCATCAGCGCGTACGTGATCCCCGCCGCCAGGCCGATCTTGACCACGGGGACGACGGCGCGCTCCCGAAAGAGCGGCGCGGTCATCATGAAGGCCAGCAGGCGGACGAAGACGAGGGCGGCTTCCTCGATGACAGCGCCCGCAACGCGCACTTCCATCGCACGACCTACCGCACCAGCCCGGGCAGGCTGTTGATCAGCGAGGCCGTGTAGGTGATCATGTTCTGCAACATCCACGGCCCCAATAACGCCATCACAGCAAAGAACGCCAGGAGTTTGGGCGCGAAAGTCAGCGTGGCCTCGTGAATCTGAGTGACCGCCTGCACGATGCTGACGGCCAATCCCACGACCAGACCCGCCATCAACGGCGGCGCCGTTAACGTCAAGATCAGGACCAGCGAGTTGCGCCCCATCTCCATCAACATCGATTCGGTCACTGCGCCCCTCCTGACGATCAGCTTACATGTGGAAGCTGAGGACCAACGACCGCACCACAAGATGCCAGCCGTCGACCATCACGAACAACAGCAACTTGAACGGCAATGAGATCACCGTCGGCGGCAACATCATCATCCCCATCGACATCAGGGTGCTGGCGATGATCATGTCCAACACCAGGAACGGCACGTAGATGACGAACGCCATCTGAAACGCCGTCTTCAGCTCGCTGATGACGAAAGCGGGGACGAGCGCGTAAGTAGGGACGTCGTCGGCTGTGCGCGGGCGCGGCAGCTTCCCCAGGCGCACGAAAAGGGCCAGGTCCTGCTCGCGCACCTGTTTCAGCATGAAGCGACGCAACGGCTGCATCCCGACCGTCATCGCCTCTTGTTGCGTCACCTCTCCCGCCAGATAAGGTTGCAACGCCTGGGTGTTGATCTCATTCCAGACGGGGTTCATCACGAAAAAGGTCAAAAACAACGAGAGCGTGAGGATCACGGGGCCAGGCGGCAACTGAGGCAGACCGATGGCGCTGCGCAGGACCGATAACACGACCGTGATCCGGATGAAAGAGGTGGTCACGATCACCATGGCTGGCAGCAGCGTCAGAGAAGCGAGCAGGAATAGGAGCTGGATCTCGGTGGCCAACTCCTCATCGCCGGTAGGCCGCCCCAGGCGGAAGCTCAGGTCCTGCGCCCCGCTTCCCTCGGATTGGATCACGCACCCGGCGAGGGCCAGCGCCAGCATGGCCAGGAGAACCAGCGAGGCCAGGCGCGTGCAGCGACGTTTCATCGCGGTCCCCCCGCGCGCACGTTGCGCAACTGGCCGATCACGTCGCGCAGGCCGGCAAATGCTGCGGCGGCGTCGACGTGCGTCAGCGGCGCAGTCGCCGGCTGAGCCATCACCTGCGCCAGGCGCGCCCCGAATGGATCATGCTCCGTCAACGCCTCCCGATTCAGCTCGGCCACCAGGCTCACCTGGCTGTCGGTCGCTCCCACCAACAGCAACTGCCCGCCCACCTCGACCACATGTAGGGCGCGATGGGGAGCCAGGTGCACAGTCTCCCAGACCCGAATCAGGTTCGTGCGGCCGGCGACGCCTGCCTTGCGCAAGGCGAAGGTCTTGACGCCCCACAGCGTCGCGTAGAGGGTCACCACCACCAGGGCCAGGCTGCCGATGACGCCGAGGGCCACCTGCCAGTCGGAAGGCTCCGCCGGCCGGGCGAACGTCGGCGCCACCTCCTCATAATCGCGCACGAGGGCGCCCGCCGATGGCGCCGTGGCCGTCGTCATCGCGGTCGGGCCGCCGGATTGCGCCAGGGCGGCTGGCCCCGTCGCCAACAAGATCAGCGCGCACAACAGGCCGATCAGCCCGCTCCGACGCTCGCTCCATCCTCTCATGGCGACTGCCTCACCTCTTCACTCACCCCAGCGAACGCACGCGCGCGGCGGGTGGGATGATGTCGGTCACGCGAACGCCGAACATGTCGTCGATCACGACCACCTCGCCATGGGCGATCAACTTGCCGTTGACGAGGATGTCCACCACCTCTCCCGCCACTTTGCTCAACTCGACCACGGACCCAGGCCCCAGCGCGAGCACCTCACGGATCGACATCTCCGTGCGGCCCAGTTCCACCGTCACGCGCAACGGCACATCGAGCAACAGGTCCAGGTTGTTGCTCGACGTGCTCGGCTGCCCGATTCCCAACGCTGCCAACTCCGCCGGTTGGATCGCAATCGATTCCTTGCTGGTCACAGGTCCTCCCCTTCAAGCGACAGACTGAGTCGCCGGCTCCTGGCCATTGCTTCTCGCTTCCCCTTGCAGATGTCCCATGTGGGCTGCATCTTCTGCCTTGACTGCCGGCTGCTGGCCATCGCCCTCTACGGCCCCATCGGCCTTGTCAGTCTGAATGGCGGTGATCTCGATCGCCAGGCGGTTGCCGCGCGTGCCGGGCCGCGCCAGGAAACGGCGTTTGCTGCCCACCAACACCGGGATATCCTGGTGGGCGGCGGCGTCGAGCGGCACCAGGTCTCCCACCTTCAGCGCGTTGAGATGCTCGAGCGTCATCTTGACCTCGCCCAGGACCGCCACAAGCTCCACCGGCACGTCGAGCAGATGCGTGATGATGTTGCGCAGGTCGACCACCCGCTCGCCGCTGGGCGCCGCCTCGACGCCCGCGATCCACGCCTGGGGGCTGAGTTTGGCGCTGACCGGCTTGAGCAAAGAATAGGGAAGCCCCAGGCGCAGGTGGCCGCTCACCTGGCCGACGCGCACCTCGAACACGATCCATACGGTCGCGTCGGTCAGCAGCCCCAACTGCACGAAATACAGGTTGAGCAGCGTCTCTTCGACCTGGGGGGTTACCGACAGCACCGCCGCCCATGCCTCGGAGAGGCTGTTCAACATGCGCAGCACCACCCCTTCGAGCAGCGACAGCTCCAGGTCGGTGAACTCGCGGTGGCGTTCCCAGGCCCGGCCCGGCCCTCCCAGCAGGCGGTCGATGATCACATCCGCCAGCGTGGCCCCGATCTCCAGGACCATTTGCCCCTGCAGTGGCTTCAAGCTGACGATGTTGTAGATGGCTGGCCCCACCATCTGCGAAAGGAACGCCGCATATGTGCCCTGGTCAATGTCGGCGAGATTGGCGTCGACCGCAGTCCGCAGGTACGCGGAGAGGGAGATCGCCATGCGTCGCGCCATGTTCTCATGCATCATGCGCAGCGCCCGCATCTGCTCTTTGGAGAACTTATCGGGGCGCCGGAAATCGTACCGGCGATAGTTGTCCTGCGCGGGCGTCGACGGCGCTTGCGTGGGGGCCGCTGGCGCAGCCTCCACCGCTTCGCCCTCGGCCGGCAACATCGCAAGCAGGGCGTCGATCTCCTCTTGCGACAGGATCTCACGCTCGCCTAGAGCCACGAGGTCCTCCTCCCTCTGCCAGGCTCCCTGCGCCTACTGCACCACAAAATCGGTGAAGTAGACCGCTCCGACGTATTTCTTGCCGCCCAGGGTCGAATTGAGCTTCTCGATCAACTCGGCCTTGAGCTGTTCCTTCCCTTCCAGGGTGAAGATCTCGGCGAACGTCTTGCTGCTCAAGATAGAGATCACCAGATCGTCGATCAGCGGCTTCTGGCGAGTTACCTCCGCCTGAAACTCCTCTTCCAGCACGGTGCGCTCTGCGGGCGGCAACTTGTAGAACTCGGCGCTCTCCGGCAGGAACTCCAGCGTGATCGCGATCCGCAGATAACGATAGCCCCCTGGATCGGCCAGATTGACGATGCGCTCCCCCAAGGGGAAGAGGATGCCGTTGCCGCGGGGCGCGGCGCGCTCGATGGGGACGACCGGCCCGGCTGGCTCCTCGGGGATCGGCGTGGGGGCGGGGGCGGAAGCCGCCGCGGGCGGCGCAGCCGCTCCCACCTGGAGCTGAATCTGCACCGGCTTGGGTCCCCCCAGGGGCAACGCCAGGTAGCCGACGCCGAACACGAACAGGACCAATAGCCCGCCAACGATCAGCAGCTTGCGATTTTCCAGTAGTTTCTTCATAGGCGCCCTTTCTGGCCCGCGCTCATTGGCTGGCCGGCGCGATCTCCAGTGGCCTGATCCCACCCAGGCTCAGGCTCTCCGTGAGCGGCCGGTCGTCGGGAGGATACAGGATGACGATATCCGCGCGCCGGTTGAGGGCGCGGTGCTCGCGCGAATCGTTGGGGAAAAGCGGGGCGAACTCGGCGCAGCCCACGGCCATCAGGCGCTGGGGGGCGATCTGCCCCTGGTCGACCAGATAACGCACCACGCTCGCCGCGCGCGCGGCGCTCAGCTCCCAGTTCGTGGGATAGAGCGGGTCGTTGGTCGGCAGATCGTCTGTGTGCGCCTCCACCCGCACCTGATTGGGCATGGGAGCCAGGATGCGCGCGACCTCATCGAGGATCTGCTTCGATTCGGCGCTCAGCTCGACGCCGCCGGAGGGGAACAGCACCCCGCCCGAGATCGTGATCGCGATCCCCTCGCGCCGCATGTTGACCGAGACCGCCTGCAGGGCGCCCGCCGCCCGGCTGCGCTCCGCCAGCGCCTGCGAGACGCGCATGAAGTCCCGATTGCGCTGCGGGATAGACGGGAAGGGGATCACGCCCCCTCCCTCCCCGCTCAACACCCCTTCGCCGCCGCTGGCCGGCATAATGCTGATCCCGAACCCCTGGCGCAGCGAGACGGCCAGCTTGGCGAAACGCTCCAGATCCGTCTTCGACCCAGCGTACATGATGATGAAAAATGCCAACAAGAGGGTGATCAGATCCGCATAAGTCAGGAGCCAGCGCAGGCTCCCGGCGCCGTCATGTCCTCCCGCCATGTCCTTACGCTCCCTCGCCGCCAGCCTGGCCAGCGCCTGCTCTCTTCTCCCCGCGCAGCTTCGGCGACAGGTAGGCTTCCAGCTTTTGGCGCACGATGTGAGGATTGTCGCCCGCCTGGATGGCCAGGACCCCTTCCATCATGATCCGACGCAACAGCACCTCGTGCTGGCTGTGCGCTTTGAGTTTGCCCGCCCACGGCAGAAACATCAGGTTGGCCGATCCGACGCCGTACATCGTCGCCACGAACGCCGTCGCGATGCCTTCTCCCAGGTTGGACGACTCCTCCAGGTGGCTGAGCACATTGATCAACCCCATCACTGCGCCCAGCACCCCCATCGTCGGCGCATAGCCCCCCATCGCCTCGAGGACGCCGTAGCCATGGGCGTGGCGCTCTTGCATCAGATGGATCTCCGTCTCCAGGATGTGCCGCACCTCAGCCGGGTCGACGCCGTCCACGACCAACATGATCCCCTTCTTGAGGAAAGGATCAGACACGTTCTGCTCTTCCTCTTCCAGCGAGAGCAAGCCCTGGCGACGCGCCTTATCGGCCAGGCCGACCAATTGCGCCACCAGTTGCTCGGCGTTCTCCTTCTTGCCACTGATCACCGTGCGCAGGATCAATTGTGGGAGGGCCAAAACCTGCGACAGGGGAAAGCTCACCAACGAGGCGCCGATCGTGCCGCCGAAGACGATCAACGCGCCGGGCACATTGACCAACGCGATCAGCGCTCCCCCCTCGATGACCACCGACGCCAGGATCGCGCCGAGGCCCAGGACCAGCCCGATCACGGTCTCGATGCTCATGGCTCTTGCCCATCCTCCCAACGTTGTTGCCGCTCACCGTACACCTGGCGCCGGTAGGCGATCACGCGCTCGATGATCTCCGCGACCGACTGCCGGACCACCAGCTTGCGACCCGTGGTGAGCGTGATGACGGTATCTGGTCTTTGCTCCACCGTCTCGATCAACTCCGCGTTGACCGCCAGCTCGCTGTCATCCAGCCGTGTGACGTAGATCACGTGAACCCATCCCGTCAGCAAGAATGCGACCGATCTCGCTCTTTTTCGCCGATGGCTTCCCCTTGAGTGAGCGCTCATGGGGAAGCAAGTCCTCTGCCGGAAGCAGGAGGCGGCTGGTAACTGCTCACCGTTCGGATCACGAGTCCGTGCTTCCGCGCCGTGCAGGTGTTCGAGAGGACAGAAGGCCCTGTCCTGCAGAGCGATGGTGAACAGCTACGGCGGCTACTTGCATCGTATCATTCGCGCCCTTGGGGACGGGTAAAGGGACCGTAAAACGACTGTAAAGGTCGCGTATGCCCCCTCAACCTGTGTACGTCCCCCAAAAACCAACGGAGCCGACCCCCTGATGCTGGGATCGGCTCCGCCCTGGCGTTGGCAGGTATGGCAAAGGCTCAATCGGGCACGTAGTAACCGTGGCGGTAGACCGTGCAGATGTGCTTGGGGTTCTTCGGGCTTGTCTCGATTTTGTTGCGCAGGTTCATGATCTGCATGCGCACCACCGTCGGGTCCCCCGTGCCAGGGTAGTAGCGCCATACCTCTTGGAGCAACTGCTCCGCCGAAACGACCTCGCCCGCCTTGCTCATCAAGTAATAGAGCAACTCGAACTCGACAGGGGTAAGCTGGATGGTGCGCCCGTTGACCTCGACCTGGTATTTGGACACGTCCAGGCGCATGCCGCCAGCCTGCAGGGTCTTGACCTCTTTGTTGTTCTTGAGGGTGCGCCGCAGCAAGGCCTCGACCCGCAGCTCCAACTCGCGCAGGTCGAACGGCTTCACCAGATAGTCATCCGCTCCTGCTTCGAACCCTTCGATGCGATCGCTCACCATGCTGCGCGCGGTCAAGAAGATCACCGGTGTGTTCGCCAAACGCACGCTCGACCGCAGACGACGGCAGACTTCATAGCCGCTGAGGTCTGGCATCATCACATCCAGGATCACCAGATCGGGAAGGACGCGAGCCGCTTCCTCCAAAGCAGCGGTCCCGTTGTTGGCCACCAGGACGAAGTGGCCCAACCCCTTCAGCACCGCCTCGATCATCCGACAAACGCGCGCATCGTCGTCTACGATCAGGATCCGAGCCATCGCTGGAGACCTCCTTGCCTTGCCAACCTGCAACTGTTCGCCATCGCCCCAAAGCGCAGGACTTCACCGAATTCAGTGCTCGAAAGGTGAACAGTTACGCCAACGCTCTCCGGGGCCATCGCGGATCGTGCGGAACGACCAAGCTGCTTGGAGTATAGCCCGGCGCTCCCGCGCGCTTGAATAGGCCCCTTATACCATTTACTTGCGGCAAGGCTGACCGTAACTTTCAGGCCCCCTGCTTCGTCATCATCAGGTTATGGTTGTCCCGATCTCAACGCACCGGCAAGCTCTGCAGGTTCGTTGCAGCGGCCACCTCCGGCATCATCCCGAATTCCGCTTTGCGCTCGCGCAGCGCGACGTGCACCTCCAGGGCGCCGTAGTCGGTCAGCAAGGTGACTACCAACCGCTGGAAGTCCAGGGTCGAGATCTGGACGTCGACGCCGATGATCAGCGTGGGCACAGAGATCTGCGAGACATATCCTTCCGCCGCCAGCAGGGTCGTCGCGCGGCCGGTGATCACGTTGCCCAACTCGCCGATGCCGCTCTGCGCCAGATCGTCCAGCTCCTGAACCGGCTGCCCCAACATCTTCGAGACCAACGCCAACGCCATCGAGGTGCTCATCCCATACATCACCACCCCCTCCACCTGTCCCACCAGCGTGAGCAGGGCGGTGACATCATTGCCGGTGCAGGCCGAGCGATACAGCTTGACCTCGCCCTTGCGGACGTCAGTTTGCGCCTCGGAGCGCAGGACTTCGCTGACGGCCATCACGAACGGGTTGATGAACTTGACATTCATGGATCACGCTCCTATCGGTACTCCCACTCGACTGTAAAACGAGATCCCCACTGCCTGCAGATCCATCGCGCGCGCCAGCGTCGCAGGGATCACCTCCGTGCCCCCAATGAAGAGGACGCCGCCTGGCCGCAACGACTGCGCCAGCCCCAGCAACACCTTCTGCTTGGCCAGATCGGTGAAGTAGATGATGACATTGCGGCAGACGATCAGATCGAACAGGCGGTTGGCCCGGTCTTCCAACAGGTTGAACTCGGCGAAGGAGACGCGCTCGCGCAGCGCCTGCCTGACGTACAGGCCATCGGGACGGCGGTCGAAGAAACGACGCACGACCCCCTCTGGCGCGTTCTTCAGATCCTCGTCGGTATACGGGCCGCCGGCCCGGGCGATGGCCAATGCCCCGCGATCGATGTCGGTCGCCCAGACCTCGTAGCGCCGGATGCCGCGCAGCTCGGCCAGGATAGCCAGCGTATACGGCTCGGCCCCGATCGAGCAACCCGCGCTCCACATGGTCAGGGTGGCTCCCGGCCGCGTCAGGCCGGGCAGGATGCGCTCGCCCAGTTGCTGCCATTTCTCCGCATCACGGAAGAACGAGGAGACGTTGATCGTCAGGTAATCGCGCAGAGACGCCTGCTCCTGCCCATCGCGATCCAGGCGACGCAGGTAGTCCGGCCAATCTTTGGCGCCGCTGCGCCGCAGGTAAGCGTCCAACCGACGTTGCATCTGCTGGCTCTTGTAAGCCGTCAGGTCGATGCCGATCACTCGTTTAATGTGACGACAAACCAGCGCGTACTCTTGCTCGGTCATGCTCTCGACTCCACGCCCGCCAACACTCCCAGATGCCGCACGATCGCATCGGCCATCTGATCGACCGGCGCGACCTCGTCCGCCAGGCCAGCTTCCACAATGCTGCGCGGCATCCCGTACACCACGCAAGTCGACTCATGCTCGGCCAACACGACGCCGCCCGCCCGTTTGAGGGCCATCGCCCCATCCAACCCATCGTGCCCCATGCCGGTCAACACCACAGCCAGCACACGGCCGCCGTAGACGGCGACCGTCCCCAGCAGCGTGACATCGACCGAAGGACGCACGCCGTTGACCGTCGGCCCCTGGTCGAGGCGGATCACGCCCTCGCGCGTGGGGACCATGTGATAGCCGCCGGGAGCGACCAGCGCCACACCTCGCTCCAGCACATCGCCAGCGGCCGCCTCTCGCACACGCAAGGGAGTGCACTGGTCCAGGTTGGCGGCCAGCGAGCGCGTGAATCCTGGCGGCATGTGCTGGACGATCAGCACCGGCGCCGGCAAATCTGCGGGCAACCCGCTCAACACCTGGCGCAAGGCGCGCGGGCCGCCGGTCGAGGAGCCGATGACCAACACGTTCTGCCACGTCCCCCTGGACCCGGCGCGCGCGGACGGCATAGGCGTCGGCCCAGGCTCCGCGATCACAGCACGACGCGACGAAGTCGTCTGCACGACGCGCGCGTGGGCAGCGCGTTTGACTTTGGCGACGAGGTCGTCTGAGATCTGATGGATGGTCGTCAGCCGTTGCGGCTTGCCAGCGAAATCGACCGCGCCCAACGCCAGGGCCTCTACGGTCGTGTCGGCGCCCTCCTGGGTCAGGCTGCTCAACATCACCACGGGGAGCGGGCGGGTCGCCATCAACTGGCGGAGGAACTCCAGCCCGTCCATGCGCGGCATCTCGACATCCAGCGTGATGACGTCGGGTCGCAGGGCCTCCACCTTTTCGAGGGCGTCGATCCCATCGCGAGCGGTCCCCACGACCTGCAGCTCCGGGTCTTCGCTGAGGAGCCTGGTCAACGTCACGCGCATGAACGCCGAGTCGTCTACGATCAGCACGCGAGCTACGGACATTTGGTCATCCCTCGTCGTTGCAGCAATCCCCGTGAGACTCGACGCGTCCCCGCAACGCCGGTCTCGACCAAGGATCTCATCGCGACCCGCGGCCCGGAGCGCAAGGCCGCGCCGCCGGTGAGCTTAAGGACAGCCTCAACCTCTTACGCTCCATCTGGTCGACCGTCGACTCTCCGCCAGGGTCAGGCCACGCCAACCTGCCAGCAGGAAGATGCTAGGCGAGCATCTTGCGGACGGCCGTTAACACGCGTTCCGTGTCGAACGGCTTGACGATGAAGTCGCGCGCGCCGGATTTGATCGCCTCGATCACGATCCCCTGCTGGCCCAGCGCGGTGAGCATCACCACGCGCGCGTCGGGATGGCGGCTGCGCAGTTCCTTGAGCGCCGTCAGCCCATCCATCTCCGGCATGGTGATATCCATCAAGACCACATCCGGCTTGTGTTGCTGGTAGACCTGTATCGCCTGCGCGCCATTCTCTGCTTCCACGACCTCGAAGCCGTTCTCTGTCAGCAGACGAGCACAGCGCATCCGCATGAACTGTGCATCATCTACAACGAGCACCTTGGGCATCTCTGCGCCTCCTCTCACGCAGTCGAGAATGGATTACAAGGGTTCCTCGCTCTGACCGGCCGAGCGCACTGTGACGCGGCCGTCAGCGGCGTATAGCTTCAGGGTGCGGCCCATGTGTCCCCCCAACGCAGCGCCGCTTAAGGTCAGCCCGTAGCGGGCGAACACCTCATGCATCGCCTCGATGTTCTGTTGGCCGATGTTGAACATCCCCTTGAAACCAGGGGCGACCAGCATCTGCGCGCCGCCAGCGGCGTACCAGCGAATGCGCTGCAGTTTGGCTCCATAGCGCTCCATCTCGGCCACCAGCGCTGGAATCCCAGAATCGACGAACTTGGTCGGAGCGGCGTCCCCGGGACGAAAGCGGGGCAACACCGCATGGATCATGCCCGCCACAGGGCCAACCGGATCATAGGCAGCTACTCCCACGCATGATCCCAGGCCATACGCGACCAGGAGGCAAGGGCGCTGACGAACGACGGCGATCTCTCCCAACCCCACCGCGATCGCCTGCTCTTCCGAAGCGCATCCTCGCGTCGTGGTGACAACTGACTGGCTAACCGCCATCGGCGTCCCCTCCAGGTAGCCGCCTCAGCATGACATGGTGAAGGCCCTGAGTCACTGGCCGAGCGCAAGCCCTCTACCCTAGAAACGTTAGGCAGAGACGCCGTCCGGGATCACCCAGAAGAATACCTGGATGGCGCGATCGGGGCCGGAAAAGATCGATTCGAGCAAAAACAGATCGTTCAAGTCGGGGCAGGCATTGCTCACAATGATGTCCACAATGGCGCCCGCCATGTCGACGATCACCGCCGGCGGCGATGGGCGCGCCTCGATGCCCAGGACGGCCGCCAGGCAATTGAGCAGAGCCGCCGCCGAGATATTCCCCACCTCGCCCAGCGCCGATTGCCCTAGCGGCGTGAGCTGCTGAGTGGTCCCCTCCGGCTGGCCCAACAACAGGTCTACGAGACGCAGGGCGCTCTGATGAGGGAGGATCAACATGATGTGGCCCGCCATATCGCCCAACGCCAACAGGTAGACCGCTACGACCAGCTCTTCCGGCCCCCCCAGACGCTCGACGATGTCTCGCACTGGCACCCGAACGGCGCGCAGAGCGCTGATGCTGATCGGGGAGCCGACCAATCCCGAGACCCCTTCAGCGGTCGCCGGGATCCCTCGCCCGACGATGACATCGAGCATGCGGTCTAACGAGGCGCAGTCTGCCATCACGCCCTCCTCCCCTCGATTCTCTCAGGCGGCCCGACGCTCGCGCAGCGTCATCTGCACGAGGCTGGGAACGTCCAGGATCAGGGCGACCGTGCCATCGCCCATGATCGTGCCCCCTGCGATGCCCGGCGTATCGCCCATCTGATAGCCCAACGGCTTGACCACGATCTGCTGCTGACCGAGCAGCCCATCGACGACCAGGCCGACCTGCGATTCGCCCCAGCGGATGGCGACGACGTAGTACTCGCGATCGGCCTGGCCATTCCCCCACAGGAAGAACTCCTCCAGCCAAAGCAGAGGCAGAACGCGATCGCGCAGGGTCATCACCCCTCGATGCAGGACCGTGCTCACCTGCTCCTTACGGATCTTCAGGGTGCTCATGACCGAGGCCAGAGGGATCGCGTAGGTCTGAGCGTGGACCGAGACGAGCAACGCGGGCATGATCGCCAGGGTCAACGGCAAGCGCAGCTCGAAAGTCGTCCCCCGCCCCGGCTCGCTGTTGACGCGCACGGAGCCGTTGAGCCGCTCGACGTTGGTGCGCACGACGTCCATCCCCACGCCGCGGCCGGAAAGCTCGGTCACCTGTCTGGCGGTGCTGAAGCCCGATGCGAAGATCAGATCGATCGCCTCGCTATCGGACAGACGTTGGGCCGCTTCCGCATCCAGCACGCCGCGCTCCACGGCGGCGCGACGGATCGCGTCCGGCGAGATGCCCTTGCCATCGTCCTGCACAGTGACGATGATATGGCTTTCCTCGGAACGCGCGGACAACAGGATGCGACCGGTAGCAGGTTTGCCCGCCGCCAGCCGCTCCTCGACGCGCTCGATGCCATGGTCCACCGCGTTGCGGATCAAGTGAACGAGGGGGTCGCCGATCAGCTCGATCACGGAGCGATCCAGCTCGGTGTCCTGCCCCTCGATCACCAGATCGACCTGCTTGCCCAGCTCGCGCGCGAGAGCGCGCACCAGGCGTGGGAATTTGTTGAACACCTGCGAGACGGGGACCATGCGCGCGCGCATGATCTCATCCTGAAGCTGGTCCGTGATCCCCGACAGGTGAGAGATGGCGTCTCCCAGGTAGTCGATCAGGTCGTCGACGTTGCCGCCCGTCGTCATCTGGGTGCGCACCTGGTACAGACGGTTGCGATCCGTGACCAACTCGCCGACCAGGTTCATCAGCTTATCCAGCCGCTCGACGCTGGTGCGCACCCAGCGCGTCTTGCCGTCGTTGCCAGTCGTCTCGGCGACAGAAGCTGTGTTCGCAGGCGGGCGCAGCGCAGGTTCCGACTCAACGGCGAGCCGGGGCGTCGCGGCCGCCGCGCCTGGCCCAACGACCGCCTCCGTGACGGCTTCCTGGGCCTCATAGGGGACCACCGTGCACGTGACCTCGGAGACCGCGCTGACGAGTTGTTGAAGCGCGACAGCGTCGGCGTCGGCCACCAGGGCCAGCACCTCATGTTCGGCCCACGTATCGTCGAGGTCCTCGATGACCGGACGGCTCCACAACAGTCGTCCCGCCTGGCCGAGGATCATCAGCACCTGCAGCGCGCGCCCGCCCGGCGCGACGCTATCGGCGGCGATCCTGGCGACCACAACCCAGACCGCGGACGGGGCGACAGCTCCTTCCGCTGCGAGGCGAGCGACGATCGCCGTTGCCTCGGCTGGCAACGCGGCAGCGCGCTGAGAGTGGACGCCAGCCCCCTCCCGGCCGTCGCCCGAACGGTCATGCAGCGCCTTCAAATCGGCGACCAGGCCCGCGTACTCGATGTTGCTGCTCTGACGCGTCTTGACCTCTCCCACCATCGCTCGCAGCACGTCCAGGCCAGCCAGGAGGGTATCCACCAGCTCCGGCGTGACCGGCAGCTTGCCATGGCGCAGACCGTCCAGGACGGTCTCCATCTCGTGGGTCACAGCGGCCATGGCCTGATGGCCGATCGCGCCAGCGCTTCCCTTGAGCGTATGGGCGCTGCGAAAGATCTCTTGCATCAGCGCAGGATCGGCGTCCGATTTCTCCAGTTGTACGAGGCACTCATCGAGGCGGGTGATGTGCTCGTCCGCCTCTTGCAGAAACACTTCCGTCTCTTCGGGGGTCAGATCGAAGTGCAATTCCATAGGGCACACCCGTCCTCTCCATCCTCGATGCGCCAATTGTAGGGAGACCGAACGGAATCGAACGATTTCCCGCTTTCCACAATTATTTCGTCCATGCAGCCGGGTCCGCGCATAAATACCACGTAATTCGCGCTGTGAAAACGCCTGCTATGACTAGATATCGGTTTGCTGGCGGCGATGAATCTAGTACTCCAGTCCCCCCTTTCCCTTTGCATTGCGGGCGTATGGCAGGCGCAAGGCCCGCCTCCCCGTCGTTTGCAGCGAATCTCCTATCGTTCGCGGCGGGCCTCCCGACCCGCCGCCGCCAGCGCTCTCGCCGGTCAGGAGACCGGCAACCAACAAGGCTTGTCCCCCGTCGAAGATGGACCTCCTTGCGCACGTTGCGCATCGACAAGAAAAATATGTTATACTTTTGCTGTCCTCTTGAAGCGCCTGCGATGCTCCAGGCGCGTCCTGGGCGAACCGTCCAGCGTCTCCAATAATGTAACGGGAATCTCAGGCTCACGGAGTCCTCTCAACGCGCACAGGTGCGGGCGCCCGCCCCCGCCTGCGAGAGAACGCCAGCGCGTCGATCTGTCGGCCAGCGGCATATTTGCGTCGCGAGCCGGTTTGCGCCAACGAGAAGGCAGGGCTTGCCTGCGCAAGTACAGAACCCAACCAGGAACCAGCCAGAATGACCGAGGCACCGCGCCCGCCAGGCGAACCTTCGTGGCGATCGCAGACGCCCCTGTTGTTGATGATCGTGACGACGCTTCTCGCCTCCTTAAGCGCCTGGGGAGGCCATAGCAGCGCGCCGCCCGCGGCCCTCTGGTATGGAGGGATCGTCACAGTGAGTTGCCACGCGCTGCTCGGCTGGCTGGCGCGGACGCGGCCATGGGCGAGCGCGACGGTCACGCACGCCGCGTTGTTGGGCGTGCAGATGCTGCTCGAGCAGCTCGTGATGGGCGCCGCCCTTTATGCCACCGGAGGAATGGCCAGCCCTCTCCTCGGGATCTACCTGCTCTATATCGCCATCGGCAGCCCACCAGCGTCGTGGAAGCAACGGGCGACGCGGACAGCCTTATCTTTCCTCACCGTCGCTGGCGTCAGCCTGCTCGGCGTGGAGACGGCGAGGCTTGCCAGCGCCCCTGCCCTTGCAGATCGGATCGCCCTGGCGGCGGCGCCTTTGGCGATCTTTGCAGCGCTGGCGGCCCTTGCACTGGCGGCGCCCGCTTTCTACGGGCGCCGTTTCTCCATAGCGAACCAGCCTCTCGAGCGCCGGGAAGAAGCCTCCGCGACTCCCTCCTCCGATCGTGTAGCGGCGCGCTGGCAGACGGCGTTTGACGAGAAAGGGATGCATCCCCTTCTCAACCACGTCAGCGACGCGATCGTCATGCTGGACGCCGCATGGCGCGTCCTGGCGCTGAATCCAGCCGCCGCGCAACTGACGGGAAGGTCGGTGGACGAGGCTCGAGGCGTCTCCTGTCGCGACCTGTTCCGCTGTCACAACGAGCAGGGCTTGCCCCTCTGCGAATCGGAGGATTGCCCTCTCTGGATGCTCAACCGCCTCTCCGCCGCAAACGCGGCGACGGTCGCATTTCATCGCCAGGGTGGGCAGCCTGTCTGGGTCGAGTTGATGTGTTCTCAGTTGTCCGATCCTCAGGGGCAGCCGCTGTTGCTGTGCACGCTACACGATATTTCAGAGGCGAAGAAATTGGAGCGGCTCAAGTCAGAATTCATCGCTGGCGTCTCCCACGAGTTGCGTTCGCCGCTGACGATCATCCGCGGCTACAGCCAGATCCTGGAACGCGCGCTCGGCGACTATGAAGAGCTGCGCTATTACGCCACGACGATCAGCGAAGAGTCTCGTCATCTGGCGCGCCTGGTCGATGATCTGCTCGATTTTTCGCGTATCGAAACAGGCCGCCTGCGCCTGAGCCTCGAATGGTGCGACCTGGCGACGATCGTCGCGGAGACGGCGCGCACCTACGAAGGATACGCCCAGCGCCATGTGATCCGCACGGAGCTGCCAGCCGGGCCGGTGACGGCGCGCGCCGACCCGGCGCGCGTACGCCAGGTGCTGACGAACCTCATCAACAACGCGATCAAGTACTCTCCGGAAGGCAGCCCGATCACGATCCGATTGACCACGGGCGAACGACAGCGCCAACAGGTCGCGCAGGTCTGCGTCCGCGACCAGGGGCCGGGCATCGCGCCCGAACACCAGAAGCGCATCTTCGAGCGGTTCTATCGCGTCAACCCCTCGCCCGCCGGCGGCGAAGGGATCGGGCTGGGGTTGGCGATCTGCAAAGCGATCGTCGAAGGACACGGAGGAGAGATCGGGGTCGTCAGCGAAGTCGGCAAGGGCAGCGAGTTCTACTTCACCCTGCCCTTGCCGCCGATCGCCTTTGAGGAAGATCCCGACGAGGCGCTGGCCTCACCCCCTGCCAGCGGGGCCTCATTGGGCTAGAACAAGTAGCGCAAGATGGCATCTTGCGCTTTCCATCTCACTGGCCGCTCGTCAATCGCTGGAAGGTCAACCGAAAATTGACATGGTGTTTGCGCGGCAGCCCCAGCCCTTCCACGCGATCGCTGACGCCAGCGACCTGCACAGAATACTCGCCGAGGGACCCGTATAGAGGGAAGTTGGCGCCATTTGCATCGCTACGCGCAGTAGCCGAGCCATCAGCCCACAACAATTCGACGTCCTGCCCTACGACCGGCGCCCCCTGCTCGTCCAATAGCCGGAAGAACACGTGGTGCAGGCCAGCGGCTTCCTGCGGATCCTCGTAGCGCGCCTCGATCAGGCGCCAGGCCGGTTGCCCGGCTGAAGCGGTTGCTCTGACTACGCGCACGCCAAGCTCATCCAGGCGCGGATCCCACACCAGGGGGCCTCCGAGAGCTGGCGCAGAGATCGCGATCGGTGTGGGCGCTGGCGCGGGCGGCGGCAACGTTGTCGGCAATATCGTCGGCGATGCCGCTAGCGAAGCGGCGGCTGGCGAAGCGGCGGCGCCCGCATTGACGTTGGCCTCGACGGACGCCAGCGTGCGTCCCTGCCAGTCGATCATCTGCAGCCGCCAGCGATGATCGCCGGGCCGTTGCTCCTGCCAGGCCACCGACGCGCTCTCGCCCGCCGTCAGGTTCACCTGCCACTGCCCCACGACGAAGTCATCCCGCCATAGCAGCAGTTGCCCCTGCAGGCTGGCGGGCGCGGTCACCCCCGCCAGAATGGAGTCCTCGCCCATGTTCAGCGCAAGCGCCAGGACCTCAGACGCCCAACCGGGCGGGCCGACGGGGCCAACGGCGTACCAGCGCTCGGTCCAGGAGATGCTCTGGCCGGGCGCCAGGTCGGCGTAGGTATCGAAATCGGCGGTGATCCCTCCCCACAGCTCCAGATACGAACTGCCATCATCCGTCCACAGCTTGGGATCGAGGCCGGGGCCGGCGAAGAACTTGATCCCACGCGCGATCGCGCGCGGGAAGACGCGCACAGCTCCTATGCCAGTGTCCGGGTCGAACACCCCCATGAAGTCGCGCTGCGGGTCGCCGAAGAACCCCAGGTAGGCAGGCCAGTTCCCGACTACGCGCAAATCACGTCCGCCAGCCTGCGGCCAGCCCAAGCGCTGGCCTGCCGGGAAAGCTGCGCCATCGGAAGCGGAGTGCACGGTCAAAGAGTCGGACGGCCAGACCAACTGAGTCGTCGGCGAGACGCGATTGCCGCCGGGCGCCAGCATGGCGTTGATCCAGAACTGATAACGCTGGACGCTGGCCGTAGGATTGCTGAGCCTGGGCGAGAGCGTGAAATAGGCATGGGTCGCGTCGACGGAGACCGTGATCTCGGCTCGCAGGCCAGTGCGCTCGTCGACGCGCGTTAGGGTCACGCTGGCCTGGACGCCATCGGAGGTCGTGCGGACCTCCCACGGTTGATACTCATTGAAGCCATGCTCATCGACCGGGAAGGCCCACTCGAAGCCGCCTGCGCCGATCCACCACCCGCGTCGGCCCCAGCGGGTGGGTTTGATGACTGGATTCTGATAGAGGAGCGATTTGCCCGACGCCTTGTCGATCCACTGATAGATGCGCCCTCCCAGCTCTGGCAGCAGCACCAGACGGATGGCGGCGTTCTCGAGGATGACCGCGCGATAGGTGCGCGGCGCAGGCGCGCTCAAGCGGTTGAAATCGAGCCGGGAATAGGGATAGATCGGATCGCCAGGCGCGGTCGGCGTCAGGGCCTGCTCGTATGGATAAGTGGGGATGAGCACATAGGATTCGGACACCGTCGGAGGCGCCGACAACGGCGGCCGCCGCACGGGAGACAACGGGACAGGCGCCGCAACTGTGGGGAGCGCAGTGGGAGGCGCTCCCGGCTGGGCAGCGGGCGCGCTGGCGAGCAGCGCCGTGGCCGTGGACGTCGGCAGCGCAAGCGTGGGCGTGGCGACGATCGGCGGCTGGGGTGTGTAGCGGCGCTGGCGCGGTTGGGCGGCCAGTTGTTTGACGGCGGCCACGACCGGGCGCGGCTGGCCGTTGGTCCGATACCAGGCGGCGCTCTCCCAGGCGGGATCGGCGCTGCCGCTGCCCAGATTGCTCAACAGCCAGGGCATGAACGCGAAGTAGTACGCTGGCGCCTGTTCGATCATATACAGATAGGCGCCGGTCGTCCACTGCGCGACGTCCTGCTCCGTGACGCGCGGGTAGCGAGGGTCTTCTTGAGAGCCGACGATGGCGCCTCCTTCGGTGGTGATGATCGGCAGCTCGCGGCCCAGCTTTCTGTAGATGATGTTGCGATAGGCCTCGAACTTGCGCAATCCGTTGGAATCCTTGTCGATCGTGTCGCCGACGTAGAAGCCTCCCTGGGCGCGCGGCAGCCGCGCGATCTGCCGCGCGTGATTGATGGCCGCGACCTCGGCAGCGCTCAACCGCCGTTCGTTGATCTCGACAGGCTGGAGCGGCGCGCCAGTGCGGTTGACGAGATCTTCCGGATAGTCCAGCGGATGGTTGAAAAAGTAGTTGTGCAGCGGGGCCCACGCGCGGTCGAGGGTATCGAGCGCGTTGCGTTGCTGCAATACATCGAGGAACTCAGCGAGAAAGACCAGGTCATCCACCGAGCCGCCAGGCGCCAGGGTGGGAAGGCCAGGATAGCCGCCAAGGGCGGCAATCTCGCGCGCGGCAGGGATCCACAAGTCGGCGATGCGGTCCACGCTGACCGGCTCGCCCGGACGCCAGCCGCCAGCCTCGCCAGCGATGTTCGGCTCGTTGTACAGCTCATAGTAGAAGACGCCAGCCTCCAGGCCCGCGCGCACGATGGGGGTGAGATGGACGTACGGCTCGTTGAAGGGGCGGTAGATGCGCAGGACGGGCATGATCCCGCGGCGGACGAGCTGCGCGATCAGATACGTGTGCTGCAGCTTCGGCTCGTCGCCCTGCATGAGCTTGACCCAACGCAAGCCGAGGGCGTCCACCTCGGCGAGGAGCCGGTCGACCAGATCGGTCGGCTGAGAGAAGAGGGTCGGCGTCCAGTGGATGCCCCAACCATTGTCTTGAGGCGGGCGCGGATAAGCGATGAGAGGCAGCGGCCCAGACTGCGCAGGCGCGCTCGGAGGACGCGTCTCGATGACAGTCGGGGCCGGCGTGGGCGTCGCCGTCGCAAGAGCTGGCCACAGGGGCGTGGGAGATTCTATGGCTACGCGCAAATCATCCCTGGAAGGGGCGCCTGGTTGCAGACGCCGCGCCTGGCCGCGACGAGGGTAGGATTTGAGCATATCGACTACAGGCAAATGGCGTCCTGCGCGATCCTGGTACCAGGCCCACGACTCCCAGGTCGGGTTGAAGTTGTCCATGGCGCGTTCGGCCAGGAGCCAGTTATTGAAGGCGAAATAATAAGGGGGAGCTTCATCGAGCATGTAATCGAGCGCCTCGATCGTCAGAGCGGCCTGCATCGCCGGCGTGACGCGCGGGTAGCGCGGGTCCTCTGACGAGCCGACGGTGGCGCCCCCTTCGGTGCTGATGAGGGGAATCTCGAAGCCAAATAGCTCATAAAAACGGTCATGATAAGCCAGAAATTGCAGGAAGCATGCGCTATCGACGTCGATCGTATCGCCAACGTAATAGCCCCCCTCGGCGCGCGGGCGGCGCGCGATGGCGCGCGCATGGTTGATCGCCTGGACCTCCGCCTGCGTCAGGCCGTAGCGAGCGATCTCCTCCGCCGTCAGAGGGGTTCCGTTCAGATTGGCGTCGTCATAGGGATAACGCAACGGATGGTTCAGAAAGTAGTTGTGGATCGCTCCCCAGGCCCGATACAGGACGGGCGTGTTGCCCGTATCCTGGATGCGACGCAGGAATCGTATAAAGAAGCTATCGCGCCAGTCGGGATCTTTGAGGGAGGGAGGGAACATCGAGGGAATCCCCGGGAAGCCGCCCTCCTCCTCGATCACGCGCGCTGCAGCAATCCACAGATCGGCGAGACGCTCAGGGTCTGGCTCCTCGCCATCGCACCAACCGCCAGCCGATCCAGGCAGTTCAGGCTCATTGAACAGCTCGTAATAATATAAGCCGAGTGGGCGATAGTGCTGGACGAGGCGACGCAGGGAGCCGAGGTCGAGCGGTTTGTTGCATGGGAAATAGATGCGCATGATCGGCATGATGTCATGGGAGATAAGCTCCCGGATCAGGTGCTCGTTGTGGCGCCCTTCCGTGCCGTCGTTGAGGAACTTCACCCATTTGACGTTCATGGCCTTCAGCTCGGCCACGAAGTAATCGACGATGGCGGGGGGCTGGCCGTAGATGTTGGTGGTCCAGTGCACCCCCAGGCCGTTATCGGCAGGCGGGCGCGGGTACGCGCTCAAGGGCAGCGGGCCAGCCAACGACGGCCTGGCCGGCGTCGAAGTCGCGTCTTGAGCGCCCACCCACCAGCCCGGCGCCAGCACGCTCGCGACCATCAACAGCCCGATCAACCAACGCCATGCCAGAGGAGGGAACAGCTTCCCTCCTCGCAGATCCAGGTGATATCGCCTCATCCCGCCTTCCTGTGATCCCCCCTCTTCCCTCTCTCTGGTCGAACGCCAGGGAGGGGAAGAGGGGGAAAGCTTAGAGCCTATCCGCACAATGGTTCTGGCTGGTCTCCTGACCAGCCAGGGGCACGGTCAGGAGACCATGCCGAAACTTGTCGGATAGGTTCTTAGAGCAGCGTCATCCATTCAAATTAGCGCGCCAGGTTCACCAGCTCCTGCAGCATCTGGTCCGAAGCGCTGACGATGCGCGAGTTGGCCTGGAAGCCGCGCTGCGCGCGGATCATGTCGGTGAACTGGGTCGCCAGATCGACGTTGGACATCTCGAGGGCGCCCGAGGTGATCTGCCCGCGGCCGCCCTGGCCAGCCACGCCCAGGCTGCGCTCGCCCGTGTTGGGCGACTCCGAATAGAGGTTCTGGCCGACCTTGATCAACCCGGCCTGATTGCGGAAGGTCGCCATGGCGATCTGGCCGACCGTCTGGCGCAGGCCGTTGGAGTAGATGCCGACCACCTCGCCCGCAGCAGTCACGTTGAAGCCGATCAGTGCGCCAGCAGCCACGCCATCCTGAGAGGTGGGCGCCACCTCGCTGTTGCTGGCGAACTGCGTGAGCACGCTGACGTCGACGGTCACGTTCTGCGGCGTGGTCGCGCCGTTGGTGGCGGTCAACCCGAGGGTCAGCGTCCCGCCGGCCGGCGCCGTCACGTGGCCGGAGCCGTCGAATGAGAGAGTGCCCAGGGTCGCCGAGACCAATCCGATGTCGGGGTCGGTCTCGATGGCGGTCACGCTCCAGGTATTGACGGCGGTCTTCTCATAGCGCAGGGTAATATCGTGGGGGTTCCCCAGTGAATCGTAGACGAGCAGCGAGCTATCCACCTGGGTCCCAACCGCCGCGGCAGCGTCGAGATTGCCGCCCAGGATGATCTCACCGGTCTGCTTGGCGGTCAAGCCCTGGCCGAGCGGGATCGTGATCGCGCCGAGGGGCTGCGTGGTGTTGACGTTGCCCGTGGCGTCGGCCTGCCACCCCAAAATGCGCAGGCCGGTGGTCGGGTTGACGAGAGTGCCGTCAGTGCCAACGTCGAGGTTGCCATCGCGCGAGTAGTACTGCTGGTTGGAACCCTGGAAGATGAAGAAGCCATCTCCCTGGATCGCTAGATCGCTGACGCGGCCCGTCGATTGCAGCGCGCCCTGGATGAACAGGGTATCAACGCCGCCCAGCGTCATGCCGAGGCCGATCTGCACCGGATTGATGCCGCCGCGCGTCCCAGCCGGGTCCGGCCCGCTGCCGGAGCTGAGCACCTGGTTCATCATCTCCTGGAACGTGACGCGGCCACTCTTGAACGCGGTGGTGTTCACATTGGCGATGTTGTTGCCCACCACATCCATGAACGTCTGATGGAAACGCAGCGCCGAAGCGGCGGAGATCATGGAGCGCAACATTGTCGAATCCTCCTGTCTGGGGCCTCAGAGGGCCTTCTAAGATGTTGGTTGAGTGAGGGGGAGGGCGCCTCCCCCATCAAGTTGCGCTGGCCCCCTACAAGAGGACCGGCCGGCGCAACGGACCACTACAATCAGGCGACGACCGCGCTGTCGATGTGGGTGAAGACCACGGGCTTGCGATCGCTCGCGCCCAGGGCGGTGACCACGGTGCGCTCGCGAATGCTGACGACGAGCGCCAGATCATCGACCAACACCAGCGACTCGCGGGCGCCTTTACGTTCGGCTGCCTCGACCGCCTGGTCCAGACGTTGACGCTGAGACTGGCTCAGCTCGATCTCACGGGCGCGCAGGCGCGCTTCGGCATGGTTCGAGAAACGCACTGCGCCGGGAGCGACCTCGCGCTGCAACAACGCAGCGAAGTCTGGGCCGCCCGTGGACGGCACCGACGGTCGGGCTGGCGTCGGCTTTGGCGGCTCGACCCGAATCGGGTCAGGGCCTAACGGCAGGGTGATCTTGTCGACCATGACCGCTCTCCTTCAGCGCTCAGGATACCGCTGTGATCTGGTCGAGGCGCACTGTGGAGCTTCCCAAGTCGACCCACACAACGCCCGAGCGCACACTGACGCGTACCACCGTTCCCTCGATATACCCTCCCCGATCATCGAGCGCCTGCACTGTGCGGCCGATCATGGCGCTGGCCTGCAATAGTTGCTGCTGCGACATGAACGCCTGCAGGTTCTCGTTCATCCGCCACATCTGGTCCAGGGTGTTGAGTTGGGCCAGTTGGCTCAAAAACTGCTCGCTATCCATGGGGGAAAGCGGATCCTGGTTGCTCATCTGGGCGAGCAGGAGCTTCAGAAAGGCATCGCGATCGATCTCGAGCCCTGATTGCTCGGCCGACTGCGACGATTGGCTGACAGTTGCGGCGAATGCTGTCGCCGCCGCAGTGGCTGCAGCGGGCCTGACTGCGGCTGCGGCCGCCAGATTGGCCGCGGCTACCGCCCAAGGCGCATCTCCCACCATCCTGTCCACCTCCTCACTCATGCCTGCAGATCGACCAATGAACGACTGTGGCTGCCCGCGTTGCTCGCCGTCGGCGCTGCATTACGGCGCGCTGTCGGGACCGACAAGGGCGCCGCTGGCTGCGCGAACTGCCAGGCAGCTCCCGCCTGTTGACGGCCCTCGCCAGGCGTCCCCGGCAGATCGGCGCCAGGCTGTCCGCAGGAGACCTCGCAACGCTCGACCACCACGCCGCGCTGGTCCAGGCCTCGGCTCAGCTCCGGCAGGTTGGCTTGCAGGAACGCCTGCGCCTCCGCCGTCTCCGTCCGCATCACGATCTCAAGCCCCTTGGCCCCCGCTGTCAGGTGCACTTCGAGACGCCCCAGGCTGGGCGGGCGCAACTGAAGTTTCCATGTGGACTCGCTGCGCCGCACCGCGATCTGGATACGGTCGAGCAGCTCCTGGAACCCCTCCGCCGCCTCCGCCTCAAAGGCGGGATCGGTCGAAGCCGCCGTCGCGATCGACGGGCCTTCGCGCGGCGCCGGGACGCTGACAACGTCCGCGACAGGCGATTGCGCAGAGACCTCGTGGCTCGCTGGCCCATCTGCAGACGGCGCGAGCGGCCGGCTGCTCGTTCGATCCACGGCCGGCGCAGAGGCGGAGGTGAGGTCGGCGACGGTGGGCTGCAGGGGCGTCTCTGGACGGGCGCCGGCTGCGACCGACTGTCCGGACGCGCGACGCAGCGGCGACGACTCATGTTCCTCGCGCGCGGCCGGCTGCGTCGGGCCAGATGCAGGGCGCCAGGGCGCCGTCAGCTCCGGCCGCATCGCCGATGATGGAGCGATGGGATGGGCTGGCGCAGCCATCGGCGACAGATCAGGCTGTCGATCTACTGCTGACGCGGCCGCCGGCGACGGATCGGGCTGTCGATCCATTGCTGACGAAGCCGCCAGCGACGGATCAGGCGGCTGGTTCCCTCCCTGTGAGCCGGCTGGCCAGCGCTGCGCGACAGCCGGAGCGGCGACGGTCTGCGACGCGAACGCTGCCGCCGTCATGGGCATGGCCGTCCTCGCCGGCGCGAAAGGTTCGCCGGAAGCGCTCACATAGGCCTCCCAGGCGAGCCTTGACGCCCCGCGCACGGGCGCGTGATCGGCGACGGACGCCGCAGCAGCCACCAGCGTCGGCTTATGAACCGACGACACAGGATCAGAAAGCGGTTGTTCCTCCCTTCGGGTCGAACCCTCGGCAGCGACAGCCAGCGTCGGCTCGAAGCGATCCGACCTGTCAGCGCCGATCGGTCCATACGACGCTCGTCCGTCGGGAAGCGCCTGCCCCCGGACGACTCGCATTGGGTCGGGCCGCGCTGCATTGTCTGCACGCGGCGCATCAACCATCGTCGCCACGAAGCCAGGCGACGTCATCCCATCAACGAGCGTCGAGTCGGTCGGCGCAGCCACGATCACATCCGCCCCTGGGCGAGGTTCGACAGGCGCCGACGCAGGGCCGGCCACCCATCGAGAGGGTCCCGGCGTCCCGGCGAGCCGCACGTCTTCGCCCGCGCGGCGCGGCGCGACCGGAACAGCAACTTCCATTCGGGCAGCGGCCAGCGCCTCGGATCGAGAGCCGGCCGACACCCCGGACTCAGCCGCCTGATCGGGCCGGAGATCCATCGGCAATGGCAGCGACGACTGCTCGCTGCCGACCGCAGTGGGCGCGACATTCGCAGGCCGCAGCTCGCTCGTCGCGGGCGCTACCTCCGCCGCCTGGCTCATCATCGGCGACGACGGGCGCAGCGATCGCTCCCCGCCGACCGCAGCGGGCGCGACCTCCGTCGCCTGGACCATCGTCGGCGATGACGCACGCAGCGATCGCTCCCCGCCGACCGCAGCGGGCGCGACGTTCGCGGACCGCGGCTCATTTGTCGCGGGCGCGACCTCCGTCGCCTGGCCCATCATCGGCGATGACGCACGCAGCGATGGCTCCCCGCCGACCGCAGCGGGCGCGACGTTCGCAGGCCGCGGCTCGCTCGTCGCGAGTGCGACCTCCGTCGCCTGGCCCATCGTCGGCGATGACGCACGCAGCGATCGCTCCCCGCTGAGCGGCGCCGGATCGACCTTCACGGGCCGCTCCGCGTCGGCCGGGGACGAGAGGGCCGTCGCAGCGACGGCAGACGCAGCTACAGGCGTCACAGATTCAGCGCTCTGCGGCGCCAGAACGAATACGACAGCTTCTTCAGCGGCTGAGGGCATGCCCTGCGTCGTCGGAGCCACGAAGGATGACCCATCCCGTGGGCGCGCTTCTCCCGGCAGCCGTGACAGCATCGCAGGAACTGCTGCGACAGACGACGGAATGGTCGGCGCCTCCCGACGCGACGCGGGGACGACCGGCGCTGCGTCTGGAGACGTCGTCGGCGTCCCTCGGCTGCGCAGATCGGCCGACCAGGCTACGGTCCGCTCGAACAGCGCACGATCCGCAGCGTCGGCGGCTATCCCGCCAGGCGCAGAGACGACTGCGGTGGGATCAGCGCGTACACCTCCATCTGCATCTAGCCGAGGCTCAGACACAGGGACAGGCGTTGGCGGCAAGCTCCTCGCAGGCGACTCCTCCACCGTTGCGACTTTGGCCTCTGCGGGAGCCGAGGCATGTGCGAGGGACGGGCGCGGCGCGCGTTCGGCCTGCTCCAAACCGGCATCAACGGCCGCCGGCTGGGGGCGCATGGGCGCGGCCTCCAGGATCACACTTTCGCCAGACGGCAGGTCCGGCAAGACGACACTCTGTCGGGCCGAGGCGTGGATGGAGTCGTTGGCGAACGCCTCTCGAAGCGTCGGCCCCGAAGACGACAGCGTCGTAGTCGCCGCGGGCGTAGCCGTCGCGGGCGCAGCCATCGCGGTTGTAACTGCCGCCGCAGGGGCTGACGTTGGCATCGCTGACGCGGGCGGCGCCATCTGCGCCAGCGCCTGCGGCGATCCGGTGAGCGTCATTGGGGTCGCCCACGTCTTCGGAGCCTCCGACGCGAACGAAGGCGACGACGGCAAGGGCATGGTCGCCGCGGGCAGCCGGAGCGGGACGGCTGCAGACGGCTCCGCGGGCGGCAGGACCTGAGTCTCGGGCCGGCCGCTGGGCTGCTGCGCGACGGTCTGCCCCCGCTCAAGGCCAGACGCAACCGAGGACGTCGGTGGAATCAGCGGGTTCGTTTGGGCGAATAGGTTTCCTCCCGGCCCTACAGGCGGCGTCACAGAGGACGTCGCGCCCTGGGCCATTGCGATCAAAGCGAGCAACTTCTCGCGCGCCGAGACTTCCACATGAGGCGTCGCCGTCGCGGACGCCTCGGAAGCTGGCGCAGCGGGCAACGGCGCCGGGAAGGCAGGCCAGGTCCAGGGGACCGGCAGGATCGCCAGCGCGCCTGCCAGCAGCGCGCGCTTCTCATCGACGCGCGCGGCTGGCGGCGGATCGAGAGCGACCCCGCCCGTAACGAGCAGCGCGGCGCGCGCGCCATCCCCAGACCGTACAAACTCCAGGCTGGGGCAGGATGCGTCGGCGCTCGCCAGGGTTTGAGCAAGCCCGACCAGCGGCGCGCGCCCGACGCCATGGATCGGCGCGCGCGCCGCTGCCTCCGGCATTGTCGTTTGCGCCAACAACGCCGCGAGGAAATCCAGCCCACCGGCTGGCGCCCCAGCCAGTGTCCCGACCGGCGCCGCTGGGCCGCCCATGCCGGGCGCCCAAGGCGGGCTTTGTTGGTCCGGCGAGACACCTGCGTACGCGATGTGCACGCAATTCCTCCTTGCGCTACCGACAACTTGCGCCTGGTAGATCGGCCAACAACAGGCCGGGCCGCCCGTCGATGCTATGCACCCAGAGCGACGAGCTGGCTACGGCCCCGTCCACGCTCAGCCAGAAGGTCATCCGATTCTCAGGATTGCGGGCGGCGCGGACGTCGATATCGTTGAAGTCCCACACCACGGCTCGCGCGCCGTTGATGGTCACCTCCCTGGGTGAGCCGATGACGCCCACCCCATCTGTCTCATCGAGGCCATTATTGATCGACCAATGCAGCCGAACGGTGGGCCACCCCGCGGCGCCCGGCGTCGCCAGGCGGCTGCCGTTGGCGAAGAGCGCCGCCGTGATGTTGGCGCGCTCCGCCTGCGCCACGGGCGCTCCCCCGTGAGGCCACACGATCTGGATCACCGCGTCGAGCGGCGCCTGCGTGGCGATCGCTGGCGCGGCGGCGTAGGGATCGGACGCGCCCTGCGGACGCAGGTCAGCGCCGACGGAAACCACGTTGTGGACGGTGACCATGCCATCGACGGTCACATAGAAGTGGAGAGGAGCTGGCGGTCGCTGGATCGCCGTGACATCGACGTCGACAAAATCCCAGGCCGGGAAGCGCACCCCGCGCTCCTCTACCAGGCGCTTGCGCCCGATGGCGAGCGGGCGCGCCGGCTGAACGCCGCTGGCCCCCCACAGGCGCACCGTCGGCTCCCAGGCGCAAGGCGGGACGGCCAGCGCGCGATCGGTGAAGAGGTAGGCGGTAGCCGAAAGACGGCGCGCGTCGGTGAGCCAGAGGGCCTCGATCTTGGCGTAGATGCGACCGGAGGAGACGCCCGGCGTCGGCGACGCGGTCGCGGCGGGCGGCGTGGGCGCGACAGTCGGCTGCGGCGTCAACACCAGCGGCTCGGAGAAAATGGGCGGCTCATCCCAGGGCGACGTCGCGGTCGGCGTCGGCGTTGCGGTTGGCGTCGGCGTCGCGGTCGCAGCAGGCAAGGTGGGCGCAACAGGCGACTCAGGCGCAACAGGAGTCGCGACGTCGGCGACCGGCAGAAGCGTCGGCGCGCTCTTGGGCATCGGCCCGATCACCGTCGGGCGCGTGGCGAGCGGCGTGGGCGGGAGATCGGGATAGGCGCGATCGTTGGCGCCGCTCCCGATCAGCGCCGCCTGTGGATCGTCAGCGGAAGCGCGGAAGCGGATGGACACGCGCGGGCGATGATCGACCACGCGCCACTCGGAGCTGGCGATGTAATACTCGGCGACGGCCGGCGCATCCACGGCCAGGATCACCTGCAGCGGCCCGACGGGTCGGCTCTGCCAGGCCTGGACGGCGGGGGTGATGTCCCAGGCATACCACTGGCCCACCGCGTCGAGCGTCTGGCGGCTGAGCGGGGCGCCGCGGTCAGCGACCCCGCTGGCGCCCGGTTGCTGCCAGGGCGCGCCCGCGGCGGCCTGCATCCAGGTGGCCTCCGCGGTCCACGGACGCCACAGCGGATGGGCTGCGACGGAGAGCGTCGCCTGCGCGCTGCGGCCTTCGGCCCACAGGCTCAAGATGGCCTCCGTCACCTGAGCGCCCGCCGGCAGCGGGCCGAGATTGAGATCGAACAGCGCCGACGATTGCCAGCCAAGCGACAGGATGGGATCGGCGGCGTGGGCCGACCTAGGGGTTGCGGCGGCGATGAACGTATCGGCGAGCGCGCCCGCGCCCGGCGCCGTTTCCTGCAAGACGATGGGGGCCGCCGGATTCGGGCGCGCCTGCGCGATCGTCGGCGCAGCCAGGTAGAGGCTGCCCCACACGATCCACAGGCAGTTCGCCAGCAACCAACGACCTCGCGCGCTCATGATATCCTTCCCCCAACAATGCTCAGCGGCCGCTGATCACGCCACGCAGGAGCATGATCTTGCGAGCCATCAACTGGGTCGAGGCCTGGAACCGGATGACGGTCTCGGTCAGCTCGGCCAGCTCGCGTTCCAGGTCAGCGTTGTTGCCATCCAACCGCATCGAGCGATCGTTCAGCGTCTGCACAGAGGGTTGTACGGCGTCCAGAGCTGCCGGCGCATCGCCGAAATGGTCAGCGTGGGTGGTCCGCAACGGCAGCGGATCGGCAGCCTCCTCCAGGGCGTTCTTCAACTCAGCCTCAAACGAGACGCGCGCGGCCTTGAAGCCAGGGGTGTTGAGGTTGGCCAGGTTGTTGCTGATCACCTGCTGCCGCAGCGACAGGCCGGTCAACGCGTTCTGCAAGGCAAGCGAAGCTGGGTCGTTCAGAAACAGTTTCATGGTTCACGCTTCCCACTCTTGGGACGCCGTCTCGCCGGCGAAGCCGAGGACACGTTGCACGTACACTTGTGTCTCTCGGAAGGGCGGGACGCCGCCGCAGCGGTCCACGGCGCCCGGTCCGGCGTTGTAGGCGGCCAGGGCCAATGTCACATCCCCATAGCGATCGAGCATCTTGCGCAGATACTTGGCGCCGCCCTCGATGTTGGCGGCGGGGTCGAAGCTATCGCGCACGCCCAGCCAGGCGGCGGTAGCGTCCATGAGCTGCATCAGCCCCTTGGCGCCGCACGCCGATACGGCGTTGGGGTCGAAGTTCGACTCGGCGCGAATCACGGCGCGAATCAGGCTGGCGGGCAGATCGTATTTGCGCGCCGCGCTCTCGATCAGGTCGTCGAAACGGCGTTCATCCATCTGGCCGCGCAGGGCATTGTTGAAGGAAGACTTTACGGGGGCCTGCGTCGGCGATGCCGCCGCCTCCGATCGCGTCAGGCGCTGCAGCAGGCGCTGAATCAGGGTCATCTGCGCGCGCGCCAGCGTGAGACTCGCATCCAGAGGGTCCAGCCACAGTTCCATACTCAAGAGACCGCCTTTCTACGCGCGTAACGAGCCGTGTTCAGATCGTCGATGCGCGCCTGGTCGAGGCGCGCCTCCTCTTGGGCTGTGGACAGCTCGTGGCGCTCCTTCAAGCGTTGGATCTTCTTCTGCTCCTTGAGGGCCTCCGTCAGGGCCATGCGCCGCTGCTCGGTCTGCGCCGCCAGTTGCTGAACGAGGGCGATCTGCTCCGCCAGCCGCTCGTCGAGACGGACGAGGTACGCTTCGACGACCGTTAGCTCGAGTGGATCGAGCCGGTCCAGGAGGCGCTGCGCCCGCACCTGCGCCTGGCAGCGCGCGCGTTCCTCTTGCAGCTCGCGCAGGGTCCGTTCGGCCTGCGCCTGCGCCTTGAGGGCGGCAGCCAGCTCGACCTTGCGCGCTTCGACCAGCGACTCGCGGTAGATCAGAACTGGCTGGAGTTGGAACGGCTGTCGGCCCATCGTCTCTTTCCCCTCATTCTCAGCGCTTCGCCCTTACCCTTAGCGGCGAACCGGGGCGGTCCCTGGCCGCGGCGCGTTCGTGGGCGCCCCATCGAAGATCGCCTGAAGCTGCGCCGTCGTCTGATCGAACGAAGTGACTTCATCGTCCCCCTGACGGAGGAAGCGTTGGATCTGCGGCAGCACTGCCAGGGCGTAATCGATCTGGGGATTGCTGCCCGGCGCGTAGGCGCCAATGTTGATCAGGTCACGCGCGCGCTCGTAGGTGGCGAGTGCCTCGCGCAGGTGGCCAGCCACCCGCTGATGCTCCGGCGTGGTGATGGTGTTCATCAGGCGGCTGACGCTGTGCAGGACATCGATCGCTGGATAGTGGTTCTCGGCCGCCAAGGCGCGGCTGAGCACGATGTGGCCATCCAGGATGCTGCGCACCGTATCGGTGATCGGCTCGTTCATGTCATCCGATTCGACGAGCACGGTATAGAAGCCGGTGATCGTCCCACGTTCGCCCGTGCCCGTGCGCTCCATCAACCTGGGCAGAAGCGCAAAGACCGACGGGGGATACGCCTTCATGGCGGGCGGCTCACCGATGGCCAGGCCCACCTCGCGCTGCGCCATCGCGAAACGCGTGACCGAATCCATCATGAACGTGACGTCCATGCCCTGATCGCGGAAGAACTCGGCGATGGCGGTAGCAGTCCATGCGCCCTTGATGCGGATCAGCGGCGGGTGGTCTGACGTGGAGACGACGACGACCGAGCGCGCCAGACCTTCCGGCCCCAGGATCGCATCGATGAACTCGCGCACCTCGCGGCCGCGCTCGCCGATGAGGGCGATGACGTTGACATCGGCGTTGGCGTGACGGGCGATCATCCCCATGAGGGTGCTCTTGCCGACGCCGCTGCCAGCGAAGATGCCGATGCGCTGGCCCTTGCCGACCGTGAGCAGTCCATCGATGGCGCGAATGCCGGTCGCCAGCGGCTCGCTGATGGGGCGCCGCCGCAGAGGATGCGGCGCCGTCGAGGCCAGCGGCGAACGGCGGCCGCCGACCAACGGGCCTTTGCCGTCAAGCGGTCGTCCTAACCCATCGACCACGCGCCCCAAGAGGTGCGGGCCGATCGCGACCGTGAAGGGGGCGCCGCTGGCGACGACCGGGCTGCCCGGCTGGATGCCTTCCATGTCGCCCAACGGCATGAGCAGCGTGCGATCGGCTTTGAAGCCGACGACCTCGGCTGCCAGGGGGCCATCCGGGGCGGCGGGATAGATCGTGCACAGCTCGCCGACCTGCGCGGCGATCCCTTCCGCCTCGATGGTGAGGCCGATCACCTGGACGACGCGGCCCTGACAGCGCAGCACCGTCAAATCGGCGAGGGCCTCGTAATATTTGCTGAGATCAGGCAGCGCTTCCATCGTCTGCTTCCTCGACGAAGTCCGCCTCCTGGAGGCCCATCAGCGCGCGACGGACCAACTCGAACTGGGTCTCGATGCGCGCGTCCACGGTCGCGGCGCCGCATTCCAGGATGCAACCGCCCACGCCGATCCGTTCATCGGCGATCAGCTCCCATTGGGCGCCGTCCAATTCATCGCGCGTCCGCCAGCGCGCCGAGAGGAACTCGGCGTCGCGCGGGTTCAGGCGGATGCGATAAGGGCCTTGCTGACCCAAACGGTCGATGGCGCGGTGGAGCGTGTCGACGATGGTGGCCTCGCGCTGGAGGGCAGCGTCGCCCAGGATCTTGCGCGCGATCGCCAACACGAGGGCGATGATCTCCCCCTCCAGGCGCTGCAACATCTGCTGGCGGCTGAGCCGCGCGGCGTCAGCGATCTGGCGGACCTGGGCGATCTCCTGGTCGAGGAGGCGGCGCGCGGCCTCGCTGCCTTCGGCGTAGCCTTTGCCGTAGCCCACCTCGAAGCCTTCCGCCTCCGCCTGCCTGGCGAGAGCTTCAGCGCGTTGATGAGCCTGACGCAGCACCTGATCGACCTCAGCCAGCTTGGCGGCCCATTCCTCGCTCATTCGCTGCACAGCCGTCTGCGTGTCGTCGTCGTCCTCCTCCTCGACAGCAGGCGGCTCCGCCACGGAGGGGGGCGTCAGCGGCGGCTCCGGAACAGGAGCGCTGAAGAGAGGGCGAAATTCGCTGGAGCGCGCCATCTGAGCCGCATCGACGAGCGGAGTGAGGGCGATCGCCTGGTCAGGTTCGGCGCGACGCACCCATCGGCTAGACAAGCATGTCCTCCTGCCCACCGCGGGCGACAACGATCTCTTCGGCCTCTTCGAGCCGGCGGACGACGTTGACGATGCGCTGTTGCGCTTCCTCGACGGTGCGCAGGCGCACCGGCCCCATCACGGCCAGGTCCTCCATCAGCAGTTGGGCGGCGCGCTTGGAGAGGTTGCGGAAGATGATCTGGCGGATGTCGTCGCTGGCGCCGCGCAAGGCCATCAACAGGTCTTTCTGGTCGACCTCCTGCAGCACGCGCTGGATCGAGCGGTCGTCGAGGAGGCGAATATCCTCGAAGACGAACAGCTTCGACTGGACCAGCTCGTGGAGCTGCGGATCGATCTGGGCCAACGTGTCCATGATCTGCTTCTCCGTCGAGCGATCGACCTGGTTGAGGACATTGGCCAGGAACTCGACGCCGCCAGCCGTGGAAGCGCTCTCCGAGCGCAGGAGAACGGTGGCCAGCTTCTTCTGCAGGCCCTCATCGACGCGGCGCAGCACTTCCGGAGAGGTGCGGTCCATCACGGCGATGCGGGCGCAGACGTCGGTCTGGAGCGCCGTGTCGAAATTGGCGAGGATCTTCGCCGATTGCGCTGGCCGCAGATGTGAGAGGACCAGGGCGATCGTCTGCGGATGCTCATCCTTGAGAAAGTTGGCGATCTGGACGGCGTCGGCGTTGGCGAGGAAGCTGAAGAGACCCTCCCGCTTTTCCATGCGCAGGCGCTGGATGAACTCCTCCGCCTTCTGGTATCCCATCGCCCGTTCGAGCAGGGCGCGGACATAGCCGAGGCCGCCCGCGTCAGGCAGTTTTGTCGATTGCACCTCGACGAGGGCCTCGCGCAGCACCTGGGCGCGCACCTCGTTGCTGATGTTCTGGGTGTTGAGGATGGCCATCGTCAGGCGCTCGACATCCTCCTCGCGCAGGCGCTTGAGGATGTTGGAAGAAAGTTCCGTGCCCAGGCTGATCAAGAGGATCGCGGCCTTGGTCAGCCCTTTCAGCTCAGAAGAGGTCGTAGCAGCGGCCTTGGCTTGCACGGCTAGTCCTCCCGCAACCAGCTCTCGATGACCTCGACGATCGCCTCTGGATCGTCGCGGCTGATCGTCGCAAGGTGGCGCAAGTAGCGTGCGTCATCGGATGGCGCCGGCTTCAAGCTGGCGATATCCAGCTCATCCTCGACCTCCTCCGCGGCCTGTTCGGCCAGCGCAGGCGTTTCCGCGGCGGGGGCGCCGGCGGCGAGGGCGGGCGTCTCCTGGCCAGCGGGCAACTCAGGCGTTGGCGCAGGCAAGGGGAACGCCGCGGCCTGCTCTTGAGGCAAGATCGTCATCCGCGGCGCGACGCGGCGCGCAGTGATGTCGCGGAAGAGGCTGCGCACGAAGAGCAGGAGCAGGAGCAACCCCAGGATGGAGCCGGCCGCCTTCACGCCGGTGACCATCAGCTCATGGCGTTGCGCGTCGGCGAGCGCCTTCTGCTGCTCAATGTAGAAGCTGCGGTCGAAGGCGGTAGCAGCGAGGGCGATGGTGTCGCCGCGCCCGGTGTCGATGCCGGCAGCGGCCGCGACCATATCCTGGATGCTCTGGCGCTGCTCTTCGGGGATGCTCTCATCCAGCATGAGAGCGACCGACAGGCGCTTGATGCTCCCCGGCGCTTTGACCAGGTTCTGCGTGGTCCTGGACACTTCGTAGTTGTAGACCGCCTCGCGCTTGAGGCCAGCGCCCGTCGTGCCTGAGATGACCGTCTGGTACGACGGGATCTGCAACGAGTTGCTATCGACGCCAGGCACGCCGCCGACGTTCTCGCCGGGCGCCCCTTGATACTCTTCCACCACGCGCGAGCTGCGGACGACCCCCGTCTCCGCGTTGGCCGGCGTATAGGTCTCGCTGCTCATCTCGAGGCGGTCCCAATCGAGGGTGACGCTGACCTGGACGGCGGCCTTATCTGGGCCTAGCGTCTTGTCGAGAAGGCGTTGCAGACGGGACTGCGTCTCGGTCTCGATCATGCGCTGCAACTCGATCTGCATCGTCGTCGCCTCTGCCATCGGCGAAGGGGAGGCGGCCTGGGCCTGGCTGGAGAGCACGTTGCCAGCCACATCGACGACCGTCACCGCCTCCGGCTTCAGCCCCTCGACGCTGCTGGCCACCAGGTTCGTGATCGCCTCGATCTGTCCTGGCTCCAGGCGCCGTCCGGGCTTCAACTGGACCAGGACGGAGGCGGTGGGATCCTTCTGCTCCTCCAGGAACAGGCTTGGCTCGGGCAGGACGACGTGCACGCGCGCGGCCTGCAAGGGATCGAGCGCCGAAATGGTGCGCGCCAGCTCTCCCTCCAGGGCGCGCTGGTAATTCACCTTCTGCATGAACTCGGTCATGCCCAGGTTGCCCAGTTGGCCGCCGTCGAAGATCTCGAAGCCGATGGTTCCGCCCTTGGGCAACCCCTGGCGCGCCAGGTCGAGGCGGGTCTCGTGCAGGCGGTCAGCGGGGACGCGAATCACGGAGCCGTCCCCATCGATCTGGTAGGGCACGCCCGCCTTCTTCAACGCCTCGACGACCAGGGCGGCGTCCTCCTGGCTCAGGCCGCTGTAGGCGACCGCGTACTCGGGGGTTTGCGCCAGGATCGTCAGGTAGAAGAGCAGCGCCAGGCCCCCTACACCGACGGCGATGGCGGCGACCTGCTGCCATCGCGCCAGGCCCTGCCACCAGGTTTGGATCTGCTGTCGCGCCTCGTCCATACGTCACGACCTCGATCAGAGCGGCATGCGCATGATTTCCTGGTAGGCCTCGACCAGTTTGTTGCGCACCTGTACGGCCAACTGCATACCGAGATCCGCCTTCTGGAAGGCGATCATCACGTCGTGGATGTCCACCGAACCGCCGGTGGCCAGATCGACAGCGGCGCCATCGGCCTCCTTCTGCAACTGATCGAGGCGCAGGACGGCCTCTTTGAACAGGTCGCCGAAGGAAGAGGCGCCCGGGGTCGTTGTTGGGCCTTCTACGTTGGGCGCGCGCGTCGTGCGCGCCGCGCGCTCGATGGTCGAGATGAGTCCTGCTTGCAGTTGGGTTACGGGATCGATCGGCATCGTGCCACTCACCTGAGTTCACAGATTCGCAGGGGTCGCGCGGCCGCTACCCTCGGCTCAGCGCCCCAGATCGATGGCGCGCGCGGCCATGCCCTTGGCGGCCTGGGCCGCCACCAGGTTCGCTTCGTACGCGCGCGTGGCCGACATCATATCGACGATCTCGGCGACGACATCGACGTTGGGATAGGTCACGTAACCATTGGCGTCGGCGTCTGGATGGTTGGGATCATAGACGGTCGCGCCAGGACGCGGGTCCTCGATGATCGCCGCCACGCGCACTCCCCCCTGCGCTGGCGCGCTCGAGGCCTCTTTGGCCAGGCCGGGCGCCTTAGCGGGAACGTTGGGCATGAAGACGGCCACGCGCCGCCGGTACGGTTCCCCATTTTCCGTGCGCGTGGTCTGCTGGTTGGCGATGTTGTTTGAGATCAGGTCCATGCGCAAGCGCTCGGCGGTGAGGCCGGTGGCGCTGATGCGAAGGGCGGTAAACGAACTCATAGGATCGATCTCCTGCTCCAGTGAAGATCAGCGATCACGTGATCGCGGCGCTGCTGCGTAAGATGTCGACCAGAGGGTGGACCGAGCCATCGGCCTGGAACAGCGCCTGATGCTCCCAGGCGGGATCGTGGCCGCCGCCGAGGCCGTTGGCGATGATCCAATACGTGTAGGCCAGGTAGTACGGCTCCCTTCGCTTCATGTACTCATAGGCGTCGGCGACGATGCGCGTCTGCTCCTGCTGATCGAGCTGGGGGCCGGGGTAGATGCCAGCCTCCGTGCCGATCTGCGGCAGGCTGCGGCCCAGTTCGGCGCGAACGATGCGATCGTACTCGCGGACGCGCAGGTAATCGGCGCCGTAGTTGTGGACGCTGAGCCAGGTGCGGCCCAGGACGTCGTCGGCGCCGCGCTGCCGGAGCTGGCGCAGCGTCTCGCGCAGGAACGTCAGATCGTCGACGTCTCCCTGCGGGCTGAGGGCGCCCAGGCCGGGGAGGCCGCCGTTGGCGATCACGACGCGCGCGGCGGGCAGCCAGCGATCGAGGTACTCCGCGACGTCAGGATCGCGGCCGCCGTTTTCGATCCTGAGATTCGGCTCGTTGAACAGTTGGAAATAGGGGACCCCCAAAGCCCGATAGTGGCGGACCATCGCTGCCAGGTCTCCTTCAATCGGGCTACCGGCATCGGTGTAGACGCGCAGGACGGGCATGATGCCTGCCTCGCGCAGGCGCTTGACCAGGTAGTCGTTCTCGCCGATCGCGGTCCCCTGATTGAGGAAGGTGACCCAGCGAATGCCCATGCGCTGGGCCTCGGCGACGAACCGGTCGACGACTTCGGGGGTCTGTCGGGTGGTGGGAACCCAATGGATGCCGCGGCCGTTATTGTCGATGGGCTGCGGGAACTCGGACAGGTCCAGCGGAGCCGCTTCCCTCGACGGAGGCGTCGCTGTGACAGGCTGGAAGCGGGCGGCCAACGAGACGCTCTCGGTCGCCCCGGCGGGCTGAGAACGCGCCGCCGGCAGGGCAGCCATCGCCGACGGTTGCGACAGGACGGCAACTTTGAGCGGATCCGGCGACGGTCCGGCCGGGCGGGCCAGCAAGAAAGCCGGCAGGTCGACGCGCGGCGCTCCCACCAGGTAGCGCAGGCTCTGCCAGCGCGTGGGCGCCTGCGGCGGGTTGACCAGGCGAGCCAGCGAGGCAGCGAAGGTGGAGCCAGGTGCAGTCGGAGATGCGGCCTGGCTCGAAGGAGCGTCCAGGCTGGTGGGGGATATCGATCGAATTTCGGTTGCTCGCAGCAAATCCATCGCGGTGTCTCCCAACTTGTCACCGTGTCTGCGCTTCCACTATACTTCGTGCGAGCGGGACGAAAATAAAGGCAGGGTAAGGGATTTGTAAAGAGCGCGCAAACGAGTGTAGCAGGGATAGTGGTTGCGGCGAGGCACTCTCCTGCTCTCCCGCTCTCTCATCCTCCCGCTCTCATCCATCCCAGGAGGCGCTTCTCATGAGCTTTGAACTGATCACCGTCATGAAAGACGCGATCACGCGCGAGCAGTCTGACGCCATCGTCGCCCTGTGCTCAGAGATCTTCCACATGGATTATTCCTGTTATGTAAACATGGAATGCGTCCAGGGCTACGTCTTGGGATACGACGATGGGAAGCTGGTGGCGCACGCGCTCTGGCTGGCGCGACAATTACGCATCGGCGAGGGGCCGTGGCGGCTGGCCGCCTACGTCGAGGGGGTGGCGACGCACGCCGCTTATCGCCGGCGCGGCTACGGCTCGGCGGTGATGCGCCGCGTGCAGCAGGAGATCATGGGCTTCGAATTTGGGGCGCTCTCCCCCGCGGTGCCGGAGTGGTACGAGCGATTGGGCTGGGAGCGCTGGCGAGGGCCGCTCTACATCGTCCACGGCAACGTCGTTCAGGAGACGCCGGGGGAATGCGTGATGATCTACCGGACGCCGCGCACGGGCGACATCGACGTGACAGCCGCGCTGACAGGGGAATGGCAGCCATTCGAGCTATGGTGATCAGCGGCTAGACGATCCCCAGTCGCCCCCATCGAACAGGGAGGAAGAGCCTTGATCGAGCCAACAAACGCGCGCATCCCACTACAGCTCCGCCCTCTCTTCACGACGTACCTGTCTCAGGTCGAGCAGGCGCTCCCGGGCTGGCTCCAGGGATTCTACGTTGTCGGATCGCTCGCGCTGGATGACTTCAGCCCGCGCTACAGCGACATCGACTTCGTCGCCGTCCTCGAGCGTGAGGCAACCGTCGAAGCGCTCCAGCGCCTGGAGGAGGTCCACCGGGCGATCGCGCGCGCTTATCGTCGCTGGCAGATGTCCGGCAGCTACCTGCCGCCAACCTACGTGGGGCGCCTCGATGAAGAAGTCGAACCTTATCCCCACTACCACGACGGCGTTTTGCGCCCGCAAGGCCGCGGCGAGCTGAACGGGATCACCTGGTGGATCCTGCAGCGTTACGGCATCGCCCTGCGCGGCGCTCAGCCCCAAGAGCTGCCGATCGTCGTGGATTGGGATCTGCTGATCGCCCGTATGCACGAGAACATGAACACCTACTGGGCCAGTTGGACGAGGCGGCCGGATGGATTCGTGGTCATGTTGACCGATTGGGGGATTCAGTGGACGGTGCTAGGGGTGCTGCGACAATTCTACACTTTTCGCGAAAACGACATCACCAGCAAAAGTGGAGCCGGAGAATACGCCCTCGCCCATTTGCCGGCGCGCTGGCATCGGCTGATTCGGGAAGCAATTAACATTCGCGCAGGTGGACAGCGTTCCCTCTACCGCTCGCGCGTCCTGCGCATGCTCGAAGCAGTCTCCTTCCTCAAAGAAATCATCCGCATCTGCCCTCCACCTTAATCGTCACTCGTCACTCGTCACCCGTCCTCCCTCACCACCGCGCCCGCACCGTCTCGATATACTCCAGCGATTGGTGTCGGAAGTAGGTGTTGTACAGATCGGCATAGTGTCCGCCGCGCGCCAGCAGCTCCTCGTGCTTCCCTTCCTCGATGATGCGCCCGTGATCCATGACGATGATGCGATCGGCGCGCTTGACCGTCGACAGGCGATGGGCGATGACGATGGCCGTGCGCCCGCGCAGGACCGCCTCCAGCCCCTCCTGGATCTGCGCCTCCGTGAACGGATCGACGCTGGCGGTGGCCTCGTCCAGGATGAGGATCGCCGGGTCGTTGAGGAGCACGCGCGCCAACGCCACCAATTGGCGTTGCCCCATCGAGAGGTTGGCGCCCCGCTCGCCGACATCCGTCAACAAGCCATCGGGCAAGTCAGCCAGCCAGTCGCCGCTGCCGACGTGCATGGCCGCCTCCCGCACCTCCTCATCAGTCGCCCAGGTGCGGCTGTAGCGGATGTTATCCAGGACCGTGCCCGAGAAGAGGAACGGCTCCTGCGGCACCAGGCCGATATGCTGACGATACTGGATCAGATCGAAGGTGCGAATATCGCGCCCGTCGATCAGCAGCTCGCCTCCCTGGAACTCGTAGAAGCGCGCCACCAGCCGGGCGACGCTGCTCTTGCCTGCGCCGGTATGCCCCACCAGCGCCACCGTCTCCCCCGGCTCGATGGTCAGGCTGAAGTCCGGCAGCACCACTTCCGTCCCCGTGTAGGTGAACAGGAGGTGGCGAAACTCAATGCGCCCCCGCAGCGACTCCACCGGCTCGGCCGCGATCTGAACCACCTTCGGCTCAGCGTCGATCAGGGAGAAGGCGCGTTCCGCCGCCGACAGCCCATCCTGGAACTGGCTCCAGAACGAGGCAATGTTGATCAGCGGCCACCAGAAGAAGCCCACCGCCTGCATGAAGAGATAGAAATCGCCTGGGGAGATCGCCCCAACGCCGCGCGTGGCGATGCCTCCCGCGTAAAGCAGGATCGCCACGCCGATGCCGGAAGCCAGGTTCATCACCGGGAAGATCGAGTTGAGCGTGAGGCCGCGCCGCAAGCCGACCTGATACGCCTGCCGGTTGTTGGCGTCGAACGTGGCGTAGACGGCTGGCTCCTGCCGAAAACTCTTGGCCACCATGATGCCGCTCACCGACTCCTGGATCTGCGCGTTGATCTTGGCTGTCACCCGCCGGGCGCGCTGGGTGACGGTGCGAGCGATGCGGCGGAAGCTGAGCGCGATGATCACCGCCACGGGACTCATCGCCAGCAGAAGGAAAGTCAACCAGGCGTTAATGCGAAACAACCAGATCGCCAGGGCAACCACCAGCAGCACCTGGCTGAACAGATTGACCGTCAGCGAGGCGACGTCGGAGAAGTCTTGCGTGTCCGACGTGACGCGGCTGACGATCTTGCCGGAGGGGTGTTCATCATAAAAGGACAGGTCGTGCTGGATCGTCGCGGAGAAGACGTCCTCGCGCAACATCAACACCACATTGCCGATGATGTGCGCCCCCACCCACTGCTGGATGAGATTGAATCCCCAGGCCGCCACGCCCAGCAAGAGGACGCCGCCGGCCATCAGAACGATGACATGCGTCGCCGGATTGTAGTTGACGATGTCGATCGCGCGCGCGATCACGATGGGTCCGGCCATGCCGGCGATCGAGTTGAGCGCCAGAGCGAGCGTCACCAGGATCACTTGCGGCAGAAAGGGCCGGAAATAGCTGGCGATGCGCGCCAACAGCTCAGCATCGCTGTAGTTGCGGTCGTAGGTTTCCGTGTCGAGACCATCAAGGATGAAGCCCATCTTCTTCTATCCCTCAATCGTAGCGCGCGAAGATGCGGCGATAGTCAGCGCACCGCGCCAACAGCTCCTCATGCCGACCCTGGTCGACCAGTTCCCCGCGTCGCAGGACCAGGATGCGATCGGCCCAGCGAATCTGGCTGAGGCGATGGGTGATCAGGAAGGTGGTGCGCTGCCGGCTGATGCGGCGCATGGCGCGCTGGATCTGGTCCTCGGTCGCGCTGTCGATGGCGCTCGTGCTATCGTCCAGGATCAGAATGCGCGGGTTGGTCAGGAACGCGCGAGCGATGGCGATGCGCTGGCGCTGGCCGCCGGAGAGGGTGACGCCCCGCTCGCCCACCTCGGTCTGATACCCCTCGGCGAAGCTCATAATGAACTCATGGGCCTGCGCCTCGCGAGCGGCGCGAACGATCGCCTCATGATCAGCATTCGGATTGCCGAAGGCGATGTTCTCAGCCAGCGTGCGCGAGAAGAGGAAGACATCCTGTTCGATCGTCGAGATCTGCGAGCGCAACGACTCCAGGTTCCAGTCGCGCACGTCGATGCCATCGACCAGCACGCGTCCGCTGTCAACGTCGAAGATGCGATTGATCAGACGTGTGAGGGTCGTCTTGCCAGAGCCGGTCTGCCCGACGATGGCGATGGTCTCACCCGGCCGGGCGACGAAGCTGATGTGCTTGAGCACCGGCTGGCCGTTATAGCTGAAGCAGACGTCTTCAAAGACCACCTCGCCGACGATCGGCTGAGCGACGCCGCCCACATTCTCGTCCAGGTCCGTCTCCGTGTTGATCATCTCCAGGATGCGCTCGGCGCTGGCCACGCCCAACTGGACCAGATTGAAGGTGAAAATCGAGATGAAGGTGGGGAAGCGCAGGGCGCCGAGCAACCCCATGAAGGCGACCACCTGGCCCAAACTGAGGACGCTCGCTCGCCATAGCCAGAGCGCGTGCAGGAACCCGCCAGCCCAGACCAGGCTGAACGCGAGCATGGGCAGATAGACCGCCTGGATCTTCCCCTGGCGCACGTAATAGTCGCGGAAGATGCGGGCGTTGGCCGTGAACTTATCCCATTCGAAGCGCTCCTGCGCGTTGGCCTTGACCACCTCGATGCCAGCGATGGCCTCGGCCAGGCCAGCGTTCATCTTGCCGAACTGCTCTCGCTGGGCGATACTGACGGGGGTGAGGCGACGGTTATAGTCGATCAGGGTGATGGCGAAGAGGACCACAAAAGCGGCAGGAGCGGCGAGGAGCGGCGGGCTGAGGCGCGCGATGATCACAATGGGGACGACGGTCGCCATCAGCGAGTCGAGGATCAGCATGAGGCCGGGGCTGAACATGAAGTTGAGCATGCGCACATCATTGGTAGCGCGGGCCATGATGTCGCCGATGCGCTGACGGCCGTGAAACGTCTGGCTCTTGCCGAGCAGGCTGACGTACAGCTCGTCGCGTGCGTCGCGCTCGATGCGCTGGGCGACGAACTCTACCGAATAGTTGCGCAGCAGGCCGGTCACCCCCTGGGCAGCAGCAGCGAACAGGGCGCTCAATGCGATCGCCAGCAGGGCGCTCGTCTGCCAGCCCGGCTGCGCGATCAGATCGAAGGCGCGGCCGATGAAGACCTGGATGGAGCTGTAGGCAGTGTTGTTCAGGACCGCCGCGATCACCGCCAGGACCGGGAATTGCGGATAGCGCAGCAGGTGCGAAAGGATCCAGCGCACTGGTCCTGATCGGTCGTAGCGATACTCGTTCTCCAGACGGAACTCGCGCTTGGAGACAGACAAGGATCCCTTCCTCATCAGACAGAAATCAAGATGGGGAAACCGCAGCGATAGCCGACCGACAGACGGCACGTCCTCGCCCAGCCAATCAGCGAACCTGGGAAAAGTGCAACAGCGATCATCGTATCACAGATGGGGGAGAAGGGCAAAGCATTTACGTGGGGCGATCCAAAGGCTCACGCCGACAGAGTTGACGAGAGAAAGAGCCTGGTTTATGAATAAGGGTACAAGCCGGCTCCGCACGCTGCGCCGCCTCAACTGCTCAGCATGGTATCGCAACCCTCCGGATTGCGCCATCTCGCGCCGCCGCAGCAGCCCGCCTGGTGTCGCAACCCTCCGGATTGCGCCAGCTCGCGCCGCCGCCGTAGCCCGCCTGGTGTCGCAACCCTCCGGATTGCGCCAGCTCGCGCCGCCGCCGTAGCCCGCCTGGTACCGCAATCCTCCGGATTGCGCCAGCCGGTGCTCGCTCTTTGGGGAGGAACAGGAAGATGGTTATCGGTGATTGCATGAAACGGCAGGTGGTATCGATCCCGCTCAACGCCACAGTCGCTCAGGCGGCGCAGATGATCGTGCACAAGCACGTCGGCACCCTGCCCGTCGTCGATGAGGAAAACAAGCTCGTGGGGGTCATCCGCCTGAGCGATATCTTCAAAGTCTTCTTGCCAGACTTCGTGGCGCTGCTCGACACGATCGACTTCGTGCACGATTTCGGCGCGATCGAGGATCGCCTGCCGGTCGGGGTCCCTGGCGCCGCGCGACGGCCGGTCAATGAACTGATGCAGCCTCCGGTGTTCGTCGAACAGTCCTGCGGCCTCCTGCGCGCCTTCGCGATCATGACCAAGCGTCAGCTACGCGACCTGCCCGTGACCGACGAGGAACGGCGACTGGTCGGCATCGCCTCTCACGTGGATATCGCCGTCGCCTTCCTCAGCAGTTGGATGCGGCAGGGAGCGCCAGCATGACTCTCCAGCAAGTCGCCGCCACCCTCGTCTTCGCCGCCACTTTCGTCGTGATCCTCTCCGAACGCCTTCACCGCACCACGGCGGCCATGGTGGGCGCGACCGCGATGCTCGTCCTGGGGATGCTGCTCGGCTTCTACTCCCAGGAACAGGCATTACATGCGATCGACTTCAACACGCTCGGGTTGTTGCTGGGCATGATGATCCTGGTGCGCCTCTTGCAGCAGACCGGCTTCTTCCGCTACGTCGCCATCCTGACCGGCAAACGCTCGCGGGGCCAACCCTGGCGCCTGCTCGTCATCCTGGGGGCGGCGACAACCGTGCTCTCCATGCTGCTCGACAACGTCACGACGGTCGTCCTGATCGCGCCAGTCACGATCCTGATCGCTGAGATCGTCGGCCTCAGCCCGACGCCGTTCCTGGTCGCCGAGGCGGTCCTCTCGAACGTGGGCGGCGTCGCCACACTGGTAGGCGACCCCCCTAACGTGATGATCGGCTCGGCTGCGCATTTGACCTTCGGCGCGTTCCTGACGCACCTGGGGCCGGTGGTCGTTGTCTCGTGGCTGGTCGCGCTGGGCGTCCTGCGCCTGGCCTTCCGCCAGGAGCTAGCGCAACGGCCGACGGACATCGATGCGCTGCTGCGCCTCGATGAGAACGAAGCGCTCCAGGATCCTGAGGGGATGCGCAAGGGATTGATCATCCTGGGGGTGGCTGTCGCGCTCTTTTTCGTGCAGGGACAGCTTCGTCTCCAACCGGCCGTCATCGCTATGGGGAGCGCGGCGGCAGCGCTGTTCTTCCTGCGGCCGCAGGTCGATGAGGCGCTGCGCCAGGTTGAGTGGGGAGTGCTGCTCTTTTTCGCTGCCCTCTTCGTGGTCACCGGAGGGCTAGAAGCCGCAGATGTGTTGGCCTCGCTGGCGACCAAGGTAGCTGGCCTGGCCCAAGCCAACCCGCTCTCCGCCAGCCTCTTGCTCTTGTGGGTGGCTGCAGGCATGTCAGCCGTCGTCGACAACATCCCGTTCACCATCGCCCTGATCCCTGTCATACAGCAGTTGGGCGAACTGGGTGTGCCAATCATCTCCCTGTGGTGGGCGCTGGCGTTGGGAGCGGGGTTTGGCGGCAACGGGACACCGATCGGCGCGACAGCCAATGTGATCACGGTGGCCTTGAGCGCGGGGACGCGCACGCCGATCACATCAAAGGTCTGGCTGCGCTCGGGCTCGCCGGTGATGCTGGCCACCTGCCTGGTAGCCAGCCTGATGCTCGTCCTGCTGTTCGGCTGGATGAGCACACCGTAGGCCGCGTGCCGCGGCTACGCGGCCTCCCCTGCCCCCACCATCAGCGCCACCAGATCGTCGCCGGTGACGTCCTTGGCCAGCACATCGCCCACCTTGAAGCCGCGCCGCATGACGACAATGCGATCGGCAGTGGCGAAGATGTCCTGCATGTTGTGGCTGATGATGATCACCGGCACCCCCTGGCTCTTGAGCGTCCTCACCAGCTCATGGACCTTGCGCTGTTCGGGGACGCCCAGCGCCGCGGTCGGCTCGTCCATGATCACCAGCCGCGCGTTCCAGTAGACGGCGCGCGCGATGGCAACCGCCTGGCGTTGGCCGCCAGACATCTCGCGGATCGGACGGCGCAGGTTGGGGATCTTGATGTCGAGGCGCTGCAACACCTTCTGCGATTCGCTCAGCATCTTGTGCCGGTCCACCTGCCGAAAGATCCCCAACATCTTGCGCGTCGGCTCGCGGCCAAGGAAGATGTTGACCGTCGCGTCCAGGTTCTCGCACAGAGCCAGGTCCTGGTAGATGGTCTCGATGCCGAGGTTGCGGGCCTCCAGCGGCGTCGCCATCGTGATCTCGCGACCTTCCAGGAAGATGTGGCCTTCATCGGGTCGGTAGACGCCCGAGATCATCTTGATCAACGTCGATTTGCCGGCGCCGTTGTCGCCCGCCAGGGCGACCACTTCGCCCCGATGGATGTCCAGGCTGACGTTATTGACGGCCGTGAGGCCGCCGAAGCGCTTGGTCAGGCCGACCACGCGCAGGATCGGCTCATGATTCATCTGCGGTTGTTGTATCTCCATGGTCCCCTCGCTAGCCGCGCACGAGCTGCTCACGCGCTTGATCGATCAAGACGGCGATGATGATCACGATGCCCACGGCGATGAACTGCCAGAAGGGATTCACCGCCATGATCACCAGCCCGTTGGCCAGCACCGCAATGATCAGCGCCCCGATCAGCGTCCCCATCACCGTCCCGGCGCCGCCGAAGAGGGAAGCGCCGCCGATGACCACCGCGGCGATCGAATCGAGGAGCATGGCTTCGCCCGCGTTGGCCGCCCCATTGGTGAAGCGCGTGGTGTAGACCAGGCCCGCGAAAGCCGCGAAGGTCGCCGACAACAGGTAGATGGCGACCGTGCTGCGCGCGACGGGAATGCCCGCTCGCAGAGCCGCTTCCTTGTTGCCCCCGATCGCGTAGATATGCAGGCCGAAGCGCGTGCGCGAGAGAAGCAGATGGGCGAACGTCAACAACACGATGACGACAATGACCACAAACGGCAGGAACCCCGTCACGTTCCGCAGATCCGCTTGTTGTAGGCCGGGCGGCAGGCCCAACCAGGACCAGCCAGCGGTGGGATGATGATAGAGCAAGAAACCGTTGCCCAGGAAGCCCAGCCCTTTCGTGTAGATCGCGACCGGCATGCCGCCAGAGAGCAGGAACCCGACGCCACGCGCGATCCCGAACATGCCCAGGGTCGCGATGAAGGGAGGGACGTTCAGGCGGGCGATCAGCAGGCCGTTGACCAGCCCCGCGATCCAGGCCGCGATCAGCCCCACGATCGCGCTCGCCAGAACCACCAGCCCCAGCGGCGTGCCTTCCGGGAACTGGTTCATGGTGAGGGCCGCCACCACCGCTACCATCCCCATCACCCAGCCAGCCGAGAGGTCGATGCCCCCGGAGATGATGACGAAGGTCTGCCCGATCGCAATGATCGTGAGGACCGCCATATTGGCCAGAATAGCCTGCAGGTTGAAGGGAGTGAAGAACCCCTTGCCGGCGGCCGAGAAGAAGATGAACATGCCCAGAAGAAACAGCCAGGCCCACATGCGGCTGAGGATGTCCAACCAGGCGCGCGAGGAACGAAGTGGGCTGGCGAGGTCTTCCACGGCGTGCGCCGCTTCCTCTATGCCAATCGCCGGACGGCGTGGGTGGATCCGTTCGCTGGCTTGATCTTCCATAGCGTGGGCCGCTCCCTACATTAAACATTCCTAAGGCGCCCCGAGGATCGCCGCGCGGCCACGGGGCATGTTATGCGCCGCCCGTTGGGCGGCGCATAACGAACGGAACGACGAAGAATCAAGGACAAGGCGCTACGCCGCCGTCGCGACGGCGGCGCATGCCTTATCCCAGATCAGCAGCTACTGGCTCTTGTAGATCGCCTGCTGCGCTTCCGGCGTGTCGACGTTCTCGCGCGTGATCACGGTGTAGCCCGTCGGCCAGCGCTTGGGGATCTGGTCCATCTTGCCTTCGATGGCGAGCATCGCGAACTCGATGCACTTCTGTCCCATCTCGTACGGATGCTGAGCGATGACGATGTCCACCACTTTGTCTTGCAGCGCCTTGATCGCATCCTCCGGGGCATCGAAGTTGGCGACCTTGACGACGCCCGCCAGGCCCGCGTTGGCGACCGCCTGGGCTGCGCCGCGCGCGCTGAAGAGGTTGGTGCCGAAGATGCCTCCCAGGTCCGGATGAGCGGCCAGGACCGCGGCCGTCTGCTCCGCAGCCTTAGAGGAGTTGTCATCGTTGTAATCCAGGCCAATCAGCGTGACGGCGCCGTTGGTCGCCTCGATGGCCTTCTTGCACCCTTCCACGCGCTGGTCGACGGTGCTCACGCCCGGCTGCGTGGTCTGGATGTAGAACTTGCCCTTGCCGCCCATGGCGTCGATGATCGCCTTGCAGCCGATCTCGCCGCCCTGGACGTTGTCGGAGCCGATGTAGGAGAGCGGGAAGGTCACATCGCCCTGCGTGTAATCGCCGCCGGTGTCGCCGATGTAGGTGTCCACGCTGATGACGTGGATGCCAGCGTCATAGGCGCGCTTCATCGGCTCGATCAGGGCTGTCTTCTCCGTGGCCGCGATGCAGATGGCCGCCGGCTTCTTGGCGATCACGGCGTCCAGGATCGGCACCTGCAGGGTAGGCTGGAACTGCGCCGGGCCATCGGCGATGAAATCGGCGCCCAGCTCGGCAGCCTTCGCCCGGGCGCCAGCCTCCATCGTGATGTAGAAGCCATCGCCCTTGACGCCGTAGACCAGGGCGATCAATGGCTTGGCGGCCGGCGCGGCAGCTTCTTCCTCTGCGCTCGGGGCGGCTGGCGCCACGCTGACCGGCGCGACTGGCTGGCAGGCGCTGAGGGCCAGGGCCAATACAGCCAGCAGGCCCAGCCAACTTACGATGCGGGGATGCTTGCGGGAAATCATAGACTGTTCCTCCTTCTTTTAAGTGGGGTCATAGGATGCTGTTGCGTCATCCACTGCCAGACGGAACAGAACCATCATCGCCTCGGGGGTGACCAGCGACGTCATCGCAGCCAGGGGGACCAACAGACAGCGCTTCGATCTTTCGTCGCTGCGATGAGAGGAACATCGGCTCATGAAAAATTATACTCTCAGGACAAACACCTGTCAACAGCAGTTCGCCTGCGGCGAGTCTTGCGTAGCACGCGCCGATCGAGTAGGCCCGTGTCAGGTGGGCCTCGCTCGCAGGGTGGATCGCGCAGGGCCGTATCGAGATCGCGCGCCAGCCCAACCTGGCCCCACCCCCGCTGGTCTCGATACGGGCTACGCCGAGGCGCCCAAGCCTCCCCACCCCCTTCTACGGCGCAGCCCTACTCGACCAGCGAGCGCGCCGATCGAGTAGGCCCGTGTCAGGTGGGCCTCGTCCGCAGGGTGGATCGCGCAGGGCCGTATCGAGATCGCGCGCCAGCCCAACCTGGCCCCACCCCCGCTGGTCTCGATACGGGCTGCGCCG
>FWWM01001849.1_pt1 | contig 61369 bp, 67 predicted proteins | sample 2228351 | NCBI WGS metagenome assembly FWWM01 (sample SAMEA103939774, study PRJEB20133) | metagenome
GCACCTCCGGCGACCCTGGTGGTGGGGCGGGTGGTGGAGCTGTGCAGGGCAGCTGTGGGGAAGGAGGCTGCCGTAGGAGGAGGGAGGTCCGCTTGAGGGAGGAGCCCGCGTGTTGGCCCTCGTGGTGGCCTTGGCCTTCGCCGCGGGCTTCCTGGACGCGGTGCTGGGGATGGGTTACGGTACCGTCCTCGGTCCCCTGCTGGTGTTGCTGGGATACCAGCTGCCGGAAGTAGTGCCGGCGCTGTTGCTGTCCCAGGTGACCGCGGGCCTGGTGGGAGCCCGGTTCCACCACGTGAACGGCAACGCTTCGTTCGCCCGTGGGTCGGTGCACACGCGGGTGGCGACGGTGCTGGTGGCAGCGGGGCTGCTCGGCGGGTTGGGCGGCCCGTGGGTGGCCCACCGGGTGGGAGAAGGCGCGGTGCGGGCGTACATGGGGCTGATGATCCTGGGGCTGGGAGCGTGGCTGTTGCGGGGCAGGCGCCCAGGCGGGTTTTCGTGGCGGCGGCTGGTGGCCCTCGGGGCCTTGGCGTCGGTGAACAAGGGCCTTACGGGCGGCGGCTACGGGCCCCTGATCGCGGGAGGGCAGATGGTGGTGGGCCTAGACCCCAAGGCGGCGGTGGCCGTCACGAACCTGGCGGAAGCCGTGGTGTCCCTGGCCGCGGCGGGGAGCTACGCCTGGTGGTTTCCCGGCTCGTGGCGGTGGGAGTTGGTGCTGGCGGTCACCTGCGGCGCGGTCCTGGCCGCGCCCCTGGGCACGCGGGCGGTACGGGCCCTGGCCGCGGCGCGCCTTCGGGCCCTGGTGGGAGGGGCTACGGTGTGCTTGGGCCTGGTGGCCTTGCTGTCCGCGCGCGGCGTGTAGCGTCTTCCCCCGGCGAGATTTAAGGCTCCCTCCTTGCCCATTTCCGCACCCTTTTCCGGCACCTTAGGCCTGATGCGGGTGGGCGCCTGTCGCGTGAGCCGGGTTAGCAGGCCAGGACGCTGAAGGCGTCCAGTACGGCACCGTTCCGCCTTGAGCTCTCGGCGGTGCTCATCCAGGTGCTCTTCCAGGACCGGTGTGCGCCTCAGAATGCCCTCCCACCGGCGCCAGTCGCTGCTCCCCGTTCGGGGGTACAACACGACCGCGCCCTGGCGGACTTCCACCTGGCAGACGTCCCCCTGTCGGATGGAAAGCTGCTGCCGGATGCGCTTCGGAATCACCACCTGCCCCTTCGAAGACACCCGCACCGTTTCCACACCGGCCCTCCGGAGGTCGTCTTACGCAGAGTAGTAAGACAAAGCGCGAATCAGGAACAGGAGGGTGCTACGTCCAAACGTGGGACGCGGCGACGGGACAGGACACCACCACAGGGACGTGCGTCCCCGCCCCCAGGCCCTGGCGCCGCTTGACACCCCCAGGGGCCGGTGTTACAAAGGACGCAGCATGAAGGGCCTTCGGTACGCACCGCGCAGCTGTATCTGTCCGTGGCGGAGGCAGGGTCTGCCTTCGCTGCGCCCCTTCTAGACAACCCGCGAAGCCTGCCCTGTCTCCGCTGACCACCCGTGGCGGGACCCACCACCCCCCGGGGGCGGTGAGTCCCGCGGACGCAAGCCCAGACCGCAGGACAGGAGGTTGGCCATGGCTTCGTACGCGCGGCCTGACGTGTTGGTGGAGACGGACTGGCTGGAGCAGCACCTCACGGACGGGAAGCTCCGCATCGTGGAGTCCAACGAGGACCCGGAGCTGTACCACCAGGGGCACATCCCGGGTGCCATCCACATCCGCTGGAGGACGGACCTGCAGGACCCGGTGCGCCGGGACTGGGTGTCCCGGGAGCAGCTGGAGGCCCTGCTGGGCTCCCGGGGCATCGGGAACGAACACACCATCGTCCTGTACGGCGACAAGAACAACTGGTTCGCCACCTACACCTTCTGGCTGCTGAGCTACTACGGGGTGGAGAACCTGAAGATCCTGAACGGCGGCCGGCAGAAGTGGGTGGCGGAGGGACGGCCGCTCAGCACGGAGGTCCCCCACTACCCGCCTGCCACCTTCCGGGCCAAGGACCCGGACCCCGCCCTGCGGGCCTTCCGAGACGAGGTCCTGAAGCGGCTGGCGGACCCCAACTTGGCCCTGGTGGACGTGCGGTCTCCCCAGGAGTACCACGGGGAGCTGCTGGCCCCGCCCGCCTACCCGCAGGAAGGCGCACAGCGGGCCGGCCACATCCCGGGCGCCCGCAACATCACCTGGACCCTCAACGTCCGGGAGGACGGGACGTTCAAGTCCGCGGAGGAGCTCCGGCAGCTGTACGAGTCCCAGGGGGTGACCCCGGACAAGGACGTGATCGCGTACTGCCGCATCGGGGAGCGCAGCAGCCTCACGTGGTTCACCCTGAAGTACCTGCTGGGCTACCCGGACGTGAAGAACTACGACGGCAGCTGGACGGAGTGGGGCAGCTTGGTGGGTGTCCCCATCGAGCGCAGCGCCCCGGTGGAGGTCAAGCCGTAGAGGAGGGAGCGCCGTGCGGCGGGTGGACCACAACGCGCTGCGGACGAACCAGGCGTGCATCGTGGCCTTCACGGTGCTGGCCTTCCTGCTGGACCGGCCGTGGCTGGTGGCGGCGGTGGCGCTGGTGCTGCTGGCCGGCACCGCGGACCCGCGCCTGGCCCTGTTCCAGCAGGCCTACCGCCGGTGGCTGCGGGGCCGCCTGCTCCGGCCGGACGAGCGGGAAGACGACCCCGCGCCGCACCGGTTCGCGCAAGGGCTGGGTGGGAGCGTGCTGCTGCTGGCCTCCCTGAGCCTGTGGGGCGGGTACACCCTCCTGGGCTGGATCCTGGCCTGGCTGGTGGTGGTGCTGGCGGCGGTGAACCTCCTGTTCGGGTTCTGCGCGGGCTGCTTCGCCTTCTACCAGCTCACGCGGCTCGGTGTGATCCGCCGCGGGCCCGCGCACGGAGGGTGAGGGTGGAGCGCGTGTTGGCGGTGCTGCTGGTGGCGGCCGCGGTGGGGGCCGTGGTGGCGTACCTGCGGTGGCGGGACCGGCGGCTGCGGGCCCGGCTTCGCCTGCCCCCGGGGCCCGCGGTGGTCGCCTTCACCCACCGGCTGTGCGTCCCGTGCCGCACGCAGCAGCTGCCCGCCCTGCACCGCCTGCGGGAGCTGGCGGGTCCCGGGCTTCGGGTGGAAGTGGTAGACGTGGAGCGGGACCCGCACGCGGCCAGGCGGTTTGGCATCTTCACCGTCCCGTCCACGGTGGTGGTGGGGTCGGACGGGCGGGTGGTGGCCTTCAACCACGGCTTTGCGGACGAGGGGAAGCTGCTTCGCCAACTCCGGTACAACGCCCCAGGGACCGCGGACGTGGCCCGAGCCCGGGCGTGAGGCCGCGGTGGGAGGTCACATGACCTGGCGCACCTGGTTGCCCAGGTAGCCTACGGCCACCAGGAGGGCTGCGCCCACCGCGGACAGGGCCAGCGTCCAGCCGCGGGCCCGCGGGGCTTTGAGCCGGACCACCAAGTTTGCCACGTACAGCGCCGTGGCCATGTAGGCGGCGACGCTGTGCGCCGTGTGGCGGGCCAGAAACGCACTGCCGACCCCTTCCCGTTGCAGCCTCGCGAAGTCGTAGAAGGCGGTGGCCACCGCCAGGGGGGCCGCCACCAGCCCCAGGGCCACCAGCCAGGTGGCCATGGACCGGTACAGCTCCGTGGGACGGCGCCAGTACAGCAGGTCGAACAGCAGCGCGGTGACCCACAGGGCGATGGGGAAGTCCGTGACGGGCGGGTGGAGCAGGTAGCCGACCATCGCGACACCTCCACGGCGTCTGGGGACACAGTTCGGCGCGGGCCGCAGGGGTCCCCTGCCGCTCGTTGTGCGGGCGGGGGCGCTGTCGTAGAATGCGGGCGAGCCGGCGTGGTCGGAGGGAAGATGGAAGCCAAGGCTTGGGTCCAGCAGATCCCGCGCAAGCAGGACAGCCTGTCCGACTGGTACACCGCGGTCCTGCTGAAGGCGGAGATGGTGGACTACTCCCCGGTGCGCGGCTGCATGGTGATCCGGCCGTACGGGTGGGCCGTGTGGGAGGCCATCCAGCGCTGGTTGGACGCGGAGTTCCGCCGCACCGGCCACGAGACCGCGGCCTTCCCCCTGTTCGTGCCCGAGTCCCTGTTGCGGAAAGAGGCCGAGCACGTGCAGGGGTTCGCGCCGCAGGTGGCGTGGGTCACCCACGGGGGGGACGAGGAGCTGGCGGAACGGCTGGCGGTCCGGCCCACCTCCGAGGCCATCATCATGCCCATGTACGCCCGGTGGGTCCGCTCCTACCGCGACCTGCCCGTGCGGATCCTGCAGTGGTGCAGCGTGGTCAGGTGGGAGAAGGCCACCCGTCCGTTTTTGCGGACCACGGAGTTCTTCTGGCACGAGGGCCACACCGCGCACCGGACCGCGGAGGAAGCGGACGAGGAGTGCCGGCTGATCCTGGACATCTACCGGCGGCTCCTGGAAGAACAGCTGGCCATGCCGGTGCTGGTGGGCCGCAAGCCCGCCAGCGAGAAGTTCGCGGGGGCAGACTGGACGTACACCCTGGAGGCCCTCATGCCCGACGGCCAGGCCATCCAGGCGGGCACCTCCCACTTCCTGGGCCAGAACTTCGCGCGCGCGTTCGACGTGAAGTTCTTGGACCGGGACAACACGGAGAAGTACGTGTGGACCACCTCCTGGGCGGTCACCACGCGGCTGGTGGGGGCCCTGGTGATGGCCCACGGCGACGACCGGGGGCTGTTCCTCCCACCCCGGGTGGCGCCCATCCAGGTGGTGGTGGTGCCCGTGCGGGCGGAGCAGAACCCCGCGGTGCGGGAACAGGCCGGACAGCTGGCCAGTCGGCTGGGAGAACGGTTCCGGGTGAAGCTGGACGACCGGGAGGAGTACACGCCCGGCTGGAAGTTCAACGAGTGGGAGATGCGGGGTGTCCCCCTGCGGGTGGAGCTGGGACCCCGCGACCTCCAGCAGGGCCAAGCGGTGCTGGTCCCGCGGGACGGGGAGGGCACGCGCCTGCCCGTGCCGCTCGGGGACGTGGTGGAGCGGGTGGGGGCGGAGCTGGAGGCCATTCAGGCACGGATGCTGGCCCGTGCCCGGGCGGAGCTGGAACGCCGCACGCTGCGGGCGGAGGACTACCGGGAGGCGGTGGAGCTCATCCGACAGCGGCGCGGCTTCGTGGGCGTGCGGTGGTGCGGGGACAGGGCGTGCGAGGACCGGCTGCGGGAGGAGACCGGCGGTTCTCCGCGGGTCATCCCGGACGAGCCGGTGGACGGCCCGTGCCTGGTGTGCGCAAGGCCTGCCGCCGCGTGGGTGTACTTCGCCCGGGCTTACTGAGGACAGACAGGCCGTAAGCTACTCAGCCGCCTGCACCCTGCTCAGGGCTTCCGCGTAGTCCGCAGGTGTGTTCACGTTGAACAGGCTCACGAGACCCGGGTCCCACACGCGGAGGGTTTCCTCCGGCACGTAGTGCACGCGCAGCCGGTCCAACAGGCGCTGCAGCGGGCCGCCTCCCGAGCGGAGCAGCTCCTCCGCTACCCCGGCCGCGTCCCGGTGGTACACCGCGCACAGCGGGTGGGGCCTGGCGAGGTACGGGACGGCGGCCTGAAAGCCCTGCGCGCACTGGGCAAGCCCGCGCAGCAGCGCCGGCTGGAGGAAGGGGAGGTCGCAGGCCACCACCGCGGCGTAGGGGACAGGACACGCGCGCAGCCCTGCCTCCAGGCCGGCCAGGGGCCCCATCCCCGGCCAGCGGTCCACCACCACGGGCGCGCCCAGGTCCCCGCGGGGCGCCTCAGGGGAGGCCACCACCAGCACCGGGTGGCAGCACAGCTGGACCCTCTGCAGCACGCGCGCCAGCAGAGTGGTCCCTCCGAGCCAGAGGGATGCCTTGTCCGTGCCCATCCTCCGGCTCCGACCGCCCGCCAGGACCACGCCCGCCAGCCGTCCCAAGCCGTCTCCCATGGTGGCGGAGGCGGCCACGGCCCGCAACCGCAGGACAAACGGGCCGGCTTGCGCCATCCTAGAAGCGATGGCTGGTCAGCTGGAAGAGGTGCTGCGGGCCCTGCTGGGCGCCGCAGAACCGGTCGGGGTGGAGTGGGTCCCCGCCCCGGAAGCCGCGGGCCGGGTGAGCGCGGAGGAGGTACGCAGCCACCGTTGCGCTCCGGGGTTCGCCCGGGCCGCCATGGACGGGTACGTGTGCCACGACGAGGACGTCCGGAACGCCTCGCCGGACCGGCCCGTGTACCTTTGCTTGACCGGTGAGTGCCGGCCAGGCAAGCCCCCGGCCGCCGGCCCCCGCCGTGGGGAGGCGTGGGTGACCAGCACCGGTGCCGCCATGCCTTTGCAGGGAGACCGGGTCCTGCCGGTGGAGCTGGTGCGGCGCGAGGGGTCCGGGGTGGTGCTGGCGCAGCCGCCGCCCGCCAAGCGGCACGTGGTACGGCCGGACGAGGAGCTGGCGGAAGGGCACCAGGTGGCCTGCGCGGGTGAGGTGTTCACCCCGGGTGCGGTGGCCGCGCTGGTGGCAGGGGGCGTCCGGGAGGTGCGGGTGTACCGCAGGCCGCGTGTGGTGCTGTTCTGCACGGGCGACGAGCTGACCGAGCCACCTGGCCCGCCGGGCCCCGGGCGCGTACTGAACACCAACGCGTACGTGCTGACCGCGGAACTGTCCCAGGCTGGCTGCGTGGTGGAGTACGGGGGGATTCTGCCCGACCGCCCGGAAGCCGTCCGCGCCGCCTTCTCGCGCGCCCTGGCCGGGCCCTACGACGTGGTGCTCACCACGGGCGGGGTGTCCGTGGGACGCCACGACCGGGTGCCCTGGGCGTGGCTGGAGCTGGGCGCCCGTAAGGTGGCGGGCCGGGTGGACCTGAAACCCGGGGGGCCGTTCTTCGCCGGCCAGCTGGCGGGCCGGTGGGCGGTGGCGTTGTCCGGGAGTCCCGCGGCGTGCCTGGCGGCCTACCACCTCCTGGCGCGGCCGCTTTTGCTCCGCCTGGGAGGCCACAGGCGGGTGGTGCGGCCGGTGGTGCTGGCCACGCTGCGGGGGGCGCTGGCCGCCACCGACCGCCCGCGCGCCGTGTGGGCCAAACTCCAGCCCGCACCGCACGGGCTGGAGGCTTCGCCCCTTGGAGGAAGGGTGCTGGAAAGCCTGGGCGGGGCCGAGGGCTTGCTCCTGTTGCCCGCACGCACGCCGTACCTGCGTCCTGGATCGCGGGTCCCGTGTTTGCTCCTCCACCACCGAGAGGTGTCCGACGAGTTCGGTGTGCCCCGCCCCGAGCCGGCTCCGGTGGTGGTGGGTGTGGTGGGCGCCTCCGGAGCGGGTAAGACATCGGTGGTGGAGGGCCTGGTCCGCAGGCTGAAAGAGCAGGGCCTGGTGGTGGCGGTGGTGAAGCACGCGCCGCACGGCTTCCAGCTGGACCGGGAGGGCAGCGACAGCGACCGCGCTGCCAAGGCAGGAGCAAGCTCCGTGGTGCTGGCCGGCGACCGGGAGGTGGCGCTGCGGTCCCTTTCTCGTAGCCTGAGCCTGGAGGGGGCGGTGGAGCTGGCAGCGCGGGGCACCCCCGGGGCACACGTGGTGCTGGTGGAAGGATTCCGTCACCCGGCGGGTCGGACCATCCTGGTGGGGCCGCCGAAGGAAGCCCATGTGGAACCGCCGTGGTGTGTCCTGCCTGCTTGGTCGGACCTGCCGGAGGCGTCCCGGGAAAGGCTGCTGGACGACCTGGCCGGCCGGCTAAACCACCTGGTCACCGAGGGGGAGTGACCCGGGAACCCCCGCGGGTGCGCTCGGAGTCCAGCAGCGCCTGCTTGCGCCGGACTCCCCACCGGTAGCCGCCCAGGGAGCCGTCTGCGCGCACCACCCGGTGGCAGGGCACCAGGATGGGCACGGGGTTGGTGGCGCACGCCCGAGCCACCGCCCGAGCGCCTCCCGGACGGCCCACCGCCCGGGCCACCTCCGCATACGTGCGCCGGGTGCCGGCCGGGATGCTCCGTAGGGCCTCCCACACCTCCTTCTGGAAGGTGGTGCCCGCCACGTCGAGAGGGACGGCCACCGGCTGCCCCTGGAGGGCCGTCCGCAGGGCAAGCTCCCAGGAACGGAGGCGCTTGGGAAAACGACGCAGGGCTGTGCCCGGGAAGTCCCGCTGCAGCTGCTGGACCAGCGCCCGCGTGCTGTCGCCCAGGTACACCGCCCGCACCCCGCGGGCCGTGGCCGCCACCAGGGCCCGACCCGCGGGGGTGTCCACGCTGGTGTAGAACAGAAGCGGACCGGCCGAACGCGGCGGGACCTGTCTAGCGCCAGACGTCCTCTTCTTCCTCTTCCTCTTCTTCCCAGAGGGACTCGTCGAACTCCTCCCCTTCCTCCTCTTCCTCGGGGAACTCCTCTTCCTCCTCCTCTTCCGGCTGCACGGCCACCTCGTCCTCCTCCGCGGCCTCCACCACGTCCTCCACCCGCTCCTTGGCCTGGTAGCCGCACTCCACGCACTCGTACACCAGCACGGCGCCCAGCTCGTCCGACGCCAACAGCTCCATCTCAGCCCCGCACTGCGGGCAGGGTCGCTGGAACGGCACCGTCACCGCCTCGTCCCCCCTTAGTGCGGGTGGAGCTGGGAGGGCATCTCGTCGTCCAGGGACCGCAGCCCACGCGGCTCCACCCGGTGGCCGCAGATCGGACACTCCAGCCACGACGCCTCCTCCGCCCGTGGCTCGTGGCAGGTGACCATCACGGTCTCGCAGTACGGACACGTCAGTGCCGGTTCCCGCATAGCTCCCCCGCTGCCCCGGTCTCCCGTGTGGCCTTCCTTCGACCCCCCTTGGATTCCTCCTCCCGCCCCGGGCACCGGCCCCTAGACCTTGGCGTGGGCGAAGATGCCGAACCCCTCCGCCCGCTTCGCCACCGCCCGCCAGTCCAGGTTCCGGAAGAAGGCGTCGATGTACCCGCCCTTGTTGGTGCCGAAGTCGATGAAGTAGGCGTGCTCGAACACGTCCAGGGCCACCAGGGGCGTGCAGTTCCAGACGGGGTAGGTGTTCTGCTCGTCCCCGATGTAGTTGAACAGCCGGCCCGTGTCCCAGTCGTAGGCGGTCCAGGCCCAACCGCGGGCCGCGATCCCCGTGGCCTTGAGGTCCTTCTGCCACTCCTCGAAGGACCCGAAGTCCCGCTCGATCAGGCTTAGCAGGGCCCCCTCGGGCTTGCCGCCCGGGCCGCCCAGGTGGTCGAAGTAGATCTCGTGGTTCTTGATCCCCCCCAGGGCGCGGGTGAGTTCCACCTTCAACACCCGGATGTCCGAGTACGTGGGGTTGGCCTTGGCGGGGTCCTTGTCCAGGGCGGCCAGCTTGTCCAGGATCTCGTTGGCCTTGTTCACGTAGCCCTGGTACAGCTTGTAGTGCTCCTCCATGGTCCGCTTGCTGATCCCGTCCAGCTCCGTTTCGAACGACCGGAACTTCTTGGCCTCGTACTTCACGGTGAGACCCTCCTTTCGCGGGGTTTGGTTTCGAAGGGTTTTGCCGGCGAGCCCGACCCCAGTATACCACCCGGCCCGCTAAACCCAGACCCCCCGGGCCCGGTCCGGTACCATGGGGCGGGATGGACGAGGACGAACGGCTGGTGCAGGCGTTCCGGGCGGGGGAGGAAAGCGCGTTCGCCGCCCTGGTGATCAAGTACCGGGAGCCCGTGTACCGGTTCGTGCGGCGGATGACGGGGAACCACGAGGACGCCGCGGACCTCACGCAGGAGGTGTTCGTGCGGGCCTACCGGGGGCTGAGGCGGTTCGAGGGACGCAGCCGGCTGCGGACGTGGCTGTTGCGCATCGCCACCAACCTGTGCTTGGACTCCCGCCAGCGGGCAGTGCTGCCCCTGCCCCTGGACCGCGCCGCAGGGCTGGCCGGGCCCCCGGAAGCGGACCCGGAAGCGGTCACGGAACGCCGGGAGCGGTGGCGGGCGGTGGCCCGGGCCGTCCGGGCGTTGCCGCCCCGGCAGAGGGCCGCGGTGGTGTTGCGGCTGTACGGCGGGTACTCCTACGCGGAGATCGCGGAAATCTTGGAGTGCGCGGAGGGCACCGCGAAGGCCTTGGTGTTCGTGGCCCTGCGGAAGCTGCGGGAGGCGTTGGCCTCCCTGGTGGAAAGGTGAGCGTGCGCGGGAGAGCCTGCTCGGCGGTGTGGGACCGCTTGGTGGAAGCGGCCACGGGAGAGGTCCGGCCAGAGGTGCGGCGCCAGCTGGACGCGCACCTGGCCCGGTGCCCGCGCTGCCGGGCGGAGTGGGACGCGCTGCAGGAGGTGGTGGCGTGGCTGCGGGAGGTCCCGGAACCCTCGGTACCCGTGGGCTTCTGGGAGGAGCTGGACCGACGGGTGACGCAGCCCGGGGCGGGGCGCAGGAAGGTTCGGCCGCTGGCCGGGGTGGCGCTGCTGGTGGCGGGGGCCCTGGCGGTGGTCCGGTGGGCGCCCTGGCACCGGCCCGTGGAAGAGGAAGAGGTGGTGGGACCCGCGGTGGTGGCGCTGATGCCGGAGGTGGCGGAGCTGGTACGGAGGTGGGAACAGGGGTTGGAGGTGGAGGTGGGACCGTGAGGCAGGCTCAGGTGGCGGCGCTGGTGGCCGCGGTGGTGGTACTCGCGTCGGGCGGGCTGGCCCTGGCCGGCCGGCACAGACCTCTGGAGCGCGCGGAACGGGTGCTGGAGGCCCTGTTGGTGTGGCGGTTGGTGGACGAGTTGGACCTCTCCGAGGACCAGGTGTGCCGCGTGTTCCCAGCCTTGCGGGCGCTCAAACACGCGCGCCTGGCCTTCGGGCAGCGCCGGGCGCAGCTGCACCAGGAGCTGCGTGCCGTGTTGGCGGAGCGGCCCGTGGACCGAGAGCGGGTGGAAGCGAAGGTCCGGGAGCTGCGGGCGGCCCAGGAGGAGTTCCGCAGGCGGCGGGGGGAGGTGCTGGAACGCATCCGGTCCGCCCTGGGCCCGGAGCAGCGGGCGCGGTTCGCCTTGATCGAGGACGCCTTCGAGCGGGAGACCCTCAGCCTGTTGGGCGAGGTGGAGCGGTTCGTCCAGGAACGCCCGCCCCGGCCCGGGCGTCCGTAACTTCAGGTTCGCGCCCGCGCGGGGTTGGGGACCTCCAGTCCGGTACGGAGGTCCACGAGCCGGTAGTCTGCCTTCCGGTACGTCTCCGTGGTCCCGCAGTGGGGACATGTGTGGTAGTTGGCGGCGAAGGTCCCCCGCGAGAAGGAGCCCATGTCGGTCCGCAGCCCGGTGTCGAACGCCTCCCCACACACGCGGCAGGCCACCTGCAAGGCCAGGCGGGCCACCGCCCTCACCTCCTCCCCGGCACCGTGCGGGAGGCCCACGGGGCGGCACCGGGCGGTGTATGATCAAGGGCGGCTCTGCCGGGGGAAGGTGGTGCCGGAGGAGGGATTTGAACCCCCACGGGCTTTGCGCCCACTGCGCCCTGAACGCAGCGCGTCTGCCGTTCCGCCACTCCGGCCCGCATCCGAGGATGGTACCTGAGCCGGTGTGAGGTGGTCAAGGTGGCCACGGGCCTGGAGGAACTGGTGGCGGAGTTGCGCCGTGCCGCGGGCGGCCGGGTGGTACACGTGGAGCGGTTGCCGCCGCGGCCGGCCCGGTTCCAGGACCCCGCGGCCCCCCTGCCGGGGCCGCTGGCAAGCTCCCTGGAGGCCCTGGGGATCCGGAGGCTGTACACCCACCAGGCCCAAGCCTTGGACCACGTGCGGGCGGGGCGGTCGGTGGTGGTCACCACCCGCACCGCCAGCGGGAAGACCCTCTGCTACAACCTGCCCGTCCTGGAGGCCCTGCTCGGCGACCCGCGGGCCAGGGCCCTGTACCTGTTCCCCACGAAGGCGCTCGCCCAGGACCAGCTGGAATCCCTCCAGTCCTTCCAGCTGCCTGTGCGGTGCGGGGTCTACCACGGGGACACCCCTGCCGCAGAACGGGCGCACGTCCGGGAGGAGGCTCAGGTGGTCCTGACCAACCCCGACATGCTGCACGTGGGCATCCTCCCGCAGCACGGGCGGTGGGTACGGCTGTTCCGGGGGTTGCGGTACGTGGTGCTGGACGACCTGCACGTGTACCGGGGGGTGTTCGGCAGCCACGTGGCGGGCCTGTTGCGCCGGCTGCGGCGCGTGTGCCGGGCGTACGGATCGCAGCCGCAGTTCGTGTGCACCTCCGCCACCTTGGCCAACCCCCGGGAGTTCGCGGAACGCATCCTGGGCCTGCCCGTACAGGTGGTGGACGACGACGGCGGCCCGCAGGGGACCCGGTGGTTCGTCCTGTGGAACCCAGCCCCCACCCGGGGCGGCCGCGGGCGGCACAGCCCCTACCGGGACGCCAGCTGGCTTTTGCGTTGGCTGGTCACACGGGGCGTGCGGACCATCGTGTTCACCCAGGCGCGCAAGGTGACGGAGCTGGTGTACCGGTACGTGGTGGCGGGGTCCCCGGAGCTCGCAGGGCGGGTGCGCGCCTACCGCGCCGGCTACCTGCCGGAGGAGCGGCGTCAGATCGAGCGGGCGCTGTTCTCCGGGGAGCTGGGAGGTGTGGTGTCCACCAGCGCCCTGGAGCTGGGGATCGACGTGGGCGGGCTGGACGCCGCGGTGCTGGTGGGCTACCCGGGCACGGTGGCCAGCACCTGGCAGCGGGCGGGGCGCGCGGGCCGCTCGGGCGGGGACTCCCTGGCGGTGCTGGTGGCCCTGGAGGACGCCCTGGACCAGTACCTCATGCGCCACCCCACGTACCTGTTCCAGCGGCCGGTGGAGGCCGCCGCCCTGGATCCCTGCAACCCGTTCGTGCTGGCGTCCCAGCTGCGTTGCGCGGCCGCGGAGCTGCCCTTGCGGGAGGAGGACTTCGGGCTGTTCGGGGAGGACGCGCGGACGGTGGTGCAGGTCCTGACGGAGGCGGGGGAGCTGGCACCCGACCGGGGCCGGTGGGTGTGGCGCGGGGTCCGGTACCCGGCCTCCCGGGTGGGCATCCGTACCGCCAGCGAGGCGCAGTTCTCCATCGTGGACGAGGACCAGGGGCTGCTGGGCACCGTGGACGAGGCGCGGGCCTTCGAGCAGGTACACCCGGGCGCCGTGTACCTGCACCAGGGGGAGACGTACGTGGTGCGGGAGCTGGACCTGGAAGCCCGGGTGGCGTGGGTGCGCCGGCGGGAGGTGGACTACTACACGGAGCCGCGCACCGTCACGGACTTGGAAATCCGGAGGGTGCGGGCCCGGCGCCCGCTGGGGGACACACACGCGTACCTGGCAGAGGTGGAGGTGACCACGCAGGTGGTCGGCTACGCCCGCAAGCGCCTGTCCGGGGACCAGGTGCTGAGCGTGGAGTCCGTGACGCTGCCCGCGCAGACGTTGCCCACCGTGGCCGTGGGGTACCACGTCCCCCCAGAGCTGGCCGCCGCCCTGGGGGAGGCCTTGCCCGGGGCCATCCACGCCGCGGAACACGCCAGCATCGGGCTGCTGCCCCTGTTTGCCCTGTGCGACCGGTGGGACCTGGGCGGCGTCTCGTACCCCGTCCACCCCCAGACGGGCCGGCCGTCGGTGTTCGTGTACGACGGCTACCCCGGCGGGGTGGGGATCGCAGAGCGCGGTTTCCAAGTCCTGGAGGCGTGGCTGCGCGCCACGTGGGAGGCGGTGTCCACGTGCGGGTGCGAAGGCGGCTGTCCGTCGTGCGTGCAGTCCCCCAAGTGCGGGAACGGCAACCAGCCTCTGGACAAGGAAGGCGCGGTACGCCTGCTGGCCTCCCTGCTGGGCCTGGCAGCCCAGCAGGCCCGACACGTGCGGCGGAGGCGGTAACCGGTGGGCGTGCTGTACGTGGTGGCGACCCCCATCGGGAACCTGGAGGACGTCACCCTGCGGGCCCTGAAAGTCCTGCGGGAAGTGGACCTCATCGCCGCGGAGGACACCCGCCAGGCCCGCAAGCTCCTCCAGCACTACGGGATCCGCAAGCCGGTGACCAGCTACCACGAGCACAACGAGGAAGCCCGCACGCGGCAACTTTTGTCCGCCCTGCGGGCCGGCCGGTCCGTGGCCCTGGTGAGCGACGCGGGGACCCCCGTGCTGTCCGACCCCGGCTACCACCTGGTGCGTGCCTGTGCGGAAGCGGGCCTGCGGGTGGTCCCCGTGCCCGGGCCCAGTGCGGTGACCGCCGCCTTGGCGGTGTGCGGGCTGCCCACGGACCGGTTCCTGTTCCTGGGGTTCCCGCCGCGCCGCCCGGCCGCGCGCCGGCAGTTCTTGGAGGAGGTCCGGGACCAGAGGGCCACCTTGGTGCTGTTCGAGGCCCCGCAGCGGCTCGTGGCGTGCCTGCAGGACGTGCGGGAGGTGCTGGGCGACCGCAGGGTGGCGGTGTGCCGGGAGCTCACCAAGCTGCACGAGGAAGTCCACCGGGGGACGGTGAGCGAAGTGCTCCGGGCGCTGGGCCCCGCGGGGGTACGCGGGGAGGTGACCGTGGTGGTGGAGGGGGCGCCCCTCCCGGCCCCGGGAGTGGACCGGGTGGAGGCGGCCCTCCGGGAGCGCTTGGCGCAAGGCATGGGAGTGCGGGAGGCCGCGCAGGCGGTGGCCGCCACGCTGGGTGTTCCCCGACGACAGGCGTACCGTCTGGCCCTACTCCTGCAGGAGGAGGTACGGCGCGGTGGGTGAGGAGGTGCCGCTGTTCGTGTACGGGACGTTGAAGGATCCACGGAGGCTGCGCGCCTTGGTGGGCCGCTCCTTCCCGGCACAGCCCGCGGCCCTGTTAGGCTGGCGGCTGGTGCCCCCGCACCGGTCGGCCTCCGGCTACCCGGAGGTGGAGCCCTGTGAGGGCGAACGGGTGGAGGGGCTGTTGCTGCGGGGGCTCGACCCAGAGGTCCTGCGGGTCCTGGATGCCTACGAGGAGGGGTACGTGCGGCGCCGGGTGCAGGTGGAGGCCGGGGGCACCTGTGTAGAGGCGGAGGCGTACGTGCCGGTGCGGTACGCCCGTGCTGGGTAGGTGGCTGCGCCGGTGGATCTCCGCGGGGCGGCCGCCCCTCGTGGTGGCCTGGCAGGCGCGCCACGAGGTGGAAGCACAGGTGCTGGCGGGCGTCCTGGAGCAGGCGGGGATCGCGGTCCTGGTGCGGCGGCGGGCCGTCCCTGGCTACGAGGGTGCGGTGGAGCGGGCGGAGGGCGTGTTCGCGGACCTGCTGGTGGCCGAGCAGGACCTGGACCGGGCGCGGGTGCTGGTGGCGAAGTTCCTGGAAGCCCCGCCCGAGGGAAGTTAGCGGTGCTCCGCCCCGGGGTTGGAGGAAGCTTGCCGCGGGCGGGCGAATCCACCCTCCGCGGAGCTTGGGGGTGAGGCCGCGGTGATCTGGAACCCGGAACTGGAGACCCTGCCGCGCCACCAGCTGGAGCGGCTGCAGCTCGAGCGCCTGCAGGCGCTGGTCCGGTACGTGTACGACCGGGTGGAGCCGTACCGCCGGCGGATGCAGGAGGCGGGGGTCCGCCCCGAGGACATCCGGCACCTGCAGGACCTGAGGAAGCTGCCCTTCACCACCAAACAGGACTTCCGCGACCACTACCCCTTCGGGTTGTTCGCGGTCAGCCGGGACCAGGTGGTGCGCATCCACGCCTCCTCCGGCACCACGGGCAAGCCCACCGTGGTGGGATACACCCGGCGGGACCTGCAGGTGTGGGCGGAGGTGTGCGCGCGGTGCCTGGCGGCCTCCGGTGCGCAGCCGGGAGACGTGTTCCAGAACGCCTACGGCTACGGGCTGTTCACCGGCGGCCTGGGCATGCACGCGGGGGCGGAGCTGATGGGACTCGTGGTGATCCCCGCCTCCGGAGGGAACACGGAGCGCCAGATCTTGCTGCTGCAGGACTTCGGGGCCAAGGTGCTGGCGTGTACGCCCTCGTACGCCCTCACCCTGGCGGAGGCGCTGGCGGAGCGGGGCGTACGGCCCGGGCAGCTGCCCCTGCGCTACGGCGTGCTGGGAGCGGAGCCGTGGACGGAGGCCATGCGCCAGCAGATCCAGCAGAAGCTGGGGATTGCCGCGGTGAACATCTACGGGCTGAGCGAGGTCATCGGACCCGGCGTGGCCAACGAGTGCGTGGAGGAGCGGGACGGCTCTCACGTGTTCGAGGACCACTTCCTGGTGGAGGTGGTGGATCCTCAGACGGGCGAGCCGCTGCCGTACGGCCGGGAAGGCGAGCTGGTGTTCACCACCCTGACCAAGGAGGCCCTACCGGTGGTCCGCTACCGTACCGGAGACCTGGCCTCCCTCAACCCGGAGCCGTGCCGGTGCGGCCGGACCTTCGTGCGCATGTCCCGCGTGCTGGGCCGTACGGACGACATGCTGGTGGTGCGGGGCGTGAACGTGTACCCCTCGCAGGTGGAGGCCGCCCTGGTGGGGATCCCTCAGCTCAGCCCGCACTACCAGATCGTGGTGACCCGGGAGCGGACCTTGGACGAACTGGAAGTCCGCATCGAGGTAGACCCTGCCTTCGCGGCGAGCTTGGGGGGCGTGGACGTCGCACACCCCGCGGTGCAGGAGCTGCAGCGGAAGGCAGAGCAGGCGCTGTACGGGGTGTTGACCCTGCACGCCCGGGTCACCCTGGCGCCGCCTGGCAGCTTGCCCCGCAGCGAGGGCGGCAAGCTGCGCCGGGTGGTGGACCGGCGGAGGCTGTGAGCGGGACGGACCTCCCCCCGGGCGTGCTGGAGGTGTTCCGGGCGGACCCCTTCAGCCGGCTGGTGGGGGCGCGGCTGGAGGAGGTGCGGCCCGGCTACGCCAAAGCCAGCCTGGAGCTCGGGCCGGACCACCGGAACTTCCACGGGGTGGTGCACGGCGGCGTGGTGTTCTCCCTGGCGGACTGTGCCTTCGCCGCGGCCAGCAACAGCCACAACCGGCGCGCGGTGGCCATCTCGGCCACCATGCACTTCCTCCGGGCGCCCGCCCCCGGACGGCTGGAGGCGGAGTGCGTGGAGGAACACCTGGGCCGCACGCTGGGGTCCTACCGGGTGGAGGTGCGGGACGCGGAGGGCAGGTTGGTAGCTACCATGCAGGCGCTCGTGCACCGCAGGGACGACCCGGTGGTCCCCCCCGCACCATGAGGGCGCCCCGCGGCGCCCTGCGGCCCCTACGGCACCGGGACTTCCGCCTCCTGTGGGCGGGGCTGGTGGTCTCCAACACCGGAACGTGGATGCAGTTCGTGGCGGTGGGCTACTTGGTGGACCGGCTCACCCTGTCCCCCTTCTACCTGGGCGTCCTGGCGCTGGCGCAGGCGGTCCCGCGGTTCTTGTTCGCCCCCCTCGGGGGGGCGCTCGCGGACCGCTGGGACCGCAAGGCGCTCCTGTACTGGACGAACGCGGCCCTGCTGGCCAGCGCGGTGGTCCTGGCCGTGCTCACCGTCACGGGGTGGGTGCGGGTGTGGCACGTGATGCTCCTGGCGGGGTTGAACTCCGCCCTCCAGTCCTTCGACATGCCCGCCCGCCACTCGTGGATCCCGAGCCTGGTGGAAGAGGACGAGGTCCTCCAGGCGGTGACCCTGAACTCCGTGGCCTTCAACGGCGCAGGGATCGTGGGGCCTTCCCTGGGCGGGGTGGTCATCGCCGCGGGCGGGGAGGCGAGTTGCTTTTTGCTCAACGCGGTGTCGTACGCGGGGGTGCTGGCGGCGCTGCGCGGCATGGGCGCGGCACCGCCCCCCCAGCCCGCGGGAAGGTCGGTGCTGGAAGAAGTACAGGAGGCGGTCCGCCTGGTGCGCGGTGACCACACGGTGGCCACGGTCCTGGTGGCGGTGGCGGCCTTGAACTTCCTGGGCAGGCCGTATTTCCGCCTCATGCCCGCCTTCGCCCGGGAAGCGCTGCACACGGACGCGGTGGGCCTGGGGCTGCTGCAGGCGGCGCCGGGCGTGGGGACCCTCCTGGCACCGTGGTACGTGACCGCGACACAAGGCGGCGGGGAAGGGCGGTTGCTGTACCGGTCCATGCTGGCCCTGGGCGCCTGCGTGGCGCTGGTGGGGCTGAGCCACCAGGTGGGGTGGGCCCTGCTGCTGCTGGTGGCCGCGGGCCTGTTCCAGTCCGCCGCCCTGTCGTCCGCCAACGCCTTGGTGCAGACGGCGGTGGAGCCCGGCATGCGGGGAAGGGTCATGGGCTTGTACTCGGTGACCGCCTTCGGCATGTTCACCCTGGGGACCTTTCCGTTCGGCGTGCTGGCGGAGTGGGCAGGCACGCCCGTGGCCATCACCGCGGGCGGAGGGCTGACGGTGGCCGCCGCCTGGGTGCTGGGGTATCGGCTGCGGCCCGTGAGCCGGTGGCCGGCGGGCGGCGCGGGCGCTGGCCGTCCTGGAGGTCCGGGAGTCCCGTGCAGGTCCAGGTCACCGTGAGGGCCGCGCAGGAGGCCGACCGGGCTGCGGTGGGGCGGCTGCTGGCCTTGGGGTTTGCGGACAAGTTCCAGCCCCTTTTCGGTGCGGACCTACACCGGAACGCGGCGGTGCTGGCGGAGCTGCCGTCCCCCGGCGTGGTGTACGTGGCCGAGCACGCGGGGGAGGTGGTGGGGACCTTCTCGCTGGTGTTGGACGACCGGCCGTTGCCGTCTCCGTGGCGGGTGTTACGGCGGCACCTGGGGGTTGCCCGGGCGCTGTGGGCCTGGGTGCTTCTGGAGCTGGCGGGCAGGGGCCGGCCGGACCCGGACACCGCCCTGGTGGAGGCGGTGGCGGTGCTGCCGGAATGGCGGGGCCGCGGGGTGGGCCGTCAGATGATGGAACGGGCCCTTGCGGAGGCCGCGCGGGGGGGCCGGCGCCGGGTGGGGCTGTACGTGGTGGAGGGGAACACCCCGGCGGTCCGGCTGTACACGTCCCTGGGGTTCCGGGTACAGCGCGTCCACCACCCCTCGTGGACGCGCCCCGCGGCGGGAGGCCGCCGCGTCCTGTACATGGTGGCGGAACTCGCTGTCCTTGGCCGCGGCTGACCCGGGTCTACTCGTCCCCGGACAACCTGCACCGCTCCAGGGTGCAGACCAGCTCGCCCGTGGGCAGCTCGTGCTGGACCACCTGGAAGTCCTGGTACAGGTGGGGCGCCAGGGGCTGCGCCACCTCCGTGAAGACCCGTACGGCCACCTCGCGGATCTCCGCGTCCGCGAACAGACTCCCGCGCTTCTCGAAGAACTCCCGCCACGACCGGTGGTTCCCCGTGACCACGATGTGGGTCTCCGTCATGTTGGGCAGCACACACCGGGCCGCCTCCCGCGCCCGCTTGCGCCGCATGCGCCGGTCCGGCAGGGGGGCGAGCTTGCGTTCCGCGAGCTCCACGAGGCGCCGGTAGGCACGCTGGGTGACCTCGTAGACCTCTTCGAGGACGGCCAAGGCCTCGGGGTCACCGCGGAACAGGGGCGGGACCACCGCCGCCGCGTCCTCCTCGTTGAAGAACCGCTGGCTGAGCTGGGAGAAGGAGAAGTGGCGGTGCCGGACCAGCTCGTGGGTGCAGCTCCGGGAAACCCCCACCAGGACCACGGTGAAGCCCGCGTGCTCCACCACGCTGAAGTGCTCCTGCGCCAGGATGTTCCGCAGGTAGGCCTCGTTGGACCGACGGCTGGGGTTGGACCACGACTGGTAGCACAGGCGGCCCGCGAACTCCGCCAGGATCTCCGCGTCCCGCGGGGAGTCGGTCTGCCACACGGCCCACGGGGTGCCCTCCCACGCGTCCAGGGCGAAGGTGGTGTGCGCGGCCTTCCAGATGCGTAAGGTCGCCGTGCGAAACCCCGTTTTCGCCTCGCCCATGGGTCCCCTCCTTCCTGCTCCCTGCCGGTGTTCCCGCCCCAGGCCCGGGAATCCTGCTATGATGGGCGCGGAGGTGCGCGGTGTTCGTGTTCTGGCTCCTGGTGGTGCTGCTGTTGGTAGGCCTGTACGTGGGGCTGGTGGCCGCGGGGCTCATGGACCTCAGCCTGGGGCTGCCCGTAGGCCACCCGGTCCGGCGGCTGGCCCGTGGGCTGGCGGGGCCCTTCCGCCGGGCGGCCCCGGACGAGGACGCGGTGGAGGAGATGGCGCGCAGGCTGCGGGGCGGGCCGGGCTCGTGGCCTGCCGCGAGGCAGTAGCGTCGCGGTGGCGGGGGACCACCTCCCGTCGGTGGAGGAGCCCGAGGACCCCTTGAGCTGGGTGCGGCAGCGCCTCCGGGGCTACCGGCCCCGGAGGCTGCCGGAAAGCGGGCTGGTCCTGGCAGGCGTGCTGGTGCCCTTGTACGTGGACGGTGGGGAGGTGTACGTGCTCCTCACCCGCCGCACGCACCAGGTGGCCACCCACAAGGGCCAGATCTCGTTTCCGGGCGGGGCGGTGGAGCCCGAGGACCGGGACGCGCGCGACGCTGCCCTGCGGGAGACGCACGAGGAGCTGGGGATCCGCCAGGAGGACGTGGAGCTGTTGGGCGAGCTGGACGACGTGCCCACCATGGTGTCCGGCTTCCTCATCCGGCCCTACGTGGGGCACATCCCGTACCCGTACCCCCTGCGGCCGGCACCGCAGGAGATCGCGGAGGTCCTGGGAATCCCCCTGCGGTTTTTCACCGACGAGCGGAACGTGCGGCTCGAGGCGGTGGGGGAGGGGGCGGCGCGGCGGGAGTTACCCTTCTACCACTACGGACCGCACACCGTGTGGGGTGCCACCGCCCGCGTTCTCCGCAGGTTGGTGGAGGTCTTGCGCTGAGGAGGGACGGTTGAACGCGCGGCGTCCCGACTACCACACGCACCTGGAGAACTACGCCCTGGACCGTGACAGCCTCCTCCGCATGGTGGAGGCCGCGGTGGCCGCGGGGGTGGACGAGATCGCGGTGACCGAGCACGCCCACAACTTCGTGCAGTGCCGGGACACCTACCCGCCCGACAACGGGTGGGTGCACGCTCAGAACTCGCCCCACCGGCGCAGCTGGGACCTGGACACCTACTGGCGTCTGCTGGAGGCTGCCCGGGCGGAGGGGTTGCGGGTGCGGGTCGGGGTGGAGTGGGACTACTGCCCCGGCAGGGAGGCCCAACTGGAGCGGTGGGTGCGGGCGTACCCGTGGGACCTGGTGTTGGGGGGCGTGCACTGGCTCCGGGGCAGGGACGGGGGCTGGTGGGGGTTCGACATCGAGGAGCAGCGGGCAGAGTGGGAGCGGCGGGACGTGGACCAGGTGTACGAGGAGTACTTCACCCTGTTGTGCCAGGCCGCGGCCACGGGCCTGTTTGACGTGCTGGCGCACCCGGACGTGGTGAAGGTCTTCGGCCACCGGCCCCGGCGGGATCCCCAGGAGTGGTACGAGCGGGCCGCGCGGGCCATGGCGGCCTCGGGGGTGTGCGCGGAGGTGAACACCGCGGGCTGGCGGAAGCCCGTGGGGGAGCTGTACCCCGCGGCGGCCTTCCTCCGGGTGCTGCAGGGCCACGGGGTCCCCGTGGTGATCAGCTCGGACGCCCACTGGACCCACCACGTGGGGTTCGGCTTTGGGCAGGCGGAGCGGGCGGTGTACGAGGCAGGGTACCGCAGCCGCTGCCTGTTCGAGGGCCGGCGCCGGCGAGAGATCCCGCTGTCACCTCCCCGGTAAAACTTGGTCGTACAGGCGTTCGCATATTCCGAACGCACGTCCACTGTTGACGGGGCGCCCCCGCTGCTATACTGGGGTCCGGACCTCCTTTGACCTCTGGAGCCGGAGATGCCCAGTCCCTCGGACCTGTTTCCAATTGGTGTGGTGGCGGTTCTGACGGGCCTCAAGCCGCACGTGCTGCGCAGGTGGGAGGAGCAGGGGCTGGTGGCCCCCGTGCGCGTGGGGCGGGCGCGCCGCCGCATGTACTCCTGGCGGGACATCGAGCAGATCCAGCTGCTCCGCCACCTCATGGAGCACGAGAAGCTGTCCCCCCTGCAGGCCCGGGCCGCGGTACAGGAGGGGTGGCCGAGGTTTTCGGGCTGGGAGCGCAGGCTGTGGGGTCGGCAGTCCCGCACCCCCGGCAGGGGAGGGACCCGGTTCGTGGTGGCGGTCTCGCCGCCCCGGGTTCCGCAGGAGGCGGAGGAGTAGGGATTTCAGCCGGACCCGGAACGGCTCGGCTCGGACGTTCCGGCGGCTGGGGAGCGGGTGCCCGGAGGGGCTGCCCGCTCCTTCCCTTTCCGGTCCATCCGGCCCTCCTACACCTGCGACAGGCGCTCTGGGGACTCCGAGAACAGCTGGTAGCGGTCTCGCCCCAGGGACTTGGCCTGGTACATGGCGGCGTCGGATCGCCGCAGGAGGTCTTCCGGGCTACAGGGTTCCGGGCTCGACAGCGCCACCCCCACGCTGGCGGTGACCGTGAGCTCCTGCCCGGCCACCACGAAGGGGCGCTGGAGGGCCGCACGGACCCGCTCGGCCACCTGCAGGGCAGCTTGCGCGTCGGGGACGTCCTCCAGGAGGATGGTGAACTCGTCCCCTGCCAGGCGGGCCAGGGTGTCTGCCTCCCGCAGGCACGACCGGAGCCGGTCCGCGGCCTGCTGGAGGAGCCGGTCCCCGGCTTCGTGCCCCAAGGTGTCGTTCACCTTCTTGAACCGGTCCAGGTCCACGAACAGCAGCGCCACGCGGTTGCCCGCCCGCCGGGCACGCTCCAGGGCGTGGCCCACACGGTCCAGGAACAGGGTGCGGTTCGCGAGCCCCGTGAGGCCGTCGTGCAGGGCCAAGTACGCCAGCCGGAGCTCCGCCCGCTTGCGGTCGGTGATGTCCAGCCCGTACCCGATGACCCGCACCACCCGCCCCTCCTGGTCCACCACCGGGCAGGCGCGCCGCACGTAGTAGCGCTCCTCCCCCGTGGGCGTGGTGACCGTCTCCTCGTGCTCCACCACCCGGCGCTCCTCGATGGCCCGGCGGAGGCTCTCCTGCCGGCGGGCGGCCAGGGCGGGGTCCCTGCCCTTCCGGCGGCAGTAGTCGTAGTCGTCCCGCCCGATGATCCACCGGCGCAGGTCCGGGTCCCGCACGGCCGCGGGGTTGACGTACACGTACCGCATCTGGGGGTCGAACACCGCGATCTCCGACTCCACCTGGTTGAGGATCTCCTCGTAAAACGCCCGCTGCTCTTCCACAGCCCGCGCGGCAGCCCGGGCCTGCTCCACCAGGCGGGCGTTCTGGAGGACCAGGGACGCCAGCTGGCCGAACCGCGCCACCACCTCGACCTCGTCCGCGCTCAGGGGTGGTGCGGTCCGGTCCCGGGCCACGGAGAACACCCCCGCAAACTCCGACCCCACCACGAGGGGCACGCTGACCGCGCTGCCCAGGGTGTCGAAGCGCGGGTCCGGAAGCCGGCCGGGCCAGGTGGCGTAGTCCTCCACCACCAGGGGCTCGCCGGTTTCCCACACCCGGCCCACCATGCCTTCCCCGCGGTGGACCACCAGACCTTCGTCCCCGGCCCAGGCCATGGCCCCGAGCCCCACGTGGCACCGCAGGACGCCGTCCTCCAGCAGGTACAGGTTGCCGTGTGGGGTGCCGAGGAGCTGGCAGGCCCGTTGGACCACGGCCCGCAGCAGCTCCTCGGTCCCAAAGCCCGCCAGCAGGCCTTGGGTGGTGGTGTGCAGGGCCTCCAGCAGCTCCTGCCGCCTGCGTAGACGGCTTTCCACCTCCTGCCTGTGCCGGAGCTCGTCCCGGGCCTGTTGGTGCAGGTAGGCCTGGCGGAGCACCAGGGAAGCCAGGTGCGCAAACCGGCTGGCGGCTTCCTGTTCGTCCTCCGTGAAGGGAGGCTCCCCGCGGCCGCGGGCCACGAAGAAGGCACCGGCCACCTCCAGGCCTACCCGCAAGGGGACGGCCACCGCCGGCCCCAGGTCCGCCACCTGCGGAAAGGCCAGCCGGCCGGGCCACGTGGCGTAGTCCTCCACCACCAGGGGCTGTCCGGTTTCCCACACCCGGCCCACCATGCCTTCCCCACAGCGCAGGCGGACGCCAGCTTCCACCGCCCAGCGGGCGGCCCCCACCCCGACCCGGCACCGCATCACACCCCCTTCCCGCAGGTACAGGTTGCCGTGGGTGGCCCGCAGCAGGGCGGTCCCGCGCTGCACGATGGCGCCCAACAGGCTGTCGAACTCACTCCCGCGGAGGAGCTCCTCCGTGGTGGCGTGCAGGGTGCGCAGCAGCTCGTGCTTGTGCAGCAGCTCCGCTTCTGCCTGCTGCCGCCGCACCAGCTCCTCCCGGGAGCGCCGATGGAGGTCCGCGTTGTGCGCCACCAGGGAGGCCAGCTCGGCGAACCGCTCCACGAGCTGCACCTCCTCCGGGGTGAAGGGCCGGTCTGGCTCGGTGCGCACCACCACCACCACGCCCCGGACCTCTCCACCTACCCGCAGGGGCATGGCCGCGGCGTGACGGACGGCCTCCAAGCGCGGGTCGGAAAGCCGGTAGGGCCAGTGGGCGTAGTCCTGGACCACCACCGGCCTGCCGGTCTCCCACACCCGGCCAGACAGCCCCTGGCCCGGGAGCACCTCAAAGCCTTCCTCCTGCATCCAGCGGGTGGCGCCCACGGCGGACCGGCACCGCATGCGGTCGCCCTCCACCAGGAACAGGTTGCCGTGTGGGGTGCCGAGGAGCTGGCAGGCCCGCCGCAGCAGGTCCTCCAGCAGGTCGTCCGCGGGCCCGCGCTCGAGCAGGCCCACGGTGGTGGCGTGCAGGGCGTCCAGCAGGCCCGCGCGGTTCTGCGCCTGCTCCTGGGCGGTGCGGTACCCGCGGCCGAGGCGGAACAGGATCTCCGCGCTCGCCGCCACGGTGACCGCAAGGCCTGTCAGGGCCGTCAGCCCCTCCCTGAGGTCCGGCGCGCGCAGGAGGACCGCGGCAGCGGCCGCCGCCAGGGCCGGCGGTGCCATGACCAGGTACACCCGGCGGTCGAAGCCAGCGGACGCCAGCAGCACGGGAGCCGAAAGCAGCACCACGGTGGAGTACGGGAGGCCCCACCGGAGCACCCCGAGGAGGACAGCCAGGCACACCAGCCCGTGGCCCGCCACCACCCAGGCCCTCCAGGCCTGGCCACGGGGTAGCCGACCCGCCAGCGCGCGCGTCCCCTGCACGGTCACGCAGAGCCGTGCTAGCAACCCGCGTGCCAGGGCCGAAGCGCCCGTACAATGGAAGCGTGCGGATCTACCTGGACTACGCGGCCACCACCCCCACCGACCCGCGGGTGCTGGAGGCCATGCGCCCGTACTTCACGGAGGTGTTCGGCAACGCCAGCAGCGTGCACACGTTCGGCCAGGAAGCCCGCACCGCGGTGGACCGGGCGAGGAGGGTGCTGGCGGAGGCGCTGGGTTGCCAGCCGTCAGAGGTGGTGTTCACCAGCGGTGCCACCGAGGCGGACAACTGGGCGGTGGTGGGCGTGGCCCTGGCCCACGAGGACCGGGGCCGCCACCTGGTGGTGTCCTCCGTAGAACACCGGGCGGTCCTCGAGCCGGCCCGGTGGCTGGCCAGCCGCGGTTGGGAGGTTACGTTTCTGCCCGTGGACCGCTTCGGGCAGGTGGACCCCGAGGACGTCCGGCGGGCCCTGCGGGAGGACACCGTCCTGGTGTCGGTCATGCACGCCAACAACGAGGTGGGCACCCTGCAGCCCGTGGCGGAGGTGGCGCGGGTGGCCCGCGAAAGAGGGGTCCTGGTGCACACGGACGCCACCCAGACCTTCGGGGCGCTGCCCGTGCGGGTGGACGAGCTGGGGGTGGACCTGCTGTCCGCCTCCGGCCACAAGCGGTACGGGCCGAAGGGCGTGGGGCTGCTGTACGTGCGGCGGGGCACGCGGGTGGAGCCGCTGTTGCGCGGCGGGGCGCACGAGCGGGGCAGGCGGGCGGGGACGGAGAACGTCCCCGGCATCGTGGGGTTCGCGCGGGCGGTGGAGCTGGCCCTGGCGGAGCGGGAGGCCGAGCAGGCCCGGGTGGCTGCCCTGCGGGACCGGCTGCTGCGGGGGCTGCTGGAGGTGGACGGCGCGTACGTGAACGGCCACCCCACGGAGCGGCTGCCCAACAACGCGCACCTGTCCTTCGAGGGTGTGGACAGCGAGTCGCTCCTGCTGGCCCTGGACCTACGTGGGCTGGCGGCCAGCAGCGGGTCCGCCTGCACCGCGGGCAGCTTGGAGCCGTCCCACGTGTTGCGGGCCATGGGGTTGCCCCCGGAGCGGGTGGAGGGGGCGGTGCGGTTCAGCCTTGGGCGGTGGACCACGGAGGCCGAGGTGGACACCGCGGTCGCCCTGGTCCGGGAGGCGGTCTGCCACCTGCGGCGTGCCCGACCTGTTGCCCGCCGCGGCGCCCGCGGTTGATGGCGCGCCGTCCGTCTGCCATCATGGACGCGTGGCCGGGCTCGTGGCGGGCCCGGGCGGTCCGCCCGTAGCTCGGTCTTCGTGTGGGCCGGAGGAGGCGTGGTCCAGTACGTCCCGATCCTGGTGCACTTCGCCATCTCCCTGGGGCTGGCGGTGGGGTTGCTGGTCCTCCACGGGTGGGTGGGCGGACGGCGTCCCAACCCGGACAAGCTGATGCCGTACGAGTCCGGCGTGTGGCCCGTGGGGTCCGCCCGGGAGCGGGTGCCCGTGCGCTACTACCTGGTGGCCATGCTGTTCATCGTGTTCGACGTGGAAGTGGTGTTCCTGTACCCGTGGGCGGTGCTGTTCCGCGAGCTCGGGTGGGTGGGGCTGTGGCAGGTGGTCCTGTTCGTGGGGGTGCTGGTGGCCGGCTACCTGTACGCGTGGCGGAGGGGGGCGCTCCAGTGGCAGCCGTGACCCGGGAGGACCTGGCGGGACTAGAGCGGAACGTGCTCACCACCACGGTGGAGCGCATGCTGGCGTGGGCGCGGAGCTCCTCCGTGTGGCCGGTACAGTTCGGCCTGGCGTGCTGTGCCATCGAGATGATCGCCACCACCACCTCCAAGTTCGACATCGCGCGGTTCGGCATGGAGGCCTTCCGTGCCTCGCCCCGGCAGTCGGACCTGATGATCGTGGCAGGCCGTGTGAGCCAGAAGATGGCGCCGGTGCTGCGTCACCTCTACGACCAGATGCTGGAACCCAAGTGGGTGCTGTCCATGGGCGACTGCGCCTCCTGCGGGGGCGTGTACAACAACTACGCCCTCGTGCAGGGGGTGGACAAGATCGTGCCCGTGGACGTGTACGTGGCCGGCTGCCCGCCGCGTCCGGAGGCCCTCCTGTACGGCCTGATGAAGCTGCAGGAGAAGATCCAGGAACGGGCCCGCGGGGGAGGGAACCGGTGACCGGGGAAGGAGCACCCGTGCAGGAGTTTCTCGGAGACCGCCTGGGCGGGGCGGTGCTGGAGGCGCACGCCTTCCGGGGGGACACCACCGTGGTGGTGAGCCGGGAGCGGGTGCTGGACGCCCTGCGGGCCCTGCGGGAGGCACCGTGGCAGTTCGAGGTCTTGGTGGACCTCACCGCGTGGGACCGCTACCCCGCGGAACCGCGGTTCGAGGTGGTCTACCACCTCCTGAGCCTGGCGCGGGGCGAGCGCCTGCGGCTCAAGACCCGCCTGCCCGGGGACGACCCCACCCTCCCCAGCGCGGTGTCCGTGTTCGCGGGGGCCAACTGGTTCGAGCGGGAGGTGTGGGACCTGTTCGGCATCCGGTTCCACGGGCACCCGGACCTGGTACGGATCCTCATGCCGGACGACTGGGAGGGTCACCCCCTCCGGCGGGACTACCCCCTGACGGAGGAGCCCGTGGAGTTCCACGGCCACGTGCCGAAAGTGCCCAGCGAGATCATCCCGAGGGTCCCGCCCGCCCGGGAGGACCCCTAGGAGACCGACCGTGGCGCTGGCCCGGGAAACGCTGACCATCAACATGGGGCCCCAGCACCCCAGCACCCACGGGGTCCTGCGGTTGGTGCTGGAGCTAGAGGGGGAGGTGATCGTCTCCTGCCGGCCGGTGATCGGCTACCTCCACACCGGCATCGAGAAGGAAATGGAGAACCGCACGTACCACCAGAACATTACCCTGGTGGACCGCATCGAGTACCTGTCCAGCTACCACGAGGAGCTGGCGTACTGCCTGGCGGTGGAGAAGCTGGTGGGCGTGGAAGTCCCCAAGCGGGCCCAGTACATCCGGGTCCTGCTGTGCGAGCTGAACCGCATCGCCAGCCACCTGGTGTGGTTGGGCACCACCGGCATCGACCTGAACGTGAGCAGCCTGCTCATGTACTGCTTCCGGGACCGGGAGCGGATTCTGGAGCTGTTCGAGATGGTCTCCGGCCAGCGGATGATGCCCGGGTACTTCCGCATCGGCGGGGTGGCCGCGGACCTCCCGGAGGAGTTTGCGCCCGCGGCCCGCGCCTTCCTGGACGAGTTCCCCCGCCGGCTGGACGAGTACGAGGCCATGCTCACGAACAACCTCATCTGGCGCCGCCGGCACGAGGGGGTGGCGGTGCTCAGCCGCGAGGACGCGCTCGCCTACGGCGTCACCGGCCCCACCCTCCGGGGCTCCGGCGTCCCGTACGACGTGCGCAAGGCGTTCCCCTACTCCTCCTACGACGAGTTCGCCTTCGACGTGCCCACGGGGCAGAACGGGGACGCCTACGACCGGTACTTGGTGCGCATGGAGGAGATGCGACAGGCACGGCGGATCGTCCTGCAGGCCCTGGACCGGTTGCCGGACGGACCGGTGATCACGGGGGACCGGAAGGTGGCCCTGCCCCCGCGCGGCGAGCTGGTGCGGTCCATGGAGGCGGTCATCCACCAGTTCAAACTGGTGAGCGAGGGCATCCGCCCGCCGAAGGGGGAGGTGTACGCGGCGGTGGAGTCCCCCCGCGGGGAGAAGGGCTACTACATCGTGTCGGACGGCTCCAACCGGCCCGCGCGGGTCCGGGTGCGGGCGCCGTCGTTCTCGAACCTTCAGGCGTTGCCCGCCATGGTCCGGGGCGGCATGCTGGCGGACGTGGTGGTGGCCATCGCCTCCATCGACATCGTCCTGGGGGACGTGGACCGGTAAGCTCGTCCCTGACGGGGCGGCCGCCGCGCGGTGCGGCCGCGCGAGGAGGGTGTGGTGCTGTCGGAAGGGACCCGACGGGACATCCAGACGCTGCGGGCCCGTTACCCCGTGGCGCAGTCGGCTTTGGTGCCCGCGCTTCTGCGGGCGCAGGAGGAGCTGGGGTGGCTGCCTCCGGAGGCCATGGCGGAGGTGGCCCTCCTGCTGGGGTTGCCCGTGGAGGTGGTGGCGGAGGTGGCGTCCTTCTACAGCCTGATCTTCACCCGGCCCGTGGGACGCCACGTGGTGCAGCTGTGCACGAACGTGTCCTGCCTGCTGTCGGGGGCGGAGGAAGTCCGACAACGGGTAGAACGGGAGCTGGGCGTGCGGGCAGGGGAGACGACCCCAGACGGACGCGTGACCCTGCTGGCGGTGGAGTGTTTGGCCGCGTGTGACCAGGCCCCGTGCATGCTGGTGGACCAGCGGCGCTGCGGGCCGGTCACCCCCGAGGCCGCGGCCCAGGTGGTCCGGGAGCTGGACTGAGGCATGGGACAGCTCGTCCTGCTGCGCCACGTGCGGGAGCCCGACCAGGGCGAGGTGGAGGCGTACGAGCGCCGGGGTGGGTACGCGGCGCTGCGGCGGGCGCTGCGGGAGCTCACCCCTGAGCAGGTGACGGACCTGGTGGAGCGCAGCCAGCTGCGGGGGCGCGGGGGAGCGGGGTTCCCCACCGGCCGCAAGTGGCGGTTCGTGCCCAAGCAGGCGCCGGTGAAGTACCTGGTGGTGAACGCGGACGAGGGCGAGCCGGGCACCTTCAAGGACCGCACGTTGCTGGAGGGCGACCCGCACCTGCTGGTGGAGGGGATCGCCCTGGCGGCGTACGCCAACGGGGTGCGGACCGCCTACGTGTACATGCGCCGGGAGTTCTACGAGGCCCGCGGAAAGCTGGAGCGGGCCATCGCCCAGGCCTACCAGAAGGGCTACCTGGGCCAGGGGATCCTCGGGACGGACTTCTCCCTGGACGTGTACGTCCACCCGGGCGCCGGAGCGTACATCGCCGGGGAGGAGACCGCCCTGCTGGAGTCCCTGGAGGGCAGACGGGCCATGCCCCGCTTGAAGCCCCCCTACTTCCCCGCGGTCATGGGGCTATATAGCCAGCCCACGGTCCTCAACAACGTGGAGACCTTGTGCTGCGTGCCGTGGATCGTCCGGGAGGGGCCGGAGTGGTGGCTGGAACAGGGCCCGCCGCAGCTGTACTCCGTCAGCGGCCACGTGAACCAGCCCCAGGTGGTGGAGGCGCCCCTAGGCACCACGGCCCGGGAGCTGATCGAGCGGGCGGGCGGCGTGCGGGGCGGGCGCCAGGTGAAAGCCTTCTACCCCGGGGGGACGTCCAGCCGGCCGCTAGCGGCCAAGCACCTGGACGTGCCCTTGCGGCACGAGGAGCTGGCGAGTTTGGGATCCATGCTGGGCTCTGCCGCGGTCATCGTGATGGACGAGACCACGGACATGGTGCGGGTCATCGCCCGGGTGTGCGAGTTCTACCGGGACGAGTCGTGCGGGAAGTGTACGCCCTGCCGGGAAGGCACGGTGTGGGTCACGCAAGTGCTGGAGCGGATCCTGCACGGGCGGGGCCGGCCAGAGGATCTGGGCCTGCTGGACAGTCTGGCCCGCCAGATGACCGGCACCTGCTTCTGCCCGCTGGGGGAGAGCGTGCCGCCCAGCCTGCGGGCAGGGCTGGAGGACTTCCGCGAGGAGTTCGAGGCGTACATCCGGAGGGCCCGGGAGCCGGTACAGATGCCCGTGCGGCTGCACCTGGGCGCCCCCGCCCCGGGAGGCTAGGCGGCGTGTCCACGGTGACGTTGGTGATCGACGGACGTGCGGTGGCGGTCCCCAAGGGCACCACCGTGTACCACGCGGCGGCCCGGCTGGGAATCGAGATCCCCATCTTCTGCTACCACGACCGGATGCCGCCCCTCGGCGCCTGCCGCATGTGCCTGGTGCAGGTGGAGAAGATGCCGCGCCTGCAGACCGCCTGCACCCTGGAGGCGCAGGAGGGGATGGTGGTGCGGACGGACAGCCCGGAGGTGGCAGAAGCCCGCAGGGCCATCCTGGAGTTCCTCCTCATCAACCACCCCCTGGACTGTCCCATCTGCGACAAAGGGGGCGAGTGCCCTCTCCAGGACAACACCTTCAAGTACGGCCCCGGGACCTCCCGGTTCGTGGAGCCCAAGCGGCACTTCCCCAAGGCGGTGCGCCTGAGCCCCGTGCTCACCCTGGACCGGGAGCGGTGCATCCTGTGCTGGCGGTGCACCCGGTTCGGGGAGGTGGTCGCGGGCGACCACGCCCTCAAGGGACACGACCGGGGCTACCGCACCCACATCGACACCCCGCCCGTCACCCTGGAGCGCCCCAGCAAGTTCATCGGGAACACCATCGCCATCTGCCCCGTGGGCGCGCTCACAAGCGGCGTGTACCGCTTCCGGGCGCGCCCGTGGGACAACCGCCCCACCCCCAGCGTCTGCACCCACTGCGGGGTCGGGTGCGCCACGTGGGTGGACAGCCGGGGCGGCGAGGTGGTGCGGGTGCGGGCTCGGGAGAAGCCCGAGGTGAACGACATCTGGCTGTGTGACGTGGGGTTCTTCGGCTACGACTACACCAACCACGCGGACCGGATTTGCGCCCCGCACGTGCGGGAGGGTGACACCCTCCGGGAGGCCACGTGGGAGGAGGCGGTGGACCGGGTGGCGCAGGCGTTGCAGCAGGCAGCACCCCGGGTGGGGGCGGTGGGCGGCGAGCGGCTGACCATGGAGGAGGCCTACCTTTTGGGGCGGCTGTTCCGCTCCCTGGGCTCCCCCCACCTGGACGCACGGGCGGACTGCACCTTCACCCCTTCTGCCTCCTGGGCCTGGGGAGCCGGCCCCTTCCACCTCCTGGACGGCGCGGACGCGCTGGTCCTGGTGGGCTGTGACCTCACCGAGGACTACCCCGTCCTGTGGCTTCGGGCCAAGCGCGCGGCAGACCGCGGCGCGGCCGTGGTGGCGGTGGCGCCCAAACGGCTGGAGCTGGAACCGTACGCGCGGTGTGCTGTGCTGCACGACTACGGGGCGGAAGCGGACGTGCTGTACGCGGCGGCCCGGCGGGTGGCGGAGCACAAGGGGCTCCCCTTGGGAGAGCTGGAGCGGGTGGACGTGGCCGACTGCTGCAGGCGTGCGGGGGTGGACGGTCAGGCGGTGGAAGCCCTGGCCGCCTGCCTTGCCCGCACCGCGCGGGCGGTGTTCGCGGTAGGCCGCCTGTGTTGGGACGGCCCGGAGCCCGAGCGGGCTCTGGCCGCGGTCCAGGCCTTGCGGGCGTTGTGCGGCGGGGAGCTGTGGGTCCTCCGCGGCAGGGGGAACGCCGCGGGCGCCGCCCTGGCGGGTCTGCTGCCGGACGCGCTGCCGGGACTTGTACCCGTGGGGGACGCACAGGCGCGCAGCCGCCTGCGGGAGGTGTGGGGCTTCGAGCCGCCGGACCGGCCGGGCCTGTCCACGCCCGCAATGCTGCAGGCCGCGGCGGAAGGCCAGCTGGCGGTGCTGTACGTGGCGGGCGCGGATGTGGCCTGCGACTTCCCGGACGGGTCCCTGTGGCGGCGGGCGCGGGCGGGGCTGCGGCTGCTGGTGGTCACCGACCTGTTCTGGACGGAGACCGCACGGCAGGCGGACGTCGTCCTCCCGGCCCTGTCCAGCTTCGAGCGCCCGGGCACGGTGGCCAACCTGGAGGGCCGGCCCCAGCGGATCCAGCCCAGTCGGCTGGGCCCGGCGGGCGCCCGGGCGGACCTGGACGTGATCCAGATGCTGGCAGCCCGCCTGGGCCGTCCCCTGGAGTACGCCTCCGTGGAGGCGGTGTGGGAGGAGCTCCGGCGGGTGGTACCTGGACTCCAGCTGGACGAGCCCTGGCCGTTCTCCCGCCCTGAGCCGGAGGTGCGGTGGGTTCCCGCCCAGACGAGCCCCGGCCAAGGCGAAGGGCTGGTGGTGGTCCCTGCTTCCCCCCTGTTCCGCAGGGGCACCATGGCCGGGCGGTGCCGCGGACTGCCGGAGCTGGCCGGGGAACCCACCGTGGGCCTGCACCCCGAGGACGCAGGGGGCTTGGGCGTCCAGGACGGCGGGCAGGTGGAGGTGGAAGCGGACGGGGCTGCGGTCCGCGTCCGGGCGCGGCGGACGGACCAGGTCCGGCCCGGGCACGTGCTGGTGCCCGTGGGCTTCCCGGAGTTCCCGCGGTCCCGGTGGGGCGGGGGCACACGGGCCCGGGTGCGGGCGGTGCAGGCGGGGAGGGACGCGCGGTGACCGCGGTGGTGGTGGAGGCGGCGGTGAAGAGCGCCCTCCTCCTGTTCGTGCTCCTCACCGCCACCGCGTACGAGGTCCTGCTGGAGCGTAAGCTGTTGGGCCGGTTCCAGGTGCGGTACGGGCCCAACCGCGTGGGCCCGTGGGGGCTCCTCCAGCCCCTGGCGGACGGGATCAAACTCCTGACCAAGGAGGACTTCGTCCCCGCGGGAGCAGACCGCGTGGTGTACGTGGCGGCGCCGGTCCTGCTCATGACCGTGGCCTTGTTCAGCTACGCGGTGATCCCCTTCGGGCCGGAGGTGGAGGTGTTCGGCCGCCGGGTCACCCTCTACCTGGCGGACGTGAACACCGCCCTGCTGCTGGTGTTGGGGGCCTCGTCCATCGGCGTGTACGGCCTCATCCTGGGGGGCTGGTCGTCCAACAGCAAGTACTCCCTGCTGGGCGGGCTGCGCAGCAGTGCGCAGGTGATCAGCTACGAGCTGAGCCTGTCCCTGTCGGTGCTGGCGGTGGTCCTGGAGGCGGGGAGCCTGAGCCTGGTGCGGATCGTACAGGCGCAGGAGCACGGCTGGTTTGTCGCCCGCCAGCCGGTGGCGTTCGTGGTGTTCTTCCTGTCCGCCTTGGCGGAGACGAACCGGGCCCCCTTTGACCTCCCGGAAGCGGAGCAGGAGCTGGTGGCCGGCTACCAGACGGAGTACGGGGGGTTCAAGTTCGTCATGTTTTACATCGCGGAGTACCTGGCCATGATCACGCAGGGGGCGCTGGCTGCCACCCTGTTCCTGGGCGGCTGGCACGGGCCCGGGCTGCCGCCGGTGGTGTGGTGGGGCCTGAAGGTGCTCCTGTTCGTGGTGGTGCTCATCTGGATCCGGGCCACGGTCCCGCGGGTGCGCTATGATCAGTTGATGAACCTGGGGTGGAAGGTGCTCATCCCGGTGGCGCTCGCGAACCTCCTGGTGAGCGCGTTCCTCCTGCTGTAGAAGGGGTCTTGTGGGAGGTACGGTGCGGAACCGCAACGGCTGGCAACGTGTGGTCATAGAGGGCGCCGCCCTCCTCAGGGGGATGACGGTGACCTTGCGCCACCTGTTCCGGCCCCCGGTGACGGTGCAGTACCCAGAGCAGCGGCCCCGCATCGCCTCGCGCTTCAAGGGCCGGCACTGGCTCACCCTGTACGCGGACGGCACGGAACGGTGCGTGGGCTGCGAGCTGTGCGTGATCGTGTGTCCTTCCCAGGCCATCTACGTGAAGGCCGCGGAGAACACCCCGGAGCGGCGGGTCAGCCGGGGCGAGCGCTACGCGGAGGAGTTCCAGATCAACATGCTGCGGTGCATTTTCTGTGGCTTCTGCGAGGAAGCCTGCCCCACCGGCGCCATCGTCCTGGGCCGGGACTTCGAGCTGGCGGACTACCGCCGGGAGGCCCTCATCTACACGAAGCCCATGCTGCAGGAGCCGTACCCGGGGGCGTCGGGGCGGGACCCGAACCGGGAGGTGTAGGCGTACCGTGGAAGCGTTGCTGTTCGCGGTGGCGGCCGCCTTGAGCCTGGCGGGCGGCGTGGGCGTGGTGGCGGCCCGCCAGCCCGTGCACAGCGCCCTCAGCCTGCTGGTGGTGCTCGGGTCGCTGGCGGTGCTGTACCTGACCCTGGCCGCGGAGTTCCTGGCGGTGCTGCAGGTCGTCCTGTACGCGGGCGCCATCGTGGTCCTGTTCCTGTTCGTGATCATGCTGCTCCACAGCCGGACGCCGGAGGGACGGCCCTCCCGCGTGGGGACGCAGTGGGGCCTGGCGGTGCCCCTGGGGGTGGGCCTGTGGGGGGGACTCGGCTACGCGGTCCTCCAGCTGCCCGCGGCGGTGGCGCCTGTGCCGGAGGGCTTCGGCAGCACCGAGGCGGTGGGCCGCCAGCTGTTCGCCAAGTACCTGTTGCCCTTCGAGCTGGCTTCGATCCTGTTGCTGGTGGCCATCGTGGCCGCGGTGGTGCTGGGTGCGAGTCCCTCTCCCCCCGCGGGAGGACCCACGGGGCAGGCCGCAGGCGGGGAGGAGGCGTGACCGTCCCGCCCGGCGCGTACCTGCTGTTGAGCGCGGCCCTGTTCACCGTGGGGGCGCTCGGCGTGCTGGTGCGCCGGACGGCCCTCATCCTGTTCATGTCCGTCGAGCTGATGCTGAACGCGGTGAACTTGGCCTTCGTCACCCTGGCCCGCGTCCACGGAAACCTGGACGGCCAGCTGGCGGTGTTCTTCGTCCTGGTGGTGGCCGCGGTGGAGGTGGTGGTGGGCCTGAGCATCCTGGTCCACATCTTCCGCAGCCGCGACACCGTGGACGTGGACGACGTGGACCTGTTGCGGGGCTAGCAGATGGACGCGTGGGCGGTGCCGTGGATCGTGGCCCTTCCCCTGGCAGGGGCGGTGGCGAACGGGCTGTGGGGAGGCCGGTGGGGCCGGCGGGCCACGGCCCTGTGGGCGTGCCTGGTGGTGCTGGGCGCCTTCCTCCTCAGCGCGGGCGCCGCGCGGGACTTGGTGGCCTCCGGGCAGGTCCACCCCCGGACGGTCCGCTTGTTCGAGTGGATCGCCTCCGGGGACTTCCGGGTGGGCGCGGTGCTGCAGTGGGATCCCCTGTCCGCCCTGCTGGCCCTGGTGGTGACGGGCGTGGGGTTCCTGATCCACGTGTACTCGGTGGGGTACATGGCGGACGACCCGGACTACAGCCGGTACTTCACGTACCTGAACCTGTTCGTGGCGTCCATGCTGGTGTTGGTCCTGGGGGGAAACCTCCTGGTGCTGTTCGTGGGCTGGGAGCTGGTGGGGCTTTGCTCGTACTTGCTCATCGGGTTCTGGTTCGAGCGTCCCGCGGCGGCCGCGGCGGGACGCAAGGCCTTCGTGGTGAACCGCCTGGGGGACGCGGCGTTCCTGCTGGGGATCCTCACCGTGGGGGGGCTCGTGGGGACCCTGGAGTTCCGGGAGATGGCCAGGCTGCTGGGGGATGCGGGCGGGAGCTTGCGGGGCCACCCCGGCTTGGTGGCCGCGGCGGTGTTGCTGTTCGCCGGCGCCACGGGCAAGTCCGCGCAGCTGCCGCTGTACGTGTGGCTGCCGGACGCCATGGAGGGGCCCACGCCCGTGTCTGCCCTGATCCACGCGGCCACCATGGTGACCGCGGGCGTGTTCCTGGTGGGCCGGCTGTGGCCCCTGTTTGAGGCCGCGGGGCCCGTTCTGGCCTCCGTGGTGGCACCTGTGGGGGCTGCCACCGCCCTGTTCGCCGCCACCGTGGCGGTGGCCCTTCTGGCCTCCGTGGTGGCACCTGTGGGGGCTGCCACCGCCCTGTTCGCCGCCACCGTGGCGGTGGCCCAGTACGACCTCAAGCGGGTGCTGGCCTACTCCACCATCAGCCAGATCGGGTACATGTTCCTGGCCCTGGGCGTGGGAGCCGGTACGGCGGCCTTCTTCCACCTGACCACGCACGCCTTCTTCAAGGCGCTTTTGTTCCTGGCCGCGGGCAGCGTGATGCACGCCCTGCACGGGCGCGTGGACCTGCGGGAGCTGGGCGGGCTGCGCGGGGCCATGCCGCTGACCTTCTGGGCCTTCGTGGTGGGCGCCCTGAGCCTGAGCGGCATCCCGCCCCTTTCGGGGTTCTGGAGCAAGGAGGAGGTGCTGCACGGGGCGGCCGCGCACCTGGGCCTTTGGACGGTGGCCCTGGTCACCAGCTTCGTGACCGCGTACTACGCCACCCGGGCCACCGTGCTGGCCTTCCTGGGGGAGCCCGGTGCGCCGGAGGGACACCCGCACGACCCCCCCGCGGCGATGTCGTGGCCCCTGCTGGCGCTGGTGGTCCTGTCCGCCGTTGGGGGCGTTTTGGGCGCCCGGTGGCTGGGATCCCCCCTCCACACCTTCCTCGAGCCCGCCTTCGGGGCGCACGGGCCGAAGGCAGAGCCCCACTGGGCGGAGGTGGCCCTGGCGGTGGCGGTGGCCGCCGCGGGCGTGGCCACCGGGTGGTGGGCGCACCGAGGCCGGCGGGAGCCGCACCTGGGCGCCCTGCGGCGGGCCCTGGAGGCCCAGTGGGGTGTAGAGCTCCTGTACGACCGCGTGGTGGTGCAGCCGGGCCGGGCCGTGGCGGGCTTTTTGTCGGAGGTGGTAGACGTCCGGGCGGTGGACGGGGCGGCCTCCGCCCTCGCGGACCTGGTGGCCCGGGCGGGCGCCGCGGTCCGCACCTGGCAGACCGGTAACGTCCGCCAGTACGCGGCAGGCGTGTTGGCGGGGGCGGTGGTGCTGTTCGCGTACTGGGTGCTGCGGTGAGCGTGGACCCCAGGGCCCTGTCCGTGTTGGTGTTCGCCCCGTCCGTGGGGGCGGTGGTGGTGGCCCTGTTGCCCCGCCGGGACACCCTGCTGCGGGGCGTGGCCCTGGGGGCGAGCCTGGTGCCCCTCATCCTGGCCGGGTGGCTGTTCGCCCTGGCCCCGCGGGGTGAGCCCGGCTTCTGGCTGGTGGAACGGGGGACGTGGGTGCCCGCCCTGGGGATTGGCTACCACCTGGGCCTGGACGGCATCTCCCTACCCCTGGTGGTGCTGGCCAGCTTCCTGTTCCCGGTGGCGCTGTTGGGGACGTGGGAGGCGGTCCGGACCCGCGTAAAGGAGTACCTGGTCCTGTGGCTGCTCCTGGAGACGGCGGTGCTGGGGACCTTCCTGGCCCTGGACCTGGTGCTCTTCTACGTGTTCTGGGAAGCGGTGCTGATCCCCATGTACTTCCTCATCGGGCTGTGGGGGTCGGAGCGGCGGGCGTACGCGGCCATCAAGTTCTTCCTGTTCACCATGGCGGGAAGCGTGGTGATGCTGCTGGCCATCGCGGGGCTGTACCTGGCCACGGGCACCTTCGACTTCCCGCAGCTGCAGTCGGCCCGCCTGAGCCCCACCGTGCAGGGGTGGCTGTTCGCGGCCTTCGCGGTGGCCTTCGCCATCAAGGTGCCGCTGTTCCCCCTGCACACGTGGCTGCCGGACGCCCACACGGAGGCGCCCACCGCAGGCAGCGTGGTCCTGGCCGGGCTGCTTTTGAAGATGGGCACCTACGGGCTATTGCGGTTCTGCCTGACCTTGTTCCCGGAGGCAGCCCGAGCGGCTTCTGGGCCGCTTGCGGCCCTGGGCGTGGTGGGAATCCTGTACGGAGCCGCGGTGGCGTACACCCAGTCGGACGTGAAGCGGCTCGTGGCCTACTCCTCCGTGAGCCACATGGGCTTCGTGGTGCTGGGGACCTTCACGTTCACGCTGCAGGGGCTAGCAGGCGCCCTCCTCCAGATGGTCAACCACGGGCTGTCCACCGGTGCCCTGTTCCTCATGGTGGGCGTGCTGTACGACCGGGCGCACACCCGGGCCCTGGACGCCTTCGGAGGGGTGGCCCGCGTGCTGCCCACCTTCACCGCCCTGTCCCTGTTCGTGGTGTTCTCCTCCGCGGCGTTGCCGGGCACCAACGGGTTCGTGGGCGAGTTCCTCGTGCTGCTGGGCGCCTTCCGCCGCGACGTGCGGTGGGCGGTCCTGGCCGCGGGGGGCGTGGTGCTGTCCGCGGTGTACCTCCTGCGGATGGTCCAACACGTGTACTTCGGCCCCGTCCGGCCCGGGGTCCGGCGGTTCGCGCCCCTCCGCTGGCAGGAGGGCGTCGCCCTGGGGCTAGTCGTGGCGGCCATCCTGTGGATCGGGCTGTACCCCCGGCCCTGGCTGGCGCGCAGTGAGGCGGCCCTGCAGGCCCTGGTACACCGGGTGGCCCCGCAGGCGGGCGTGCAGCCCAGCTGGAGGCTGCCGTGAACGGGGAGCTGGTACCGTGGTTGCCGGAAGCGGTGGTCGCCGCGGCCGCCCTGGCGGTCCTGGTGGGCGACGTGTTCGTCCGGGGGCCGCAGGCGCGAGATCGGTGGACGGTCCTGGGGCTGGTGGCCCTGGCGACGGCGGGCGCGCTGGTGGCGGCAGGAGGCCAGGGCCCCTTCGGGACCCTGTACACGCGGGACGGGCTCGCGAACGCCCTCCAGTGGGTGGCCCTGGCGGTAGGCGGCGGCGGGCTGGTCCTGGCCCGGGACTACCTGGTCCGCACGGGCCTGGACCGGGGCGAGTACTACGCCCTGGTCCTGTTCGCCACCCTGGGCGCCCTGCTGATGGCGGCAAGCCAGGACCTGCTGTTGTTGTTCGTGGCCCTGGAGACCCTCTCTGTGCCCCTGTACGTGCTGGCGGGCTTCGCCCGCGACAACCGCAGGTCGCAGGAGGCCTCCCTGAAGTACTTCCTCCTGGGCTCCTTTGCCTCAGGCCTGATGCTGTACGGCGTGGCCCTGGTGTACGGGGCCACGGGCAGTACGGGGTTGCAGGGACTCGCCGCCGCGCGGCCGTCCTTTTCGCTGCACGTGGGCGTGGGGTTGCTGGTGGTGGGCCTCGGCTTCAAGGTGGCCGCGGTGCCCTTCCACGCGTGGGCTCCGGACGTGTACGAGGGCGCGCCGGTACCCGCGGCGGCGTTCATGTCGGTGCTGGCGAAGGTGGGTGCGGTGGGCGCGCTGGTCCGGATCCTGCCGGTGACCGTCCCCCACCTGGCCTCCGCCTGGCAGCCCCTCCTGGCCGCCCTGGCCGCGGCCACCATGGTGGTGGGGAACCTGGCCGCTTTGCGCCAGTCCAGCGTCAAGCGGATGCTGGCGTACTCCAGCGTGGCGCACGCGGGCTACCTGTTGATCGGGGTCGCCGCGGGCAACGGGACCGGGGCCTGGGGTGCGGTGTACTACCTCGCGGTGTACGCGGCCATGAAGCTGGGCGCGTTCGGCGTGCTGGCCTTGCTGGAGCGGGGGGGCGGAGAGGCGGACGAACTGGAGGACCTGCGCGGTCTCAGCGACCGCGCGCCCGGGGCGGCGGCCGCCTTCGCGGTGTTCATGGCCTCGCTCACCGGGCTGCCGCCCACCGCGGGGTTTCTGGCCAAGTTCTACCTGTTCACCGCGGCGCTACAGGCGGGCCTGGTGTGGCTGGCGGCCGTCGGGGTGGCCACCAGCGTGGTGTCCGCCGCCTACTACCTCCGGGCTGCGTACGCGGCGTACACCGGTCCTGGCCGCGCGGGCGTGCGGGTGCCGCCGGCCCCCTGGGCTGCGGCAGGGCTGGGGCTCAGTGCCGCGGCCACCCTGCTGTTCGGGCTGCTGCCCGGACCCCTCACCAGCTGGGCGCAGCGGGTGGCGGTGCTGGTGCGGTGAAGGGAGGTGCCAGGTGGAGAAGTTCGACGCCATCGTGGTCGGAGCCGGTCCCGCGGGGACGGCGGCGGCCCTCACCATGGCCCGGGCGGGGCTGAACGTGGTGCTCCTGGAGCGGGGCGAGTACCCGGGCGCGAAGAACGTGATGGGCGGCGTGCTGTACGGCCGCATGTGCGCGGACGTGGTGCCGGAGTTCTGGACGCAGGGTGCGCCCGTGGAGCGCGTGGTGGTGGAGGAGCGGGTGTGGCTGGCCACGGAGGACGGCGCGGTGAGCGTGGGGCACCGCAGCCCCCGCATGGCCTTCCACCCCGACGGCTGCCCCAACGCCTTCACCGTCCTGCGTGCCAAGTGGGACCGGTGGTTCGCCCAGAAGGCGGAGCAGGCGGGGGCGTTTCTGGTCCCCGCCACCACGGTGGAGGACCTGTTGTGGGAAGACGGCCGGGTGGTGGGCGTGCGCACCGGACGCGAGGAGGGCGACCTGTTCGCGGACGTGGTGGTCCTGTGCGACGGGGTGAACTCCCCCCTGGTGCAGCGGGCGAGGCTGCGGGACCACCCCGTGGAACCACACCAGCTGGCCTTGGGCGTCAAGGAGGTGATCGGCCTCCCGCCAGAGGTGATCGAGTCCCGGTTCAACCTGGAGCGGGGCCAGGGCGCCACCATCGAGATCTACGGCGCGGTGACGAGGGGAATGTCCGGCTACGGGTTCCTGTACACCAACCACGACTCCCTCTCCGTGGGCGTGGGGGTGCTGGTCTCCCACCTCATGCGGACCCGCACGACCCCCTACGAGCTTCTGGAAGGGCTCAAGCAGCACCCCCTGGTCCGTCCGCTCCTGGCGGGGGGCGAGGTGCTGGAGTACAGCGCGCACGCCATTCCGGAGGGCGGGTACCGGGCCATGCCGAAGCTGTACGGGGACGGGGTCCTGGTGGCGGGGGACGCGGCCATGATGGTCAACGGACTCCACCGGGAGGGCAGCAACCTGGCCATGACCGCGGGGCGGCTGGCGGGGGAGACGGTGGTGGAGGCCAAGCGGCGCGGTGACTTCCGCGCCCGCACCCTGGCCCTGTACGCCGCCAAGCTGGAGGAGTCCTTCGTCCTGAAGGACCTGCGGAAGTACCGCGACCTACCGGACTTGGTGGAGCGCAGGCCGGACCTGTTTGGCACGTACGCGGAGCTGGCGAACCTGGCGTTCCACGAGATGCTCACCGTGGACGGGGTCCCCAAGCGGGACAAGCAGCGCAAGATCTGGCGGGAGGTGACCCGGCGCAGGCCCCTGTGGGCGCTGGCCCGGGACCTGTACGAGGTGTGGAGGGCGGTCCGGTAGCAAAACCGGGTTGAGGAGGAGGTCCGCGTGGAGCGGAGCGCGGTACGGGTGGAGGACAAGCTGTACACGCTGCGGTGGAAGCACGACCGGGCCGGCCACATCGCCATCACGGACCCGCGCTGCTGCGCGGACCGGTGCGGGGAGGAGTGGCGCCGGCCCTGCACCACCTTCTGCCCCGCGAAGGTGTACGAGTGGGACCCCGGGCAGGGGCGCATCCTCATCGCGTACGAGAACTGTGTGGAGTGCACCACGTGCCTGGTGGGGTGTCCCTACCGGGTCATCGACTGGAGGCCGCCCCGGGGAGGGTTCGGGGTCCAGTACCGGTACGGCTGACGGACCTGCCGGGGGGTGGGGGTGCCGTTGAGGGCGCTGGCGGTGGTCAACCCGGTGGCCGGCCGGGGGCGGACGGTGCGGGGGTGGCCCCGGGTGCGGACGCGGCTGGCGGAAGCCGGTTGGGAGCTGGAGGAGGTGCGCTCTCAATCGCCCGGCCACGCGGCGGAGCTGGTGCAGGACCTAGCCCGCACGGGGTTTGACGTGGTGCTGGCGGTGGGGGGGGACGGCACCGCCAACGAGGTGGCCAACGGGCTGGCGCGCGCGGGCGCCTTGGAGCACGTGCAGTTGGGCCTGGTGCCGCTTGGGACCGCGAACGACTTCGCCGCCTGCTTGGGGATCCCGCAGGACCTGGAGGCCGCCGCGGGCGTGCTGCTGCGCGCCCGCCCGCGGCGTGTGGACCTCGGTCGGGTGAACGACCGGTGGTTCGTGAACGTGGCGGGCGTGGGGTTCGACGCGGAGGTGGCCCGCTGGGTGAACCAGCGCAGCAAGGTGGTGCGGGGCACCGCCATGTACGTGGCGGGGATCTTCCGCACCCTCGCCCGCTACCAGCCCGCCGAGCTGGAGGTGTGGCTGGACGGGGTGCCGTGGAACGCGCGGGCGTTCTTGGTGGCGGTGGGCAACTCCCCTGCCTACGCAGGGGGCGTGCGCATGTGCCCGGACGCGCGGCCGGACGACGGCCAGCTGGAGGTGGTCCGCATCGGCGACATCCGCAAGGTGGAGGTGTTCTGGATCCTGCCCCTGCTGTACGCGGGCCGGCACCTCACCCACCCCAAGGTGGCCAGGGCAGCAGCGCAGGAGGTGGTGGTGGACGCGCGGCGGCCGCTGGCGGTGCACGGGGACGGGGAACCTGTGGGCACCACGCCCGCCCGGTTCCGGGTCCAGCCCCAAGCCCTCCGGGTCCTGGCCCCCTAGCCTGGGTCGGGATCTTGAACCAGCCCGGTATCGTAGGTAGAGGAGGGTGCGCACGCACCCGCAGTGTCCCTTCGACCCCACGGACAACAGGGAGGAGGTGTTCGATGCGCGCAGTCGGGTGGATCGGGCTCGCCGTGGTGCTGGCTGCAGGCACGGGGGTCCCCGTGGCCGCCGCCCCCGCCTTCCGCGGGCTCGCGGTGTACACGCAGTACCCCGCGCAGACGGTTCGGGCAGGCGAACCGGTGTCCGTGAGCATCACGGTGCGGAACTTCGGGCTGCCCCCCCAGGTGGTGGACCTGCGGGTGACGGAGGTCCCCCGAGGGTGGCGGGCGCAGTTCCTGGCCGGCGGCCGCGTGGTGCAGTCGGTGTCCGTGATCCCGGACGGGGAAGCCACCGTGACCTTGCGGCTGGAGCCGCCGCGGGGCGCCCGGGCGGGCACCTACCGGTTCCGGGTGGCCGCGCAGGGCCAGGGCACCGCCGCCACCCTGCCCCTGGAGATCACCCTGGGCCAGGTGCTGCCCCCGCGCCTGAGCCTGGAGGCGGAGCTGCCCACCCTGCGGGGGCCGGCCACCTCCACCTTCCGCTACCGGGTGACTGTCCGCAACGACAGCGACCAGGACCAGCTGGTGCAGCTGGACGCGGAAGCGCCGCGTCGGTTCCAGGTGAACTTCACCCTGCTGGGCCAGCAGGTAACCAGCGTACCCGTGAAGGCGGGGGAGTCCCGGGAGGTGGAGGTGGAGGTGAACATGCCCCAGGACACCCCCGCGGGTACCTACCCCCTGGTGGTGCGGGCCGCGGGAGGCGGGACGAGCGCCAGCCTGCGCCTGACCGCGCAGGTGACGGGCCGCCCGGAGTTGCGGGTGACCGCGCCGGAGGGGAGGCTGTCCGGGCGCGCGTACGCGGGGGCTGCGGAGCCCCTCAAGGTGGTGATCAAAAACGACGGCTCCGCCCCAGCCCGCAACGTGTCCCTGTCCGCTTCCCCGCCCTCGGGGTGGGAGGTCACCTTTGACCCGGAGCGCATCGACGAGATTCCCCCGCGCGGGGAGCGGGAGGTCACCGCGCGGGTGCGGCCCTCCCCGCGGGCCATCGCGGGAGACTACATGGTCACCATCACCGCCAGTGCCAGCGAGGCGTCCGCCTCCGCGGACTTCCGCATCACCGTCCTGACCCGCACCCTGTGGGGGATCGTGGGCGTGGTCCTCATCGCCGCGGCCCTGGTGGTGGTGGGGCAGGCGGTGTCCCGGTACGGCCGGCGATGAGCGCGGCGGTCGAGACCTTCGGGCTGACCAAGCGGTACGGAGACCTGGTGGCGGTCCAGGACCTGAACCTCCGCCTGAACACGGGGGAGGTGTTCGGGATGCTGGGCCCCAACGGGTCGGGCAAGACCACCACCATCCTCATGCTGCTGGGGCTCACGGAGCCCACCGCGGGGTCTGCCCGGGTGTTGGGCTGGGACCCCACCCGCCAACCGCTCCAGGTCAAGCGGCGGGTAGGCTACCTGCCGGACTCCGTGGGCTTCTACGACGAGCTCACCGCGTGGGAGAACCTGCGCTACACGGCAGCGTTGAACGGGCTGTCCTCCTCCGAGGCGAACCGGCGCATCGGGGAGGTGCTGGAACGGATGGGCCTGCAGGACGTGGCGCACCGGAAGGTGGGGACCTTCTCCCGGGGCATGAAGCAGCGGCTGGGATTGGCCGACGTCCTGCTCAAGCAGCCCCAGGTGGCCATCCTGGACGAGCCCACCCTGGGCCTGGACCCCGAGGCCGCCCTGGAGTTCCTGGCGTTGATCCGCAGCCTCAGGCGGGACGGCCTCACGGTGCTGCTGGCGTCCCACCTTCTGCACCAGGTGCAGACCGTCTGCGACCGGGTGGGCCTGTTCCACCGGGGCCGGATGGTGCTGGAGGGGACGGTGGACGAGCTGCGGGAGCGGGTCCTGGGCGGTGCTTACCGGATCCGCGTGGAGGCGCGGGGTCCTGGGCTGGAGCGGGTCCTGGCGGACGTCCCGGGCGTGGTGCGGGTGACCCGCACCGGGGAAGACGCCTACCAGGTGGAAGCGCGGGTGGACTGCCGGGCGGAGATCGCCCGGCGGGTGGTGGGCGGCGGCGAGCTGCTGGCGCTCACGGTGGAGCGTCCGGGCCTGGACGAGGTGTACGCCCGGTACTTCCAGCAGCTGGACCGGGAGTCGGGAGGTGCGGCATGAGCGCACAGGCGGCGGGATCCACCGCGGCGGCACGTCGGGAAGGCTCGCCGTGGACGGGGCTTTGGGCGGTGGTCTACAAGGAGCTTGCGGACCACCTCACGGGCGTCCGCATGCAGATCCTGGAGACCCTCATGCTGCTCACCGCGGTGGGCACGGTGTACGCGGCCACGCAGAGCATCCGGCAGGCCATCGGGGAAGATCCCTTCCTGTTCCTCCGGCTGTTCACCACCGCCCGGGAGCCGCTGCCGTCCTTCGTGGGCTTCCTGGGCTTCCTGATCCCCCTCACCGCCATCGCCTTGGGGTTCGACGCCATCAACGGGGAGTACAACCGCAGGACCCTCAGCCGTGTGCTGAGCCAGCCCATCTACCGGGACGCCCTCCTCCTGGGCAAGTTCCTGGCCGGGCTGGCCACCCTGGCCATCACCCTGGTGGCCCTGTGGGTGGTGGTCACGGGCATGGGGCTGTTCGTGCTGGGGTTGCCGCCGGGCGGGGAGGAGGTGGCCCGGGGTCTGTTCTTCCTGGTGGCCACCCTGGCGTACGCGGGGATCTGGTTGGGGCTGAGCATGCTGTTCTCCGCGGTGTTCCGGCAGCCGGCCACCTCCGCCATGACCGCCATCGCGGTGTGGCTGCTGTTCGCGGTGTTCTGGGACATGCTGGCCGCCCTGGTCTCGCAGGCGTTGCGGCCCACCCAGTACGGCGGGGTGGCGGAGGAACTGGCCCAGGCGCGCCTGCACCTGCTGCTGGCACGGTTCTCCCCCAACACCCTGTACGCGGAGACGGTGATCGCACTGCTGAACCCCGCGGTGCGGTCCTTGGGGCCGGTCCTCATCACCCAGCTGGAGGGCGCGGTGCTGGGCACGCCGCTGCCCCTGGGCCAGAGCCTGCTCATCGTGTGGCCGCAGTTCACCGCGCTGGTGGCGGTGGTGATCCTCCTGTTCGCGGCCACCTACGTGTTGTTCCAGCGGCAGGAGGTCCGGGCCTAGCCCGAACCGGGGGCTTCCTCCAGCCACTCCGTGTCGTACGAGGCCGCGTGGGGGACCACACACAGGAACTCCGCGGGCTGCGGCCCCGGGTTCTCGTAGCGGTGCGGCACCCCGGCGGGGATGAACACCACGTCCCCCGCGGCCACCTCCTGCTCCTCCTCCCCCAGGGTCAGGCGGATGCGCCCGGTGAGCACGTACTGTTCGTGTTCCACGGTGGGGTGGCGGTGGCGGGGGATCACCGCCCCCGGTTCCAGGGTGAACTTGCGGAGCAGGAAGTTGGGAGCCCCGTCCGCGGGCCCCACCAGCACCTGGATCCACGCGCCCCTGGCTCGTTCCACGGGCCGCGCCTCCACCTCCCGGGCAGGTCGGACGGTGCCGGTGGTTGGCATCTGCACGCCTCCTTGGCCCCTTACGGGAACTGGAACGCCACCTTGAAGGCCCGCGCGTGGGACTTGCCCAAGGCCGCCCGCAAGGCGTCGGGGTACTGGCGGAGAGGGAACCGGTGGGTGACGAGCTCGGACAGCTCCAGCCGGCCTTGCTCCATCCAGCGCAGGACCAGCTCCAGGGTCCGGACCGGCTGGCCGCCCCACTGCGCCACCGCGTACGCGTAGCTGCCCACCACGCGGAGTTCCTTGAGCCACACGGGGGTCCAGTCCACCCCGCGCGGCAGGGAAGCCAACCCCAGCACCACCACGGTCGCCCTGGGCCCGGCCAGCCGGAAGCTGTCGTCCAGGCTGCGGCCGGACCCCACGCAGTCTACCACCAGGCGGGCTCCCCCGACCACCGCGGGCTTCCCGAGGATGGGCTTTCGCAACCGGGCGCCCAACAGCTCCGCCAAAGGGCCGTAGTGGCCGTCCCGGCCGGCCAGGAGGACGGTGTGGTCCGCTCCCAGCCGCCGGGCCCGGTCCGCCTGGAACGGGTACTTCACCAGCGCCACCACCCGCGCGGCGCTGCCCATGGCCCGCAGGCAGGCCACCGTGGCCTGGCCGATCACCCCCCCGCCCACCACCAGCACCGTGTCCCCGTCCTCCGGGGGGTGGCGCAGGAGCGCGTGGAGGGCGCAGGCGGCAGGCTCGCTGAGCAGCGCGTTCTCGTCGGTGACCGCGCCGGGCAGGGGCAGCACCTGCGAACGGTGTGCCACGAAGGTCTCGCCCCAGCTGCCGCCCGTGTCCCGGCACGCGCCCACCATGAGTCCCGGGCTCAGGTGGCCCTCGGTGGTTCGCACGCACAGGTTGTACTCCCCCCGGCTACACGGTTCGCACGGGTGGACGAACCCACGGGCCCGGCACGGCAGCACCGGCTCCACCACCACCCGCTGGCCCACCTCCAGGTCGTGGACCTGGGGCCCGACCTCCGCCACCGCCCCCACGTTTTCGTGTCCGGGCACGAAGGGGAAGGAGGCGAAGGCGGAGGTGGACGGGCTGGCCTGGAGGGTCACCAGGTGCAGGTCGCTCCCGCAGATGCCACCCATGCGCACCCGCACCCGCACCCAGTCGGGACCCGGTAGCGGTGGGTCGGGTAGCTCCGACAGGCGCAGGGGGGACAGGACGCTCCAGTACGCCGCCTCCCACATGGCCCCCGCGGCCCGGGTGACCAGGTACCGCGGGACCGTGGGGTGGAAGGTCAGGGCCTGCATCCGCGCGTCCTGGCGGGCTCGCCGCGGGCCTGTTACTCCATGGGCACCTGGCGGATGAAGCCGCGCTCCAGCCGGTCGAAGATGTCCCGCAGGTCGGGGCCGGTGATGGTAAGGCCGTGGTTCTTGAGCCCCACCACCGCCCGGCCCGGGTCGGGCGCCTGCCGGACCAGGTCCGCTACCGCCTGCGCCAGCTGCAGAGTCCCGCAGGGGTAGTTCACCAGCGTGGACCGCACCCCCTCCATCCACGCGTGCACGTGCACGATGGCCCCCACCTGGGGGTGCTCCGTGTAGATCATCCAGTGCTCGATGGCGTCCACGGACACCCGGCGGGGCTGCACGTGGGGCGGTACGCTCAGCACCATGGCGGCGCGTTCGGGGTCGAAGCCCTTCACCAGGAGCATGTCGCGGCCCACCACCCGCATGTTGGCCTTGTTCACGCCGCTGGCGCTCATCCAAAACCGGGTGCGGTCCTTGCGGACGCTCAGGTTGCCGTAGCTGAGGCCCCCGATGCCGTACAGCAGCTCGATGTGGCGCAGGTCGCGGGCAGACAGCAGCTGGTCGATGGGGAAGGGCGCTGGCAAAAGCCCCAGCGCGTCCAACCGGCGGCCCGCCTCCGCCAGCTCCCGGGTCCGTTCGTCCCCCTCCCACAGTTCCGGCGGCAGGTCCGGATCAAACACGTTGTCGATCACCAGCTGCGAGCAGGCCAGGGGCTGCAGCCGCTGGTACACCTGCTGGAAGTACGCCTCCTCGCCCAGCCGGCCGGGCACCGCGTAGTACCCCTGTTCCAGGGTCACGAAGTACGTCCGCACCCCTTCCGGGTGTCGGACCAGGTACACGCACAGGTTGGCCAAGGACCGTACCAGGAGCGGGTAGCCGGCCCGCAAGACGTCCTCCGGCACCTGGGGGTCCAGCACCACCGCCACCACGAAGGTGGCCTTCGCGCGCCTCCGGTACGCCCGGGGCCGCGCGGGGTTCACGAAGTTGAACACCAGCCGCAGGTCCCCGTCCCCCTCCGCGCGGAACCGGTGCCCGTGCCGCTCGAAGACCGCCCGTACCCCCTCCGCGAAGGCTTCCAGCACTGGATCGTAGGGCTCGCCCGCGAAGCCGAACACCAAAGGCCTGGCCTCGCTGGCTTCCCGCATGGCCCGCAGCCGCTCGCGCACCACCGTCACGTCCATAGCCCGCACGACAAGACGCGGATGGGTTCCTCCATACGGTTTTCCTTCGCCCTCCCCTACCCGGATCCCTACCGGCGCTGCCCGGCACCCCGCCGCGCACGCAGGACCACCGCCGCGGTCACCACCAGCGCCAGCGCGGCCAGCTGTCCCAACGCGAAGGGGCCCAGCACCCTCTGCTCCGAACGCAGGAAGTCCAAGCCCACCCGCACCGCGGAAAGAGCGCCCACCGTCTTCCAGAACACCTCGCCCTCGAAACGGCGGCCCGCCAGCCACCGCTGGACGAGGAGGAACAGCACCAGGGAGGTGGCCATCTCGTACAGCTGCAGGGGGTGTCGGGGTGCACCGGGGGCCGTGGGGAACACCACGCCCCACGGCAGGGAGGTGGGGTCTCCGTACAGCTCGCCGTTCATGAAGTTGCCCCACCGGACCAGGGCGTTGGCCAGGGGGATCCAGGTGGCGCAGGCGTCCAGGAAGGACGCCGCAGAGACGCCCTCCTTGCGGCCCAGCCAGACCGCGTACAGCAGCCCCGCGGCGATGGCGCCGTGGGAAGACAGGCCGCCGTGGTCCACCCGGAGGACCTCTGTGGGGTTTGCGAGGTAGGGTGCCGGGTGCGACACCACGTACCCCAACCGCGCCCCCGCGAACAAGACCAGCACGAAGGAAACGGCCACACGGTCCGGCAGGTCCGCGGGCAGGCCCACCGCGGGTGCCGCACGGCGGGTCAGCCAGATCCCCGAAAGAATGGCCAGAGCCATCATGACGCCGTACCAGCGGACGGCGAAGGGCCCCAGCTGGATCAGGATGGGATCCACGGGCCCATTGTACGATAGGGCAAGACCGCGCACAGGAGGCGTGGGAATGGACCTGCAGGACTGGCGCGCAGAGCTGATGCGGGTGGCGCAGGGACGGGCGCCCGCGGACCTGGTGGTGGACGGCGGGGTGGTGCTGGACGTGTACACGGGCGAGCTCCTCCCGGACTGGGTGGTGGCCGTGAAGCGCCCGCGGGTGGCGTACGTGGGCCCACGGCAGGAAGGCCTGGTGGGGCCGTCCACAGAGGTGCTGGACGCCCGCGGGCAGGTGGTGGTGCCGGGGCTGGTGGACGCCCACACGCACCTGTTCGGGGCCCGGTACAGCCCGCACGCGGCGGTCCCCCACATCGTGGCGGGCGGCACCACCTGTATGGTGACGGAGCTTTCCGAGCTGGCGTACGTGGCGGGCGAGCTCGGACTGCGCGCGGGCCTGGAGGCCTTGCGGGACCTGCCGGTGAAGGTGTACGCCACCCTGCCGCCGCTCGCCGCCACCGCTCCGCACCTGGAGCGCCACGCTCCCGACCTGGCGGTGTACCGGGAGCTGCTGCGGGACCCCCTGGTGGTGGGGTTGGGGGAGGTGTACTGGGGCAACCTGGTGCTGCGGGAGGACCCACGTCTGCTGCAGTTGGTGGCGCTGGCGGAAGAGGCGGGGAAGGTGGTGGAGGGGCACGCGGCGGGAGCCCGCGGGGGGCGGCTGGCGGCGTACGCGGCCGCCGGCGTGACCTCTTGCCACGAGCCCACCTCCCCGGAGGAGGTGGTGGAGCGGCTGCGGCTGGGATTCCACACCATGGTGCGGGAGGGGAAGATCCGTCAGGAGCTGGAGGCGGTGGCCCCGGTGTGGCAGCAGGCCGCGTGGGACGTGCGGCGGCTGTCCTTGGTCACGGACAGCGCGGGTGCGGGGGAGATCCTGGAGGACGGGTACCTGGACGCGGTGCTGCGGAAAGCGGTGCGGCTGGGCGTGGACCCCGTGGCGGCGGTGCGGGCGGCCACCCTGGCGCCGGCGGAGCGCTTCCGGCTGGACGGGGTGGTGGGTGGGCTGGCGCCGGGCCGGTACGCGGACTTCAGCTTGGTGCCCGACCTGCGGGAGTTCCGCCCCACCCTGGTGGTGAGCGACGGACGCGTGGTGGCCCGGGAGGGAAAGCCCCTGTTCACCGCCTCCGCGTACCGGTACCCGCCGGCGCTGCTGCAGACCATCCGGCGCGCCGTCCCGCCCCCGGAGGCCTTCCGGGTACCGGCTCCCTCCCGCGTGGGCCCGGTGCGGGTGCGCGTGGTGGAGATGGTCACCCACCTGGTCACGCGGGAAGGGGAAGCAGAGCTTCCGGTCCGCGACGGCTACCTGGCCCCCGGGGACGACACCGCCACCGTGGCCGCCCTGGACCGGGACGACCAGGGGCCGCCCTTCGTGGGCTTCCTGCGGGGGTTCGGCCTGCGCCGGGGTGCGTGCGCCACCAGCATGGCGTGGGACAGCCCGCTGTTGCTGGCCGTGGGGACGGCCCCGGAAGACATGGTGGCGGCCTTGCGGCGGCTCGCGGCGCTGGGAGGAGGGGTGGTGGTGTGCGCGGGCGGGACCGTGGTGGCGGAGCTGCCGGCGCCCGTGGCCGGGGTGGTGTCTTTGGCTCCGTTGGAGACGGTGGCGCGGCAGGAAACCGAGGTGGACCGCGCCCTGCGGGAGCTGGGTGCGGTAGGCCCGCGGCCTTCCCTCACCGTGGACGTGTTGTCCGGCCTGGCGATCCCGCACCTCCGGGTGTGCGACCGGGGGTACGTGCGGGTGCGGGACGGGGCCATCCTGGGGCTGTGGCCCGACGGCGCTTGACAGCCCGCACGGGAGCTGGTAGCGTTCGCTCAACAGGACAACTGAATAGCAACACCCTTATCCAGAGTGGGCGAGGGACGGGCCCGATGACCCCCGGCAACCTACCGGCGCCAGAGCCGGCAAGGTGCCAACTCCCGCGGAAGGCATTCCGAGAGATAAGGGCGGTTGTTGCCCTCCGCGGCTGGATTCCGGTGGATGTTCCGTTCGCCGGGTTTCGGCGCCGGAGGGTTTCTCGTTGTCTGGAGGTGGTATGCGCGTACGGGTCACGGTCCCGGCCACGTCCGCCAACTTAGGGCCGGGGTTTGACTGTCTGGCGGTGGCGCTGGGGCTGCGCAACCAGGTGGAGGCCACCTTCTCAGAGCGCCCGCGCGTGGAGGTGGTCGGAGAGGGGGAAGGCAACCTGCCCTGTGACGAGCGGAACGCGGTCTACCAGGCAGCCCAGGCGGTGGCGGAGCGGGTGGGAGCGCGGGGCGTGGCCTTCGCCTTCCGCTGCCAGAACAGCATCCCCCTGGACCGTGGTCTCGGGAGCAGCGCCGCGGCCCGGGTGGCGGGCGTGGCGGCCGCCAACCGGCTCTTGGGGAGCCCCCTGGACCTGGCGGCACAGGTCCGGCTGAGCGCGGAGCTGGAAGGGCACCCGGACAACGCGGTGGCCGCTTGGGTGGGTGGGGTGACGGTGGCGGTCCGGGAGCCGGACGGGGCGGTGTGGTGGCAGCGGCTGGTGCCCCCGGTTCTGCCCGCGGTGGTGGTGTGCGTGCCGGACCTGCGGGTGTCCACGGAGGAGGCGCGCCGGAGGCTGCCCCCGCGGGTACGGCTGGAGGAGGCGGTGTTCAACGTGGGCCGTGCGGCCCTGCTGGTGGCGGCCCTGTGCAACGGGGACCTGGCAGCGCTGGCCGTGGCCACGGAGGACCGCCTGCACCAGCCTTACCGGGAGGCGCTGGTCCCCGGGTTCCGGGAGGCGGTGGCGGCCGCGCGGCAGGCGGGGGCGTGGGGCGCGGTGTTGAGCGGGGCAGGGAGCAGCCTGCTCGCCCTGTGCCGGCCGGAGCGGACGGAGGCCGTGGGCGAGGCCATGCGGGAGGCGCTGGCGGCCCGTGGAGTCCGGAGCCGGTGGCTGGTGTTGCCGGTGGACACACGGGGTGCCGTGGTGGACGACCACGCGGGAGGAGGTGGAACGTGGGAAGGGTAGCGTGCCTCAGATGTCGGGCGTGCCGGACGCCCCACCCGGTGGGGCCTGAGTACGTCTGCCAGCAGTGCTTCGGACCGCTTGAAGTGGAGTACGAGGAGGGTTCCCTCCGGGAGGCCACGCGAGAGCGGATCGCGTCAGGCCCCCCTTCCATCTGGCGGTACCGGGCCCTGCTGCCCGTAGAACCCCAGGAGGACGACCTGCAACCCGGCTTCACGCCCCTGGTGCCCGCCCGCCGGCTGGGGGAGTGTCTGGGGCTGAGGAACCTGTACCTGAAGAACGACACCACCAACCCCACCTGGTCCTTCAAGGACCGGGTGGTGGCGGTGGCCGTGGCCGCCGCCCGTCAGTTCGGGTTCGGAGTCCTGGCGTGCGCGTCCACCGGGAATTTGGCCAACGCGGTGGCGGCCCACGCGGCGCGCGCGGGCATGCGGGCGGTGGTGTTCGTCCCGCGGGGTCTGGAGGCGGGCAAGGTGCTGGCCACTTCCGTGTACGACCCCACGGTGGTGGAGGTGGAGGGCAGCTACGACGACGTGAACCGGTTGTGTACGGAGATCGCGGGGGAGCACCCGTGGGCGTTCGCCAACATCAACGTGCGGCCCTTCTACTCGGAGGGCTGTAAGACGCTCGCCTTCGAGGTGGCCGAGCAGCTGGGCTGGAAGCTGCCCGACCACGTGGTGGTCCCTGTGGCCTCGGGCAACCTGTTCGTGAAGACGGAGAAGGCCTTTTCGGAGCTCTTGTCGCTGGGCCTGGTGGAAGGCCGCCCGCCCCGCCTGCACGGAGCCCAGGCGGCGGGGTGCGCGCCCATCGCGGAGGCCCACCGGCGTGGCACCGCGCAGGTCACCCCCGTGCGGCCCCACACGGTGGCCAAGTCCCTGGCCATCGGCAACCCCGCGGACGGGTTTTACGCCCTCCAGACGGTCCGTAGGACGGGCGGGGTGTTCGAGGTGGCCACCGACGAGGAGATCGTGGAGGGCATGCGGCTGCTGGCGCAGACGGAAGGGCTGTTCGCGGAGACCGCGGGCGGGGTCACGGTGGCGGTCCTCCGGAAGCTGGCGCAAGCCGGGGTGCTCCACCCAGACGACGTGGTGGTGGCCTTCATCACCGGAGCCGGGTTGAAGACCCTGGAAGCCGTCTCCGGGGGTGGCCGGCCCCCCATCCGGATCCAGCCGACCCTACGGGACTTCGAACGGCAGGTGCTGGCCGCGGTGTAGAGGAGGAGTCCGTGGGAGGCTGGCGAAGTTGCCGAGCCGGGCGGAGGGTACAGGTCCGTCCCGGGGTGCCTGTATGAGCCTCGTGGTGGAACCGGCTAGGCCGCAGGACGAACCGGAAATCCAGCAGCTGGTCCGGTCCGTCCTGAACGAGTTCGGGCTGCCCTACGACGCGTCGGTGGCGGAAGAGCTGACCAACCTGGAGGAGCACTTCCCCCAGCCGCGCTCGGTGTTCTTCGTGGCCCGCCTGGACGGCCGGGTGGTGGGCACCACCGCGGTGAAGGAGGCGGGCCAGGGTCGGGCGGTCCTCAAGCACCAGTACGTGCACGCGGACTACCGCCGGCGCGGGATCGGGGCCAAGCTGCTGGACGCCGCCCTCGTGTACTGTCGGGTGTGCGGCTACCGGGAGGTGGAGCTCGAGACCGCGCCGTGGATGCAGCAGGCGCAGCGGCTGTACCGGTCGCGGGGCTTCCGGGAGGTCCACCGGGACGAGCAGGCGGTACGCTACCACCTCCTCCTCGCCCCTTGACGGGGGCTTTGCTGTGGACCCTGCAGGACTCCTGGAGCGCATCGCGCAGGAGATCCGCTCCTGTACCCGCTGCCCCCTGCACGAGGGACGCACCCAGGCGGTGCCCGGCGAGGGCCCGCCGGACGCGCCCTTGCTGTTCGTAGGCGAAGGCCCGGGGGCGGAAGAAGACCAGCAGGGGCGGCCCTTCGTGGGCGCCGCGGGCCGGCTCCTGGACCGGCTGCTGGCGGGCATCCGGATCCCGAGGAGCCGCGTGTTCATCACCAACACGGTGCGGTGCAGGCCGCCGGGCAACCGGGAGCCGCACCCGGACGAGGTGGCCGCCTGCCTGCCGTACCTGGTCCGGCAGATGGGTGTGCTGCAGCCCCGGGTGGTGTGCCTGCTGGGGGCCACCGCCACCCGGGCCTTGCTGGGTTCCGACCAGAAGCTGTCGCAGGTCCGGGGGCGGGCCATCCGGGAGGCGGGCCGGTGGTGGTTCGCCACCTACCACCCCGCCGCGGCCCTGCGCAGCGCCACGGTGGCCAAGGCCTTGGAGGAGGACTTCCGCCGCCTGCGCAGGCTGGTGGACGTGGAGTGGGGCACGGAGGATCCCACCCGGTGGAAGAGCGGCGTGGAGCAGAAACTGTTCACGGAGGGCAGCGCGGAGCCGGTGGTGGTCTCCCAGGACGCCGCATTCCGCCTGGTGTGGGACATTCGGCACGTGCACCCGCTGTTCCGCACGGACTCCGCCCTGGTGGAGCTGGTGCGCCGCTTCCTCCTGCGCCAGGGGCGGTGGCCGGGTGGGGAGGCGGAAGTGGTGCACCTGGAAGGCACGGACGACTCGGGGCGCGGGGTACCTCTGGCGTCCCCGGAGTGCACGCGGCTGCACGTGGAGCTGCGCCCGGGTTGGTAGGCGGCCAGCGGAGGTCTCCGGACACGTACTCGTTGCTGGGGCTGTCGCGCTGGACGTGGACCAGGCTGGGTGAGGGCGCTGAGGTCCGCATGGCCTCGCCGAAAAGTTTACCGTGTTAGCGACCGGAACAAGCCAAGGACCAACATGACCGGCGGCGGGTCTCGCCACGGTGCCACATCGGAGTCGAACAGGAAGTCGCACAGATAGGTCGCTCCACGTAGGGAGCACCGGTCATTTGGAGGACGCGGCTCCCCGGAGGGGCCGACCGTGAGCGCCGTCCCCCAAAGCAGGCTGGAGGCGGCGAGGTCTTTCCAGGCTTCCCAGACCCCTGGGAATCGAATGGTGTGGCTGATCGGGTCGACATCCGCGGAGTGCAGCACGTAGGCTTCCATGTTGAAGGCGGTGCGCGACGCCGGCAGGGTCAGACCGCGCACGTGGCGCAGGTAGACGCGGAACCGATACGCCGCTTTACCCCATCCGTTGGGCATGCGGAGGTAGGTCCGGACGAAGAGTTGGCTGCGGAGCGGGGCGAAGGCGGTCAACTGGTGAGGGCTCAGCCGGCGGACCTCCTCGGCCGTATACTCGACGAGGTAACTACCCAGCAGGGGGGGCAAACCTCTGGGGTTTGCCTGGAAGATTCTGGGGTCGCGGATGTGGAGGATGCGGGGGGCGGGGTTCCAGGAGTAGCGGATGTGGAGGGCGTTGAGGATGGGGAGGAGGGGTACGAGGAGGGCGCGTTCTGGGGTAGGGGTGGGTGGTTCAGGCAGTGGCAGGGGTTTGGCATTGAACTGGGCGGTGGGGGAGCCGGCGGTGAAGCGGAAGGTAGAGCCGAGGAGGCGGACGGTAGCGGTGGAGGCGTCTGGGGAGAGGGCAGTTTGGGCGCCGAGGAGGTCGGTGGTGACGGGGAGGGGTACGAGGAGGGTACCGCGTGGGGAGAGGTGAGGGGGTGTGGGGTAGGTGTAGAGGAGGTAGTAGGCGTCGAGGAGGAGGAAGGCCTGCTGGGTGGTAGAGGGGGGCTGGGGCGGGGTCGCCAGGGTGAGGAGGAGGGCGAGGAGGGGGATGGCGCGCATGGTCAGCGGAGGTCTCCGGACACGTACTCGTCGCCGGGGCTGTCGCGCTGCACGCTAACGCGGTCGGGTGGGACGTTGCACTCCTCCCAGGTGTCGAAGGCCTGCCACGGCCGGAGGGCGTTGATGCTCCGCCCCGGAGCAGTACCCCACCAGTGGACGCTCAGCAGGTAACTCCCGCTCCGGCGGTTCTGCCGCCTTTGTGCGGCGGAAGTCCTCCCCGGGGTCCACGAAGATCTGCCCGTCCGGCCAAGCGTACAGGCCCCCGCCTAAGGGGCGGGCGAACTGCACTTTCAGGTCCGGGCGGTTCGAGTAGACCCGGCCGCGCTCGTCAATGTAGATCACGTTTTTGCGGTGCTCCTCGGGCAGGAGGGCAAGAACCCGTCCGCCTGCTGGCTGTGGGGCGGCGTGTCGCCGAGGGAGACCGGCTGGGAAGCCCCGCAGCCGGCCACCGCCGCCGCGGCTACGGCAAGGAGTAGTACCTGTCGCCAACAGACTCGACCCATGCGACCTCAGGCGGAACGAGGCGGGGGCGCGGGGCTGCAGCCCCACGCCCCCGCTACCCTAACCGGCGGCGCGCTCCACCGCCCGGAGCAGCCCGCGCTTGGTGTACACCACGGCCAGGTGGCGCTTGTACTCCGCGGAGGCGTAGAGGTCGTCCGTGGCCTCCAGGCCGTCCGAAGCGAACTTTGCCGCCTCCGCCACGGTGGCCTCGTCCAGGCGCTTGCCCACCAGGGCCTGCTCCACCTTCGGGAGGCGTACGGCCTTGGGGCCGACCCCCGTGATGGCCACCCGGGCGTCCTGACACGTCCCGCCGTCCACGGTCACCACGCACGCCACGCCCAGCAGGGAGTAGCCGGAAGCCGGGTGGGGGACCTTGGTGTACGCCCAGCCCTGCCCGGAGGCGCGGACCGGCACCCGGACCCGGCACAGCACCTCGTCCGGTCCCAGGGCGGTGGTGAGCATGTCCACGAACCACTGGGAGGCAGGTACCGTACGGGTCCCCCCGGGCCCCTGGCACTCCACCTGCGCCTCCAGCGCCAGCACCGCCGCAGGATAGTCCGCGGCGGGGTCCGCGTGGGCGAGGCTGCCGCCAATAGTCCCCCGGTTGCGGACCTGCACGTCCCCGATCTGCGACGCGCACTCCGCCAGCAGCGGCGCCCGCTCCCGGACCAAGGAGCTGGTGGCGACCTCGTCGTGGGTGGTCATGGCGCCGATCACCAACGCGCCGCCCTCCTCGCGGATGCCCCGCAGCTCGTCCACGGGGCCGAGGTCGACGAGCACCTCCGGCTGGCTCAGCCGGAGCTTCATGAGCGGCAGGAGGCTGTGGCCGCCCGCCAGCAGCTTCGCGCGCCCCCCGTGCTGCTGGAGCAGGGAGATGGCCTCCTGCACGCTGTGGGCCCGCACGTACTCGAAGGTGGCGGGGATCATGCAGCACCTCCCTTCGCCTGTTGGATGGCCCGCCACACCCGCTCGGGGAGCAGCGGCATGTCCACGTGGCGGATCCCGAAGGGGCTCAAGGCGTCCATCACCGCGTTCACCACGCACGGGGTGGCGGCGATGGTGCCGGTCTCGCCCACCCCCTTCACGCCCAGCGGGTTCACGGGGGTAGGCGTCTCCGTGCGGTCGCACTCGAACCAGGGCAGCCACGCGGCCTTGGGCACCGCGTACTCCGCCATGCTGGCCGTGAGCAGGTTCCCGGACGCGTCGTACTGGGCGGACTCCCACAGCGCCTGCGCGACACCCTGCACGATGCCGCCGTGCACCTGCCCGTCCACGATGAGGGGGTTGATGACCCGCCCACAGTCGTCCACGGCCACGTAGCGCAGGATCTTCACCTGGCCGGTGTCCGGGTCCACCTCCACCACGCACGCGTGGGTCCCGAAGGGGAACACGAAGTTGGACGGGTCCCAGTTGGCCTGGCCTTCCAGGCCGGGCTCCATGCCCTCCGGCAGGTTCCACGCCAGGTACGCCTGCAGGGCCACCTCCTGGATGGTCATGCCCCGGTCCGGTGCCCCGCGCACGTGGAACCGCCCGTTCTCGAACACGAGGTCGTCCGCGCTGACCTCCAGCTGGTGCGCGGCGATGCGCTGTGCCTTCTCCTTCACCCGCTGCGCGGCCAGGTACACCGCGGTACCGCCCACGGGTGTGGTCCGGCTGCCGTACGTGCCCCAGCCCATGAGGATGCTGTCCGTGTCCCCGTGCAGTACTTCCACGTCGTCCAGGGGCACCCCCAGCTCCTGGGACACGATCTGCGCGAAGGTGGTCTCCTCCCCTTGGCCGTGGGGGCTGGTACCGGTGAACACCGTCACCTTGCCCGTGGGCGAGAACCGCACCACGGCACTTTCCCACAGACCGCCGGCAAACCCCGTGGCGCCCACCACCTTGGAGGGCCCGGCGCCGCAGATCTCCACGTAGGTGGACAGCCCCACGCCCAGGTACCGGCCCCCCTGGCGGGCTTCCTGCTGCTCGGCGCGGACCTTCTGGTAGTCCAGGACCTGCAGGGCGCGGTCCAGCGCCCGCGCGTAGTCGCCGCTGTCGTAGGTGATGCCCGTGGCCACGGTGTACGGGAACTGGTCCTTGGGGATCAGGTTGCGGCGGCGGATCTCCGCGGGGTCCATGCCCAGCTCGCGGGCCGCCAGGTCCATCATGCGCTCCAGCACGTAGGTGGCTTCCGGCCGGCCCGCGCCCCGGTAGGCGTCCGTGGGGGTGGTGTTGGTGAACACCCCGGTGACCTCGCAGTCGATGTTGGGAATGCGGTACGGGCCGGACAGGACCAGCCCGTACAGGATGGTGGGGATGGCGGGTGCCGCGGTGGACAGGTACGCGCCGAAGTTGGCCAGGGTCCGGACCCGCACGCCCACCACGGTGCCGTCCGGGCGCACGGCCATCTCCGCGTCGGTGATGTGGTCCCGGCCGTGGATGGTGGCCAGGTAGTTCTCCCGCCGGGTCTCCGCCCACTTCACCGGACGCCCCAGGCGCACGGCCAGGTGCGAGACCACGGCTTCCTCCAGGTACACGGGGATCTTGCTGCCGAACCCCCCGCCCACCTCCGGGGCGATGACCCGCAGCTTGTGCTCGGGGAAACCCAGCACGCCGGAGAGGATCACCCGGGCGATGTGGGGGTTCTGACTCGTCACCCACAGGGTCAGCTCCCCGGTACCCGGGTTGTACTGCGCCGCGGCCGCCCGGGGCTCCATGGCGTTGGGGATCAGCCGCGGGTTCACCAGGCGCTGCCGGACCACCCGCACGCCCGGCTCCCGGCAGGCGGCTTCGAAGTCCCCGCCCTTCACCGACCACAGCAGCACCCGGTTGTGGGGGACGTCCTCGTGCACCAGGACCTCCCCGCGCAAGGCCTGTTCCATGTCCACCACCGCGGGCAGGACCTCGTAGTCCACCTCCACCAGGGCCGCGGCGTCGTACGCCTGGGCCCGGCTTTCCGCCACCACCACCGCCACCGGGTCACCCACGTGGCGGACCTTGTCCTTCGCCAGGGGAGGGTGGGGCGGGGTCTTGAGGTCGCAGTTGGGCACCTGCCAGCCGCAGGGGATGGAGTTCACCTTGCCCTCCAGGTCCTGGGCGGTGAGCACCGCCAGCACCCCCGGGGCGGAACGCGCCCGGGACACGTCCACGCGGCGGATGCGGGCGTGCGCGTGCGGGCTGCGGACGAAGGCCGCGTAGGACATGCCCGGCAGAGTGAGGTCGTCGGTGTAGGTGGCGGTCCCGCGGATCAACCGTGGGTCTTCCCGCCGCCGCACTCTGGCCCCGAACACCTGCGTGACGGCCATGGCTACTCACCTCCCGCGGGCGCACCCACCGCGGCGGCCATGGTCCGGGCCGCCGCCTTCACCGCGTTCACGATGTGCTGGTAGCCGGTGCAGCGGCACAGGTTCCCCTCCAGGGCGTGGCGGATCTCCTCGTCCGTGGGGTTGGGGTTCCGCTGCAGCAGGTCCACCGCGGCCAGCATCATGCCGGGCGTACAGAACCCGCACTGCAGGCCGTGTTCGTCCCAGAAGGCCTGCTGGATGGGGTGCAGCTCCCCGTCCTTGGCCAGCCCCTCCACCGTGGTGATGTGGGCGCCCTCCGCCTGGACCGCCAGGACGGTGCAGGACTTGACGGCTTTGCCGTTCAGGAGCACGGTACAGGCGCCGCACGTGGTGGTGTCGCACCCCACGTGGGTCCCCGTGAGGCCGAGGTGTTCGCGGAGGAAGTACACCAGCAGCGTCCGGGGCTCCACGTCGCGGGTGTAGGCAACCCCGTTCACGGTCATGCTGACCCTCACGGCTTCACCTCCCTTCCGGAAAACGTCGGCGAACGGTCCCGCGGGTGTTCCCTCAGCCCATCTCCCACCCCCTCGGACGCGGTGGGCGTGCGTCCCCGTACACGGAGCAGGGTATAGTTGTTCTCCCAAGTAGCGGGTTTCCCTGTCGGGCACGTGTTCGGGCAAAGGCCCAGGGCCCGCAGGGGCGAACTTTATTCCCATGCGCGTGCGTGGCCGCTGGGCCTGGGCGGCGGGCGTCTGCGTCCTCCTGCTCGTGGTGGGCTGGGCCCTGTGGAGCTCCCGGCCCCGGGCGGAGCCGGCCCTGGTGTACTTCGTGCGGTGGGACCAGGCCAAAAACGCCGGCCACCTGGTACCCGGCCTTCGGTGGGTGTGGGGCAGGACCCGGGTGGACTGGGTCGCGGGGGCGGTCCGGGAGCTGTTGGCGGGGCCCAACGAGGAGGAACGCGCGCTGGGGTACACCACGGAGATCCCGCCGGGCACCCGGCTGCTGGGCGCGCGGGTGCAGGGGAAGACGGCCTACCTGAACTTCTCCCGGGATCTCGAACGGGGCGGGGGCAGTACCAGCATGCTGGCCCGCCTGTACCAGGTGGTGTACACCGCCACCCACTTCCGGGGGGTGGACGACGTCCGCATCGAGATCGAGGGGGAACTGCGGGACGCCATGGGCGGGGAGGGGGTTTCCCTCCACGTGCCCGTCCGGCGCCCGCCTTCCGCGCCGGAGTTCTGACACCTCCACCGG
>FWWM01001853.1_pt1 | contig 61305 bp, 63 predicted proteins | sample 2228351 | NCBI WGS metagenome assembly FWWM01 (sample SAMEA103939774, study PRJEB20133) | metagenome
TTTCCCCGGCGTGCAAACGCCGCAGGATGGACTTTAGGGCCTCTTTCCTGTGACTACTTAGGATTTCACTCATCTTCTGGCCTCCTTTTTGGGGCGAGGCGCCGTACCACCTCGGCCAGACTTGTTTGGGAAAGGAACCCCACGATGCGATCGCGCAAGGGGTCCCAGACGGGATAGAGCGGGCATCTGGGGTTTCCCGGACAAGGGGAGAGCTCAAATGGGCAGTCCTGAAGGGCGGTTGGGCCCTCCACCGCCTCGATGATCTCTTTTAGGGTGATCGTTACGGCGGGCTTGGCCAAGGAAACGCCGCCGCCGCGGCCGCGCTGGGTGGCAAGGATTCCCACACGCACCAAAAGCGGGACGAGCTTGGCAAGATAGGCCTGGGGGATATCCATGGTGTCCGCGAGCTCTTGAACGGAGGCGGAACTTCCGCGGCGGGCCAATTCCTCTAGGGCCAAAATGGCGTACTTGGTGGAAAGGGTCAGACGCACCAGCACCCCCTAATTCGGACTTTTTTGTCCGTTTATCTTAAACGGCCAAGCCGCAAAGATCAAGGGGCGTATGCCGAGCCTTCGGCGCCAAGGCCTCCAGCGTCATTGCTGGGAAACCCCAGCGATTCTCGGACAAAGCAAGCGGGCAAAGCCCCTTTGGGCTTAGAATAGAGGGAAAGGAGAAAAGATGAAGGGCGTTTTAGCGGCCACTGTGTTTATGGCCTTTTTGGGGTCAGCTTTTCCGCCCACCGAGCTTTTCGACTACGTGTGGGCCCACAGGGGTAAAGCCCTCTGGCAAATCGAAAACGCCGGGGAAGCGGGAGGCCTCGAAGTTTTAGAAGTTTCGCTTCTCTCCCAGCTATGGCGAGGGACTGCTTGGAACCACCGCCTTTTCCTGTATTTTCCAAAGAATCCGACGGTGCGGGACGTAGTGGTCCTTTACATCTCCGGGGACCAAAACCCAGGGGATTCCTTTTTGTGTGCGACCGTGAGCTCCTTAAGCGGCCTTCCTGTGGCCCTTCTTCATAACGTCCCCTTCCAACCCCTTTTTGGGCTGCGGGAGGACGCCCTCATCGCCCACACCTTTTCCAAGTACTTGGAGACGAAGGAGCCGGATTGGCCCCTTCTTTTCCCCATGGTGCGGAGCGTCCATGCCGCCATGGAAGCTCTGGGCGCGGTTTTCCTTGAGCACTGGAATATTCAGGTGCGGGGGTTCATCTTAATCGGGGCCTCTAAACGGGGCTGGACCACGTATTTAGCAGCAGCTACGGTCCCGGAAAAGACCTTGGGAATAGTGCCCATCGTATTTGACATGGTGAACATCCCCTTGCAAATGGCCCACCAGGAGCGGTGTTATGGGGGGCCCTCGTCCATGCTCATGGACTACGTGCAAAGGGGACTGTGGCTAGGGCAGGGAGGGGCTCCGGAGGTGGCAAGGCTTCTTTGGCTGGTCGATCCTTACTCCTACCTCTACGCCTACACCATGCCTAAACTGGTGATCCTAGGAGCGAGCGACCCCTATTGGACGGTGGACGGGGTGAATTTTTATTGGCCAAGCCTTCCTGAGCCCAAACTCCTTTTGGTCGTGCCCAACGCCGGGCACAACGTGCTCGACTTTACAAGGGTCGTTCCCACCGTCATCGCCTTTTGTCGGCTGGTGGCCCAAGAAAAACCCCTTCCTAAGGTAGGGGTGGAGCACCGCTACCGCGAAGATGGCCTTTGGATCAAAGTTTCCGGGGATTGGCCGGCGGAAAGGGTCTCTCTTTGGTGGTCGGAAAGCCCATCCCGGGATTTTCGGGCGGCCCGCTGGCAAGAAACAACGCTCAACGCCGAAGAGCGCGGGCTCAGGCTCACCCCAAAGCCCGGGCATCAAGCGGCCTTTTTTGAGGTGGTTTTAGAGGTGGAGGGATTCCGGATGTTTCTTTCCACTCCGCCCCAGGTGGCGGGGCCATAAGGAATGGGTCCGTGCGGACCCTCGTCGGGGCCAAGGCCTCCGGGCGCACCCAGGCGGTAGGCTCGGGCCAAGGGGTCCCCTATCACCCGCAGGTTACGGCTTACCGTTGCTCCCTTCCGGGCCTGGCGGGGTTCACCGGCCTGCGTCGCAGGGGGCTCGGCCGTCATCGCCGCCTTTCCCGGGCCGCTTCCGCCACCCCGCCTCTCGGAGAGCCCATGGGCTCCACGTATAGCGGGTTTTGGATCCAGGGGACCGCTACCCCCCCACCCTGCACGGACCCTGGCGGAGGGGGCGGGATTTGAACCCGCGGCACCCTTTTGGGGTGCACCTGCTCTCCAGGCAGGTGGTTTCGGCCGCTCGCCCACCCCTCCGGTGCAAGAAGTATAGGAGCTTCCTCCCCAAACCTCAACCGAAAAATCGGCCAAAACCCAACCACAACGCCAAACCCAATATTCCAGAAAAAACGGGGGTCAAAACCCAGCCCAGGAGGATGGCCCAAACCTGGCGGAGGTTCACCGCCGTCACCCCCTTTACCAACCCGATCCCCACCACCGCTCCCACGATCGCCTGGGATGAGGACACCGGCACACCGATGGCCGTGAAGAGCTGAAGGACGAGGGCTTGAGCGACCAGGGCCAGGAGTGCCGGCCAGGTGCCGACTTGCACGAGTTTTTGTCCAATGGTCTCCATCACCGGCCGGGAGTAGGTTAGAACGCCCAAGGCGATGCTCCCCCCGCCGATAAGTCCGGCCAAAAGCGGGGAAAGCACGCCCGCGCCGACGAAAACGCCGGTGACGTTGGCCACATTGTTGGCTCCCAGGGCGTAAGCCCCCCAGATCCCTATCAGGATCAAGCCCCAGCGCACAAACCTGTCGAAGCCTGCAAGGCCGAAGGCCTTTTGTTCAAAAAGAGGGGTGAGGAACCGGTAGAGGAAATAGGCGATGATGAGGGCCCCAAGGGGGGAGGTGATCCAGGAAAGGATGATCCGGCCGAAAACGCTCCAGTCCACGGGCTTTCCGCTGGCCAGGGCCACGCCCACGATGGCGCCCACCGCGGCCTGGGAGGTGGAGACGGGAAGCCCGCGCCAGGTCATGATGGTGACGGCAAGCCCGGCAGCAAGGGCCACGAGGAACGCCCCGGCCAGGCCGTGGGCTGCTAGCGCCCCATAGGTGCTCATCCCTGCGGAGCCGGCCAGGGCCGCCCCACAAACCACAAACAGCGAGGTGAGGACTACCGCCGTGCGGTAGCGAATGGCTCCCACTGTGACGGCCAGGCCGCACACGTTGGCCGCGTCGTTGGCACCAAGCGCCCAGCCCATGAACAGCGCCGGGAGCACCGCCCACATCGCTCCCTCCGTTTGTATGGTGGGCTTTATACTCTATGGTGGGCTTTGAGTAAAGGGGGGAAAAGAAAACTGCGCCCGGCAGGACTCGAACCTGCGGCCTGCCGCTTAGGAAGCGGCCGCTCTGTCCTACTGAGCTACGGGCGCAGCCAAGCCCATCTTACCGCCCCGAAATTGCGCGCGCCAGCCTCAGGATCCGGGGAAAATCAGCTCCGGCTGGGTGCACATCGTCCCGCGAAGTTTTCCCCGCAAGTAGCGGATCTCCACTGCCGTCCCTGGCTCTGTGCCCCGAAAGATCCTCTCGCTCACCAAAATGCGCTGGACCTTTTTTGCCCCGTTTTCCTCCACCTCCACAAGCAGGTAATAAACCTCTTCACTCACCCGCACCACCCGCGTTTCGGGCTTGGAGCCGGGGCAGAGGGGACATCCGCCCACCACCACCGTTTGTTCCCGCTCCACCGTGTCCACCGTTTTCCCCACCACCGTGCCCTTTTGAATCACAAGCTCGCTTTGCGCGCAATCGGTCACGGTGAGATAGCCTATCACCACCACCGTTCCAAGGAGCGCCAAAAGCAGAAAAAGCTGAAACGGCTGCATGCTTTAAGGATAAGGGGAAACCCTTTCCCCTGCCAGCGGAAAAGGTAAACTCTTTGCCGAAATGGAGATTTTAGAAGGGCTGACCGAGGAGCAACGGGAGGCCGTGACCCATGGCTCCGGGCCTCTCCTCGTTTTGGCAGGGGTGGGAACGGGGAAAACCACGGTGATCGCCCGGCGCATCGCCTACCTCATCGCCGAAGGTTTTGTAAAAAGGCCAAGCCAACTTCTCGTCTTCACCTTCTCCAACCAAGCCGCGGAGGAGATGCTGGATAGGGCATTTGAGTGGATCCGCTACGCTGCCCTTGATGCCTGGGTTGCCACCTATCATTCCGTTTGTGAGCGCATCCTCCGCGAAAACGCCCCTCTGGCCAAGCTCCCCCCGGACTTCAAAGTCCTCGATGAATGGGATCAGCGCGTGTTTTTGCTCGACCACCTCACCGAGCTCCCCCTGCGGAAGCTCCGACCCCAAGCCCTCCGCCGCCCCCTTTCCTTCCTTTCCCCCATCCTTTCCTTTATCCAGCGGGCCAAAGACGAAGCCATCACCCCCGAGGAGTACCTGCGCTGGTGGGAGAGAAACCAAGAGGCCCTTTCCCCGGACGAACGGGAACTGCACCGGGAGCTGGCCGAGGTTTACCGGGCTTATCAGGAGCTCCTTTCTCAAGAAGGCGTTGTGGATTTCGGCGATCTCATCCTGAGGTGTGTTGACCTTCTTCTTTCCCATCCCGGCCTTCTTTCCGAGTACCATGAGCGCTTCCCCTATGTCCTCGCCGATGAATTCCAAGACACGAGCCGCGCGGAGTTGCGCTTGGTCACCTTGCTCGCCAAACACGGAAATGTGACGGTGGTGGGCGACGACGACCAGGCCATCTATGGGTTCCGCGGCGTGCCCTGGGATAACCTCCTCGCCTTCCTGCGGGCCTTTCCCCAAAGCAAAGTGGTGGTGTTGACCCATAACTTCCGCTCTACGCAAAAGATTTTGGATTGCGCGGTACGCCTGATCCGCCAAAATGCTTATCGTTTAGAGGCTTTGTCCATCCGCGGAGAGATCCCTCATTCCATTACCAAGGAACTTCGTTCTCCATTTGGGCCGGGCCTGGATCCGGTGCATCGGCATTTCCCCACCGTAATGGAGGAGGCGGCGTATGTGGCGGAGAGGGCCAAGGAGCTCCATTCTTCTCAGGGCATCCCGTATCGCGAGATGGCCGTCCTTTATCGCAACCGCTACCGGCCGGAGCCGTACCTGCGGGCGCTTTCCGAGGCCGGTGTCCCCTGGACCCTGGCCGGCGGCTATCGGGCAGGCCTCTTCGATCAAGAGGAGATAAAGCTCATCATGTCCTTCCTCCGCGTCCTTGCCGATCCCCGGGATGACCAATCCCTTTATCACCTTTTGGGCTCCCCCATTTATCGGCTAGACAGTGCAGACCTGGCCCATCTCACGGCGATGTCCCAGCGCACCCATCGGCCGCTGCGGGTGCTCCTTGGGGAGGCCGTGGAGCGGGGAGAGCTTTCTCCGGAGGGGCTAGGTACAGCTCGTCGGGTCCTTGAGGATTTGGCCCACTGCGAGACGCTGGCGCGAAGCTCACCAACTGGGCAGGTCCTGTACCACTTTCTTGCCGAGCGCACGGGCTTTCTTAGCCGACTGGCCCAGGAGATCTCCCCCCAATCGCAGCGGGCGTTGGAGAACATCGCCGCCTTCTTCGAGGAGGTGGTGCGCCGCTTCGAGGAGGTGGCCCGCTACGATCGCGTTCCCTGGTTCGTGCACTATGTGGACGAGCTTCGGGAGTTGGGCTGGAATCCAATGGTGGGCGAGGCCGATCCCGGGGTCGATGCCGTACAGGTGATGACCTTCCATCAGGCCAAAGGTCGGGAATTCACCGTGGTTTTCCTCACCGGCCTTGTGGAGGATTTCTTTCCTGGACGGATCCAACGGCCGGTTTTCTCCCTTCCCAAAGACCTCGTCCTTGAGGATCTCCCTCCGGATGTGGCCCATGTGGAGGAGCAGCGCCGCCTTTTTTATGTGGGGATGACGAGGGCAAAGCGTTACCTTTTCCTCCTCTCCTCCGACGATTACCGTCTGCCCGGGGAAGAGCCGCGGAAAAGGCCGGCCAAAATTTCCCGGTTCGTCGTGGAAGCGCTGGGCGAGGAGAACCTTGGGCCGCGTGTCGCGGCCAGTCCCCCGCTTTTCCGGATCAGCCGGGCCGCGCAGACGCCGACGCCCGTGGCCGCCGCGCGGGCGGAAGGGCCGCTTCAGCTCTCTTTCCGCCAAGTGGACGACTGGCTCACCTGCCCCCTCAAGTACAAATACATCCACATCCTCCGCGTTCCCGTCCGCCTGCATCCCACGGTGATCTTAGGTAATGCCGTACACCAGGCGATTCAAAGCTACCATCTGGCCAGAAAACAGGGCCGGAATATTTCCCTAGCCGAACTCCTTGGGGTATTTGAGCGCGCCTGGCGGTCCGAGGGATTTCTTTCTGCGGCCCACGAGGAGGAGCTTCGCCGCCACGGCCAAGAGGCCCTCCGTCACTTCTACGAGTTCGAGGAAAGAGAGGGCGCTCGCCCCACCTTCGTGGAGCAGTACTTCGCCTTCGAAGAAAACGGGATCAAAATAATCGGCTATTGGGATCGCGTGGACCGTCGCCGCGACGGCGCCATCCTCATCGACTACAAAACCTCGGAGGTGAAGGTAGAGGCCGCAGATCGCCGGGTGCAGGAATCTTTACAGCTGGCCATCTATACCCTCGCCTATGAGCGCGTGTTTGGCGAGCTTCCAACGGAGCTGCAACTTAGGTTCTTGACCCCGGAGGTGGTGGTGGGGCGGGCGGAGCCCACGGAGAGGACGCTGCGGTGGGCACGGGAGTCCATTCAGGAGGCGGCGGAGGGCATCCGTCGCGAGGATTTTCGGCCAAGGCCCTCGTATGCGGCCTGTCAGTATTGTGTTTATCGCAGCATTTGCCCGGCCGCCCTGCCCATCTGAGGAAAAGCCCGTACAATCCGGGCTCGTGAGGAGGACGGGGTGAAAAGGGAGCGGTGTGGGGAGCTTCGCGAGAAAGATGTGGGCCGGCGGGTCACTCTGGCCGGCTGGGTTCAGGCTGTGCGGGACTTTGGGAGCCTTGCGTTTGTGGATCTTCGGGACTCCTCAGGGATCGTGCAGCTTGTTTTGCGAGGGAAAGAAAAGGGGCGAGAGCTGGGCCGCGAGGACGTGATCCGGGTCACCGGAACAGTGGTGCGCCGGGAAAGCCCAAACCCCGCCCTTCCCACGGGCGCGGTGGAAGTGGTTGTGGAGAACCTGGAGATTCTAGCGAAGTCCAAGCCCCTTCCGTTCCTCCCCGACGAGGAGGTGAGGGCTAGCGACGAGACGCGCCTGCGCTTCCGCTTTCTCGATCTGCGCCGCCCCCGCATGCAAAAAAACTTGCGCTTAAGGCACAAGGTGGCCATGGCCATCCGGGAGTACCTCGATGCCCAGGGGTTCATCGAGGTGGAAACGCCCATGCTCACCCGTTCCACGCCCGAGGGCGCCCGCGACTTCCTCGTGCCCAGTCGCCTGGAGCCGGGGAAGTTCTACGCTCTCCCGCAGTCGCCCCAGCTTTTCAAGCAAATCCTCATCTGCTCCGGGGTCGAGCGCTACTTCCAGATCGCCCGCTGTTTCCGGGACGAGGATCTCCGGGCCGACCGCCAGCCGGAGTTCACCCAACTTGACTTGGAGATGGCCTTCCTTGAGGACCCGGAGGAGCTTTTCCCCCTCCTTGAGGGCTTGGTGAGCCATGTTTTCCGCAAGGTTTTGGGGGTGGAGATCCCTACTCCCTTCCCCCGCATTCCGTATGCGGAGGCCATGGCCCGTTACGGCTCGGACAAGCCCGACCTCCGCTTTGGGATGGAGCTTTTGGACCTTACCGACCTCTTTTTGGGCACGGACTTTCGGGTTTTTTCCGAGGCCTTGGCCCGGGGGGAGGTGATCCGGGCGCTGCCCGTGCCCGGCGGGGCGAAGAAATCCAGAGCGGAAATTTCAAAGCTCGAAGAGATTGCAAAATGCCTCGGGCTCGGCGGGCTTCTTTGGCTAAAAAGGGAGGAGGCCCTCACCTCCCCCCTCCTGAAGCACGTGGGAGAAGGGATTTTGGCGGAGGCGGCGGCGCGGGCGGGCCTGAATTTTGGCGATCTTCTTCTCCTTGCGGCTGGGCCGGAGAAAGCCGTCTCCCAGGCCTTGGGCGAGCTTCGGCTCCGCTTAGGGCGGGAACTTGGCCTCATCCCCGAAAATGCCTGGGCCTTCGCGTGGATCGTGGACTTCCCCCTCTTCAAAGTGGGGGAGGAGGGGAGGATTGAGTCAGAGCACCACCCCTTCACCTCCCCTAAAGACGAGGATCTCCCCTATTTGGAAAGCGATCCCCTTCGGGTGCGGGCCAAATGCTACGACCTCGTTTTGAACGGGGTGGAGCTCGCTTCCGGCTCCATCCGTATCCACCGGCGCGATCTCCAGGAGCGGGTGTTCAAGATCCTGGGGATTGGGCCGGAGGAGGCGGAGCGACGGTTCGGCTTTTTCCTGCGGGCCTTGGAATACGGGGCTCCGCCCCATGGGGGCATCGCCTTTGGCCTCGACCGGTGGGTGATGATGCTCGCCGGGGAGAGCTCTATTCGGGAGGTGATCGCCTTCCCCAAGACGGCCACGGGCGCCTGCCCCCTCACCGGAGCCCCGGCGGAGGTGGACGAGGCCCAGCTCCGCGAGCTCCATATCAAGTTGGACTTGTGAAGGGATGAAAAACTGGCGCCTTGCGATTTTTGGCGGGCTTTTGATATTGGCCCTGATCTTTTTGGTCGGGGCTTTGCAGGGCACGGAATTCCGCGGCGGCCGTCCCCTTCCTCCTGCGGGCTCTTTCGAAATGGGGCTCCCTGCGCCAGGAACTCCCGCCTCCGCGGAGTGGGTGATCGACCTCTTCAGACTCGGGATTTTCCTGGGGCTTTTGCTCGCCGCCCTGGCCCTTATTTTCTCCCGCAATTTTCGAAAACACGCCCTCTACCTTTTGGTGACCCTTGCGGTTTTCCTCTGTGTCTGGTATAGCCTGTCCCGCTTGCCTTTTTCCTCACAAAGTCCGGTTTCTCCGGCGGGTCCTTCCCAAGGGGGTGGGGTGGGAGAGGAGGGGGAGGAGCGAGCTCACCCACGTGCTCCGTCGTGGGCCGTTTATTTGGCGGCTTTAGGAGCTGCTTTGGGCCTTGCTTTTTGGCTTGGGCCGCGGCTCTCTGTTGCCCTCGAACGCAAACGCAAAAAGAGGGCGATTCAAGGGGTCGCCCAGGAGGCCGTGGCCGAGCTGAAAAAAGGTGTTCCCGTCACGGACGTGGTCCTTAGGGCTTGGCTTCGCATGGTGGAGATATTGACGGCGCGCGCGGGCCTTGGAGATCAACCGCATTTCACCCCCCGGGAGTTCGCCGAAAATATGGCGAGGTTGGGGTTTAGGCATGAAGCGGTGGAGATTTTGACAAGGCTTTTTGAGGAGGTGCGCTACGGGCATAAGGAGAGCGAAACCCGGCGGGAGGAGGCCATTGCTGCGCTTACTGCGCTGGAGCGGGCTTTCGCCTAAGGCCAGAGTAGCGCTCCTCATCGCTGGCCTGGCCGTACTTTTTTCCTTTCTGCTCCTTTCCTTTCCTAATCTGGTGCGGGATTTTTTGGTTGATCCGGCCCTGCGGTTGTTCCTCATCCTCGATTCCCTCCCCCAGGGGATGGTATGGCTGGCGGTTGTGGGCGTTCTTTGTTTTCTTTCTTTTCAGTTCCTCCGCCATTGGCCCCGGGAGAAGGGCAAGCCCAAAAAAGAGCGGCCGCAGTCACAAAGGGGCCGGGAGCTCCTCCTCCTTTTGCGCCGGGCGCGATATTCGCCGTGGGCGCGCCGCGCCCTCCGCTCCCGCCTTGCCCGCATCCTCATCGCCCTCCGGACCGAACGGGAGCCCATCTCCCCGGAACAGGCTTGGCAAGACCTGTGGAGCGGGCGCTGGCCCGGGGACTGCGCCCTTGGGCGATTCCTCCGGGGGGAGGACACAAAGGACTTCGTGAGCTCTCTGAAAGAGGCGCTGGATGAACTCTTCCTTTATGCGCAAGGAGGAGAACTTGACCATTGAGGAGCTGAAAGCGCGGGCTGATGCCATCCTTTCCGAGGTGGAAAAGGTCATCGTTGGGAAGGAAAAGCCGCTCACCTTGATACTTGCGGCGATCCTCGCCGGGGGGCATGTGCTCATCGAGGACTATCCGGGCTTGGCCAAGACCATGGCCGCCCGCTGTTTGGCGCAAGCCTTGGGCCTTGCTTTTCGGCGAATTCAGTTCACCCCTGATCTCCTCCCCGCGGACATCGTGGGCACCCACGTCTTTCGCCGCGAAGAAGGGAAATTCGTGTTTCAACCTGGTCCGATTTTCACCCAGATCCTTCTGGCCGACGAGATAAACCGGGCCACCCCTAAGACCCAATCCGCCCTCCTTGAGGCCATGCAGGAAAATCAGGTTACCGTGGAGGGGACGACATATCTCCTCCCCCAACCCTTCGTGGTCCTTGCCACCCAAAACCCCATTGAGTACGAAGGGACTTTTCCCCTTCCCGAAGCCCAAGTGGATAGGTTCCTGGTGCGCGTGCGCTTTGGTTACCCCAGCGTGGAGGAGGAAGTGGAGATCCTCAGGCGGCGCATCGCCCGGAGAAGCGAGGAGGTCTTGGTGCGCACCGTGTCCTCTCCTGAGGAGGTGTTGGCCATGCGGGCTGCCCTAGAGGAGGTGTTCGTCGACCCCGACCTCCTTCGGTACATGGCGGAGATCGTGGCCCGCACAAGGCGCCACGAGGCCTTAAGTCTTGGGGCCAGCCCCCGTGGCACCCTGGCGTTATTGCGCATGAGCCGGGCCTGGGCCGCCCTCCACGGCCGGGATTACGTCCTCCCCGACGACATAAAAGCCGTGGCCATTCCCGCCCTGAGCCACCGCCTCCTTCTCTCCCCGGAGCTTTGGACGCGGGAGGTCCGCCCTGAGGACATCGTGGCCGAGATCCTCGCCCACATTCCTGTCCCGAAAATTCCTGTATGATCAGCGCCAAAGCCCGCCTGGAGTTTTTCCTCCTCCTTTTTTTCCTCGCTTTAGGCCTGACCCTTCGGCATCCAGGCCTCCTCGTTTTGGCCATACCCTTGGCTTGGCACCTCGCCTTCGGCCTCTTTTTCACCCCCTACGAGCTGCGCGGTGATCTTGTTGCCCGGCGCCTGGTCTCGCCAAAAAGGCTTAGTGAGGGAGGGATCGTCCAAGTTACGGTGGAAGTGCAAAACAAAGGGAAGCGCGCGCTAGATTTGTTCATATGCGACGGCCCTTACAGCGGGTTTTCTATAGAAAGCGGGAAATTTTGGGCCACGGCCGTCCTGCCGCCCGGAAAAAGCATTTCCTTCTCCTACAGGGCTAAGCCCACACGCGGCTTATACCGCCTTACGGCGCTCACGGTGGAAGTGCGTGATCCCTTGGGCCTTGCCCCGAGGCGCCTGGAACTTCCCTGTCCCGGGGAAATCTTGGTGCTCCCCCGCTATGAGGACCTGTCCCGGCTGGAGATCTGGGCGCGCCGGACCCTGGCCATGCCCGGGACGGCGCGAGCCAGGCGCAGCGGAACGGGACTGGAATTCTATGGGGTGAGGGAGTACCGACCTGGAGATCAGGTGCGGAAACTAGCGTGGAAAGCGTTTGCCCGGCGCGGCGAGCCAGCCCTCGTGGAATTTGAAGAGGAAAGGGCGGCCGAGGTGGCAGTTATCCTGGATGTGCGCGCACGGGCTTACTGGGGGACGGCGCCGGGGCTTTTCGAGTGCGCCGTGCGCGCCGCCGCCTCCTTGGCCCACTACTACCTGCGCCAAGGACATCGCGTTGCCCTTCTCAAATACGGGGCCGTTTTGGATTGGGTCTTTCCAGGCTATGGCAGAAGGCATGGGGAGCGGATTTTGCGGGAATTGGCCCGCGCTGAGCTCGGGGAATCCGAGGTCTTTGCGGAATTGGACCATCTTCCCACGCGGCTTTTGCCCGCGGGCTCCCTCCTCCTTTTCGTCTCGCCCCTTCTCTTTGGCGACGAGGAGGCCTTGGGGAAGCTTGTGGCGCGGGGCTACCGGGTCCTGGTGGTGCTTCCGGACCCCACCGCCGCGGAATTCGCAAGGTCCTTGGAGACGCCGGAGGAGGAGATGGCCCGGCGGATCTTGTACTTGGAACGGTGGGTCCTTTTGCGCAGGCTTAGGCGAAGCGGGGTCATCGTGCGGGTATGGGACCCCCGTGGCCCGCTGGCCCCTCTTTTCCGCAAATTCCCACCGAGTTTGTGCTTATGGCGCTGATCCTCGCCCTTGCCGCCATTGCCCTTTCTTGGCTCGGCCAAGGTCACCCACTCCAGCCGGCTTGGACCTTGACCATCTTGCCCCTTGGCCTTTGGCTGGTGGGGATGAGCCTTGGGCGGCGGATCTTTTTCTTTCTTGGTTTCCTGGGGCTCTGCGCCCTGGCCACCGAGTGCGTTTTTGCCGGGAATGTGTCGATCGCGCTCGGTGTCCTGGGGCTTTCCCTTTTTGCCTGGGATTGTTTGCCCTCCTACCGCCTTCCCCACCGCGATAAGAAGGAAAAATTTGTTGAACTGTGTCGAGTCTGCCGTTGGTCCGGGCTAGTGGTGGGCACGGGTGTGGCCTTGGCTTTCGCCGCGTCTTTTTTGCGCTTCTTCGCGAATTTTTGGGCTATAGTGGGGACTGCGCTGCTGGCCTGGCTTTTCCTGCGAGCGTTCTTAAGGGAAGTGGTTCAAGGCGGAGAGACCAAGGGGAATCGATCGACGTCCAAGCCCACGGAATAAGCCTCATCCCAGATTCCGTCGGAATTATGGTCCTTGGCGACAAAGCCGTCCCAGAAGTTTCCGCATTCGCCGTCGTCAAATTGGTTTGAGCCACAGGACTGGGCGTGTACGTGGTTTTTGAGGAAAGCGTTCTTGGCTACTAGGTTTCCTTTGCTTTCCAGCTCAAAAAGGAGGCCCAGGCCGCATTCTTTTATCACGGAGTCTGTCAGGGCGGAAAGGCGTACCCCTTGAAACCAGACGCCGACCTCGGCCTTTTGCACGGTGAGCTCTTTGAGGGCTATTTCCTCGGAAAACACGACTCGAACGGCATCAGCACAATTTTCGATGCGCCCCCCTTTGAGCACGATTTTTTTGCTTCCCCCGATGAAGACTCCAGCGAGGGAACCACGAGCTACGACGTTTTCCAGCGTCAAATTCTGGACGTTTTGCACCCTGATGGCGGCGATGGAGGCTCCATACACCTCCACATTGCGGATGATCAGGGGAGCGGAAATGTTGGCGATGAGAATCCCAAATGGCTCACCGTTTGCGTCCACGCGCAGGTTTTCTATGACGAACGGGGAGACGGCTGTGCCGAAACCCATGGCGAGGCCGTACAGGTCTTCCACGGAGCGGATGAGAAGGGGGCCACGGGCGACGGTTGCCGCCCACGCCGTCAGGGAAAAGGCCGTCAAGAAAAGCGCTACCCATCGCATGTTCATCACCAAACGGAGGTTAGGACGGCGCTCCCTTCGGGGCCAGGGCTAATGTCCCCTCCCAAGGTAATGTGGGCTACCTTGGCGGCAAGTGCCCCCATTCCAGGGAACGCGCGTCCCTGCAACACTGGCCGAGCTTCCTTGTTTTTGGTCCAGGACGGACCATACCTTTGGGCCAAAGGAGTTATCCCAAGGAGGCGATGGAATGATGCGCAGATTACTTTTGCTGGCAGCGGCCATGGGGATGGTTTCGGTTTGGGGGCTCACTCCCGGCTTAGCGGATGCCGGCATAACCGGCGGCTCCTTTATCGACGTGCCTAAAAGCCATCCGGCCTATTCCGCTGTGCAGAACCTCCTTTCCCGCGGGATCCTCGTGCCCACCTCCAGCGGACAATTCATGGGAGATCAGCCCCTTTTGCGCTACGATGCCGCGGTGTGGTTGGATCGGGCCATAAAGAACCTCGAGGCCAAGATCTCCACCACCACCGACCTCACCCCTAGGCTTACCACCCTGGAGAACCAACTCCGCAGCCTCTCCTCGGATCTCAACCGGTTGAGCGCGGACATATCGAACCTCTCAGCCCGGGTTAGTGCCCTCCAGCAGGCCGTCGGTCAAGGGGGTGAGGTGGCCCAGAAGGCCCAGCTGGGCGTGGTCCTTGGGCTCACCGGGGTGATCCTCGGGCTGGCCGCCCTGGCCTGGCTCATCTTCTTCTGAGCCGGAGGCGCAAGAACGGGAACTCCCTTCCTTTCATGGAAGGGAGTTTCATTGTCCGGGGCGGAAGCGGATGGGCAAGCCCTCTTGACATCGAGGACACACATTGGCCCGAATGTGAGAAGCTATGAGGCTTAAACCGTCCCGCTCGATGAGAAGGGCCTTACATCCCGGGCAATATGTGTTTTGGCCGGGATGCCCTGGAACGTTTCCCACGTACACAAACCGAAGACCTGCGGCCTCGCCTATCTCCTTGGCCTTCTCCAGGAGGGAAACGGGGGTGGGAGGAGCGCGAAATTGATGGGCTGGGAAATAGCGGGTGAGGTGCCAAGGCGTGGTCGATCCCAACTCCTCCCTGATCCGCTCAGCAAGAAGGCGCAGGGTCTCCGCATCGTCGTTGACGCCGGGGATGACCAAGGTGGTGACCTCCACGTGTACGCCATGAAGCCTAAGGAGGCGGGAATTCCTGGCCACCACTTCAAAATCCGCTCCGCAAAACCTCTGAAGCGCCGCTGGCCCGCCTTTCCAGTCCACATTTGCCCCATCTAGACCCGCAGCCACCAGAACCTCCAGGGCCTCCTCGCTCATATAGCCGTTGGTGACAAAGGTCGTATGGAGTCCCGCCTTTCTTGCCAAGGGGAAAAGGTCCACCGCCCACTCCAAAAGGAGGGTGGGCTCGTTGAAGCTAAGGCTCACCCCTTGGCACCCCTCCTTTTTTGCCATACGAACGAACTCCTCCGGAGGGATGTAGCCAGCACCCAAATCCGGATCAGGTGGACGCTTGGAAATCTCCCAATTTTGGCACCAAGGACAGGTGAAGTTGCAAGACCACGTGCCACAAGTGAGGGCGAGATCCCCAGGAAAAAGGTGGTAAAAGGGCTTCTTTTCCATGGGGTTGGCGGAGATGGCGGAAAGGAGGCCGTAGACGAGGGTGAAGATTTTGCCGCCTCGGTTTTCTCGGGTTCGGCAAAACCCCTTTTCCCCGGGAGCAAGGAGGCAGCGCCGCGCGCAGGTCAAGCACCGGGCCTTCCCGCTCGGAAGTCTCTCCTGAAGAAGCCCTTCCCGCACCCAGGGCTCCATGGATCTCCCCCAGGGTAGATTACGCGGCCCTCCTCCACGCGGGCGAACGGCGAAAGCTTGTGCTCGACCTCGCGGTTTATCTCCACGATATGGATGACCCTGTGCCCATGGGCCACGAGCCAGTCCGCAAGCAGCCGCCGGTGACACCGCCACCAAAACCGCTCCGCACAAAGTATCGCCGCCCGTTCCTTCTCCCCTAGCCTAAGAAGCTCTCCCACCCCGGCTTGAAACTCCTCTGTGAGCATGTGGTCCGCGTAATTCCGAAAGCCTTGGCTTCTCCATGCCGTATTGGGCGAGGATATTCCAAGCCCACCCTTTCTGTAGCCACCCAATTCCCTTCCCAGCCACAAATATTTTATGCCCGCTCGATCAAGGACCAAAGCCAGCAAATCTTGGGAAAAGTGGGGAAAGCGCTGGGAGGTGGGGAAGGCCCGGACGTCGGCTATTGCTGAAATTTCGTAAAAATTGAGGATGGTAAGGAACTCCGAAAGGGAGCGGGTGGAATGGCCGAGGGTATAGAAGGTGAGCCCCATGATCCTTCACCCTTGGGGATTGTGGCGGGCCGCGGTGCTCAGGGCTAAAATTGAGCGCAGCGGAGCGTAGCGCAGCCTGGCAGCGCGCTGGCATGGGGGGCCAGAGGTCACCGGTTCAAATCCGGTCGCTCCGACCAGCTCAATCTACGGGCAAAAAGAAGTCGTCTAAAACCTTTATTTTGGGCTTTACTTCTCCGGTGGTGACTTCCACAACACCTACGACCCGGACAAAAATCCCTGCGCTTTCGGCCCGCACGGCCACATAGAAGTGCCAACCTTCCACCCCCACCACCGAGCCCTCCACACGCTCTTGGGAGAGGGGGTAGAGGTTAGCTCCGCCTCCGCCCACCACGAGGTATCTCACCCCGTCCCGCTCGATCCGCTCGTAGTTGTGGGCGTGCCCGTTCAGCACCAAGTCCACGCCGAGCTCGGCAAACACTGGGTGCCAAAGCTTTTGTAGCCCCTCAGCTCCCGGCCCATAAGAGGCGTCCGAAGAAAATACGGGGTGGTGGAAAACCACGATTTTATGAGGTTCAGGCCCAGAAAGATGCTCTTTGGCAAAGCTTAATTGCTCCTGGTAATCCTGGGGAGAACGGGCGTTGGAATCCAGGCCCACGACCACAAGATCCCCGTAGTGCAGGGCCCACCAGCGCTTTCCTTGCTTCCCTCCCCCTGGGGGCAAGGTGAAATGCTGGTAATAGCTGAGGCTATCGCGCTCGTGATTACCCAAAACGGGAAGGAATGGAGCCCAGCGCAGGATCGGAGCCATGGAATTAAAGAAGAATTCCCAGTGCGAAGGAATTGGGGTTTCCACTAGATCTCCGCAGTGCAAAACGAAATAAAATGGCCAGGGATCGAGGGCCATGGCCCGGGCCACCAGTTCTACGCGATTGAGGCCGGACCACTGCCATTGTGTATCGGAAATGACCCCGAATATCACGGGTTCACCGCTACTCGTTGCGGTGTGAAACATGCCAAGCCCCGTTTCCTCCCCGTCCGGGAAGACGAGCCGATAAACATACCAAGTGGAGGGCTCTAGCTCTGTGAGGCGGAAGTGCACGATTTCTTTTTCTGAGGAGCTCTGGGGCACATAAGAGGCGGAGTTTATAAATGTTTGGGTTTTCAGGTACTCCGAAAGGGGGGCATAGTCGATGCGCACGGGAGAAGCTGGGCTTGCGGCCCAGGAGATGGTGATGGCCGTGAGTTCGGGGGCTCCGCTCCATGGGCCATAAAGTAAAGGGCTTCCAAAAGCGACCACCGCCCACACCCAGCTCAAAAGAAAAGATTTCATGGTCTCTCCTCCCAAACCCTAAGCTGCTCGGGAAAGCGCACCAGGATGCGGGGGCCGCCCCCTAGGCTTTCCCAAAGAAGCTCGCCTGTGACCACAACCTTTTTCCCCACAAACGCGGCGGGATCAAAGCTCTCTAGGTCCCAAAAAGAGCGGCAAGGCCCGAGCTCGATGCTCGCCCGGAGGCCATAGCGGCTGCCCGAAGCCCAAAGCGACCAGCCTTGTGGTTCCAACCCCACCCTGGACACTTCAAACACCACGGAAACGGCGGCGGTCACATAGCGCACGGGGTCGGCCTCGATCTCCCACAATTCCTTGGGCTCGCGCGCCAACTCCCAAAGGCCAAGCCCCGCGAGCTGTGCTAGGGCAAGGGCGTGCAAAAACCGGCAGTAGTATTTTTCCCGCTCAGGATAAAACACAAGGAGCCGGGCCAAGCCGGCGCGAAGGAGCTCCTCGTTCACCAAAACCCAACCCCCTTCGGTTTCCACCCAGATGTAGGCCAAAAGGCGGTTGTGGGTGTCCCGCGTTTCGTAAGGGTTTAATTCCACGTACACCGTTTTTCCCAGGGTGAGTTTCCGGAAAAACTGGGTGGCCTCGTCGGCGAGGGGCTCGCCCACCTCAGGAGCATTTACGCCCAAAAGTCTGACGGTTTCGTATCCGAAAAGCTTTGGAGGGACAACCCCGGTGAAACGCAGCATGCAGGTATCTCCATCTACCCAGCGGGTCACGCGCGCAGGGAATGTTCCTTCAGGGGGCTGCGCCAAAGCCCCGAGGACGGAAATCCCCAACGCGAAGAGTAAAAGAAAAGTGCGCATAGTTTTTCCACCCCCTAGCGTTCGTAGTGCACGCGGCGCTGGACCACCGTGAGTTGGAAAAGGGAGAGGGCGAAGATGATGGCAAAGAGGATAACCGAGGCGGCGGAGGCTGGCCCGTAATGCCCGGACTCGAAGGCTTTCCGGAATATGTAGTAGACTATGGTCAACGCGGAGTTTTGTGGACCTGATCCCATAAAGAGGATCATCACCTCCTCGAAAATCTTGAAGGAGCCGATGAGGGAGATGATCAGGAGGAAGAAAAGCTGGGGGGTGAGGAGGGGGACAGTAATCTTGCGCCAGGCCTGAAAGGCGCTGGCTCCATCCACTCGCGCTGCCTCGTAGTACTCCCGGTCGATTCCTTGCATCCCCGCAAGAAGGATCAGGGCTTGATACCCCGTGAACCGCCAGACCTGCATGATGATGAGGGCTGGAAGGGCCAGACGCGCATCGTTCAGCCAGTCCAGGATGTAAGTTTCTTTGCCGAAGAGGCCGGCGAGCGAGGAAAGAAGATAATTAAGGAGCCCTATGTCCCGGTGGTAAATCCACCGAAACACCATGGCCACCGCCACCCACGGGGTGATGTAGGGGAGGAAGTTGGCGGTGCGGAATAGGGCGCGGCCGCGCACCGCCTGGTTGAGCAAGGTCGCCAAAAGCAGGGCTAAAAACAGGGTAACGGGGACGCTTATCACCACGTATTTGGTGGTGTTGACCAAGGCCTTGTGGAAATCCCGGTCTTTCAAAACCCTCTCGAAGTTTTTCCACCCCACGGGCTGAAGGTCCCACCGGGTCACCGCGGGATGAACGGTGAGGGTCTGACTTTCCCGCAGCACCATGAACTCGCGGCCTCCCCCTTCGTCCCGCAGCACCCAGCGGTCGGCCTGGCGTAGGCGCACCCAAAGTTTTTGGGAATCAACGGCATATTTTTCCTGAAGAAAACCAGAGAGTTCATCAGGGATGCGCCCGCGACGCAGAAGGGCGATCCAATCGTCCACCCCTTCGGTGACGACGAGCACCGGTTCTCCCGGAACGGTGCGGGTCCCGATGTCATAGGCGCTGTAGCGGAAGGCGTTCACAAAGGGATAGAAGGTGAAAAGCCCCAAAACGGCCAACGTGGGCAAAAGGTAAATATAGGCTTCCAGGGTCTCGCCCCAGAAGCGCTTACTTTTCCAGTGCGCCGGAATTTTTAATCTCATGAGAAAAGGCGGAGGGGGAGGGGTAACCCCTCCCCCTCACCTCCCTACTCCCCGATGATGGCCTCAATCTCCGCGGCCAATCCGTCCGCGAACTCCTTGGGACCGATCTCACCCTTGAGGAGGAGCTCCCAGTAGGTGATGAGGACGTTGCGGATGTCCATGTAGCGCGGGTGCAAAAGCTGCTGGAACGCTCCGGCAAGAAGCTGCTCGGTTGCGGCCTTGGCGATGGGGCTCTCCGCCATATACGCCTTCCACTCCTCGGACTCGATGGCGCTCATCGTGACCGGCAAATACCCGGACTTCTTGGCCCAATACACGATGTTATCCGCGCGCAAGAGGAACTCGATGAGGCGCGCTGCCGCTTTGATCTGCTCTAGAGTCTGGTTTACGGAGAAGATGGCGAGGTTAGTCCCCATGATCATGGAGTCGCAGGTCTTATGGCAGGGCACAGTGGTCACGGCGATGGGCACGCCCCGCTCCTGAGCGGCGGAGACGTTGTAAGGCCAGCCAGCGGAGGAATCGAGCCAAAGGGCCACATCAGTTCCGGCTGCCATGGCCTCATTGACGTAGCCACTTTGCACCAGGGCAAAGGGTGCCAGTTTCGCCACAAACTCCGCGGCCTCTAGCCCCGCCGCATTGTTGATGGTGACCTCCGTCCAGTCCTCGGAGAGGATCGATCCACCAGCCTGAGCCAAGAGGGTGAGGAAGTACTCGGGAGATGGAGGCCGGAAAGCCGTGGCGTAAAGCTGTTTTGCCTCGTCTTTCCCAATCTTTTCCACGATGGCGAGGTACTCCTCCCAGGTGCGCGGAGGCTCGGGCAGGAGATCCGGCCGATACACAAGGACGATTATAGATTTGTTGAAGGGGACGGTGACGAGACGGCCCTCGAAGTACTGCATAAAGGCGGGGTGGATATCGCTAAGGAGCTCCTCGGGGAGGAAAAGGTCCAGGTCAACGAGGGCATCGAGCCAGGTGACCGTCCAGTTCTCGTACTGCTGGGCGAGGGTGGGGGGGGTGCCGGCGGCCACCGCGGCGATCAGTTTTTGCTGGAGGGCGCCGTAACCACCCTGGTAGACGAGCTCCACCTTGATGTCGGGGTTCTCCTTCATGAACTTTTGCACGAGCTCCTCGAGGATGGGGCCGTGTGCCCGTCCCATGGCGTGCCAGAAGGTGATGGTCACCTCCTGGCCCAGGGCCCAAAGGCCGAAGCTCAAAACCACCAGCACCAAAAGCCACTTCCGCATGCGCCACCTCCTTTTCATTTGAGACCCGTGCGGGCGATCCCCTGGATGAACTGCTTTTGGGCGAAGGCGAAGAGGATCAAGATGGGGATGATGGCCAGGGTGGCAGCGGCCATAAGGAGATGGTGGTAGTCGCCCATTTCCATCTGCAAAAACCGCAGCCCTACGGGCACAGTGCGCAACTCGACCTTGTCGGTCATGACGATGACCCAAAGGAAGGCGTTCCAAGAGCCCACGAATTTGAGAAGAGCCACGGTGGCGAGGCCCGGGCGCACAAGGGGCACGGCGATTTGGAACATGTAGCGCAGGCGCGAGCAGCCATCAATGCGGGCCGAGTCCCAAAGCTCATCGGGGACGGTCTTGAAGAACTGGCGCAAAAGGAACATCCCGAAAACCCCAGCCGTCCAGGGGATGATGAGCACCTGATAAGTGTTGTACCAGCCGATGTTCTTCACGAGGATGAAGGTGGGGACAAGGAGCATCTGCCCGGGGATCATGAGGGTTCCAAGGAGCAGGGCCAGGATGAGTCCCCGGCCAAGAAAGGCCATCTTCGCCAGGGCGTAGCCCGCGGGGATGCTAGTGAGGACGTCCCCTACGGTAGTAGCGATGGCGATGAAGAAGGAGTTGAAAAAGTAGCGACCGAATGGCGCGGAGCTCCAGGCCTCGATGTAGTTTTGCCAAACCACCGGATTGGGCATCCATTGGGGCGGGATGCGCATGACCGCCGCCCGCTCTTTGAGGGAGGTCGTGACCATCCAAAAGAAGGGCAGGGCCGTGATCACCAAGGTGAAGAGCAAAAGGATATAGCTAAGGCTGAGCCAAAGGCCACGCCGTACCCAGTAGTCCGGGGATCGCCGTCGCATCAGAATCCCGCAAGAGTGTACCCCCACCTCCTTCAGAGTCGCAACTCATGGCATCATAACCTGGTCTTGGAGAAGGTTGGGCGGCTAAAATGGCGGTGGTCATGCAGGGGCGATTGGAAGTCATCACTGGCCCGATGTTTGCTGGGAAGACGGAGGAGCTTCTTCGGCGAGTGGAGCGGGCCCGCATCGCCCGAAAAAACGTGGTCCTTCTAAAGCCCGAGCTCGACACCCGCTACTCCCCCGACCGCGTGGTGGCCCATAACGGAAGAAGCTGGCCCTGTCACATCCTCCCCACAACGCTCAACCCCTCCTCTTTTCCGGCGGAGCTCCTTTCCGCGGATGTCCTGGCCTTCGACGAAGCCCACTTTTTTGGCCCAGAATTTCCTGAGCTTTGCGAGTTTTTAGTTCGCCAGGGGAAACGGGTGATTGTGGCCGGTTTGGATCTGAATTTTCGTGGCGAGCCCTTCGGACCTATGCCGTTCCTTTTGGCCTTGGCGGACGAGGTTCTGAAGCTCACCGCCGTCTGCACCGTGTGCGGAAGCCCTGCCACGCGCTCCCAGCGCCTCCGGAACGGAATCCCCGTGACGGAGGGGCCGGAGGTCCTCATCGGGGGGCTTGAGACCTACGAGCCCCGCTGTCGCGACCATTTTGTTTGTCCGTGAGCGGAGCCTTGGAACTCCACGAGGTTTGCGTTGGATTCCCCACTTCCATGGGTTTCCTTTCCGTCTTGGACCGCCTTTCCCTGGTGGTGGAAACGGGGGAGTGGGTGAGCGTGGTTGGGCCGTCCGGTTGCGGGAAAACGACGCTTTTGCGCGTCTCCGCTGGCCTCCTGCGCCCACAGTCCGGGATAGTTTTGGTGTTCGGGAAGGCCCCGCGCGGCCAAGTGGCCTATATGCCCCAGGGCGATTCCCTCCTTCCCTGGCGGAGCGTGTTGGGGAACATCTTAGCCGCCCGGGAGGCCGACGGACGTTTGGATATCCAGGCCAAACGCGAGGCGCTCGAACTTCTTGCGGATTTCGACTTGGCCGACTTTGCCCGAAGTTTTCCCCATGAGCTTTCCGGGGGAATGCGCCAAAGGGTCGCCCTTTTGCGCACATTCTTCGCCGAGCGCGATCTACTTCTTTTGGACGAGCCCTTGGGCGCCCTGGATGCCCTGACCCGTGCCGAGCTTCAGGACTGGCTTTTTGAGGTATGGCAGAGACTCAAAAAAACGGTGGTCCTCGTAACCCACGATGTGGAGGAAGCGGTAATTCTTTCGGACCGAGTCGTTGTTCTCACCCCTCGCCCGGCCCGCATCTCCGCCGTCTTCTCGCTGGATATGGCCAGGCCCCGGGAAAGATCGTCCTCTTATGTCCAAGCGGCGCGCGCTTCCATCCTTTCAGCCTTGTCCAAAAGAGGCCCATGAGAAGAAAAGCGGAATTTTTGGGAGCTTTAGCAGCCGTGGGGGTTATCCTTGGAGTTTGGGAGGCCGTGGTGGTTCTTTTTCGCCTTCCTTTTTATGTACTTCCCTCCCCGAGTCGAATTTTTCTGACGTTTGGTCAGGATCTTCCCCTCCTTTTTTATCATGCCTCGGTGACCATGGCTGAGGTCGGGCTGGGTTTAGGTGTGGGAGCGGCGGTGGGGGTGGGGGTGGCGGTTTTGACCTTCTATGTGCGCCCGCTGGGACGGGCATTGACCCCTTTCCTGGTGGGTTCACAGGTGATCCCGGTGTTTGCCGTGGCCCCCCTCTTTGTACTTTGGTTTGGCTTTGGGATTTGGCCCAAGGTGGCCGTGGCCGCGATGATCGTGTTTTTTCCGGTGGCCGTGAACTTCTTGGATGGATTGCGCTCCCTTGGTCCGGAGCTGGTGGAATTTTTTCAGGCCTTGGGGACCCCGGAGCACCGCATCTTTTGGATGGTGCGGGCTCCCGGAGCTTTGCCCTTCCTCTTTTCGGGATTGCGGGTGGGCGCGACCCTGGCCCTGGTGGGAGCGACTGTGGGGGAGTGGGTCGGCGCCAGCCGCGGCCTGGGCTACCTCATGATTCAGGCCAACGCCCGCTTGCGCCTAGACCGGGTGTTTGCCGCCATCCTCGCCCTCACCCTTTTGGGATTGGGCCTGTTTTGGGCGGTTGGTCTATGTGAACGCCTCCTCCTCCGCCGCCGGTAAAATACTGGGACCATGCGTCGAATACTCGGTTTCGTTCTATTGGCGGGCGTTACCTGCTGGGCCGGAAGCTTCAGCATCATTTTGGACTTCTATCCCAATCCGAACCATGTCCCGCTCTATGTGGCGGAGGAATTGGGCTTCTTCCGGGAGGAAGGGATAGAGGTGAAGATCCTCGTGCCCTCTGATCCCAGTGCACCGGCGAAGCTTGTGGCCACCAAGGCTGTAGAGATGGGGCTTACCCCCCAAATGAACTTCTTCATTTCCCGGGATGAAGGGCTTCCCCTCATCGCCGTGGGCGCCCTCATCGATGGCGCCTTGGGCGGGCTTTTGAGCCTCCGGGAGTACGGGATCGACGAGCTTTCCGACCTTCGTGGAAAACGCATTGGCTATTCCCTGGAGCCCCTGGAGCCGGTCCTTTGGCGGACGATGCTTAGCTCAGTGGGGGTGAAGCCTGGCGAGTACGAGCTCGTTTACACCGGGATGAGCACGGTACCGGCCCTCTTAAGCCATGCCGTCTCCGCCATCGGCGCCTTCCGCAATTATGAGCTTTTGGCGGTGGCACTTTTGGGCTACACCCCTGTCTTCTTCCCTCAAGAGGACTATGGCGTACCCAATACATATGAGCTCCTTTTTATAGTCCATCCGGATCTCCTTGCCGAGAGGCTTTGGGAGGTCCAAGCGGTGTTGCGCGCCATTGCCCGCGGAATCGAATATGTTCGCGCTCACCCCGCGGAGGGCTTCTCCTTGTTCACAAAGGTCTTTCCCGAGCTTTCCGACGAGCTAAACCGGCGAAGTTTTGAGGTGACCTTGCCCCTTTACGCTGAGGGGGTAAAACACGACGACCACGCTCGCTGGGAAGCCATGCAGGAATTCCTCTTGCGCACGGGGATGATCACCAGGGCCTTCCCTCTGGAGGCCCTTTACACCACCGTGGCCTTGCCGTAGCGAAGGCCATCTTCTCCGGCTAACATTTTCTTAAGGGAGGAAAAGGATGAAGCGACTAGCGCTAGGGATATTGGCCATTTCCCTGTCTTTTTTGGCCTTTGGCGCGCCGGAAATCATCGCTCAAGTTTTGGAGGTCCTGGACGGGGCGACGATCCTCGTGCGCATTGAGGTTGTTCCCCCGGGAGTTGGGCTGAGCCCGGGAGCCAGCGAGCGCGTGCACTATATCGGGGTTCAACTTCCCAGCCAGCCAGGGGAAGCCGAGGTTGTGCGGACTTTAAACGCCGCCCTTGTGGAGGGCCGAAAGGTTTTCCTCGAGTTAGACGAAAAAGTCCGTGATGAAGCTGGCCGAATTCTCGCTTATGTTTTCCTGGATAAGGCTGGAAAACTTATGGTCAACGCCATTCTCATCGCCACCGACCTTGTGGGGTTCGTCCCCATGCCCGGAGCCAGCCGTTACGATCATGTTTTTTCATATCTAGACCGCGTTCCCACGGCCAAACCGAGCTTAGTCTGTCCAGTTGTCTATTCCTGGAGCGAGGCTGGAAGGCACGTGGGTGAGACGGCCTGTGTGGAGGGGCCTGTGGCCAGCGTGGGCACGAGCCGAAGCGGCGACGTTTTTCTCAACCTTGGCCGACCTTATCCCGACCCGGGCCGTTTCACCCTGTTCATCCCCGCCCGCCATGTGGGGAAATTCGAAGCAGTCTTTGGGGCGCGGTTTTGGGACAACCTCCGTGGTCGGACCGTTCGCGCACTAGGGGAAATCCGGCTCTACCAAGGTGTGCCGGAGATCCAGCTTTCGGACCCCCAGAACCTCGTTATTCTTTGAGGAGTTCCTGGAGGAGTTGGGCCAAGCGTTTGGGATCGGCGCGGCCCTGGGCTTTTTTCATGGCCTGCCCCACTAAAAAGCCCAGGGCCTGGGTTTTTCCTTGGCGATAATCCGCCACGGCTTGGGGGTGGGCCGCGAGGACTTCTGCGGCCAGGGCCTTCAGCCCCTCCTCGTCGTGCAAGATCTCGCCTTCCGCCGCGCGGACAAGCTCCGGCACCGAACCCCTTCCTTTGGCTACTTGTTCCAGGATTTCTTTGGCCTTGGTGCGCGGGAGCCTTCCCTCCTCTACTTTTAGGATGAGAAGGGCGAGCTCCTTGGGGGAAAGAGGGGGCTCCTCATCGGTCCAGTGTGGCAAAAGCTCGGAGAGGACCCATCCCACCGCCGCCTTGGGGTTCGGGATGGCTCTGGCCACCTCTTCAAAGAAATTGGCGCGGGCGGGCTCGGCGAGAAGGGCCTCCGCCTCCCTCTCGGGAACACCGTATTCCCGGGCCCACCTGGCCGCCCGCTCCCAGGGAAGCTCGGGCATCCTCGCCCTCACCTCCTCCAGCCACGCCCGGGAGATCACAAGGGGGACGAGATCTGGATCGGGGAAGTATCGGTAGTCATGGGCCTCCTCTTTTACGCGCTGGACTACAAGCTCGTCGCGGCTGTCGTCCCAACCAAAGGTCACCTGCTCCACCCGCTCCCCCCGCGAGAGCTTCTCCTGTTGGTACTCAATCGCCGCGGAGATGGCCTTCTCCACAGCCCTAAAACTGTTGAGGTTTTTGATCTCCGTTTTCGTTCCCATTCCACCATCCACGGCGAGCGAGACGTTGGCGTCGCAGCGAAGCTCGCCTTTCTCCATGTCGGCGTTGGACACCCCAAGATGACGGAGCAAGGTACGCAGGGTCCGCAGGAATTCCCGGGCCTCCCGCGGAGAGCGAAGATCGGGCTCGGTGACGATCTCCACCAGCGGAACCCCGCAACGATTGAAATCGATCAAGGTCTTAGATTCAGTATGGATGAGCTTTCCCGCGTCTTCCTCTAGGTGCATCTCCCGGATGCGCACGCTCTTTTTTTGGCCTTCGACCTTGAACGAAAGAGTGCCGCCCGTGGCCAGCGGGATCGCGCGCTGGGTGATTTGATAGCCTTTGGGGAGGTCGGGATAGAAGTAATTTTTGCGATCGAAATAGGAGATCTCCTGGACCTGGGCGCCCAAGGCCAGGGCCACCCGCAAAGCGAGCTCCACCGCGCGCTTGTTTAAAACCGGCAAAGCTCCGGGAAGGCCGAGGCATACCGGGCAGGTTAGGGTGTTGGGAGGAGCGGCAAAATAATCGGCGCGGCAGGGACAAAAGAGCTTAGTGCGCGTAAGAAGCTGCACGTGGATCTCAAGCCCAATGACCGCATCCATGCTGCGGGAGTATACCATGTTGTGGTGAATCGGACCTTTGGGTAAGATTTTAGGAAATGTCCGTTTTAGAGGTACGCGATCTTCACGTTCGTGTTGGAGACAGGCTTATCCTGCGGGGCGTGGACTTTGCCCTGGAACCTGGAAAAGTTCATGCCCTCATGGGTCCCAACGGCTCAGGGAAAAGCACCCTTGCCCTGGCCTTGGCCGGCCATCCCGACTACCAGGTAGTGCGCGGCCAGGCCTTTTTGGAGGGCAAGGAGCTCTTTCGCCTTCCACCCCACGAGCGGGCCCGGGCTGGCCTTTTCGTGGCCTTCCAATATCCCCCAGAGGTGGAAGGCGTGGCTCTTCGGGAGTTTTTGCGCCTGGCTTGCAGCGAACGGGGGAAAGGTTTTTGTGAATTTCAAAAGGCTTTTCCCCGGGCGTTGGCGCGCCTGAGGATGGAGGAGTTCCGGGACCGCCAGCTGAACGTGGGCTTCTCGGGCGGCGAGAAGAAGCGTGCCGAGCTCCTTGCCCTTTACATGCTGCGGCCAAAGGTGGCCCTTCTGGATGAGCCGGACTCCGGGGTGGATGTGGACTCTTTGCGCCTCATCGCCGAGGTCATCGGGGAGATGGCCGCCTCGGGGACGGCGATCCTCATCATCACCCACTATCCCCGCCTTTTGGAATACGTGCCGCCGGCCGAGGTCTTTGTGCTTTTGGACGGGAAAATCTCGGACCGGGGCGGACCGGAGCTGGCCTGGAAGATCGGGGAAATGGGTTTTGAGGTGGTGCGGCGATGAGCAAAACCGCGGCTAGGCTCTCCAAGGACTTCGTGGAGCGGCTTTCCTGGGAGAAGAACGAGCCGGCCTGGATGCGGGAGCATCGCCTAAGGTGCCTTGCGATCTTCGAGAAGCTCCCCATGCCCCGCTTCGGCCCGGATCTCTCCGCGCTGGACCTGGGAGACCTCACCTATTACGCCCGTCCTGTGGAGCCCGTCCGGCGGTGGGAGGATCTTCCCGAGGAGATCCGCCGCACTTTTCAAGCCCTTGGCCTTCCGGAAGCCGAACAGAGGGCGCTTGCAGGCTTGGGAGCCCAGGTGGATTCCGAGGAGGTCTACCGTTCGCTCCTTGCCGAGCTTCGGGCCAAAGGGGTCATCTTCACCAGCATGGAAAAGGCCGTGCGGGAATTCCCCTGGGTTCAGGATTACTTCATGAAGATCATCCCGCCCGAGGACAACAAGTTCGCCGCCCTCCATGGGGCCGTGTGGAGCGGGGGCACGTTCATCTGGATACCGGAAGGGGTGGAGGTGGAGATCCCCCTTCAGGCCTACTATCGCATGCAGACGGAGGGGGTGGGGCAGTTCGAGCACACCCTCATCATTGCCGAGCGGGGGAGCTCTGTGCACTACATCGAGGGCTGCTCCGCCCCCCGCTATAGCCGGGTGAGCCTCCACTCCGGCATGGTGGAGATCTACGCCAAAGAAGAGGCGCGGGTGCGCTTCACCACCATTCAAAACTGGTCGAAAAACGTGTACAACCTCAACAACAAGCGGGCTTGGGCCTATGCCGGAGCGAGTGTGGATTGGGTCTCCGGTTCCCTGGGAAGCAAGGTGACCATGCTCTATCCCACCACGGTGCTTTTGGGCAAGGGCGCGCGCACGGAGAACCTCTCTTTTACCTTTGCCCAGGAGGGGATGTGGCTGGACACCGGGGCCCGGGCCATCCACCGCGCGCCGGACACCACGTCCCGCTTGCTTTCCCGCTCGGTGGTGCAGGGGCGGGCCAAAAGCGTGTTCCGCGGGGTGGTCTACGTGGCGCCCGAGGCCCGGGGCGCCAAGGCCCATATGGAGTGCTCCACCCTTCTTCTTTCGCCGGAGGCACGTGCAGAGACCATTCCCGTTATAAACGCCGAGAACGACGAGGTGGAGCTGGGCCATGAGGCCACGGTGGGCCGCGTTTCTCAAGAACAGCTCTTCTACCTCATGTCCCGCGGCCTTGACGAATCCCAAGCCCTGAGCCTTATCGTAAATGGCTTCGTCTCCCCAATCCTCAAGGAGATTCCCCTCGAGTACGCGGTGGAGCTGCGCCGCCTTTTGGAGATGAGCTTTGAAAGGGCCATCGCATGAGGGACTTTGCCGAACTGCGCGGGGATTTCCCCATCCTTAGGCGGCTGGAGAACGGGAAGCCCCTCATCTACCTGGACTCCGCGGCGACAAGCCAAAAGCCTAGCCAGGTGATCGAAGCCGAGGCCCGTTTCTACCGGGAACACAACGCCAATGTGCGCCGCGGCATTTACCTCCTTTCCCACGAGGCCACGGAGCTTTACGAGGCCGCCCGCCGCAGATTGGCCGCGTTTATCGGGGCACGGCCAGAAGAGATCGTGTTCACCCGCGGGACCACGGAGGGCCTGAACCTTGCCGCCTGGGCCCTGGGCGAAACGCGCGTCTCCCCCGGCGACCGGATCCTCGTCACCGAAATGGAGCACCACGCCAACTTCCTCCCTTGGCAGGCCCTTGCCCGCCGCAAGAACGCCGAGCTTTTGGCCGTCCCTATCACGGAGGAGGGGCATCTCGACCTGAGCGCCTTTCGCAGGATGTTGGATCGCCGAACGAAAGTGGTGGCGGTGGTCCATGTGTCCAACGTGTTGGGCACGGTGAACCCCGTCGAGGAAATTGCGGAAGAGGCCCACCGGTTTGGGGCGGTGGTGGTCGTGGACGCCGCCCAGTCCGTGCCCCATATGCCGGTGAGCGTGAGGGCTCTTGGAGCGGATGTTTTAACCTTCTCCGGCCACAAAATGCTGGGCCCCACAGGGATCGGCGTCCTTTGGGCGAAAAGCGAGCTCCTTGAGGAATGGCCCCCTTTCCTCACCGGCGGGGAGATGATCCGGGAGGTTTGGCTGGACCGGGCCGTTTGGGCCGACCCTCCGGCCAAGTTCGAGGCGGGAACCCCGCCCATTGCCCAGGCCATCGGCCTTGCTGCCGCCGCAGAGTATTTGGAGGAGATCGGCATGCCCGCGGTGAGGGCTCATGGGGCGGAGCTCACCGCCCTGGCCTTAGAGGGACTGCAGGCCCGCTCATTCGTGGAGGTGTACGGACCACGCAATCCGAAGGAACGGGGAGCTTTAGTGGCATTTAACCTCAAAGGCCTCCACCCCCACGATGTGGCCACCCTTTTAGATCAAGAGGGGATTTGCATTCGCGCCGGGCATCATTGCGCTCAGCCCCTTCATCGCCGCTTGGGCATCCCTGCCTCCTGTCGCGCCTCCTTTTACCTTTACAACACCCCTGATGAGGTGGAAGCTTTCTTAGCCGCCGTGGACCGAGTTTGGGAGGCTTTGCGATGAGCCCCTATGAAGAGGTGATCCTCGAGCACTGGAAGAACCCCCGCAACAAGGGGCGGCTTTCGAACCCGGATTTGGTGGGGGTGGAAGTAAACCCCCTTTGCGGGGACGCCGTGCGGCTAGAGCTAAAAGTCTCCGAGGGAAAAGTGGCGGATGTGCGCTTCGATGGCCACGGCTGCGCCATCTCCCAGGCCGCCGCGTCCCTCCTCACCGAGCTCATCCAAGGGCGCACCCTTGCGGAGCTCAGAGAAATAAAGGACGACGAACTTCTCTCCGCCCTGGGCGGGGTAATCCAAACCCGCCTAAATTGTGCCCTTTTGCCCCTGAGGGCCCTGCGAAAGGCTTTGAAAAGCTAGCGTCTGGAGCGACGCCGGGAGCGCGAGGAAGCCCTGGCCCTAGTTTTCTTTTTTCGCGCCCTTCTTGCAGTTGTTTTACGGGCCTTCCTTGTGGGCGCGGGTGGTTTTGCCTCACCAGCGAGGGCGATCACGTCGGCCAAAGTGAGCTTGTCCATTTCCTGCATGAATTTTTCTTCCAAAGTTTCCCAGAACGCATAGGTTGGGCAACTGGGATCAGGAGTAAGAAGATCGCGACCAGCTCGGCCCAGCGCCAGGGTTGGCTCTTTCTCCAAAATTTTCGCGAGGTCCGCGATTTTTATGTCCTGCGGCTCCTTCACCAATTTGAAGCCTCCCACCCTTCCCTTCTGCGCTTCCAAATATCCTTTGGCCCGAAGGTCCAAAAAGATGCGGCGAAGGAAAGGCTCGCTGACCCCGCACGTTTTGGCAAGCTCCCGCACCGCGCTGCGGCGCTCCGGCAAAAGTGCGAGCGCGTAAAGGGCACGAACTCCGCTGGCTAACCGCATTCCTAGCAACATGATTCCTCCTTACCCATCCTTGGCAAACCGATAATAACATGCATGGGCTTGGAGTGTCAAAAATGACGGGCCTTAACTAACGCAGCCTTTGGCTTATTTCCCACAAATTAGGCGGGAACGTAGCTGTCCGCAACCTGCTTGAATTTTGACTCCCCTCGAACGGCGCACCGTCACGTCTATATTGTGGGCCAAAAGCTCGCGCCGAAAGAGCTCAACTTGGCCCTCATCGGGTGGAGAGAACGGCAACCCCGGAGCGGGGTTGAAGGGGATGAGGTTCACGTGCACTAGCTTTCCGCGCAGAAGGGCTGCCAAGGCCCTGGCGTGCCTGAGCCCGTCGTTCACACCCCGCAAAAGCACGTATTCGAAGGTGACCCGGCGGCCGGTGGCCAAAATGTAGGCCTCGGCCGCGGAGAGGACCTGGGAGATGGGCCAGCGTTCCGCCAAAGGCATGAGTTTGCGCCTCAGTCCATCGTCCGGAGCGTGAAGGGAAATGGCCAGGTTGTATTGTCTTCCCTCTTGGGCGAAGCGGAGGATGGCGGGGACCACTCCAATGGTGGACACGGTGATCCTGCGCGCGCCCAAGTTGAAACCGCGCGGGTCGTTTAAATTGTTCAGCGCTTTAAGCGTGGCCTCATAGTTCAGGAAGGGCTCGCCCATTCCCATGACCACCACATGGGTTACGCGTTTTCCTTGGCCTTCCAAAACCCGGGCGAAGTGCAAAACTTGGCCGGCGATCTCTCCGGCGCTGAGGTTGCGCACAAAACCCATTTGGCCGGTGGCGCAAAAAGCGCAGCCTACAGGGCAGCCAACCTGAGTGGAAATACACACCGTGTTCCGGTTTCCTTCACGAATCAACACGGCCTCAACGCTCGCTCCATCGGGGAGAGCAAGGAGGACTTTTTCCGTCCCTTCATCGTCGCAGTCTCTGGCCAAAACTGTGAATACGTCCAAAGAAAAACGCCGGGAAAGCTCGTCCCGCAGGGAAAGGGGAAGGTTTGTCATGGCCGAAAACTCGGGGCATAGCTTGCGCCAAACCCATTCCCAAACCTGTTTTGCTCGATAGGCTGGCTCCCCCAGCGCTTTCAACTCCTGGGCGAGCTCCTCATAGGAGAGGTCCAAAAGCAAGCGCTTTTCCATGGCTCGATCATCCTTCCCAAGAAAGAGCCCGGTTGGTTAACCTTATTGTATGGGCTTGCTCATCCGTGGTGGCGTTGTGGTCACGTCCCACCGCGTAGGCCCGGCCACCCTTTACGTGGAGGGGGAGCGGATCGCGCAGGTGGGGAAGGTTTCCGGCGCGTCTGGGGAAGTGTTCCGGGCCGACGGCCTCTTTGTCCTTCCCGGGGTGGTGGATGCCCATGTGCATTTCGCCTTGCCCGTGGCCGGCACGCGTTCTGCGGACGACTTCCACACCGGTTCGTTGGCGGCGGCCGCCGGAGGAGTTACCACCTTCATCGACTTCACCTTGGGCCATCCCGAGGTCTCTTTGCCTGAGGCCCTGGAGCGGCGTCTTTCGGAGGCGCGCGTGGCCGCGGTGGACTATAGCTTCCACGTGGAGATGGTGGGCTGGAGCCCCGAACGCCTTTGGGAGATTTCGGCGGTGAGGGAGCTGGGGGTGCGATCGTTTAAGTTCTATTTGGCGTACTCAGAATCTGGTCGCCGCACGGGCCTCGGAGTCCTCAAAGTGGCCATGGAGGCCATCCGGGAAATAGGGGGCGTGGCCATGGTCCACGCCGAGGCCGAGGAACTTGTGGACCGGAAAGGCGGACCGTTTCCCTGGGCCAGACCCGCATTGAGCGAGGAGGTAGCCATCGCGGAAGTGGGCATCCTTGCGCGAAGGACGCAATGTACGACATACGTAGCCCACATCTCTTCGGCCGATGGCCTCTCCGCCCTCCTTTCCGCCCGCTCTGCGGGAGCTCCCCTTCTTGGGGAAACATGCCCCCATTACCTCCTTTTAGACGAAAGCGTGTATCTCCGGCCTGACGGACACCTCTTCTCCGTGACCCCGCCCCTGCGCACTCCCGCGGATCAGGAAGCCCTGTGGCGGGCCTTGGCCCGCCGGGAGCTCCAGGCAGTGGCCACCGATCACTGCCCCTTCACCCGCGCCCAAAAAGACCTTTGCCGGGAGCACCCGGAGAGGCTTCCCTCCGGCCTTCCGGGAGTGGAAACCCTTCTTGTCCTCCTTTTCTCCGCTGGGGTGGCCCAAGGCCGCCTGCGCCTTTCCGATTTGGCGTGGCATCTTGCGGAGGGGCCGGCGCGGGCCTTCGGCCTTTGGCCAAAAAAAGGTGGAATACAACCCGGTTCTGATGCTGATTTAGTTTTTCTTGACCCAAAGGCCACTTGGACGATGCGCGCCCAGGACCTTCACATGGCCACCGACTTCTCTCCCTATGAGGGCTTTTCCGTCCAGGGAAAGATTGTGGGGGTCCTCTCCCGGGGCGAGTGGGTCTATCGGGACGGGGAGATCTTGGCCCCTCCGGGGCGGGGGAGATTTGTGCCCTGGCAAAAATGAGCGTTGTTCTCATCCGCGGGGCCGGAGACGTGGGCACGGCGGTGGGGATCATCCTGCGCTCCCTTGGCTATAAGGTCGTCTACACCGAACTTCCGCGGCCCACCACGCTTCGCTGGGCCGTTTCTTTTTCTGAGGCGATTTACCGCGGTGAATGGGCGGTGGAAGGGGTGGTGGCCCGACGCGCCTTTTCCCCGGCCGAGGCCAAAAAACTTTTGGAAAACGACTTCGTGGCGGTGCTCGCTCCCGAGGGCGAGGCGTTGAGGGAGATTGGCCCGGAGATCCTGGTGGATGCGCGCATGGCCAAACGCAATTTGGGGACGACTATTGCTGATGCGCCGCTTGTCATCGGGCTTGGGCCGGGTTTCACCGCAGGGGTTGACTGTCATGCCGTGGTGGAGACCTTGGAGGGCCCGGAGCTTGGGCGCGTTTATCTTTGGGGAAGTGCAGCTCCTCCAACCCACAGGCCCTGTGAGGTGGAGGGCCTTCGCGAAGAAAGGGTTTTACGCGCCCCTTGCCCAGGGCTCTTCTTTCCCCTTTGTACCATCGGCGATGTTGTGAGGGAGGGGGAAGTGATCGCGCGGGTGGATGGGAAAGGGCTCCGAGCTCCCATCTCCGGGGTGGTGAGAGGGGTCCTCCATGAGGGCTTGGAAGTTTTGCCGGGCATGAAGGTCTTGGAGATCGACCCGCGGCCTGATCCCCTTTTGCCCTTCAGGCTTGCCACCCGTTCCCTGCGGGTCGCTGAGGGGGTGGTGGAGGCTATCTCCCTCCTTCGCGGGCGCGCCAGGCCGCTTTGATCTCCCCGAAAAACAGGGTGTGCAGGTTCCCTTGGGCGTAATACTTGGCCCGCACCTCCTCGGAAAGGAGCCCTTCTTTGACCAGGTCCAGTTGGGCGATGATCTGGCACTCGTAGATGAGATCGCAATCGGTCAGGACCGGCACGGAAACTTCGCGCCCCCGTTCCCAGCGAAGCCCAAGCTCTTTGAATTTGTCCACTTCTCGGCCGCTCTTTTCTCCGCAAAATTCAAGCTCCCTCTCCATTTTTCCGAAGGGGACGTTCACGGTGAACTCTTTGGAGTGCAGAAGGCAGGAGTGGGTATAGCGGGAGGGGCGCACGCAAACGATCAATACCGGTTGATACCAGATGGTACCGAGGAGGGCCCAGCCGATGGTCATGGCGTTGGGCCGGCCGTTTTTGTCCATGGAGACCAAAAATGCTCCGCCCTCTCTCAGCTGCTTTTGCACCTGAGCGAACCCCACCCACGGTTCGATCCGCCGGAATTTTTTATCGAACGCGTTCATCCACGCCTCCAAGTGGCCCGCTCAAACGGGCTTGGATAGTAGCTCGCCAGAATCCCGCCGCCGATGAACTCCCGCAGAATGGAGGTGGCGGGGACCTCCGCGTCCGGATAGGGGGTAAACCACCGGAGCATTCCCAAAAGCCTCTCGGCCTCGAGGCGCAGGCGCGGGTGGCGCACCTGCAGCAAAAGCGGCTCCACCCGGCTGCGCAGGACGTTCCACTCGTAGACCAAAGCGGAGTTGAACATCACATCCGCCCGGCCTTGGTAGGGGAAGACGAAGCGCTTTTCCCCGCGGCGGACGTTTCCCCAAAGGGCCAAGGTTTGCTCGGCGGAGTACCCGCGGAATGCCGCGTCCCGCACGATGCGGCGAATGAGGCGGGTGTCGGTGGTGGAAATGCGCACATGGTCGTCGAGCTTAAGCTGCGTTAGCGCGGAAACATATATGCGAAAAACCTTTTTGCTCAAATCGTCTGTGAGCACCGCGGGATTGAGGGCGTGCAGCCCTTCCACAAGGAGGAGGGCCTCGCTATCGAGGCGCAAGGTGAGGCCCTTTTTCCGGGTGCCCGTGGGGAAATCGAAGTGAGGAAGGGTCACCTCCTCCCCGGCCACGAGGGCGGCCATCTGCTCGTGAAAGAGGGGGAGGTCCACGGCGGAAAGGTCGTCGAAGTCGGTGAGGCCGCGGCGGGCCATCTCCTCCCGGGGAAGGAAGTAGTCGTCCATGGAGATCGGATAGGGCCGAAGCCCGAGGGCCAAAAGTTGTATGGCTAGTCTCTTTGTGAACGTGGTCTTCCCCGAGGAAGAGGGCCCGGCGATGAGGACAATTTTTGGTTCGCGCTGGGCGATGGTCTGGGCGATCTCCGCAATCCTTTGCTCGTGTAAAGCTTCGGAGACGAGGATGACCTCGGTCATCCGGCCGGTGCGGATGGCCTCGTTCATGGTCAAAACGTCGTAAACGCCAAGGAGCTCCAACCAACGGCCGTACTCCTCGAACACTTGCCAAAGGGGCTGGTAATCCTCCACTGGGGAGAGCTCCGTCGGGCGCTCTCGCCGCGGGAACTGGAGGATGAAGCCGTTGTGATAGGGATGAAGGCGGAAATACCGAAGATATCCGGTGGAGGGGACCATCGGTCCAAGCAGGTATTCCCGGAACGTCCCCAGCCGGTACAGGGGGACGGTCAGGGCGTTTTGACGAGAAAGGAGGGCGGCCTTACGGGAAAGGCCCTGTTCGGCCAAAGCCCGCGCCGCCTCGCTTGCGGGAAGGAGTTCCTTCTCGATGAGCCGGTCCTCCTCCACCCAGCGGCGCATTAACTCCTCGATTTGGGCGAGTTCCGCCGGGGAAAATGGGGGCCTCCCCATCACCCGGCAGTAATAACCCCCAAAGGGCACGGAGTGATCGATGACGAGGCGGGCCTGAGGAAAGAGCTCGGCCACTGCTGCGGCCAAAAGGAAGCTCAAAGAGCGCGTGTAAATTCGGATTCCTTCGGAATCGGTCATGAAGATGGGCCGCACCTCCGCGTCCCGGCGGAGCGGCTCGCCAAGCTCCCATAGCTCCCCATCCACCAGCGCGGCCACCGCGGGAACGGTAGGATCGGGATAGGCAGCGGCCACAAACTCCGCAAGCCTTGTGCCCACCGGTCCCTCGAGGATCCGGCCATCGGGGAAAACGGCTTGCACGGTATCCCTGGGTTTGCCCGCTCGGATCATGGGGCGGAATTATACGTCATCCACTTTCTCCCACGCCTTCCGATACTCCGCGAAGTCCGCTGCGGAAAAAAGGACAAACCGAACCTCCGCGAGTTTTCCCGGGTTTTCCCGAAGGAATTGGCAGACTGTGCGCAGCGCCACCGCCGCGGCCTCCGCTACGGGGTAGCCATAGGCTCCCGTGGAAATGCTGGGAAAAGCAATGGTTTTTATCCCTTCTTGCACGGCCAACGAAAGGCAGGATCGATAGGCCTTGGCCAAAAGCTCGGGCTCCCCTTTGGTTCCGCCGTGCCATACGGGGCCGACGGTGTGGATGACGTAGCGGGCGGGAAGGTTTCCGCCGGGGGTGATCACGGCTTCCCCGGTGGGGAGGCGTCCCCGTTCCTTTCGGATCTTGGCCGCGGCCTCCGTGACCGTTGGCCCTCCGGCCCGGTGGATGGCCCCGGAAACCCCACCCCCAGGGGTGAGATCCGGGTTAGCGGCGTTAACGATGGCCTCCACCTCCTGCCGGGTGATGTCCCCTTGCACCAGCACCAGCCGCGTTCCCGCTACCTCCGTCTCAAACCGCTCCATCGCCACCCCCCTACCATTTCCAAGAGCTCCGCGGAAAGACGCACGGAAAGGACGGCGTCCTTTTCCCGCACCCTAAGACAAGGCGGCTCCACGCCGGGGTCGCCCATATCCGTGCTTACCCGATCTAGCCTTACAAAATCTTTGAAACGCGAAAATCGTCGGTCGTGCTTGGCCGCGCGTAAAATAAGCTCGGGTATTCCTTCCGCGAACACTGTTTCCGGATCCTCTCCTTTTTCCATGAGGAAAGCGACCAGCGCCCTATGGGCCGCGGTCAGGGCCGCCTCCAAGGCCCAATCATGAAAGCCCTTTTCCAACAGGAGCTTTGCCGCGGAGAGGTCGTGCGCGGCCTGCCTGCAATGGCGCGCAGCCTCGTTGCGCCGCTTCTCCTCCGGCCAGGAAAAACCCGCTCCCGCGCGGAGCTCCTCGAGCATCTCTTCATCGGAAAAGCCGAAACGATGGGCAAGCTCGTGGAAGACGGTGCGGCGGATCTGGTCCCTGAGCTCCTCTTCGCTTTCGCACCACTCCTCAAGGGGCCGGCGGAAGAGGACGATGGTTCCGGGAAAATCGCGGGGATTATCGGCCTCAAGGAGGCTTGGCCCTTCGTACATCCCAAACGGGTAGTTCGGGGGCTTGAGGCCCCATTCCCGCATGAGCTCGTCGTCCGGATAGTCTTCCACCCGCACCTCCAGGCCCTGAAGGTAGGGATGGAACTGCGGGGGGAGCTCGGCCAGCGCCTCCCGTACAAGCTCTGAAAACCTTTCCTCTCCCACCCTCGGCATAAAAAATCCTAGCCGCGCCCGAGGGAGGTCTCACCCGTCCTTGGCCCTGCGGCGCCGGAGGGTAAAGTAAGCGCCATGCGCGTGGGATATGTGCAGTTCGCCCCGAAATTTGGGGAAAAAGAGGAAAACCTGCGGAGGATCGCAGAGCTTTTGGGGGAGAAAACCGCCGATCTCTGGGTCCTTCCCGAGCTTTGCACAACCGGGTACCAGTTCACCAGCAAAAAAGAGGTGGAGGAGCTGGCCGAACCCATTCCTCAGGGCGGGACGATAAAGAGGTTCCAAAAGCTGGCGCTTGAGAGGAACGCCCACTTTGTTGTGGGGCTGGCGGAGCGGGCGGGAGGGGCTTTCTACAATAGCGCGGTTTTGGTCGGCCCTGAGGGTGTAGTGGGCCATTACCGCAAGGCCCACCTCTTTTTTCGGGAAAAGCTATGGTTCAGACCGGGCGAGCGGCCCTTTTGCGTGGTGAAGGTGGGCGAAGTTCCTGTGGGAATGCTGATTTGCTATGACCACGTCTTCCCTGAGGCCGCGCGGGTTTTGGCTTTGCAAGGGGCCCTCCTCATCGCCCATCCTGCGAACTTCGTGATCCCCGGGTTGGGACAGCTTACGATGCGCGTGCGGGCCCTGGAAAACAGGGTGTTTGTGGTCACCGCCAACCGCGTGGGAAAAGAAGCGCGGGAGGAGCCAGCCCTAACCTTCACCGGGATGTCCCAGATCGTGAGCCCCACCGGGGAAATCCTCGCCTCCTCAAGCGAAATGGCGGAGGAAGCAGTAGTGGTGGAAATCGACCCGAAAAAGGCGCTGGACAAGAGGCTCACGCCTTTAAACGATCTTTTCCAGGATCGGCGGCCGGAGTTATACCGAGCTTTGGTGGAGTAAAATGCTTCGGAGGTGACCATGGCCCTGTTCAAGGTGGCCACCTACAACTGCAACTCCATCCGCAGCCGCCTCCCCTTGGTCCTTTCCTGGCTTTCCCGGGAGAAGCCCGACGTCCTTTGCCTGCAGGAGACGAAGACGCCGGATGCGGAGTTTCCCGCCCGCGCTTTTCAGGAGGCGGGATACCACGTGGTGTTCCGGGGGTTTAAGGGGCAGGCGGGGGTGGCCGTGGCCACCAAAGAAGAGCCCAAGGACGTGCACTTCGGCCTCGATGACGATCCGGCCGACGAGGACCGCCTCATCCTCCTTTGGGTGCAGGGGATCCCCATCGTCAACACGTACGTGCCCCAGGGCCAATCCGTGGATAGCCCCATGTTCCAGTACAAGCTGGAATGGCTGGCTCGGCTTAAGCGATTTTTCGCCCGCCGCTTCTCCCCCCATGAGCCCCTCCTTTGGTGCGGGGACTTCAACGTGGCCCCTGAGGAGATCGATGTGCACAGCCCCGATAAGCTCCGCAACCACGTGGATTTCCATCCTCGGGTGCGCGCGGCCTTGGAGGAGATCCGCAGTTGGGGCTTCGTGGACGTCTTTCGCAGGCATCATCCCAACGAGCCTGGGCAGTACACGTTTTGGGATTACCGGGTGCCCAAGGCCTTGGAACGGAACCTGGGTTGGCGGGTGGATCACATCTGGGCCACGCCGCCTCTGGCGGAGAAGTCCGTGCGGGCTTGGATTGACCGGGAGGCCCGCCGGGCGGAGAAACCCTCGGATCACACCTTCCTCGTGGCGGAGTTCGCCCTTTAGGTGGAGAGTTTCACAGCTCGCGGAGGAGGACCCAATAGGGCCGGCCGGGCCCGCGGTGGAAATAAAGCTCGAACACCCGTCCGTCCTCGGTGCGCACTTTGTACCAGTCCCGGTGCCGCCTGCGCCACCAGGCGCTTTTGAAGTCTAAGCTGCGCCGAAACTCCAGGATCTCCGCGATCCGGTATTCTTTGCCCTCCCAAAGGAAACTCGTGGGCGGGCCCGGCTTCTGCGCAAAACGCACTTCCACCTCGGCATCGATAAACCGGCCGGCCATCCTCCGAAGTGTACGGTATCCTTGGCTCCATGGAGTTCTCCAAGTACCTCATCCATCCCGAGCGCTGGGAGGAGCTTCCGCCGCGTTGGGAGGAGATCTTCGGGCGGGAGGCGCCCCTTTCCGTAGAAGTCGGGTTTGGGAACGGCGAGTTTCTCGCGGAGATGGCCAAGATCCACGCGGACTGGAATTGGGTGGGATTCGAGACGAGCCTCACCTGCATCACCAAAACCGGAAGGAAGCTGGCCCGCGCGGGTGTTGATAACGTCCGAGTCGCTCTTTTGGACGGGAAGTTCGCGTTGCGCGAGCTTTTTGGGGACCGAAGCGTGCACCGGGTTTACGTGAATTTCCCCTGTCCTTGGCCGAAAAGTCGCCACGCCGAGCGCCGGCTTGTGGATGACCGCTTTTCCCAGGCCTTGGCCGCTGTCTTGGCCCCTTTGGGCGAGTTCCACCTTGTTACCGATGCTTTGTGGTACGCGGAGGAGGCCAAAGGGCATTTAGTCCGCGCCGGGCTTCAGGTGGAGGGCCCGGAACCCCTCCTTGAAGGCGGGCCAGGAACGAGGTACGAGCGAAAGTGGAGGGCCCGCGGCCTTTCCATTTGGCGGCTGGTGGCAAAAGCCGCGCAGCCCGGTAAAGTTCAGCGGATCGCCGAGGGAGCCATGCCCCACGCTAAGGTTGCGGTGCCGTTCAGTCCCGAAAAGGTTGCCATCTTAAGCGGTTTGAAGGAGACCTGGGCGGAGGGGGCGTTTGTGGTGAAGGAGGTCTTTCTCTCCCCTAGGAGGAATGGGGCGATACTACGTGTTTTTTCCAGCGATCAGGGTTTTGCCCAGCACTTTTTCCTTTCGGTCTCGGAGTATCAAGGCGGTCTCATCGTGCAGCTTGATAGCGCCACCGTTCCTTTTCGAACTCCGGCGGTGAAGCGGGCGGTGGCCGCCGTGGCGAGGGCCCTGGAGGCGGCATGATCTTTTTGCTGTGCCTTGCTTTTTTGGCCCAAGCGGGAGAGGTCGGAATGCGCTTGGAGGGACCAGCTCCAGGCGGGGCCTTTTGGCTAGCACAAACCTGGGATTGGAAAGAGTGGACTCTTGGAGTATACGCGGAGGGAGCCCCCTTTCCCCCAAGCTTTCGTCTCTCGAACTTGAAACTCGCCTGGAACCCCGGCCAAGTCACCCTTTCCCCGGAGCTCGTCCTTTTTGCTAGCGGCCGCACCGACCTCTTCTTCTCCGGCTCGGCCAAGGGCAGCGCGCCCTTCTACGGAATGGATATGGTCTTTCAGGCCGGTTTCAAGACGGGATGGGTTGGGGTGAACATCGCTCCCGCTCAAATCCTTTTGGCCTGGAGCCTCTTTCGTTTGGAAAAGGACAAGTTTTCCGTGGAGTTCGATCTCGATGGACCCGCGCCTTGGCGGGGAAGCCTGGCTTTCTCTTCGGGATCCGTGGCCATAAGCCTTGGCTCCACAATTTCTTTGACCATATCCCAAGAAAATGATTGGTGCACTGGAAGCTCAGGGTTTCAACTTTTCCCAAGCCCTGCGCAATTTCACACCCTGCGCTGGAATTGGGAAAATACAGAACTTCAGGCCTTTTTGGCCAGTTCCGGCCAGGCCTGGTTCAAGGCCCGCGTTTCCCAAAAGGATTGGACGAGTTCAGCCCTCTTTTCCCGCTCCCCAGAGGGCGGATTTCAGGCCGTTTTGGAGGTGCGCTGGAGCTTTTAGAGCTTGGGGAAGTGGAAGGGCAGGGCTGCTGCGCCCAAAAGGCCCACATCGTCCCCGAGTTTTGTAAGCTCGATCCGCGGGCGAATACGGCTCATTGTGTGCAGGGCGTTCACCACTTTTGGCCCAAGGAAATCCCAGGAATTGGTGAGGCCGCCGCCGAAGATGATCATCTCCGGCTCCAGGAGCTCGGCAACGATGGCCAGGGCCTGGCCCATGGCGTGGCATGCCTCGTCGATGAGGCCCAGTGGGCCGCGCTCCCCCCGCTGCGCCCGCTCCACCAATTCCTCCGCGGAGAGCCTTCGGCCCAGGCGTTCCAGGGCGCGGTCGCTTAGGGCTGCCCCGCCGGCGATGGCCTCCAAGCACCCCTGCTTACCGCAGCGGCAACGTGGTCCATCCGGTCGCAGGGTTATGTGCCCAATCTCCCCGGCCTGGCCCGTCGCTCCCCAGATCACCTGGCCTCCGCTCACGATCCCCCCGCCGATCCCCGTGGACCAGGTCACATAGAGGAAATCCTTGGCCCTCCACCCATAGACGAGCTCGCCCACCGCCGCGCAATTTGCGTCGTTTCCCAAGAAAACTGGGCAGTGGAAGGCCGCGCGCAGGCCATCCACGACATTCACCCCATTCCAGTGCGGGAGGTTTGGGGCGTTGAGGATGAGGCCTTGTCGCATGTCCATGGGAGCTGGCGCTCCAACCCCAATGGCGTCGGGCCTTTCCCACCCCACTTCCCGAAGCACCTCGGCGATGGCCTCTTTTACTTCACCCAGGCCATGGGTGGGGAAGACGCGGCGGGCCAGAATTTGTCCGCGCTGCACCGCTCCCACCCGCGTGCGGGTTCCGCCGATATCCACACCGATAAGACGCTCCATCGATCCCGATGGTATCCCAAGGGGACGGGCTCGCACTAACCGGCTAAAATCGGAACAAATGCGGACGGTGGATCTGATCGAAAAGAAAAGGGATGGTGGGGAACTCACCCCGGAAGAAATTCGGTGGCTTGTGCACGGCTATGTGGCCGGAAAGATCCCCGATTACCAGATGGCGGCGTTCCTCATGGCCGTGTACTTCCGGGGGATGAGCGAGGCGGAGACCGTGGCCTTCACCATGGCCATGGTGGAAAGCGGCGAGCGTTTGGATCTCTCGGCCATCCCCGGGATCAAGGTGGACAAGCACTCCACCGGCGGGGTGGGCGATACGGTGACCTTGGTCCTCGTGCCCCTCATGGCCGCGGCCGGGCTTGTGATGGCCAAGCTCTCGGGAAGGGCCTTGGGCCATACGGGTGGGACCATCGACAAGTTCGAATCCATCCCCGGCGTGCGCACGGAGCTCTCCCTGCGGGAGATCGTAGAGCAGGCCAAAAGAATTGGGGCGGTCATCGCCGACCACACCGCTGAGCTCGTCCCCGCCGATCGCTTGATCTACGAGCTACGGGATGTGACGGGAACCGTGCCCTCGTTGCCCCTCATCGCCTCTTCTGTTCTTTCCAAGAAAATCGCGGGCGGGGCCGACGCCATCGTGCTTGACGTGAAATGCGGGGATGGGGCATTCATGCGCACTTTCCCCGAAGCGCGAAAGCTCGCGGAGATCTTGGTGCGCGTGGGGAACCGCACGGGCAAAAGGTTTGGGGCGTTGATCACCGCCATGGACCAGCCGTTGGGCCGGATGGTGGGAAACGCCTTGGAAGTGCGCCAAGCCATCGAGGTCCTGCGGGGCGAGGGCCCGGCGGATCTGCGCGAGGTGGTCTTGGCCCTGGGCGCGGAACTCCTGGTTTTGACCGGCGAGGTCTCTTCCCCGGAGGAGGGGAAGCGCTCCCTCTCCCGGCTTTTGGATGGGGGAAAGGCGTTTGCCAAGTTTCGGGAGCTCGTGGCAGCCCAAGGAGGAGATGTGCGAACCGTGGAGGAACCGGAACGATTGCCCAGGGCTCCTCAAGTGGTGGAGGTTTTGGCCTCCGAGGCTGGGTATGTGCAGGCCATCCGGGCGCGGGCCATTGGGGTCGCGTGTGGGCTTTTGGGCGCGGGCCGGGAGGTGAAGGGGCAGCGGGTGGACCCCGCTGCGGGAGTGGAACTTTTGGTGAAGGTGGGGGCCCAGGTGGAGAAGGGACAGCCCTTGGCCCGCCTCCATGTGGGCCGGCCGGAACGCCTCCCCGAGGCCCTGAAAACGGTGGAGTCCGCCTTTGATATCGGTCCTGCCCCTCCTTCTCCACCCCCCCTCATTCTCGACCGCATCGTTTAAAATTCGGTTAGGAGGTGGTCCATGGCCTACGTGACGAAGAAGGAGCTTATCGACAAGATCAAACCGCTCCTTTCCGAACTGGCAATGGTTCGGGAGGAGCTGGAGTCCGCGTTCGAGCGGGTCTCCGACCTCCTGGAAAAGATCGAGGACGCCGTGGAAGAGGCGGAGGACAAAGACTAAGGAAACCCTTGTCCCCTCGGCGCCGCCCGCGCGGCGCCTTTTTTCTTTTGCCCTGAAGCTAGCCTACAAGCAGAGGAGAACAATGGGGTTTTTGGCGCGGGTGAGTTCTGGGGAGAGCGGCTCGGCCTGGCAGGCGCTTCTTACCTTTATCCAGTCCGCGGCCACGCTCCTTGGGCAGGGTCTAGTACGGCTTTTGAACCTCATCCTTCCCCCAAGCCGCCCTCTTGGCGAGGAAATGGTAGTGCCTTTGGGCTACCTTGGGCTTCTCACCCTGCTGCTCCTCGTCTTCAACCTCATCGCCGCGGCGCGGAAGGTGATCTGGTTGATTGTCGGCATCGGCTGGCTTTTGATGATCTTGCGCATCGTCCTTAACGCCTTAGGAGTTCAATAACCGAGCCCGCGGCGGATCATGTTGGCCGCGGAGTAAAAGAGGACGAGGGAGAAAAGGCGCCTTAGGGTGCGCTGGGGGAGACGGACGGCCAGGGCTGGTCCGGCCTGGCCGCCGAGGAGGATTCCAGCCATGAGGGGAAGGGCCAAATCCCAGTGCGTTCGCCCGGCCAATGCGTGAAGGGCGGTGGACAGGGCGGCGGTGGGGATCATGACCAAAAGGCTTGCCGCTACGGCCTGGACCATGGGGAACCCCAGCCAAAGGAGGGCCGGGACCATGATCACCCCTCCCCCAATCCCAAAAAGGCTGTTTGCCGTGCCAGCCAGTACTCCCACCAAAAGTCCCAGATAAGGCGAAAGACCTTTTCTGCTCCGGCCTTTGACCAATTCCTTTGGCTCTTTGCCCAAAAGGAGGACCGTCGCTGGGTAAAGGAGGAAAAGGCCGAAAGCCAGGGACAAGGCGCCCGAGGAAAGCCGGCCGGCCAGGAAGGCCCCGAAATAACTCCCACCTAATGCGCCGGGGATGAGGGCTAGACCGGCCCGCCAGGGGATTTGGCGGCGGAGAAAATAGCCGAGGGAACCGGAGATCCCCGTGGCCAAAACCCCCACGATGCTCGTGCCCGTCGCTTCCTGGGCCGTCCCCACAAGGCCGGCCAGAAGAAGAAGGGGGACCATAAAGATCCCCCCGCCAATGCCCAAAAGCGAGCCCAAAAGCCCGATGCCAACCCCAGCCAGCGCCAAAAGAACATAAAGCATAGGAATGCGATTTTATCCGACCGGCCTCCAAAGCCCTTAGGTCCGGACCTTCGGCGCGGCTTCTCCCTGCGAAGCCGCCTTAGGCCAGGCTTTTGGCGCTAGGAACCATCGGCACCGTCAGAGCCGGCGGTGGCTGGAGCCCGGGCCTTTTCGAAAGCGACGCGTTTTTCTTTTTCATCGTAGCGGACAAGGACCCGGTCGCCACGGGCGAAGTGACCAGAAAGAAGGGCCTCCGCCAGCGGGTTTTCCACCTCGCTTTGGATTTTGCGCCGTAGCTCGCGGGCCCCGAATTCCGGCTTATACCCCACCTCCGCCAGGTGCTCGATCAGGCTTTCTTCGAACTCCAGCTCGATGCCTTGGCCCTTGGCCATGCGCCGCACCCGCTCAAGCTGGAGTTTCACGATGTCCTTGATTTGCTCCTTGGTGAGGGCGTGGAAGACGATGACCTCATCGATGCGGTTCAGGAACTCCGGCCGGAAGTGGCGGCGCAGAACCTCCATAAGCTTTTCCTTGAGCTCTTCGTAGGAAAGCCTCTGTCCCGGGGGCGCGGTGAGGTTGCGCTGGATGAGCTCGCTTCCCAGGTTGCTAGTGGCGATGATGATGGTGTTGGAAAAATCCACGGTGCGGCCTTTCCCATCGGTGAGGCGGCCGTCGTCGAACACCTGAAGGAGAATGTTGTGCACTTCGGGATGGGCCTTCTCGATCTCGTCGAGGAGGATCACGGAGTACGGCCTTCGGCGCACCCTTTCCGTGAGCTGACCCCCTTCCTCATAGCCCACGTATCCGGGCGGGGCACCGATTAAGCGGGAGACGGTGTGGCGCTCCATGTACTCGGACATATCGATGCGGATGAGGGCTTCTTCGTCGCCGAACACCGCCCAGGCCAGGGCCTTGGCCAGTTCGGTCTTCCCCACGCCGGTGGGGCCGAGGAAGAGGAAGGTGGCGATGGGCCGGTGCTTTTCTTTGAGGCCGGCGCGGGAGCGGCGCACGGCCGCGGCTACCGCCCGCACGGCCTCGTCCTGGCCCACGATCCGCTCGTGCAATTTCTCCTCGAGCCTGAGGAGCCGCTCGCGCTCCTCTTGGGTGAGCTCGGAGACGGGGATCCCCGTGAGGCGGGAGACGATCTCCGCTACGTGCTCAGCCCGCACCTCCGGCACCTCGGAGGCCACCGTCCTCTTCCACCGCGCTGTCGCTTCCTCCAGGGCCTTTTCCGCCTCCTTTATCCTGGATTCGAGCTCTTTGGCCCGATCGAACTGTTTTCGGCTAGTGGCGTAGTCGAGCTCCCGCTTCAGCTCCTGGAGTTCAGCCTCGAGCTCCTGGACTTCCGCGGGCCGGGAGGTGGCCTGGATGCGCACCCGCGCCGCTGCCTGATCGATGAGATCGATGGCTTTGTCCGGTAGATACCGTCCGGTGATGTAGCGGTCGGAAAGTTCTGCCGCGGCCACGATGGCCTCGTCGGTGATGCGCACCTTGTGGTGGGCCTCGAACCGGTCCCGCAGCCCTTTTAGGATTTGGATGGTCTGCTCCACCGAGGGCTCGGCGATGAACACTGGCTGGAACCGGCGCTCCAAGGCCGCGTCTTTTTCGATGTATTTTTGGTATTCGTTTAGGGTGGTGGCGCCGATGAGGTGAAGCTCGCCCCGGGCCAGGGCAGGCTTAAAGGCGTTGGCCAAGTCCATCCCGCCCTCCGCTTGGCCTGCACCCACGATGGTGTGGATTTCGTCGATGAAGAGGATGAGCTCGTCCTGGTGGGCGAGGATCTCGTCGAGGATGGCCTTCACCCGCTCCTCGAATTCTCCCCGGTATTTGGTACCGGCGACAAGGCTATTGACGTTGAGCTCCACCAGGCGTTTCCCGCGCAAAACCTCGGGGACCTCACCGCGCACGATCCTCTGGGCCAAGCCCTCCACGATGGCCGTCTTCCCTACCCCGGGCTCGCCGATGAGGACGGGGTTATTTTTCTTGCGCCGGGAGAGGATCTCGATGACCGTTTCAATCTCCTTGGCCCGGCCGATCACCGGGTCGAGCTTGCCCTGGCGGGCAAGTTCAGTGAGGTCCCGGGAGAACTTGTCCAAGGTGGGGGTGGAGGAGCGGCGCTCCACTTTCCCCTCCTCCGCCCCGCGGCCCACCACCTTCACCACCTTTTGCCGCACCGCCTCAGGACTGAGGCCGTACTTGCGCAGGAGGTCCCCGGCCAGGCCGTCGGGCTCCTCGATGAGGCCAATGAGGATGTGTTCAGGACCGACATAGGAGTGGCCGAGCTCCCGGGCCGCATGGAAAGCCCCTTCCAGGACAGCTTTCACCCGCGGGCTCATCCCCACCTTGACCGTCTGGCCTTTCTCCGCCTTGAACGTGCCCCGGGGCGCGTTGTGCTCGATATAGCCGCGGATGTCCTCGGGCGCGAGCTTGAACTCTTTGAGGATTTCTTGCACCACCTCGCTTTCGGTTAGGGCGTAAAGGACGTGTTCCGTGTCCATTTCCCTTTTTCCGTAGTCCACGGCCAGGCGCGCCGCCCGCTGGAGGAGCTCCTTGGCGTGAGCGGAGAGGTACTCTCCGATGTCCAGGGCCTCCCGGTCCCGCCAGCGCCGGGGGAAGAAGAACTCGTCAAAAAGGAACTCCCAGGGGGAGAAGAACCTCTCGCGGCTCAGGCGCGCGTAATCCCAATCGCAGAGGTGCAAGGTTTTCCGCTCTCCGCCCTCCACGACTTCTACTTCCACCGTGGCGGGGCGAATCCCGCACACATCGCACATCCTCATTTGGCTTCACCTCCGCGGGGGGAGCGGGCTGGCGGGGCGTAGGGGACAGGGATGAACTCCACCCCGGGCCGGCGCTGCGGGGCCTGCGGATAAAGCTCCATAAGCTCGTAGACCTCTTTGGGCATGTCCTCGCTCACCGGAAGCCCCATGGCCCGGAGTTCCTCCACGGTGATGGGGTAGTCGTGGGTCCAGCGGCCCTCGGAAAGCATTCGCGCCACCTCCTGGGCCTTCTCTTCAGGGAGTTTGTCCCGAAGAAGGACGTACACGGTCTCGTACACCTGCCGGATGGCCTTGCGGGCGATATCTCCGAGGATCAGGGTCTGGTCATCGCGGTTGGGGTTGGGCTCCTCTAGGGCTCTGAGGACGGAGGCAGCGGGGATGTAGCCCTGGCCGGTGGCCAGCTGCGGGTCCACCGGGCCCAGGACGGCGTTGGGGTCCATCACGATCTCATCAGCGGCCAAAGCGATAAGGGTTCCGCCGCTCATGGCGTAATGGGGGATGAACACCGTGACCTTCCCTTTATGGCGCTTGAGGGCGCAGGCAATCTGCTCGGCAGCCAGAACCAGGCCTCCGGGAGTATGAAGGATGAGGTCGATGGGCATATCGGGTGGAGTCATGCGGATGGCCCGCAGGACCTGCTCGGAGTCCTCAATGTCGATGTAGCGGGCGAGGGTGAAACCCAGGAAGCTCACGGACTCCTGGCGGTGGATCATGGTGATGACCCGGCTTTTTCGCTTCAACTCCAGGGCGCGGATGGCCGCGCGGCGGCGGAACTCCAAGATCCGCCGCTGCACAAACGGCACCAGGGCCTGGAGCAAAAGAAGGAAAAACAAGAGGTTCACAATATCGCCCATCATGGCTCCTTTTATGAAGTGTAGCCCAAAGCCTCCATCGCAAGCGAAGCGGGGGAGGAAGGACCTCCCCCGCTTGCCCGGATGAGAGGCGTTACTCGATCTTCACCTCGAACACGCCTTCCGTCTCCGGCACCCGCTTCAACGGGATCTCCACGCGGAGGACGCCGTTTTCGAACTTGGCCCGGATGGCCTTCCTATCTTCCACCTCCTCGGGGAGCGGGAAGACCCGGCGGAAGGCGCCGTAGCGGCGGCCCATGCGGATGTAGTTTTCGTCGCGCACCTCCTCATAGCGCCGGATCTCCCCGGTGATCACAAGGCGGTTGTCCTCCACCCGGACCTGGATGTCCTCCTTGCGGGCACCGGGAAGCTCCGTCTCGATGACGAGGGTTTTGTCCTTGAGGTAGATGTCGGTGTGGCCGAAGCCGGGGAAGACGTCGAGGTCGAGGTCAGCGAGGTCGGAGAAGTCGCGGAAGAGCTCGTCGATAAGGCGGCTCATCCGGGCGGAAATGGAAAAGGGATCCCGCCAAATCGCCGGAAGCCTCGCCATACCCCTCACCTCCTTCCCCGCCAGTTTTAGCACTCATGGCGGGCGAGTGCTAATTATATGGGGGAGGGGGTGGGAGGGCAAGGGCTGGCCGGGGGGGTTTAAGGCGGGTAGGATCAGGGGCCATGGCCGGCGGGCTTTTTGTGGACCTCTACGAGCTCACCATGGCCCACTCCTACCTCCGGCGCGGCATGAACGAAACCGCCACCTTCGCCTACTTCGTGCGCGCTCCCGTCCCCAACCGCCGCTTTCTCCTCTTTTCCGGCCTGGATCCCCTCCTTGAGGCCCTGCAAAACTTCACCTTCTCCGCGGAGGACCTCGCCTACCTCGACTCCCTCGGGCTTTTCGACGAAAAGTTCCTGGACTTTTTGGAAAAGTTTCGCTTCTCCGGGGAAATCTGGGCCATGGAGGAGGGAGAAATTTGTTTCCCCGGCGAGCCCCTCCTCCTCGTCACCGCCCCCCGCATCCAGGCCCAGCTCGTGGAAACGCTGATCTTGAACATCCTCAACTACGAGACCCTGGTGGCCTCTAAAGCCGCCCGCGTCCTCCTGGCCGCCGGACCGGAGGCGGTGGTGGTGGACTTCAGCCCCCGGCGGGATCACGGAAGGGACGCGGCTTTGCACGCGGCCAGAGCGAGCTTCCTCGCCGGCTTCCATGGGACCTCCAACGTCCTCGCCGGAAAGCTCTATGGGATCCCGGTGGTGGGTACCATGGCCCACTCCTACGTCCTTTCCTTCCCCGACGAGATCTCGGCCTTCCGGGCCTTCGTGGAGGACCACCCCAACCCCATCCTCCTCATCGACACCTACGACACTTTGGCAGGGGCCAAAAATGCGGTGTTAGTGGCCAAAGAGGCGCAAAAAAAGGGGAAGCGGGTCGTGGGGGTTCGGCTGGATTCAGGGAACCTCGTTTCCCTTTCCCGTGAGGTCCGAAGGATCCTGGACGAGGCGGGCTTTTCGGAAATAAAGATCTTTGTATCCGGGGATCTTGATGAATATCGGATTTTGGAGTTCCGCCAACAGGGCGGGGTGGCCTGGGGTTATGGAGTGGGCACAAGGCTTGGGGTCTCTTGGGATCTTCCCGCCCTGGGCGGTGTTTACAAGCTTGTAGAGGACGAAAAAGGACCGCGGATGAAAAAAAGCCCAGGGAAGCTCACTTTGCCCGGAAAATGCCAGGTCTGGCGGGAGGGCCTTTCCGATTTGGTGACCTTGGACGAAGAAGAAGGCCCGGGACGCCCCCTCCTCAAAAAGGTCTTTTCCCAGGGGGAAAGGCTTTGGCCCAAGCCAGATCTGGCCAAGATAAGGGAGAAGGTGCGAAAGACGCTCTTTTCCCTTCCCGAAGAGCTTTCCGACCTCGCCCCATGTGAAACCCCAACCTACCCGGTTAGGCTCTCCCCAAGCCTTGAGGCCCTGGTGGAGGTGGGAAGATGAGGGTGGAAGTTCCGGAGATCTCCTGGACCGAGAGGGTCGAGCTTCCGGTGCGGGAGACAGCCCTTCTCATTGTGGACATGCAAAACGACTTCGTCCGGGAAAACGGGGCCCTTTTTGTTCCTTCGGCTCCAGCCACGATAAAGCCCATTCAGGAACTGCTTTTTCGGGCGCGGGAAACGGGCACCAAGATAGTGTTTACCCAGGACTGGCATAGTTCCGATGATCCGGAGTTCAGAATTTGGCCGTCCCATGCGGTGGCGGGGAGCTGGGGCGCAGAAATAATTTCCGAGCTTGCCCCAAGGGAAGATGAACTCGTAGTGCGCAAAACCGCCTACGATCCGTTCTTCAAAACCGAGCTTGAGGAAATGCTACGGGGATGGAGTGTGAAGAACTTGGTGATCGTGGGAACTGTGGCCAACATCTGTGTCCTTCACGCGGCGGGCTCTGCAGCCCTGCGGGGTTGGAAGGTGGTGGTCCCCAGGGATTGCGTAAGCGCCCTTTCCGAGTTCGATCTTTTGGCGAGCTTTCGCCAGATCACCTTCCTTTACCGTGGTATCGCCTTATCCTCGGGTTTGGGCGCAGTTTTCATTTGAGGTTTCCGGTGCCGAGGGGCTTGGTGGCGAGGGGAGGGCGGGAACAGCGCGGGTGGCCAGCAGTTTTGCTCCTGTGCCCAACAGGTCTTCCACGATAATTTGGCCCAACCTCACCGGCGCCGGTATAGCTACGCTGCGCACAAACTCCATGACCTTGGGAATGAGCCGCCGCGGGATGGGACGGTCGGTGCGTACCGAAACCAAAGGGTATGTGCCTCCAATCACCTTCACGCTGGTGGCCAACACCCTTTTGGGATCGGCGATTTCCTCCCGGGCATAGGCCTCCCCGCGGGAACACCTGTTTCCCTCCACCTTCAGCACGTCATTCCCCACAAACTCAACGCGCAAGGTGCAGCCCATCGGACAGGAGACGCAGGGGAACTCGCGGATCATGCGGGCACCACCTCCACCACGACCTCTGCAGCTTCGGCAAAGGCCTGGGTGACCGCGGGAGGCAAAGTTATCTCCACCATCTCCGCTGGTCTTAACGCTTTGCAGTTTTGGGAAAAGACGCTTCCCACACACACCGAAGCCGTGGAAAACGGTTGGGATACGCGCAGATATAAGGTTGCGGGCTCACCAGGGGCGAGGCGCTGGGGCACTACCGCCGCCACGTTCTTGCCTTCGCGCACTTTCACGGTCTTTGGCGGGGAAAGCGCGTTTTTGGCGAAATCGGCGGCGTTGCGGCCGGCCTCCTCGCCGATCTTGGCCACGGTGTCCACGAGGTCGAACACGGCCAGGGCATTTCCCGCGGCAAATAACCACGGAGGCTCAGCCTGAAACAGGTGATTCACCGGAAGCCCGCGGTCCACAACTTCGGGGGGAATCACCCCGGCAAGGGGGCGAAGCTCCGGAATAAGGCCCACGGAGAGGATCAAGGTGTCCACCTCCAAGAACCGCTCCGTGCCGGGGATGGGATGACCTTTTTCGTCCACCTCGATCAGGGTCACCCCCTCCAGGCGTTTTTTGCCGTGCACCCTGGCCACGGTGCACCGGAGGAAAAGGGGGATGCCGAAATCCTCCAGACACTGGACGACGTTCCGCAAAAGTCCCCCCGGAAATGGTTTTATTTCGGCTACCCCCACCACCTCCATTCCCTCGAGGAAGAGGCGGCGGGCCATGATGAGCCCGATGTCTCCGCTTCCCAAAATCAGGGCCCGCCTTCCCGGAAGGAGGCCGTGAACGTTGACCAGGCGTTGGGCCAGCCCGGCGGTGAAAATCCCCGCGGGCCGGGACCCGGGGATGAGAAGGGGACCAAAGGGCCGCTCCCGCGCCCCGGCTGCCCACACCAAAGCCGTGGGCCTAATCCGCAGAACCCCGGCCGGCCCCACGGCCCGAATCTCCCGCTTTGCAGAAACAGAAAGGACGGTAGTTTCGGAAAGCACCTCCGCTCCGGAAGCCTCGAGCTCGGAAAGCAGGCGGTGGGCGAATTCCGGTCCGGTGAGCTCCTGGCGGTAGCGGTGCAGGCCAAATCCCGGGTGGATGCATTGATCCAACACTCCACCAAGGTACCGTTCCCGCTCAATAAGGAGGGTCTTTGCTCCCCTCTCCGCGGCGGCCTTGGCCGCGGCCATGCCCGCCGCGCCCCCGCCCACCACCGCCACATCCACCTTCAGCGTCCTCATGGGCGCAGCTCTCCCACCACAAGCGCGCTTCCGGAGCCGCGGAGGGTCACCTCGGTGGGGGAAAGGCCGAGCTCCGAAGAAAGGAGCGCCAGAATCCGGGCGGTGCAAAAACTCCCTTGGCAGCGGCCAAAACCCGCGCCTGTGCGGAATTTCACGCCGTCCAAAGTGCGGGCTCCGCGGCGAATGGCCTCTACAACCTGGGCCTCTGTGACCACGTTGCAGAAGCACACGATCCTGCCCCAGCGGGGATCTTCCCGAATAAGCCTGGCCCACTCCGCCTCTGAGAGGTCCTGCACCCGAGGGATGGGCAACCTTACGGGGTTGAAATTTTCCTTTTTGCGCAGGGCCAAATCGGGAGAAATAACCTTGCGCACGAGGAACTGGGCCACCGCCGGCGCGGCCGTAAGCCCCGGGGAACGCATGCCCGCGGCTTGATAAAAACCGCGCACTGGGCTGGGCCCCACAAGGAAATCGCCCCCGGCGGGCTCGGGCCGCAGGCCGGCAAAGGTCTTGAGGACCCGCTTAAGGGGGAGCCCGGGCACAAGCCTTCTTGCCCCACTCAACACTTGGGAAAGGCCTTCCCGCGTGGTCTCGGTGGCCTCCTTTTCCCGCGGGTCCAAGTCCTCCGCCGTCGGGCCAAGGAGGATTTTTCCGTCCACGGTGGGGATGACCAAGATGCCTTTAGAAAGTGGGGTTGGGGTGGGGAAAAGGACGGATTGGATTAGACCCTCCGCTAGCTCGTCCAAAAGCACGTATTCGCCCCGACGTGGACGAATGGCCGGACAAGGGGCGCCGGCCATGGCCGCTACTTGATCGGCATAAAGGCCAGCGGCGTTGATGACGGCCTTTACCGTATATTCCGCTCTGTTCGTTCTGATGGCCTGGACCGTTCCATTTCGGGTGACGATTTTCAGGACTTCTTCTCCGAGATGAAGCGCAGCTCCGTTGGCCGCGGCGTTCTCGGTGGCAGCTTGGGCCAAGGCCCAAGGCTCTGTCACCCCCACCGTGGGGGCCCACAGGGCCTTCCGCACCTCCGGGTTTACGCGGGGCTCGCGGGCCAAAACCTCCTCCCGGGAAACCAGGGCTAGCCCAGGAACGCCGTTGGCCTCGCCCTGCTCTCCAAGCTCCCATAGGACCTCTTCCTCTTCCCGAGAGAGAGCCAAAACGAAGGCGCCCACCCGGCGAAATGGCACGGAAAGCTCGGCGCAAACTTCGGGATAAAGTGCATTTCCTTGGACACAGAATTTGGCCCGAAGCGTTCCGGGCTCGTCGTGGAAGCCTGCATGCACAATGGCAGAATTAGCTTTGGTCACGCCGAAGCCGGGCTCGGGCTCGCGATCAAACACCAAGATCTCGGCTTCATAACGGGAAAGCTCGCGGGCGATCAGCGCTCCCACGACCCCGGCCCCGATCACCGCGATGCGCACCTACCCCTCCTTGGCCCAGCCCTTGGCCCGTTCCACGGCTCGCCGCCAACCCCGGATGAGCTTTTGCCGCTCTTCCTCAACCATGATGGGCGTAAACCTTCGCTCCTCTTGCCAGATGCGCTGGATGTCCCCAAGATCCCAGATGCCGAGGGCACAGCCGCAGGCGAAGGCCGCGCCCAAAACGGTGGTCTCCAAATATCTTGGCCTTATCACAGGACGGGCTAGGATGTCCGCTTGAAACTGACAAAGAAAATCGTTCTTGGCGGCCCCGCCGTCCACGCGAAGCTCGGAGATGGGCCAAGGAAGCGCCGATTCGAAAAGCGTTACCAGGTCGTGGGTTTGGTAGGCAATGGCCTCAAGCGCGGCGCGGGCGAGATGCGCTTTCGTCGTGCCCCGGGTGAGGCCCACGATCGCCCCGCGGGCATAAGGGTCCCAATGGGGCGCGCCAAGCCCCGCCAAAGCCGGCACGAAATAAACGCCCTCGTTATGGGGGAGGCTTTGGGCTAGCTTTTCGGTCTCCGCGGAGTTTTTGATGAGGCCGAGGCCATCGCGGAGCCATTGCACCGCGGCCCCAGCCACAAAGATCGAGCCCTCGAGGGCATAGCTCCTCGTGCTTTTTGTCGTGTAGGCCACCGTGGCTAGGGCCCCTTCAGGAGGATCGGCCACCCTTTCGCCGACGTTCACCAGCAAAAAGGCGCCTGTGCCCCAGGTGACCTTGGCCTTCCCCTCCTCAAGACAGGCCTGCCCGAAAAGAGCGGCCTGCTGGTCGCCAAAGATCCCAGCCACGGGGATCTCCGCCCCCAAGATCTCCCGCCGCGTCCGTCCAAAAACGCTTAGGCTTGGGAAAACTTGGGGAAGGACCTCTTTTGGCACGGAAAAATACTGGCAAAGACCATCATCCCATTGGAGCTTATGGATATCGAAGAGCATGGTGCGGGAGGCGTTGGTGTGGTCAGTGGCGTGGTTTCCAGTGAGGGAAAAGAGGAGCCAGCTATCCACTGTGCCCACGAGGGCCGTCCCCGCCTCTGCCTTTCGGCGGAGTGCAGGATCGCGGCGAAAGAGCCATTCCAATTTAGTGGCGGAGAAGTAAGGGTCGGGAAGAAGTCCGGTCCTTTCGCGGATTTCTTGGAAGACCGCGGGGTTGGCCCGTAGTTCCTGGCAGCGCTCGGAGGTGCGCCGATCCTGCCAGACGATGGCTGGGGCCAGGGGCTTGCCGCGTTCCCGGTCCCAGACCACCACGGTTTCCCGCTGGTTAGTGAGGCCAAGCCCCGCGAGTTCTTCTGGTTCAATATTTGCCTTCTTTAGGGCCTCCTGAATCACGCGCATTGCGATGTCTCTGATTTCTTCAGGGTCCTGCTCCACCCAGCCCGGCTGGGGAAAGCTCAGGGAGATCTCCCGGTACGCCGCGGCCACGGGACGCCCCGCTTCCTCCACTACTAGGAACCGCACTCCCGTGGTTCCCGCATCCAACGCTCCCACATATCCCTTGTTTTTCATTGCTTTTTCTTGCGATTATAGGCGAAAGCTTTCTTTAAGCAAAGGGATGGGTGGGGATTCCCAATTCCGTGGCGAGCCGGCGCAGGGCCTCCCAAAGCGGAGGATCGATGGGGACGCCTTTTTCTCGGATTTCTTGCTCCCGCAGGTACGCCTTTTCCCCGGCGGTGTAGATCCGCTCCGCCCCCGGAGCTCTGGCCGAAGCCCGCAGGGCCCGCAGGATCTCCCCGGCCAGGCGCTTGAACTCCTCCAGAGGGAGAAAGCGCTGGATGTCCAGGGCCAAAAAGAAGTGACCAAGGCGGGAGGGCTTTGGTCGACCTTGCTCATCTTGGTCGGAAAGGTCTTTGAGGAAGGGCCCGCCGGAGAGGGCCGAGCAGAGGATTTCCACCATCGTGGCCAGGCCGTATCCCTTGTGTCCGCCGAGCTCCTCGCCCGCCCCGCCCAAGGGCAGGAAGGCGTAAAGATCCCTGGGGATGCCCTTGAGGATCTCTTGGCTGTCTGTGGCTGGTTTTCCCTCGCGGTCGATCACCCATCCCACCGGCGTCGGCTTCCCCAGCCGGGCGAGGACCTCGATCTTCCCCCGCTGGGTGACGGAGGTGGCTGCGTCGAAGCAAAATGGGAAAGGCTCATCGGTGGGGCAGGCGAAAGCGATGGGGTTTGTCCCAAGCATCGGCTCTACCCCGAAGGTAGGGGCGACGCTGGGCCGGGCGTTAGTGAAGCTCATCCCAATCAATCCCTCTTTTGCCGCCATGAGAGCGTAATACCCAGCGATCCCGTAGTGGGAGGAGTTGCGCACCACCACTGCGCTAACTCCGAACGCCCGGGCCTTGCGGATGGCAAGTTCCATGGCCCGATAAGCGGCCACCATGCCCAGCCCGTTTTGGGCGTCCAGGACGGCCGTACTTGGTCCCTCCCGCACCACCCTCAAATTCGTTACCGGTGAAAGAGTTCCGTTGCGGATGCGGTTGACATAAAGGAGGAGGCGGCTTACCCCATGGGAGGAAATCCCCCGTAGATCTGCGGCCAAAAGGACATCCGCGCAAATCTTGGCCTCCTCCTTGGGCACCCCCAGTTGGACAAACACTTCTTCTACAAATTCCCCTAATTTTCCCACGGGAACCCGTTTTTCCTCGTTCATTTTCCACCTCCAAGTCGTTCGTCGAGCTCCGGGAGTTCGGCAATGCTTTCCAACACATAGTCGGGTTGGACAGGAGAGAGTTTCAGGTCTTCGGCCTTGGTTACGCCGGTGAGGACTAGGATCCCAAGAAGGCCATTTTCTTTGGCCATGCGGATGTCTGTCTCCAGACGATCGCCCACTACGGCGCAAGCTTCCCGGGGAAGGCCGAGCACAGCAAGAGCCGTTTCCACAATGTATGGAGAGGGTTTCCCGAAAATTTTTTCTACTTTGCGTCCGGTCGTGGCTTCAAGAGCGGCTATCACTCCTGCCGCATCCGGTATTTCACCATTTTCCACCGGACATGTGCGGTCAGGGTTAGTGGCGTAAAAGTGGGCGCCTCGGCGAAGGGCTTGGAATGCAATGTTGAGTTTTTTGTAGTCAAAGGTGCGATCGAATGCGGCGATCACGTACTCAATCTCTTCCGGATCATTGCACAACTGCAAGTTGACGCGCTGGAGTTCTTCCAAAAGGGGCGGCTCCCCGATCGCGAAGATTTTGGCATGGGGTGCTTCTCGGGCAAGATGATGAGCAAGGACGAAGGAAGAGTTTAGCACTTCTTTTTTGCTAGCAGGGATGCCGAGCCGGGTGAGTTTAGTTGCATAATCCTGGCGCGAATAAAGCGGCTTGTTAGAAACGAAAAGGATTTTTCTTCCGCGTGTCCTCAATTCCCGAACCGCTCTATCAGCACCGGGAATCAGTTGCTCTCCTCGGTATATTGTCCCATCCAAATCCAGTAAGTAGCCCCAGATCTCCATTTGTGCACCCTCTATTTAGCGTAAAGCGCAAGATGGCCAGCATGAGCAAGGGCGCCAATTTCTCAATCCGTGAAGAACTTCTTGCTGGTTCATCAGATCTTTCGACGGATCATGGCTAGGGAAGGTCCGCATTTGGTCGTATGGATTGCCACGAGTTGGCTTGAAATACTTAAGACACAACAGCTGTGCACATGCATTGCTACTAAGAATGCATCTGCTGAGGGATAGCGAGGTTCTTGGTATAGGCCATCCTTGTTCATGAGAAACTTGGGCCCCAATTACCGTACTTTTGTTCTCCGACAACAACTCAACACTTTGCCACATTATCGAACGCAACCATGGATGAATGACATTTGGTCACTCTTTAAGTCCCGAGGTGAGGAAGCTTTCTATGAACGAGCGCCGGTTATTAGTATTAGTATCACGATTGGCAAAGTTATAAATAGCGCTCCGGCGGCAAGTACCCCCCAATCCGCTCCGCTCTCCTGTTTTACGAACATTGCCAATCCTATTGTTAACGTCCGTACGCGGGGAGAATCTGTCACAACTAGTGGCCACAGATAGTCATTCCAGTGCGTGGCGATGCTGATAAGGGTGAACACCATGATCGCTGGTCTAGCCAGAGGAATTAATACATGCCAGATGAACCTAAGCGGCCCACAACCATCAATGACCGCCGCATCCTCAAGCGATTGAGGGATCTGTTTAAACGCTTGCCTTAATAGGAAGCAGGCATATCCGCTTCCAATGAACGGCAACGCCATTGCTATACGGGTGTTCAACAGGTTTAAAGATCTCATTATTCGGTAAAGAGGCACGATCAGTATATCGACTGGCAACATGATCTGTATCACGTATAGTACGAAAAGCACGCCAGAGAAGCTAAATCTGACTCTAGCGAAGACATAAGCCGCCGGTATGATTAGCAGTAGTTGCAGTAAAACAGTTACTGCCACTACGAATACTGTGTTCAAGAAATAAACCCCGAATGGTGCTGCCTCAAATACCACCTTAAAATTATTAAAATGCGGGTGAAGTGGTGGAAGCAAAAATTTTGCTCTACCAATAATGTCAACATTTGTTCTGAAGGACATAACCACCATCAAATATAAGGGGAAAAGCGCAACCCCCGCCAATAAAAGCAATATAAAATGTCTGACCATTTTACTTCCAGGAAAGGAAAAGCGCTTTATCCGGGCGCGATTCTTTTCAACTGACTTCATACGTTATACGCCTCCCCAACAGGCCAAAGATCAAAAGCGTTAAGACGAGCTGTATCACCAGCAGTATCGCAGTGAGGGCTCCCGCACGGCCAAGCTGCCAAAACCGAAAAGCCTGCTCCCAAACGTGGTAAATCAGGACTGTTGAGCTATATCCAGGACCCCCGTATGTTGTCATCGAAATCAACGTAAACGCTTGAAAAGATTGAAGAATAGAGACAATGAGAACGAACAGATGATATGGTCCAAGCATTGGCAGGGTAACATGCCTGTGCAGTCTTAGCCAAGAGGCTCCATCAATGCGGGCACTGTCATACAAAGATTGTGGTATGAGTTGCAACCCTGCTGCATATATGAGCGCATAATAGCCGTAATTTCGCCAAACGCTCATCATGATTATGGCCCATAGTGAATATCGACTATCACCGAACCACCCAATCGGTGCCACGCCGAAAATGCGTAAAAGCTGCTGCAGCGGCCCAATACTCGGGTCCAAGATCACCACCCAGATCATGGCTACTGCTGCATAAGGTATGACGTAAGGCAAGAAAAGAGCTAATCTGTAGCCCATGCGCCATCGCACCTCTTGGATTAAAATTGCGCTTAACAATGCCAACACCATGCTTGGTACAATTGTGCACAGTGTAAGGATGACTGTGTTCCAGAGGATTTCCCGGAAAATGGGGCTTCGTAAGAAGAAAAGATAATTGTCGACCCCGATAAACACAGGAGGGTTACGTCCTCTTTGGCTATAGAAGCTTAGGCGAAAGGCATCAAAAATGGAGTAGTAGGTAAAGATTGTTAAAGCTATCAAAGAGGGGAGCAGAAACAAAGCGATCACTAACCGCTTTCGTGACATTATCGTCAGTTTTGTCATTTTTAGGGTTATCCAGCTCAACGGCCCACGATCTTTTCAGCCCACGCTTCCTTGATGAATTCCTAGGGGAGGCTGGGCCGTCAACCTCCCAGCCTCCCCCCGCCTTAGCTTTTAAAACCCCTCCAGAATTCGCTGGACCTCTCTCTGTAGCCTGCGCTGGACTTCCTCAGGGGTAGAGCGTCCTAACATGAGATCATCCAGAGCAGCAGTCATGACCCTCCTAATCTCATTAAACCGGCGAGCCATTATCTTTGGGCGCGCGTAAACGAGTTGATTCATGGCGGTAGCAGCATCGGGGTATTTTTCCAAATACTCTTTCATGAACGGGAGCTCTAAGCCTAGCTTATTTACACAAACGTATCCAGACTCGATGGACCAGCGGGCTGCAATCTCCGGGGAGGTCATGAATTTGATGAACTCCCAAGCCGCATCCTGGTTCTCTGGTGGGATATCTTTGGATATGAATAAGTTGCCACCGCCAACCGGTGTGCCATACTGCCTATTTTTGGGTAAAAACGCTGTGCCGAAGGAGAACGGAGCCGTCGCCCGGACTGTAGGAAGTCCGCCCGTTGAGTAATACATCATCGCGGCTTTGCCAGCAGCAAAATCTATGGGGGTTTGGGCCCACGGACGTAATGGCGGGCTAACTTTGAGAACATTCGTCAGCTTGTACCAAAACTCGAGCACCTCCCGCACCTCTGGTGAGTCAAAGTTTGCGATCTTGCCTTCCGAGTCAATCAGCCAACCCCCGTTTTGGTAAACGAACGCCTCGAAAATCCAGTCATTCCACCCTCCTGGCAGGATGACTCCCCACTGCCCTTTTTCTGGATCCGTTAGGATGATCGCGTACATTTCCAGCTCTTCCCAGGTCTGTGGCGGTCTGGAGGGGTCCAATCCAGCAGCTTGAAGCTTGTCAGCGTATTCAGCAAACAGGTCTTTATTCCAGTAAAATATTGGTGTACTCCTTTGAAACGGTAAGCACCATACGTGTCCTTCGGCATAAGAGTTGCCCAAAAATGCCGGCCAGAATTGGTCAAGAAAGGCCTGCCCTCCTTCTGCCTCAATGTAAGGATCGAGTGGAATTACCCCATTAGTGTCAAGTATGGTATAAAGCTCTGAAATTTCTACACAGAAAACATCCGGGGGGGTGCCAGCCATAATAGCCGTAACTACTTTGGCTAAGGTCTCATCATAGTCGCCACAATACACTGGTTCAACCTTGATCTTTGGATGTGTGGCATTAAACTCTCCTACTAGTTTATCAATAACCCGAGCCAAAGGCCCAGTAACAGCCACTACATAGTAAAACTTTATGGTGACGACCCCCTCGACCTGCTCATATCGGCGGAGGCCCCCTGTCTCACAGTGAGCTACTACGCAAAACAAAAGACTAGCCACCATTAAACTAATAAAGATCCTTTTCATATCCTTCACCCCCTATTTGGTCATTCATTTCGAACAAACAGAACCTTTTTCTGCACCAATGTTTTTCCCTCTCTCTCACCCCCTTCCTCTCTAGAGGCACATATTATTTCCACACCCAAGTTCGTCATAGCGTCTAGTAACAATGGTTCTAGGGGCTGATCAGTAATGATGGCGTGTACCTTGGAAAGATCGGTAATTTTACCATGGGTAACCACTCCGAACTTGGTGTGGTCGGCCACGATGACCACCCTTTGGGCGTTTTGTATAATGTTTGCCGCTGTTTCTGCCTCTTCAAGGGAGGGTATGGTTATCCCGTGTTCAAGAGTGATGCCATTGGCACCAAGAAAAGCGATGTCAAAGTACACTCCCTCAATGCTTTGGTGGGCGAGCCTTCCCACCATCGCATAAGAAACTCCGCGAAGACGGCCACCGATCACATAA